>Ga0182024_10013700_pt1 | contig 15781 bp, 14 predicted proteins | sample P32metaG_FD_120480 | JGI IMG/M metagenome (GOLD analysis project Ga0182024, IMG submission 120480) | Permafrost microbial communities from Stordalen Mire, Sweden - P3-2 metaG (Illumina Assembly) | ecosystem: Environmental > Terrestrial > Soil > Wetlands > Permafrost | place: Sweden: Stordalen... | reverse complement strand
GCTACTGGTCCACCCTGCTGCGTTTTGCTACTCTTCTTCATGGCTGGTCTCCTTTTGCACCCTCGAGTGCGTATCGAAAGCTTAGCTTTCGACGAGGCCAGCCGTCTCATCCCATCTAAAGCCCTCATCAGTCGGGACAAGTGCGGCACGGCTAAAGCCGTGCCCTTCGTCCGCAGTGCTTTTAAAGCCGCTGGGGGTGTCTGCTCACACCACCATTCTTCTGCTCCACAAAATAACTGACCGGGACCGGCATTCTGTATAACCCCAAATGAGCCACTCCTGCAAACCGCTTAGTATCGATGCCTGCCTCGTTGCGCCTCCATAAGACTTAGGGACAATCCCTGCCATCTAAACGCTTTGAATTACGCCCATGGAAGGCTTGCCACTGGGGAGGAGGATGCGTTATCTTTGGGCTTCTCCAGTTAAGGCGGACAGCAAATGGAAAGTCTGGCGATTCTGGGTGGCCACGCATTGCGAACCACCCCATTCACACCCTGGCCACTGTTCTCGGATAAGGAAGAGACTCGATTACTGGATGTGTTACGCGGTCGAGCCTGGGGAGGGCAGCCCTTTCCGGGCAAGTACTCCGTCCAGTTCGCCACCGGTTTTGCCAAGCTGCACGACACCACCTACGGCCAATGCGTGAACACCGGCACGGTCGCCATTGAGGCTGCGCTCAAGGCCATCGATATCCGCCCCGGCGACGAGGTGCTGGTTCCTGCCTATACCTGGGAGGGTACGGTGGGGCCGGTGCTTCTAGTGAACGCAGTGCCGGTGTTTGTCGATGTCGATCCCGAAACCTATTGCATGGATGCTGCGGCGGCCGAAGCTGCCATCACCCCGAAGACTCGTGCCATCCTGCCGGTGCACCTGGGCATGCGTTTCGCTGACATGGACGCACTGCCTGAGATCGCCCGCAAACACTCGCTGAAGATCGTCGAGGATTGTGCTCACGCCCACGGCGGCAAGTGGCGTGGCAAGGGCGCAGGTTCGATAGGCGACCTGGGAGCCTTCAGCTTCCAGTCGAGCAAGCTCATCACCTCCGGTGAAGGCGGCATCGTTCTGACCAACAACCTCGAGTACCATGAGCGCGTGCAAACCTACATCAATGCCGGCCGCGCCAGCGTGACGGATAAATTTCACCATCGGACGATTGGCTTCAACTATCGGCTAGGTGAGTTTCAGGCAGCGCTGCTGACTGCACAGCTGGAGAGCCTTCCCGACCAGGCCGTGATCCGCATGGCAAACATGGCCTATTTCGAACAACAGCTGGCGAAGACCGCAGGCATTGGTTTCTTGAAACCAGAGCCGCGCATTACCACCTTAGCTCCCTATGGTTTTGTGCTGAAATACTTCTCCGTGCAGGTGAAGGATATTCCCCGCGCTGCATTCGTGGCCGCTCTGCAACTGGAAGGTATACCCTGCGACGGTTTGTTCTATGAGCCGGTCTATCGCAGCTCACTGTTCCCACTCGATCCGGCCGATTTCCCCGCGCTGAGCTGGGGTAGATCGCAGCCGTTGGACCTGAAGACCATGTACACCTGTCCAGAATCAGAAAAGGCAGCGTACCGCGAAGCTATCTGGTTCCCGCACCAGATCTTCCTCGGCCCGCGCAGCGACATCGACGCCATCGTGGAGGCGATGCACAAAGTTCTGAAGAATATCGAGAGCCTGCGCGACCTGGATCATAAGGCGATCCGCAACCAGCGGCTTTCACGCGCGGACCGTGAGAGTTAAGCCATGCCTCCGGTAGGCTTCGCCGTAGTTGGCTTGGGCGCCCTGGCGACCACAGCGATCCTGCCTGCCTTCCGTGGCATGCAGCGGGCCAAGCTGGTTGCCCTGGTCAGCCGCGATAGAGAAAAGGCCCGTCGCCTGGCCTCGCAGCATGGCGTAGCCTGCGCCTACGATAGCCTCGAAGAATGCCTGGCGAATCCCCAGGTGGAGGCGGTATATATCGCGACTCCTCCGGGCAATCATCTGCGGGAAGTGGAATCGGTGGCACTAGCCCGACGCCACGTACTGTGCGAGAAACCGCTAGCGGTGACCGCGACGGAGGCGGCCGAAATGGTTGCTACCTGCGCCCGGCAATCAGTACTGCTGATGACTGCCTACCGTAAGTGCTTCGAACCCTCGACCGTGTTTATTCGCGAACTGATCCTTTCCGGCCGCATGGGCGCGCTCAAAATACTCCACGCCTCCTTCAGTGAACGTCATGCGCTGCCTCAGACCGCGCCCCCGTGGATCCTTGACCGGCGGCTGGCCGGCGGCGGACCGCTCATGGACCTGGGCATTTATTGCGTGCACACGGCGCGGTGGCTGGCTGGAGAACCTCCCTCGCGCGTCTCTGCGTACCAGTGGACCCACGATGCGTCGCTCTTCCGCGAGGTTGAGGAGGGCATTGCTTTCTCCATGTACTTCCCCAGCGGCCTGGTGGCCCAGGCGAGCACTTGCTACAGCGCCGCCCTCAGCTCCATGCTCTATCTGGAGGGAACGTGTGGTTCGGTCTCGCTCAACCCGGCGTTCCCTTACGAACACGCGCGCGTGCTGAGCGCCCGCTTCGGAGATGGGAAGCTGCAGAAAACCTTCCCTGTGGTCGACGAATTCCGGCCACAGATCGAGGCGTTTTCCCGGGCTATTCGGGGCGGCCCGCTTCCACCCTCCTGCGGGGCAGACGGTTATATCGATATGGTGATTATTGAAGCACTGTACCGCTCTGCAACGACCGGCGTTCCCAAGGCTGTCGAACTTATTCCTTCGTCTTAAGCAAGTGGGCGTTGTCGTGCAGGAATTTTTCTATTTCGTCCTTCATGCCAAGGACTTTGGCCCACTGTTCTTTGTAGAGCGTCACCGGGAACCGGCCGACTCCGTAAAGCGATAGTGCTCCCTTTTCACTTACTTTTAAACTAAGCCCACGCACACTTTTATTTTTCAGCTGATCGTTTTCTGCACGCAGCTTCTCAAGCTCTGCTTTTAAATCCTCATCGGACATGGCGCACCCTCCTGAATCTTAGACACGTCAGATCAGTCTAGAGCATTTTCAGTTCTACGGTTGCACTGGGCGAGCAGCGTCTTTTCCTGGGGAAGTGCGCCAAACCCGCGGCGGTCTTCACCTCTCGCCCAATGCGGAGATATCGATCACCTCCATGGTCGTTGCCGTGGCATGGGATTTACCATGCAATATGCCTCATTGTGACACGCTTATCCGAAACGTTCGCGTGCTCGACGGTAGTGGCGCCGAATCAGAGACAGCTGATGTAGCTATCGATGCCGGTGTCGTTTCCGCGGTCGGGCAACTCTCGCAGTACGTGGCCCGGCAGGTTACGGAGGGAGACGGACGGGTTCTCTCCCCAGGCTTCATCGACGTCCACACCCACGACGATACGAACGTCATACGCGATCCACAGATGATGGCGAAGCTGTCGCAAGGGGTCACCACGGTGATCGTGGGCAATTGCGGCATCAGCGCGGCGCCGGTGCGGTTGGCGGGCCCGCCTCCCGATCCAATGAACCTGTTGGGAGAGGCCGACGCCTTCCGTTACCCCAGCTTCGCAGCGTACGTGGCAGCTGTTGACGCAGCGCAGCCGGCGGTCAATGTGGCTGCCCTGGCCGGCCACACAGCTCTGCGCAACAACCATATGGATCGGCTCGACCGCGCCGCCACCCCGGCCGAGATCCAGGCCATGCGCGCGCAGCTGATCGAGGCCCTGGACCACGGTGCATTAGGGTTGAGTTCCGGCCTCGCCTACGGGTCGGCCCGCTCTGCCCCGCCGCAGGAGATTCTGTCGCTTGCCGAACCCCTCGCTGCAGCCGGCGCGATCTACACCACGCACATGCGCTCCGAGGCCGAGGAGATCCTCGCAGCCATGAGCGAAGCCTTTGCCACCGGCCGTAACTGCCATGTGCCGGTAGTGATCTCCCATCTGAAGTGTGCGGGCATTGCGAACTGGGGCAGAAGTGGAGAGATCCTTCACGCATTGGAGACGGCTCGGACCGAACAAGCTGTTCAATGCGACTGCTATCCCTATGCAGCCTCTTCCAGCACTCTCGATCTGCGCCAGGTGGATGAACGTATCCGCATCGTCATCACCTGGTCGACTCCACATCCCGAAATGGCCGGCCAGACACTGGAGCAAGTGGCCCTGGCCTGGGGCATAACGCAGAGAGAAGCGGCAGGGCGCCTGCAACCTGCCGGAGCCATCTACCACAATATGTCTGAAGAAGATGTCCGTCGCATCCTTCAGCATCCGGCAAGCATGATCGGCTCCGATGGATTGCCCAACGACCCTCGGCCCCACCCGCGCCTATGGGGAACGTTTCCTCGCGTACTGGGCTACTACTGCCGGGAGCAAGGTATCTTCCCGCTGGCGCAAGCAGTGCACAAGATGACCGGCTTGCCCGCACAGCGATTTCGATTGGCCGGACGAGGACAAATCCGTGAAGGCTGCCACGCCGACCTGGTGCTCTTCGACCCGGAGACGATTAAAGATACGGCTACCTTCAGCAACCCAATCTGCGCCGCCCAAGGGATCGTCGCAGTATGGGTCAATGGGGTGCTGTCATATAAGGACGGCGACGCCACCGGGCAAAGAGCCGGACGCTTCCTACCCCGCCCCGCGTTGGGTCCCTCTTGAACCCGACGCCCCTGCTCGACAGTCATGGCCTTTTTCTGCTGCTCGCCGCTGCCAGCGCGGTGATTGGGCTGGTTCTGCTCATAGCGGTGGCAAAGCTGAACGCCTTTCTCTCTCTGATGGTGGTTTCGCTGTTGCTGGCCGCCGTCACGGGTATGCCGCTCGGCAGCATCGTTTCCTCGTTCGAGACCGGGACGGGCAATACCCTGGGACACATCGCGATCGTGGTTGGCCTGGGCACGATGCTGGGTAAGATGATGGCGGAATCCGGGGCCTCGGACCGCATCGCGGAGACGTTGATTCAGCTTTTCGGCGAGCGGCGCGTGCCCTGGTCCATGATGTGCGCGGGGCTGCTCGTGGGCTTGCCGGTCTTTTTTGAAGTGGGCTTCGTTCTGCTCATCCCGATCGCGTTTACCGTGGCCAAACGCACCCGTACATCGTTGATCCTGGTTGGATTGCCGATGCTGGCCGGCCTTTCGGTGGTCCATGCGCTGGTGCCACCGCATCCGGCCGCGATGCTGGCGGTTACGATTTTCCACGCCGACGTGGGACGAACGATCTTATACGGTCTGCTGGTTGGCATCCCCACCGCGGTGATTGCAGGTCCGATCTATGCCCGGTTCATCGCCCCCAGGATTGTCCTCGACCCGCACAATCCCATGGCGGAGCAATTTCTCGAGCACGACGCCAATCGTGCGTTGCCTGGCTTTGGCATCTCGGTGACCACCATTTTGCTGCCGGTGGTATTGATGCTTCTTGGCAGTTTTGCGGGCACGCTGGCACCCCCCAGTAGCGCGGCTAATCGGGCGCTGCACTTGCTGGGTAGCGCCGACATCGCCTTGCTGGTCGCGGTCCTGGTCAGCTTTATCACCTTGGGAAAGATGCGCGGCTTCAACCGGGAGACGATTCTCAAATTCTCCAATGAGTGCCTGGCCCCCACGGCCCACATCACGCTGGTAATTGGGGCGGGCGGAGGGTTTGGACGCATCCTGCAGGATAGCGGCATCTCGCAGGCGATTGTCTCGGTTGCACTGCACGCCCACGTATCGCTCCTGTTGCTGGGATGGCTGGTCGCCGCGCTTATCCGCCTGGCTACCGGATCGGCTACCGTCGCGTTGACCACGGCCGCAGGCATCCTTGCTCCCATTCTCGCGCATAGTCCAGGCGTGCGGCCGGAATTGCTGACCATCGCCACAGGCGCGGGATCGGCGATCTTCTCCCATGTCAACGATGGTGGCTTTTGGCTGGTGAAGGAGTATTTCAATATGAGCGTGGCCGATACCATGAAGACCTGGTCCATCAGCGAAACCTTGATCTCTATCATCGCCCTGCTTTTGACGTTTGCACTTTCAGCAGCGCTCAATATGTAACTACGTTTGCACCTTAATAATTCGCCCTACCACTGGACCGAGGGGTGTCAATGGACAGAAACCCGCAGATCTCTCCCTCGAGATGAAGCGGGGTTTGAGGGAGCACCATCATCTCGGTAAATTGACACTGTCAGGGCCTTGATTTATCGTCACGAAGAGTTCTAACTGGTGAGAAACCTTCCCATCCCGGCTCAAAGCACTATCAAACAAGCCTCCCCGGCCTGTTGTTGATCGACTTTTCTCCTCTCCGCGTGCCCTCCCGAAAACCATAAAGTTACTGGTAGGAGAACCCTACACCGATGATAACCAGACGGCAGCTCATGCAAAAGGCGACCCTGTTGGCGGCCGCCGGCCGCTTGGCATCGGCGACCCTGGCGGATGCGTGGACCCCGACCAGAACCCGCATCGAGTTAGGCGCGCAAACGAATGCGTGGGCCATCGATCCCGCACGCTTCGATACCTTCCTTGGTGTGCTGGACCAGATCAAGAAGATTGGTTACACCGGCTTCGAGACAGGGTTTTTCAATTTGAGGCCGCAATTCAAGTCGCCGGAACCGGCCCGCAACAGCATCGCGAAGAGCGGCCTCACTTTCTTTGGCATCCACATCGCGATTCCCTTCGACCGCAACGATCCCGCGACCCATCTTCCCCCCGCCGCACTGTATGAGGAAGTGGCCCACGGTGGTCTTGCCCTGGGTGCAGCGGCTCATCTTCACGGGTGGTCCGTCGGCAAGCACGGAAGACTTGAAACGAAAGATAGCTGGACTGAATACAGCCGGCGCCTTCAGCAAGAGTCTGGGCCTACCGCTCGCTTATCACAATCACTGGTGGGAATTTCAGTCCAAGGTGGGCGAAATCGAAGCGCTCTATACCGAGACTGATCCAGCGCTAGTCTCCTTCCTGCTCGACGCTGGTCATGCGTACCGTGGCGGAGCCGCCGTCCCCGCATTCTTACGCAAACACCACGATCGTATAATCGCCTTGCACTTGCGCGACTACAGCAATGGGCAGCAGGTCCCCCTGGGGCAAGGGTCCTTTCCGCTGGCCGAGGTCGCCGCGACCTTGAAGCATCTAAACTGGCAGGGTTGGGCCCTCAACGAGGAGGAGCGCGAGGACGGCTCAAAGCTTGGACCCACGGTGATGGAGCCGGCATTCGCAGCTCTTCAGAAAGCGTTCCCGCAATGAACCGACGAGGTTTTCTCTATGCCGGCGCCGCCACCGCAGCGGCCATGAGTGCCCGCTCCTACGGACGCATTCTGGGAGCCAACGACCGCGTGGGCATCGGGATCATCGGTTTGGGTAGACGCGGCACCATCGTGGGCGGTGCGTTCCTCGAGGACAAGCGCGCCCGCATCGTTGCCGTCTGCGACATCTACGATGCGCAGACAAATGCTTTCTTATCGCGAATGCCGAAAGACTACCTGCCGGCGCGCACCTCAGTTGCCTACCATGATCTGCTCGCCCACGCCGATGTAGACGCGGTGCTCCTTTCCACTCCGGATCACCTTCATGTAACCATGGCGACGAGAGCCCTGGAAGCGGGCAAACACGTCTATCTGGAAAAACCCACGCTGCACCGTTGGGAAGACCGGGCAATCCTGACGGCTGCCGCAGAAAAGCACAAACAGGTACTCCAGTGCGGGATGCAGCAGCGCAGCGGAGCGCACTATCTGCAGGCGAAACAAACGATCTTTGCGGAAAAAAAGCTGGGCCAGGTACTCTTCGCCCGTGCAGTCTGGCACAATTTCCCCTGGCAGCAGCGATTCGTCCCCGACGCGCCCAAGCCACCCGGGCTCGATTGGCAACTCTTTCTCGGCCCGGCGCCGCAAGTTCCGTACCAGACCGTCCGCTACAGTTCCTGGCGCTATTTTCCCGACTATGGGGCAGGCCTGCTGGCCGACATCATGACTCACTGGATCGACGTGGCGCAATGGATGCTGGATGACGCGCACCCGCAAAATGCCACCGCGCTGGGCGGAATCTATCGCCTCCATGACCAGAGGCAGAACCCGGATACGGTCAGTGCGATCGTGCAATACAAGACATGGAACTTCAACTTCGAATCATCGGTCCTATCCATTCGCAACGATCATCCGTCGGTCTTTTTCGAAGGGACCGAAGGCACGCTCGACCTTTCTCGCGATGGCTTTACTTATACCCCGAATCAAGGCCCCGCTTCCGAGGTATCTTCAACAGAGAGCCTGGAGAGAGCGCACACCAGGAACTTTATTGACGCCATCGTTTCCGCGCAGCCGGTCAATGCGCCGCTCAACGCCGGGCTGGAAGCCTCACTGCCCGTCCAGATGGCTCTGCGTTCGTATTGGTCGCACAAAACGGTCTCCCAGGCGCAACTGGGGTAAGCAGGAGAAGTTGCTATGGAAATGTTCTGGTTCATTCCGACTACGGGAGACGGCCGCTATCTCGGCTCCAGTCATGGCTCGCGTCTTACCGACTACGCTTACCTGCGGCAAATAGCACAAGCCGTCGATGAGCTCGGCTACGGCGCCGTGTTGCTGCCCACGGGAAACTCCTGCGAAGATGCCTGGGTCGTCGCGTCTACGCTGGTGCCGAGCACTAAACGGCTCAAGTTTCTGGTTGCGGTGCGGCCCGGTGTCATGTCTCCGACCCTCGCTGCGCGCATGACCGCGACCTTCGATCGCCTGTCCCAGGGTAGGGTTTTGATCAACGTGGTCACCGGTGGCGATCCACACGAAGCGGCGGCCGACGGTGTTTTCCTCTCCCATGACGAGCGCTATGAAGTGACGGGCGAATTCCTGACCATCTGGCGCAGCATCCTGGCAGGAGAAACGCGTTCCTTTCAGGGCAAGCATCTACGAGTAGAAAACGCGCGCGTGTACTACCCGGCCACGCAGCACCCTCATCCTCCGTTGTATCTCGGCGGCTCTTCGGATGCGGCAATGCAGATAGCCGCCGACCACGTAGATGTCTACCTCACCTGGGGCGAGCCTCCGGCGTTGGTTGAGGAAAAGATTGCGCGCATGCGTAAGCTGGCGGAGAGTGCAGGAAGAAACATCCGCTTCGGCATTCGTCTTCACATCATCGTGCGAGAAACCAACGAGGAGGCATGGAAGGCCGCCAACGATCTCATCCGCTACATCGACCGCGACGTCGTGGAGCGAGCCCAGCAAGGTTTGTCGAAGTTTGATTCGGAGGGGCAGAAGCGCATGGCCTCGTTAGTGCGCGGCAATCTCTCCAACCTCGAAATAAGCCCAAACCTCTGGGCCGGCATCGGGCTGGTGCGCAGCGGTGCCGGTACAGCGTTGGTAGGGGACCCCTCTACAGTTGCCCAACGTATGCTGGAGTACGCAGACCTCGGCATCGATACCTTCATCCTTTCCGGATACCCGCATCTTGAAGAGGCGTATCGCGTGGCGGAATTGTTGTTCCCGCTTCTGCCTCTCTCTGCGGTGGATGCCAAGGATGGCCGCGCCCCTGCGGCAGAGAATTTCGTGGGCAATGAATTCCGCCCCATCAAGTAAGTCCATGATGGAACCGGGATCCAGGCGCCGCTGGCTGGTGCTTTGGCTCCTGCTCCTCATCACCATCATCAATTTCATCGATCGGCAGACGGTCTCGGTGCTGGCGCCGCTCATTCGCGCTTCGCTGCATTTGTCCAATGCGCAGTACGGAAGGATTGTCGCCGCCTTCCAGTTCGGCATGATGACAGGCGAATTTCCCATGGGCTGGCTTATGGACCGATGGGGTGTGCGCTTTGGTTTGCTGGGCGCGGTGTTTTGGTGGTCTGCCGCGACCGGCGCACAAACATTGACCAAGTCTGGATTGCAGCTCGGTATAACCCGCTTCTGGATGGGCACCGGGGAATGCGGTAACTACTCCGGCGGCCTGAAAGCAATCTTCGGAGCATTTGCTCCTGGCGAGCGTACGCTGGCCATTGGCATCTTCAACAGCGGCAGCATGGTTGGCTCCACCCTCGCCCCTCCGCTGATCGTGTTTCTGGCGCAACGCTACGGCTTTCGAGCCGCGTTTCTCGTGCCTGCACTGCTCGGCGTGCTGTGGGCGCCGTTCTGGTTTCTGCTGTATCGCGATCGTCCCGATACACAACGAACTGCGGTAGACACCGTCTCGCTCAAGGTACTACTCGGCCAATCTTCCGCTTGGGCGGTGATGCTGTGCCGCTTCTTCGTCGGCCCGGTAATGCAGTTCTACTGGTATTGGATCCCCAGTTATCTTTACAGTGTTCGCCATTTGTCACTTAGCCAGATTGGCATCGTGGGATGGATTCCGTTCTTCCTCGGAGATGCGGGAGGTGTTGCTGGGGGCTGGGTTGCCGGCTGGCTGCACAAGCGCGGCGTCAGCACTCTTAACGTTCGTCGTATCACCATGTACAGCAGTAGCTTGCTCTGCGTTGTGAGTCTGGCAGTTCCCTACATGGCCACGGTGTCGGCGGCATTCCTGTTGATCGGCATCGCGGTCATGGCCGATAACTTTCTTTCCGCGAATATGTTCGGCGCAGTCACCGATCTGTTTCCCGAACAAACGGTTGGACGTGCGACCGGCCTGACCGGTGTGGCGGGCGGATTGAGTGGACTACTCTTTCCTTTATTGACCGGAATCATCGTCGACCATCAGTCCTACGCACCGGTCTTTTTGATGGTCGCTTTCATGCCGTTGCTCGGCACCATCCTATTATTCGGTGTAGCGAAAAAGTATCGTTCACTCTGAACCACCTGTTATCCATATCTCGCGTGTTTTTCGCAAATATATATGATTGCGGCGAATCTCGATCCACAGTTGAGTACCTACTGTCTTGCGCCACAGTATGGCTGGTGATATTCCATTCATCATGGCGCCCGCCTTCTTCCTTCTCGCTTGTTGTTGTCGCTGATCTCGAGTCCCCTGCTCCTCCAATCCAAGAGAATTGCAATCCACATGATCGGATTGGACACGCCCCTTTTCCGGCGTTGGTTCGACTTACTAGAGAGGCTATATAACGTACAGCAAGACATGGATGGCTGGATTGATCCTATTTCTGCTTGGAAGCGGATCGGAGCGATTGACAGCGCGGGCAATCGGGAGTATCCGTGGCACGGTAGCGGATTCAAGCCAGGCAATCATCAACGGCGCTTCCGTGGTCGCGGTTAATTCCGCTACCGGCGTCAGCCGCGATGAAATTACTAACCAGGAAGGTATCTTTGTCTTTCCAGATTTGCCTATTGGTTCTTACCAGCTGCAGATAAGCAAATCCGGCTTCCAAAGCCAGAAGCGTGACGGCATCATCTTACTCACTGGGCAGACGCTTGACTTGCAGATTTCGCTTGCCGTCGGATCGGATACACAGTCGGTCGAAGTAACCAGCGCAGCACCGCTCATCCAGACCGCGTCCTCCAGCATTCAAACCTCTGTGGATCAAAAACAGATGCAGGACCTGCCTCTGAATGGGAGGAATCCGCTGCAGCTCACCACCCTGACGCCGGGCACAGCCCTCACCAACACCGGCACCGAATCTGGCCAGCAGGATAATGTCGGACTGTCGGTAAATGGCCTGCGAGCGACGCAGAACAACTTCCAATTGGACGGCGCAGTCTACAACGATCGTTTTTTCGATTCCGTCCCCATCTTGCCGAATCCGGATGCACTTCAGGAATTCACACTGCAGTCGTCGAATTACAGCTCAGAGTATGCCGGCGCCGGCGCCCTGGTACAGCTTTCCACGCGCTCCGGCACCAACAGCTTTCATGGGTCGGCCTATGAGTTCCTGCGCAATACCGTGCTCGACGCCAAGAATTATTTCCAACAGACAGCTCCGCCTTTCAAGCTAAACCAGTTTGGCGGAACCGTCGGCGGCCCCATCATCAAAGGCCGCACGTTCTTCTTCTTTGCCGCAGAGGATTTGCAACAGCGGTCGTCTCCGAACCCCATCTCCATTCAAGTGCCGACCGCTGCGGAATTGAATGGGGACTTCTCGAGCCTCCTTGCCAGCCACATTGCGCTGTTCAATCCGGCCACGGGCGCTCCCTATCCGGGCAACATTATCAATACGCCGATTGACACGCTCTCAGGGAAATTAGCGCAAAAATACCTGGTGCCACTCGCCTCTAATCCAACCACGGGCATCTTCAATTCAAACTCCAACCAGAACATCGACAGCACGCAGTACCTGGTAAAAATCGATCATACCGTCTCGACTAATAATCATCTCAGCGGACGTTACTTTTACAACCAGGACAATTTCCAGAGACCATTCACCGCGCCGACCGGCTTTTATGCGGAAAATCTATTTCGCAACCAATCGGTGATTATTACCGACACGCAGGTATTCAGCCCTACCTTTACCGCTACGTTGTCAGCCAGCGCGGGCCGCTTTGCCCGCACCCAGATTCCCGAAGCACCCGGCTTGCAGTCATTGCAGGACCTGGGCCAGGACGTGCCTCTCGGGAGCCCCGGGGAAAGCATCTTCCCCGGCATCCGGGCAAACATTTCAGGATTCGTCGATATCTTTTCCGGTGGAGCACTGACCCAGGACTCAACTTCCTTCGACTACAAAGCTTCCGCGGTGAAGGTGCTGCATGCTCATACGATCGGCTTCGGCGGCGAGTTCGAACGAGACCGGATCAATGCCGATGATTATTCCTATACACCCGGCGACAATACCTTCAACGGGCAGCGAACCGCGGCACCCACCGGCGCTACGTTGCCAGCAGGAACCACCAAGAGTGGTTCAGCTCTGGCCGACTTCTATCTCGGACTGGATTCTCAGTTTTTCCAGGACAATGGACGCAAATTCTATCTCCGGGTAAACCGGCCCTCGTTGTATGTGCAGGATGACTGGAAAGTAAATCGCAGACTGACCCTGAACCTTGGTGTGCGATGGGATCCCTGGCTCCCGCCGAACGATCTGAACGGGACCCTGGTGGCGTTCAAGCCTGGAGTGCAGTCAACGGTTGCCCCCGGTGCGCCAGTAGGCCTGCTGTTTAACGGCGATGCGGGCATTGCGTCTACGATCTTCAGGAATAACTGGAAGGACTTCGCACCGCGTGTTGGCTTTGCCTACGACGTCGCCGGCCAAGGCAGGACTGTAGTGAGAGCAGCCTACGGGATCTTTTATGGTTTTCCCGAGGGGCTGCTCTATCAGCGGACCGATGCCATGCAGCCGGTCGATCTATACCTCTCGATTCCTGCGCCGCCGGCGTGGGGCAACATCTATGCGGGCTACCCCCGGAGGAACTCCTTTCCCTCGTGGCCATATCCCCGCAAGCCAATTCGCGAGTTACAAGTTCCTGACACCCGTATCCGGCGGCGTACTCGATCCTGACTCCAGGTGAACTACACGCAGAACTACAACTTCACCGTCGAGCAGCAACTTGGAAGCGAAATGGCCTTCTCTCTTGCCTACGTAGGCAATCGCAGCGAACACATCATGGGCTCACGGCAATTCAACCCGGCGGTCTTTGGCCCCGGGGCCACTGTGGGCAATGAAAATTCTCGCCGGCTCTTTCCCGGCCTGGGAGCGGTTGAGCTTGCACAGTCTTATGAATACGAGGGCTTCAACTCGTTGCAGGCGAATGTGACCCGGCGCGCGACCAATGGCCTGACCTTGCTCAGCAATATCGTCTGGTCCAAGACCATCGATAACACATCGAGCGCCACGGAAGGTAATACGGGGCCGCCCAATCCCTTTAATCTTGCCAGCGGCCGTGGACCCGCGGATTTCGACCAGACAATACGCTACAACGCATCAGTCAACTACCTGGTTCCCCATGCCAACGTGCAGGGATGGAAGAGCGCGGTGGTGAACGACTGGTAAGTAAACGCCATTGTGAGCCTGCAGACCGGTTTCCCATTCACGGTGTTAAGCGGCACCGACCGTTCGCTCTCCGGGATCGGCAACGACTACGCCGACCAGGTGGGCAATCCGGCTCGTCCAGCCGGAGTGAGCAAGATCAAAGAGTATTTCAACACTGCAGCCTTTGTTCCAGCGACTATTGGGACCTTTGGCAACATAGGCCGCAATAGTCTTCGCGGCCCCGGCTATGCAGACGTGGATACGTCCATCTTCAAAAACATGTTTACCGGCGAGCGGATAAGCGCACAGTTCCAGGCCGAAGCCTTCAACACTTTCAATCGCGTGAACTTCGGCAACCCCGCGAACGCCGGTACCGCGCCGGTGGCCACCGTATCCTCGGGAACGTATGGGCAAATCACCAGCGCCAACTCCCCGCGAGTGTTTCAGTTTGGCTTGAAACTACTTTTTTAGCGGAGTTACATTTTTCTGCGGGGTCGCGCGACTTGCTTTAGCAGCGGGCGCCGCGGCCGCTGGCGTGGCGTTTCCCGGTCCGCCCACCTCCTCCAGCGTGGGCAGCCTCTGCTCTACCGGAGGTAGTGGAGGAAAGGCAGCGTGCGGCTCCGCCTGGTACCAGTAGGCCACCGAATAATAGTTATCTGAGCGATGGTTTGCGTTGCCGTGTTCGATGGTCGCCTTGAACGAGCTCTTGAAAACGATCGGCGAGTCAAGATGAAAACGATACACGCTCGATCGGGCCCCTGCCCTTCCTTTGCCTACGATGGGCGCTCCGTACAACTGGTAAGAGAAGGGATGGTCTCTGAAGCCCCAGGCACCAAGGAAGTAGTCCTCCGCTCCGGTGCCGGCGATGGTTGGCTTCTTTGCGCCGTCAACGAAAAACATGTCATCGCCTTCGCCCCACCAATCATCCTGGTTCTGCAGAATGGACATGGTCACACCCGCATATTGGCCGGTGCCCCTGGCATCAAGCCACACATAGTTATCCTGCCCAGTGAGGTTGGCTTTCTTATTCACCAGCGGTTGACTGTTACGCGTCCAGTTATTGGTCCAACCGTGGTTGGGCTGCGCCTGACGATATTGCGCATGGAAATACAATGTCCCCGGTGCCAGAGTCGTTGGTTCCATGCGGTAATCGATGTTGTAATACAGTGCCTTGATGGCCCGCTGGCCTTCATTGGTCACGGTAATCCGGGCGTGCCGCTCAAAGGGCATGGGGAAAAAGCAGTTCAAATCCTTAACGCTTCCAACCGAAAGCATTTCCGATTGCCAGGGGAAGTAATAGCCGAGGCCAAGCCCGAAGAAATCACCGATCGGGGCCTCGACACTTGGGGTCTCTTCACCATCCCAGTAGATGCGCAGTACGATCCGTTTCAGGTGGTAGGGTTCCGTGCTGGCGATGGTGAACCACAGGTGCGAGACCAACCCGGGGCCGTCCGTATCCAGCACCGTGAGTGTTTGCCCGGGGTCGACCTTGCGACGGTCGGCATTGGCTCCGGTAGGGTCTGCGCTCGACGACCGATGCAAAGTGTACGTCTGCTGACGGGTCAGATTCGGTTGCCAGGCGGCGCTCTGACCCAGTGCCATGAGCGATACGCTCGCAGCCAGGTACACGAGCAAAATGCATCGGCTCACAGGCAACTTCCTCAGCTCCGCTAAGATTATTGCATTGATGTCCGGCAGCGGGAAGGTCTCTGCACGAAGGGCACGGCTTCAGCCGTGCCACACTGGGCTGGGTAGACGAGGGCTTTTAGCCCCTGAGGTACGTCTTTCCGATCCTTCACAGCGAACTACTTTGTGACAACCGTATCATCAGCTGCTTTGAGGACGCAGGAGAAGGGATGATTTCGATCTACTTGTCTTGAAAAGCGTACCTCAGCGACCTCAGCGGCTTCTATGAGACGGCTGTGGAAATCAAGGGTGTTCTCCGGTTTTTTTATTATTAGGGTTTTTTGCTTTTGCTTTTGCTGTTGCTGTTGCTTTTGCGGACGAGGCCCTGAAGG
>Ga0182024_10013699_pt1 | contig 15781 bp, 9 predicted proteins | sample P32metaG_FD_120480 | JGI IMG/M metagenome (GOLD analysis project Ga0182024, IMG submission 120480) | Permafrost microbial communities from Stordalen Mire, Sweden - P3-2 metaG (Illumina Assembly) | ecosystem: Environmental > Terrestrial > Soil > Wetlands > Permafrost | place: Sweden: Stordalen... | reverse complement strand
TCTGCATCCAGGGGATCTCGCGTGCAACTGGGCTAGAGCTTGCGTCGAGCGCTGTACTGGCCGATGATTCCCTAGAATGGAGCATTCGTGCCACTGCGCAGGTTAAGTAAGAAGCCCGAACCGCAAGCCGCAGCCGGCGGATCTCAGATCCAAACCGATCTCGACCGGCCAACCGCGGACGACATCTACGAGCAGGTCTCGCGCAACGCGCGGCGTGAGCTGCATCGCTCGGTGATCAGCCTTTTTATCTCCGGGCTGGCTGGCGGAATCACCATGGGCCTGACCGCCCTGAGTACATCCATTGTGATCGCCCAGCTAGGGCGAAGCCCAGCCGCCAGGTTCATTGCCGACCTCTTGTATCCCATCGGATTCATCGCTGTCATTCTCGGCCGGGCTCAGCTTTTCACGGAAAACACCCTATATCCCGTCGCGCTGATGCTGGCCGAGCGGCGCCATGGTCTGAAGACGTTGCGCTTATGGGCCATCGTTCTTCCCAGCAACGTTCTGGGAGCCTTCCTGTTTGCGCTGCTCGCGGTGCGAACGGGCGCTCTTCGTCCTGAATTTGTAGCTGCGATGACGCACATTGGGGTCGAGGCTGCCGGCGTAACGGCGAGCCACGTCTTCTGGAGTGGCGTCATTGGCGGCTGGATCATCGCGCTCGTCGCCTGGCTGGTGAGTGGCAGCCACTCCATCACCGGCTCGGTGATGCTTATCTGGCTGCTGACGTTTGTCGTTGGACTGGGAGGGTTTGCCCATTGCATTGCGACCAGTGGCGAAATTCTGGCGGCCGTTCTCGATCATCAGCTCGTGGTCTCCCGCTACTTCGCATGGCTCCTGCCCGCAACGCTGGGCAATATCTGTGGCGGCGTGCTGATGGTTACTCTGCTCGAGTACGGCCAGGTGAAGGGCGGAGAGGATTAGTTCTCCCCTCACTGAGCCGACAATTCTATTTCTCAACCAACTCCCAGATCTGGACCGGCGCAGTTGATGCGAGAATTGAACTCACAACGCTTGTGAACCAGGGTCGAGGATCGCAAAAGAATGATAGATACCAAATCGACACACGCTCCGATTGAAAGCTACGCCGTGATCGGGGACTGCGAGACAGCCGCGCTTGTTGGCTTGGACGGCTCGATCGACTGGCTTTGCTGGCCGCACTTCGACTCGGATGCGTGTTTTGCCCGTCTGTTAGGGTCGGAGGATAACGGCCGCTGGATACTGGCGCCTGTGGGCGAGGTCGGGAAGACGACCCGCAAGTACCGGGATCACACTCTCATCCTCGAAACGACGTTTGAAGCCGGCGATTTTGCGGTGATGCTGATCGATTTCATGCCGGTTCGCGGCGCCAATTCCGACATCGTGCGCATCGTGAAGGGAATTCGCGGAAGCGCGCCGATGAAAATGCAACTGTCATTGCGCTTCAATTACGGCGACACCGTGCCCTGGGTTACGCGCAGCGACGGCGCGATGCACGCCATCGCCGGCCCCGATCTGGTAGTGCTTCGGACGGCGGCGCCGCTTACCGGCGAAGGTCTCACCACCGTGAGCGAATTCACCGTGAACCCAGGGGAGAGTGTCGATTTCGTGATGACCTATGGCCCTTCGCACCTGCATGTGCCGCGTGCCATCGATGTGAATCTGGCGGTCGAGGAGACGCAGAGCTTCTGGGAAAAATGGGCGGCTGCCAGCAGCTATGAGGGACCCTACCGGGACGCGGTGGAGCGTTCGCTGATCACTCTGAAAACGCTCACCTATAGGCCGACCGGGGGGATCGTCGCCGCGGTGACCACGTCGCTACCAGAACAGTTGGGTGGCCCCAGGAATTGGGATTATCGCTATTGCTGGCTGCGCGATGCAACCTTCACCTTGCTGGCGTTCATGCACGGCGGGTATTACCAGGAGGCAAGAGCCTGGCAGGATTGGTTGCTGCGCGCCATTGCCGGGAGTCCCGACCAGGCTCAGATCATGTATGGCATTGCCGGCGAGCGCTATCTCCCCGAACGTGAAATAACCTGGCTTGCCGGCTATGAAGACTCCAAACCCGTGCGCGTCGGGAATGCGGCGTCAGAACAGCTGCAACTGGACATTTATGGTGAGGTGATGGCCGCTTTCTATCACGCGCTGAAACGGCTCGGGAAAGAAGGGGAGCTTTCGTTTGCCATGCTTCGGGCCATGACGGAGCATCTCGAAACCATCTGGGAGGAGCCCGACGAGGGCATTTGGGAGACACGCGGGGGAAGACAAAACTTTACCTATTCCAAGCTGATGGCTTGGGTAGCGTTCGATAGGGCCATCAAGGCCGCCGGCCTTTTGCATGCCGGCGCCCCAGTGGAGCGGTGGCAGAAGGTGCGGACAAAGATTCACGATGAGATCTGCAGCCAGGGGTACAACGAGAAGCTGGGCAGCTTTGTGCAGAGCTACGGCTCCGAACACCTCGATGCATCCTTGCTGCTTATGCCTTCGGTGGGATTTCTTCCGCCTGAAGATCCGCGCGTGCGGGGCACGCTGAAGGCGATCGAAGGCAACTTGATGTCCGGTGGCCTGGTATTGCGCTACAACACGGAGAAGGTTTCGGATGGCCTTCCTCCCGGCGAAGGAGTCTTTCTCGCTTGCAGTTTCTGGATGGTGAGTGCCCTCAAGCTGCAAGGGCGCGACGCCGATGCCAAAAAGCTTTTTGAGCGGGTATTGTCGTTGGCTAATGACGTTGGGTTGCTCGCCGAAGAGTACGACACGGGGGCCAAGCGCCTGGTGGGAAACTTTCCCCAGGCGCTTTCCCACATTGCGCTGGTAAATGCCGCTTTCGATCTGGCCGGTTCCCGAGCCGGCATCGAGCCGGCACAGAAGTAATTCTCTTTCGTCTGCATCCAACTAGAAGCCCCGCACCGGAGGAATTTGCATGCACGTGTTTGAGGTCTGGGCTCCCCGGGCCGGCGCCATCGAAGTCAAAATCGGAAAAGAGAGATTTGCCCTGGCGAAGAAAGCGAGGGGTTGGTGGTCCGGAGAGGTTGCCGCTGCCGGCCCCGGCACGGACTATGGGTTCGTGATCGACGGATTGGAGCCGGCGCTCCCCGATCCTCGCACGCAATGGCAGCCGCACGGCGTCCATGACGCCTCGCGGGTAGTCGACCACGCAGCGTTCGCCTGGAGTGACGGCGGGTGGCAGGCGCCGCCCCTCTCCAGCGCACTCATCTATGAGCTGCACGTCGGCACCTTCACGCCAGAAGGAACATTCCAAGCGGCCGAGTCCCATCTGGACTATCTGAAAGATCTGGGAGTGACGCACGTCGAGCTGATGCCGATCGCAAATTTCACCGGAAAGCACGGATGGGGTTATGACGGTGTGGATTTGTACGCGCCGTTCAATGCCTACGGGGAGCCCGGCGACCTCAAACATTTCGTGAATGCATGCCATGGCAAAGGACTCGCCGTGCTGTTGGATGTGGTCTACAACCACCTTGGACCGGTGGGCAATTACCTGGAAAAGTTCGGCCCGTATTTTACCGCTAACCACTCCACACCCTGGGGAGGGGCAGTGAATTTTGAAGAAGCCGGCGCCACCGAGGTGCGCCGGTTCCTGATCGACAATGCATTCATGTGGCTGCGGGATTACCACATGGATGGATTGCGCCTGGACGCGGTGCACGCCTTCAATGATCGCTCCGCGATTCACTTTCTCGAACAGCTTGCCGGTGAGGTAAAGAGACTGGAAGCAAAGCTGGGGAAGCATTTCGTCTTGATCGCCGAAAGCGATCTAAACGATCCGCGGTTGGTGAAGGCGGAGGAGGCAGGCGGATACGGTCTCGACGCCCAGTGGAGTGACGATTTTCACCATGCCTTGTTCTCCGTTATATCCGGCGAACGCGAGGGATATTATGCGGATTTCGGCTCCCTCGCAGCTTTAGCCAAATCGCTGCGACACGTCTTCGTCTACGATGGCAACTACTCCAAATATCGTGGGCGAAACCACGGGCGCCCGGTAGTGGGCCTGTCAGGGCATCGCTTCATCGGGTTCGTTCAGAACCACGACCAGGTCGGCAATCGTGCCAAGGGTGAACGTATCAGCCATGAGTCAGGCGTGGGCCGGGCAAAGATAGCCGCCGCGCTCGTATTCACCTCGCCTTTTGTGCCCATGCTCTTTCAAGGGGAAGAGTTTGGAGCTTCTGCTCCCTTCCTGTATTTCACCGACTACGAAGATCCCGAGCTGGGGCGGCTGATTTCCGAGGGACGCAAGAAAGAATTTGTGGCCTTCGGCTGGAGCCCGGATCAGATTCCGGATCCTCAGGACGAGCGGACTTTCAACCAATCCAGGTTGAATTGGGCTGAATTGGGCGAGCAGCCGCATGCCTCGTTGCTGCAATGGCACAAGGACCTGATCAACTTGCGGCGCAGCCGAACCGAACTGACGGATGGGAACCTCAACGCTGTGCAGGTGCGGTTCGACGAGGACGCCCAGTGGCTGGTATTGGAACGCGGCAATCTCCGCGTCGCCTGCAATTTTGGAAACGTGCCAGTCGATGTGGAATTAGGTCACGGCGCCCAGATACTACTGGCCTCCGATGATTCGGCACAACTGAGCGGCGCGAGGATCGAGCTGGGACCCGACTCCGTCGCGGTGGTGTCGCTCTGAGCGGAGTAAGTCATGCAATAATCCTCGATGCGGTAGGTGCGGCGGCACGGTGGGTGGGAAACAGTGAGGAAGTTGCTTGTGCGGCGATGGATTTTGCTCGTATGCCTGGCTGCGGGCCTATCGCTCGCCGCGCAAAGTCAAAGCCCCTCATGGCAGCCGAATCCAACCCTCCAGCAAACCTACACCCTGCATCGGGCTTCGAGCGCGGATCCCACCGGGGGCAACGCCGACAGCCGCAAGATTGAGCCAGGTGCAGCGCTGACCGTGCTGGATGCAAATGGGCCCGGTCTGATCACGCACTTGTGGTTTACGATCGCGAGCGCAGAAGTCTACCATCTGAAAAAAATCGTGTTGCGCATCTATTGGGACGGGGAGGAGACGCCCAGTGTGGAGGCTCCGATCGGTGATTTCTTCGGCCTCGGTCTCGGCTACTACTACAGCTGGGAGTCTGAAATGCTCTCGGTGGGAAGTGTCAAAGATTTAAATTGCTTTTTCCCCATGCCCTTTCAGCGGCATGCGCGGATTACCGTAACTAATGAGGGTAAGAAACTCGTCAAAGCTTTGTACTACAACATCGATTACCGCACGGATACAGCGCCCCTTGCGCCGGGAATATTGTATTTCCATGCGCAGTATCGCCAGGCACAACCCAACCGCGGCTGGACGAATCGGTGGACATTAAATCGTGATCCGCAGGTGAATAAGAAGTCCAACCTGACCGGCCAGGATAACTACGTGTGGTTCGAGGCAAAGGGAAGCGGTCAATATGCCGGTGTGACCATGTCCGTCCTGCAGAACCAGGACGGGTGGTGGGGAGAGGGCGACGACATGTTTTTTGTTGACGGTGCAAAGAGACCATCGATAGCCGGCACTGGCTCAGAGGATTACTTCCTCGGCGCCTGGGATTTCAGGGGCCATCCCTTCTCCTACCAGCTTTACGGGGCCCCGGTGGTAGGCAAGGAATTGGCGGGCGGCAGATCGAGCGTGTACCGTTTTCATCTCGATTCTCCCATTGTCTTCAAGACATCCTTCAAGGCAACCATCGAACACGGCAATGCAAATCATCGCTCGGACAACTACTATTCCGTGGCCTATTGGTACCAGACAGAGCCGCACGCTCCTTTTCCTCCATTGCCGCCAGTAGAGCAGAGGCTGCCCCTGCTGGAGCACGTCGGGGGACCTGGAAGCGTCGGCCGGCCGGTGCCAGCGAAGTAGCTGCCTCGAACCTGTGTCCTGACCGCGGACCCAGGGGTGCCCCATCCTTCGCGCTTTTGCGAAGGGTGGGATCCACATCCGCTTAAGCCACGACATATCTTAAGACCGACTCACCGGGTCGAAGCCTCCCTCGAACACTCTGCTGACCCCACCCTTCGCAAAGAACGCAAAGGACCCCGGATTTCCTACTGCGCGGCCCCAGCCATGGTGGCGCGTGCGGCTTTCTATAAGGAAAGCCGCATGAAGTTCGTTGACCCCACCAAGCTCTACAGGAAATCCGGGGGGATGGGCCACCACCCGGTGCTTTTTCACTAAAACAGCAGTTTCAAGCCAAATTGAAATACGCGAGGTGAGTTGGCGCTGGTGATCTGTCCATAGGTGCCTGAGGACACGGTTGCAACGGGCGCAGTGCCCGCGTTGGCGGGATTGCCGAAATTCACCCGGTTGAATGTATTGAAGGCTTCGGCCTGGAACTGTGCACTCACCCGCTCACCGGTAAACATATTTTTGAAGATCGATGTATCCACATCCGCATAGCCAGGGCTGCGCAGGCTATTCCGGCCGATGTTGCCAAATGTTCCAATCGTTGCCGGAACAAATGCCGCGGTATTGAAATATTCTTTTATCTTGCTCACCCCGGCTGGGCGGGCAGGATTGCCGACCTGATCCGCGTAGTCATTGCCAACTCCTGATAACGACCGGTCTGTACCGCTCAAGACAGTAAACGGGAAGCCGGTTTGAAGACTGACGATCGTGTTCACTTGCCAGTCGTTTACCAGGGCGTTCTTCCATCCTTGAACGTTGGCGTGGGGAATGACGTAATTCGCTGACGCGTTGTACCGGATAGTCTGGTCAAAATCCGCAGGTCCACGGCCGCTCTGGAGATTATATGGATTCGGCGGTCCATCATTCCCTTCCGTGGCGCTCGATGTGTTATCGATAGTCTTGGACCAGACGATGTTGGTGAGCAGGGTTAGTCCATTACTCTGGCGCCGGGTCACATTGGCCTGAAGCGAGTTGAAACCCTCGTATTCATACGACTGCGCTAGCTCAACCGCTCCCAGGCCCGGATAGAGCCGGCGAGAATTTTCATTGCCCACCGTCGCCCCGGGGCCAAAAACTGCTGGATTGAACTGCCTTGATCCCATGATGTGTTCGCTACGATTGCCGACATATGCAAGCGAGAAGGCCATCTTGCTGCCAAGCTGCTGTTCAACTGTCAGGTTATAGTTCTGCGTGTAGTTCACCTTGGAATCCGGATCGAGCACGCCGCCTGAAACCGGCAGAAGGAACTTGTAACTGGAGAAGTCGCTTGCGGGTATATGGCCGCGAGGGAAGGGAGTCCCTCCCGGGTACCCCTGATAAATGTTGTCCCACGCCGGCGGAGCTGGAATCGACAGGTAGAGATCGACCGGTTGCATGGCATCGGTTCGCTGGTAGAGCAGTCCCTCAGGAAATCCGTAGAAGATTCCATAGGCCGCTCGAACTACGGTCCTACCTTGACCGGCGACGTCATAAGCAAAGCCAACACGAGGCGCAAAGTCTTTCCAGTTCTTCTTGAAGATCGAAGACTGAATTCCCGCGTCGCCGTTGAAAAGAAGGCCCAAAGGCGCACCGGGCGCCACCGTGGACTGAACTCCGGCTTTGAACGCGACCAGCGTGCCGTTGAGATCGTTGGGCGGAAGCCAGGGATCCCATCGCACACCAACATTCAAGGTCAATCTGCGATTTACCTTCCAGTCATCCAGTACATACAGGGATGGCCGGTTTACGCGCAGATAAAATTTTCGTCCATTGTCCTGGAAGAATTGAGAATCCAGTCCGAGATAAAAGTCTGCCAAAGCTGATCCGCTCTTGGTGGTTCCCGCCGGCAGGGCGGCGCCGGTGGGTGCTGCCGTGCGCTGACCGCTAAACGTGTTATCGCCGGGGGTGTAAGAATAATCGTCCGCGTTGATCCGGTCTCTCTCGAACTCGCCGCCGAAGCTTATCGTGTGCGCGGCTAGAACCTTTACTGCGGAACCCTTGTAGTCAAACGAGGTCGAGTCCTGGGTGAGTGCGCCGCCGGAGAAGATATCGACAAAGCCGGAGATGTTGGCGCGAATTCCGGGAAAGATGCTTTCTCCAGGACTGCCAAGCGGCACGTTTTGTCCCAGGTCCTGCAGAGACTGCAGGCCGGGCGCTTCGGGAATCTGCGTGCGCGCAAAACGGCCCGCGCTGGCTGAAAATGTGGAGGTGAATGTGGGGCTGAAGGCCTGCGTGTCAGTAATAATCACCGATTGGTTGCGAAATAAATTCTCCGCATAAAATCCTGTCGGAGCGGTGAATGGTCTCTGGAAATTGTCCTGGTTGTAGAAGTAACGTCCGCTGAGGTGATTATTCGTGGAGACAACGTGGTCAATCTTGGTAAGGTACTGCGTGCTGTCGATGTTCTGGTTGGAGGTTGAGTTGAAGATGCCGGTAGTTGGATTGGAAGCCAGCGGTACCAGATATTTTTGCGCTAATTTTCCGGACAGAGTGTCGATAGGCGTGTTGATGATGTTGCCAGGGTATGGAGTACCTGTCGCCGGGTTGTAAAGAGCGATGCCGCTCTTGAGAAGACTTGAGAAGTTCCCGCTCAGTTCTGCCGCAGTTGGGACTTGAATGGAGATGGGGTTGGGAGACGACCGCTGTTGCAAATCTTCCGCTGCAAAGAAGAAAAAGGTGCGGTCTTTAATGATGGGGCCGCCCACGGTTCCCCCAAACTGGTTAAGTTTGAACGGAGGAGCCGTCTGTTGAAAATAGTTCTTTGCATCCAGCACCGTATTGCGCAGGAACTCATAGGCTGACCCGTGAAAACCATTGGTGCCGGAGCGCGTGGATAGCTGCACCAGGGCGCCTGCGCCGGCATACTCTGAGCTGTAATTCGATGACTGGACAGTAAATTCCTGAAGCGCATCCGGATTAGGCAGAATCGGAACGGAATCAAAAAAGCGGTCATTGTAAACAGCGCCGTCTAATTGAAAGTTGTTCTGCGTCGCCCGCAATCCATTCACCGTAAGCCCAACATTATCCTGCTGGCCGGATTCGGTCCCGGTGCTGGTGAGCGCGGTGCCCGGCGTCAGAGTTGTCAGTTGCAGCGGGTTGCGGCCATTCAGCGGCAGGTCCTGTATCTGCTTCTGGTCCACGGAGGTTTGAATGCTGGAAGATGCGGTCTGGATCAGAGGCGCTGCGCTTGTAACCTCGACTGACTGTGTTTCCGATCCGACGGCAAGCGATATCTCGAGATCGAGCGTCTGGCCGGTAAGCAGTACGATTCCGTCTCGTTTTTGCGTTTGAAAGCCCGCTCTGCTTATCTGGAGCTGGTAAGCACCGATCGCCAAGTCAGGAAAGACAAAGATGCCGTCCTGGTTTGTCACTTCGTTGCGGCTGACGCCCGTAGCGGAATTGACCGCGACCACCGCGGCGCCATTGATGATGGCCTGGCTTGTGTCCACCACCGTGCCGCGGATACTGCCGATTGCTTGCGCTGTTAGTTGCTCCGCGCCACCTGCTGCAAGCAGAAGAATCGCCAGCCCACCCAACCATATCTTGCGCAAATTGTAAGTCATACAATCCTTTCGGGTTCTCTCCGATAGAGTCAATTGGTTGAGCAGGAGCCTGGCGTGTGAAGAGGGGCTCTCCGCAAGGTTGACCCTGCAGGGCTGCAAAGAAGCATTCGGCGGCTTGATCCGGCGAAGAGAGACGAACGATAAGAAATGGGATCTCTTTGACCGGCGGAACTAGTCTTTGCCTACCACAGCAGCAGGGGCTGCGGGATCAGCAACAACAAGCAGATAGGAGGGATGTGGTCGAAGAACTATGCAACCGAAACGCGAGCAAGCTGGTGCCCGCGACAAAGATCCTTGAACCTTTTGGCTGCGCAATCATTACAGCAATATAGCACCTGTAACACCGTGGCGCAATACGCGCCGATTCGTTATGCCGCACTGGTCTTAGCAGCAATTCATCTAGTCAAGTTGGGAGAGTACGGTACTTTTTCCCTAAGCTGAACAGCAAGATCGTCCCAATCAACGGCATGAAGGCGACCATGAGGAAGACGGGTGCGTATGAGAAACGATCCACGATGATTCCCGTCAACAACGGGAAGAGTAACCCGCTCAATCCTCCCGCAACGCCGGTCAGGCCGGTAGCGCGTCCGACGGTTTGTTCCGGAAAGAGGTCGGTGACCGCCCCGAACATATTCGCGGAAAGAAAGTTATCCGCCATCACGGCAATGCCGATCATGAGGAATGCGGCGGACACATTGGCCAGATAGGGAACCGTCAAGCTGGTCAGGCACAGCAGGCTGCTGCTGTACATGGTGATGCGCCGTACATTCACCGTCCTGACGCCGCGCTTTTGTAGCCAGCCGGCGGCCCAGCCTCCCGCGACGCCTCCGGTATCCCCGAGAAAAAATGGAATCCAACCCACGATGCCGATCTGGGTCAGCGACAGGTGGCGAACCCCGTAGAGATAGCTGGGTATCCAATACCAATAGAACTGCATGACCGGCCCGATGAAGAAGCGGCACGACATCACCGCCCAGCTGGAGGATTGGCTCAGCAGTCCCTTAAGCGAGATAGCCTCGAGGGCGCCGCGCTGTTTTCGGGGCAGATCGCGATACAAAAAAAACCAGAACGGCGCCCACAGCAGGCCGAGCAGGGCAGGCACGAGAAAGGCAGCGCGAAAGCTGTATTTTTGCGCCAGAAAAACGATGAGTGGAGGCGCCACGGTTGCGCCGATCATGCTGCCGCTGTTGAAGATGCCAATGGCAAGTGTGCGCTCACCCGGCGCAAATACTCCAAAGATCGCCTTGATGCCGCCGGAGTAATTGCCACTCTCGCCCGTGCCCATCCAAAAGCGCGTGATCCCGAGCTGCAGTTCGGACCTTGTCAATGCCTGCGAACCGGTAGCCGCAGACCACCAGAGAACCGCGCCGAGCAGGCCAAAGCGCACGCCCCATCGGTCCATGAGCCAGCCCATGGGGAACTCCCCTGTCATCATGCCGAACTGGAAGGCGGCGACGATCCTTCCATACTGCGCGTTGGAGAGATGCAGCGAAGCGCGCAGCACCGGCGCCAGCACCGACACCGTCTGGCGATCGATGAAGTTAATGATGGTGATGAGCAGCAGCAGCCAGAGCACCAGCCATCGCCGCCTCGATCCATACAGGATGGAAGCCGGCGCGGCAACCTCGCGCAAGGAGCTACTTGATGGGGCGGAATTCATTGCCTACGAAGTTCTCCGCTGCCGGTGCACGGCTCTCCTTGGTGCTGGAATCCGCGGGCGAGAGAGGCAAGAGAGGAAAGAGCAACTCCGCCACACGGTACGCTTCTTCGAGATGCGGATATCCGGAAAGAACGAACGTATCGATACCCAGGTCGGCATACTCCAGCATGCGTTGTGCAACCGTCGAAGGGTCGCCCACCAGCGCTGTTCCCGCGCCGCTGCGCACCAGCCCGATACCCGCCCATAGGTTCGGGCTTATCTCCAGGTTGGAGAGATTGTCGCGGACCAGCGATGCCATCCGCTTCTGGCCTTCTGAATCGAACTTTGACAAGCCCTGCTGGGCTCGCTTGACCACATCGCGGTCGATGTAGCGGATCAGGTCGTTAGCTGCCTGCCACGCCCCATCGTTCGTCTCCCGAACAATGATATGAAGGCGAATACCGAAGCGCATTTTTCTGCCTCCAGCCTCCGCCAGCTTGCGCACGCGAGCGATCTTTTCGGCCACCAAAGCCGGCGGCTCACCCCAGGTAAGGTAGACATCCACGTGATCGGCGGCGATCTGCATCGCCGCATCGGAAGAGCCGCCGAGATACAGCGGGGGATGAGGGTGTTGCGTCGCAGGGTAGTACGCCCGCGCGTTTTCTACACGCAGATGCTTTCCCTGAAAAGAGCGGGTCTCTCCTGCCAGGATGCTGCGCCATATCGTCAGGAATTCGCCCGTCACCTCATAGCGCTCATCATGGGAGAGGAAAACGCCGTCGGCAGCTGCTTCCTGGGGATCGCCTCCGGTAACCACGTTGATGAGAACTCTCCCTTGCGAGAGCCGATCGAAGGTCGCGGTCATGCGCGCGGCGAGGGTCGGGGACATAACTCCGGGCCGCACCGCGACCAGAAACTTGAGCCGCTTTGTGCTCGGCATCAGCGAGGATGCGACCACCCACGCGTCCTCACAGGAGTTGCCCGTGGGCAGAAGAACAGCGCCGTAGCCGAGTTCATCGACGGCGATGGCGATCTGCCGCAAGTAGGCATAGTCCGTTAGCCGCGAGCCATGACTGGACCCGAGATAGCGGCCGTCTCCTGTCGTGGGGATGAACCAGAACATTTCCATAGCAACTTCTCCTGTTACGATAACTTCTCTGGAGAGACGGTTTTGTGCGACCAGTAAGAATGCAACGCCATTTGAACCGGCAGCGAGGCTTCGAGGCCCGCTTTAAGCGGCGCGTTGACCGGCTCTCCCGAAACAATAGCGTCGATAAAATTCCTGGTGTGCGCCCTTTCCAGGCTCTCTGTCGAAGATACCTCGGAAACAGGGCCTTGATTCGGCGTAAACGTGTAGCCATCACGCGAGATGTCGAGTGTGCCCTCGGTGCCTTCGAAGAACACCGAGGGATGGTCATTGCGAATGGAAAGCACCGACGATTCAAAATTGAGATTCCAGCCATCGTATTGCACGATCGCGCTCACGGTATCCGGATTTTGCCTCTGGTCATGGAGCTGATAGATGCCGCCGAGCGCCGTGGCGTTCGTAGGCTGTGCATCATCGAGCATCCATTGGGCGACATCGACCCAGTGGGTCAGGATGTCGGCCAGCAGGCCGGCCCCATAGTCGGGAAAATAGCGCCAGGAACTGTAGCGAACGGTCTCATACGGGACCTGCGGCGCGGGGCCGAGAAAGCGTTCCCAATCCAGGTCTGGCGGCTTGGACTGATCGGCGACGAGACGTTGTTGCCAGGGAAAATTGTGCCACACCGCGCGGGCGAAGAGCACGTGGCCGAGCTTCTTCTCCGCGAAGATCGAATGCTTCGCCTGCAGATAGTGTGCGCCGCTACGCTGCTGCATGCCGCATTGCAGCACCTGCTTGTGCTTTTCCGCGGCATCGATCAGGACAGCGCGGTCCTCCCACCGGTGCAGCGTCGGCTTTTCGAGATAGACGTGTTTGCCCGCTTCGAGGGCTGCCTTGGCCATGGTCACATGCAGGTGATCCGGGGTTGAGATAAGCACTGCATCCACGTCGGTGCGGGAGAGAAGCTCCTGGTAAGCAACCGAAGTGTGTGGCGGGTCCTTAGGCAGCCGTGACACAAAGTTCTTTGTCTGCGCATCGTAGATGTCGCAGACCGCATGGATGGCGGCGCGTTTGTCCTCGAGGAAGGCGCTGCCTACGATGGTGCCGCGCCTTCCCAAACCAATAATGCCAAGGCCGACACGGTCGTTGGCTCCAACAATGCGTCCGTAGGATCGGGCGCTCATGGATGCGGCAGTCGCAGCGCTGGCGTAGAGAAAATTTCGGCGATTCATCGTGGAACGCTTTCTGGGTCGGAGAATACTGCTTAGCGGCGAGTCGTGTGGGTCAACAACAGGCCGGAAGGACGGCCTGGGGGGCCTGTCCGTTGAGGCGAAGAGCCGGAATTGGAGAGAATGTCACCACTCAGAACTCTCAGCGACGATAAATCAAGGCCCCGGTGGTGTCAATGTTACGGGGGCTTGGGTGCCCCAAGTCCGCTGCGGAAGGTGTGAAGAAACTGCAGATCCCTCCACTGCGCTCGCCCGGATTTCCTGTCGAGGTTGGTGGCGCAGGAAACTTCATGCGGCTTTCTGAGAAGAAACAAGTTCTCGATTAAGCCGCGGTTGGTGTTTGGCACGGCAGGAAGCACTACGAAAAGGCACCCGGGGATTTGTTGCATTTCTGCCGAGGACAAGAAATGCCCGTTTCATATCCCGCGGGTCGGCAACGCGCCGGTGGACGACTTTACGGAAAGCCGCATACGCGGCGACGATTGGTGCTGCGCAGTAAGAAATCCGGGGGAGCGCAGTGGAGGGATCTGCAGTTTCTCTGTCCTAACCAGGGGTTCTCTATTTGAAAGAGATACTGTGACGTATCAAATGACCACGGACAACCCTAACGTCAACAGAAGTCCAATAACGGAGATCAGGGTCTCGCTGATGGACCAGGTCTTCATCGTATCGCCGACGCTCATGTTGAAGTACTCCTTGACCAGCCAAAACCCCCCATCGTTGACATGGGAGAAGATGAGCGATCCGGCGCCGGTCGCGATGGCCAGCAACTCCGGCCGGACGCCGGGGCTATGCAGGAGGATGGGAGCGAGAATGCCCGCGGCCGTGCTCATGGCGACGGTGGAGGATCCGGTTGCCAGGCGAATGAGCGCGGCCACCAGCCATCCCAGCAGAAGGAGCGATACATGGGCGTGCAGCGCAACCGCGACAATCGCCTGGGAGACGCCGCTATCCTGAAGAATGCGCCCAAACCCGCCGCCCGCTCCGATCACCAGTGTGATGTTGGCGGTCGGGGCCAGGCACTCGTTGGAAAACTTCAAAATCGTCTCCCGGCTGAAGCCGCGCATTCTGCCCAGCGTGATGAAGCTGACCAGGACTGCGACCAGCAAGGCGATATCGGCGCTGCCCAGCAAGTGCAGTGCACGGTTGGCCGCGCTAGCGGGCGCAGCCAGCACGCCCGCCCAGCTGCCAACCAGCATCAGCACGACCGGCAGCAAAATGGTAGTGAGCGACAGGCCAAAGCCGGGCAAAGCGCGATTCAGATCGTGCTCGCCAAATTCTTCCGCCATGGGATTGTGCGCGTCGAGGACGATCCTGGGTGCGATGACTCGGGCATAGATCGGGCCTGCGATCGCCGCTGTGGGAATGCCGATCAGCAGGGCGTAGAGGATCGTCCGTCCCACGTCGGCGTGGAAGATGGTAACCGCCAGCATGGCCGCAGGATGCGGTGGCACCAACGCGTGAACTACGGAAAGGCCGGCGAGCATGGGCAGACCGACCAGGATCAAAGAGGTGCGAGTGCGCCGGGCAACGGTAAAGGCAATCGGGATGAGGAGAACGAAGCCCACCTCGAAGAAAACGGGCAAACCCACGACCAGCGCCGCGCACATCATCGACCAGGACACGCGCCGCTCACCGAAAAGGTGAATCAAGGTCTCCGCGATGCGGTCCGAGGCCCCGGATTCCGCCATCATCTTGCCCAGCATAGTGCCCAGGCCAACCACGATCGCGATGTGTCCGAGGGTATTGCCTGTCCCGGTCTCGAAGGAGGCAACGATGTTCTCGAGCGGCATCCCGGTGGCAGCCGCAAGCCCCAGCGAAACCATCATCAGGGAAAGAAAGGGATTGAGCTTGACCGCCGCGATCAGCAGAATCAGCGTGATCACCGCACTGGCGGCGGCGATCAATAGGAAGAGCCCGTGGCTGTCGAGCATAGGCGGGATGGTCAAGGGTTGGCACGCATCGCAAAGTTAACGGGGGAGAAAGCGCCCGCCCCGTTGCCCGGTAGCGTCCCCGTCTTGATAGGACAGTACCCCATTGACCCAAACCGCAGCGATCCCTTCGGCGCGGCAGACCGGATTGCTGAAGGTGGCCGTATCTCTGATCGTCTGTGGATCGAAGAGCACCAGGTCGGCGTGACAACCCTCGCTGATGCTTCCACGCCCGGCCAACCCGAACCGCTGCGCGGGCATGCCGGTCATTTTATGCACGGCTTGCGTGAGCGGAAAGATTCCTTGCTCGCGGCAGTAATACCCCAGCACGCGAGGAAAGGTCCCCCATAGACGGGGATGCGGCAGCGGATCATTGGGCAGCCCATCGGAGCCGATCATGGTTGCCGGATGCTGCAGGATGCGGCGCACATCCTCTTCCGACATGCAGTGGTAAATGGCGCCCGCGGGT
>Ga0182024_10013697_pt1 | contig 15781 bp, 16 predicted proteins | sample P32metaG_FD_120480 | JGI IMG/M metagenome (GOLD analysis project Ga0182024, IMG submission 120480) | Permafrost microbial communities from Stordalen Mire, Sweden - P3-2 metaG (Illumina Assembly) | ecosystem: Environmental > Terrestrial > Soil > Wetlands > Permafrost | place: Sweden: Stordalen... | reverse complement strand
GGGTACAGCTTTACCTCGGAGACCGATACCGAGGTGATCGCGCACCGGATTCACTATCACCTGGCCACCGTCGCCGATCTGTTCAAGGCCGTGCGCGCCACGGTTGCCGAGCTCGAAGGCGCGTATGCGCTCGCAGTCGTCAGCGAACACGATCCGGACCGCATCATCCTCGCGCGCGAGGGTTGCCCCGTCGTCATCGGCTTGGGCGTCGATGAGAACTTCGTAGCCTCCGACGTGGCCGCGCTCCTCTCCGTGACGCGCCGCTTTGTATTCCTTGAAGAGGGTGACGTTGCGGAGATTCGCCGCAGATCGATCCGCATCATCGATCGCGAAGGCAATACCGTCGAACGCCCGATGCGCGAAAGCGCGCTGAGTGCGGATGCAGCAGAGAAGGGCCTGTACCGCCACTTCATGCTGAAGGAGATTCATGAGCAGCCGAGCGCTGTGGCGGACACGCTGCAGGAGCGCGTCGCCAATGGCCGGCTCCTCGAAGCCGCCTTTGGCCCGGCCGCCACCGAGGTCTTCAAGCGCACCCGGCACGTTCACATCGTCGCCTGCGGAACGAGCTACCACGCCGGCGCCGTCGCGCGCTACGTCATCGAGCAGGTCTGCAAGCTGCCCTGCTCCGTCGAGATTGCCAGCGAATACCGCTACCGCAATCCCGTGGTGCCCGCGAATTCGCTGCTCGTGACGATCTCCCAGTCAGGCGAGACCGCGGACACGCTCGCGGCATTGCGCCTTGCCAAGCAGGCGGGCTACCTGTCGTCGCTTTCGATCTGCAATGTTCCCGAGAGCTCGCTCGTGCGCGAGTCTGAGCTTGTGATGCTGACGCGCGCTGGACCTGAAATTGGCGTCGCTTCCACCAAGGCGTTTACGACGCAGCTGACGGCGCTCGGGATGCTGGTAATTGCGCTCGCCAAGCACAACAGCGCCGACAGTGAGCGCGAGCGCGGCCTCGTGATGCGGCTCATCGAGCTGCCGTCCCTGATCGACAAGACCCTGGCGCTCGATGGAGTCATCGAAGAGCTTGCCAAGCGCTTCGCCGCCAAACATCACGCGCTCTTTCTCGGCCGCGGTGCGCTCTATCCGATTGCCATGGAAGGCGCGCTCAAGCTGAAAGAGATCTCTTACATCCACGCGGAAGGTTATCCCGCGGGCGAGCTCAAGCACGGGCCGCTGGCGCTCGTGGATGCGGACATGCCGGTCATCGCGGTGGCGCCGAATAACGATCTATTGGAGAAGCTCAAGTCGAATCTGATGGAGGTGCGCGCGCGCGGCGGCGAACTCATCGTATTCGCCGATCCCGAGTCCGGCATTACGCCGAGCGATGGCGTCACCGTCATCCAGATGCCCAAGCACGTGACATACTTCCAGGCGCCGGTGGTGTATACGATTCCGCTGCAGCTGCTCGCCTACCACGTGGCCATTCTGCGCGGCACCGATGTCGATCAGCCGCGGAACCTCGCGAAGAGCGTCACCGTCGAATAGTCTTGCCGCGGTTCTCGCCTCAATGCAGAAGGCGCGCGCTCAAGTCATAGGCATCGGCGCTGACTATCCTGACGTGCGCCCAATCGCCGACCGCGAGCGCGCGCGCGCCCGCGATGCGCACCACGCCGTCTATCTCGGGGGCATCCGCTGCGCTCCTTGCAATGGCGGTGCCGGCATCGATCGCGTCCACCAGCACACGCATGCGCGTTCCGACGTGTCGCTTAAGGCGCGCGGCGCTAATGGCGCTCGCTCTTTCCATGAAGCGCGCGTAGCGCTCCTCCTGGAGCGGCGCTGGCACATGATTGGGCAACGCATTCGCGGCCGCACCCTCGACCGGGGAGTATTTGAAGCAGCCCACGCGATCCAGCTGCGCCGCATCCATCCAATCGAGAAGCTCGTTGAACTCAGCCTCAGTCTCGCCCGGAAATCCCACAATGAAGGTGCTGCGGATCACGAGCTGCGGACACAGAGCGCGCCAGGCTTGAAGACGAGCCAAAGTGTCTTCAGCATGAGCGGGACGCCGCATGCGCTTCAGCACGCTGGGACTGCCGTGCTGAAACGGCACGTCAAGGTAGGGCAGTACACGCCCTTCGGCCATGAGAGGAATGACGGCGTCGACGTGCGGATAAGGATAGACATAATGCAGGCGCACCCAGGCGCCCAAGGAACCCAGGCCGCGCGCAAGATCAATAAAGCGTGTTTCGTAGGTTCTATCGCGCCACGTCGCCGATCGATAACGCAGATCCGCCCCGTAGGCGCTCGTGTCCTGCGAGATCACCAACAATTCCTTCACCCCTGCATCGACTAGCCGCTCGGCCTCGCGCAGCACCTCGTCGATGGGCCGGCTTGCAAGCCGGCCGCGCATCGAGGGGATGATGCAGAAGCTGCAGCGGTTGTTGCAGCCTTCTGAGATCTTAAGGTAGGCATAGTGCCGCGGCGTCAATCGGATACCCTGCGGCGGCACGAGATGAATGAATGGATCGTGACGCGGCGGCACGTGCTCGTGCACCGCATCCATCACGTCCTCGTACGCATGTGCACCGGTGACCTTGAGAACGCGCGGGTGCCGCGCCAGGATACGTTCGGGTCGAGCGCCCAGGCAGCCGGTGACGATGACGCGGCCGTTCCTCTCCAAGGCCTCGCCGATGGCATCCAATGATTCATCGACGGCCGCATCGATGAATCCACAGGTGTTGACCACGACGACGTCCGCAGCATCGTAGGTCGCAGAGATCTCATAGCCTTCGGCGCGCAGGCGCGTCAGGATGCGCTCCGAATCAACGAGCGCCTTGGGGCAGCCGAGGCTGACGAATCCGACTTTCGGTGCACGGTCCAAGGAGGTCTCTTGTGCGCGTGCAGGGTGCGCGCGGCTTTGCAAAAAGGGCCGCTATGCTAACGGGAGCGCGCGCCGGGCGCACTTTTGTCGCGAGTGTCGCGGGGGCCGCGTTGGATTTAGGCCCCCTGCCGGACCGTGCGCAGTATGAAGAACAGCGCCAAGGCCACGAGTGGTATGAGCAGCCATGGCCACACCGCCGCAAGGCGCTTGTCGGGCGTGCGGGAGCGACCGCCTTCGGATGCGTGCTTGGGCATCGGCGTCAGCGCGAGTAAGTCGCGATGATCTGCGTCTCGCCGATCGCGTTCGCGTGCACATTGAAGGCGATGAAGGCGGCTGACGCATCACCGGGCACCTCAGCGAGCTTCGGCACCTTCAAGGCGTAGAGGCGGAAGTGATAGTGGTGCAGCTTCCCCGGGGGCGGGCAGGGCCCGCCATAGGCATAAGTGCCAAAGTCGGTTCGCCCCTGCAGGGCGCCGACCGGCAGCAATTTCGTCTTGGGATCGCCCGCCCCGGCCGGCAGGGAGGTCGCAGTAGCAGGAATATCGTAAACGACCCAATGCCACCAGCCACTGCCCGTAGGTGCGTCGGGATCATGGACGAGGAGAGCGAAGCTCTGCGTGCCTTGTGGCGCGTGGCTCCAGTTCAATGCGGGCGAAACGTTCTGGCCGGAACAGCCGAATGAGTTAAAGACCTGCGCGAGTGCAATCTTGCGCCCCTGGGCGATGTCGGGGCTTGTAAGAGTAAAGCCGCTCGTTTGCTTGGCACCCTCGGCGGCGTACAGAACCGCTGTCATCGCCAAGGTGCCGGCAATCAATGGTGCTCGCCACATGGTGTTCTCCCATTTTTTCGCGGTGAATGCCTAGTTTGACGCTCGAGCGCCCATTGAAGCAACCGGAGGTTGCGAGCCGCCAGCGAAAGTGAACGACGCATCTCACGCCATCTCGATCTTGCGCGTTTTCGGCGCGCCAATCTCGCAAAGTGCGCGTTCGCCGGCGCTAACCGATTTCGGACTCAAGCGCGACGCGCAAATCGCCTGCAAATGCCCTCGAATAAGGGACTATTCATCTGCGCGGTATCGTGATGAGATGGCATTGAAAGAAACACCAGCCGATGCTGTTCGTCCGGAGAGTTGCTACGGACTTCATGGCGTCAATGGGCAGCGTGTAAGGCAGCGGGCGCGTGACCATCGTGGTGAGTGGCGCGATCGGGAAGCTCACGCGACCCGAAACACCCTCTGGCGCGCCGAGGTATCGGTGTCCGTGAGCGGGAACGAGTTCTCGTCCCCGCGGGTTCCGTCGAGCCGAGCATCCCGCTCGCGCAAGGCAGGGATGGAACCCGTGAGGACGATGGCATGAATACCGGCTCGCAAACCTTTGCCCCCTCGTGCATAGTCGCGCGGCGGCTTCCCGTGGGTTGCGCTCGTGATGGCGAAAATACTTGGAATCGCGGGAAGCCTGCGCCGCGCGTCCCTCAACGCGGCATTGCTGCGCGCGGCGGTGGAGCTTGCGCCCGCCGGCACGACGATCGAGATCGCCTCGATCCTCGGCATTCCGCTCTATGACGGGGACGTGGAGGCGCAGGGCATTCCCGCGGCAGTGGTCGAGCTCAAGGAGAAGGTTGTCGCGGCGGATGCTCTTCTGCTGGTAACGCCCGAGTACAACAATTCCATTCCGGGCGTGTTCAAGAACGTCATCGATTGGCTGTCCCGGCCGCCTGCGGATGCGCCGCGCGTGTTTGCGAATCGCCATGTGACCCTCATCGGAGCTTCCCCCGGCAGATTTGGCACTGTTCAGGCGCAACGCTCATGGCTGCCGGTGCTGCGCACCTTGCGCATGCGCCCGTGGTTCGGGACGCCGCTCTACGTCTCGGCGGTGGACGGCGTATTCGATGCGCAAGGTCGTCTCGTCGATGCGGACGTTCGCGCGTGCTTGGAGCAGCTGCTCAGGGATTTTGCGCAGGCGATCGGCTGAGCGAATTTAAGCGCAGCGCTCGCGCGTGACGCGCTCGCTCGAAGCCGGATGCTTGGCGAGCGCCGCCGCGAGGCGGATCGGCCGGCGCACGAGCTCACCGCGACAGTTCGGACATTTGCCGTTCAGGATCTCGAGCGCGCAGGTGCTGCAAAAGGTGCATTCGAACGAACAGATCATCGCATGAGGCGACTCGGCCGGGAGGTCGCGGTCACAACACTCGCAGTTTGGACGCAGTTGCAGCATGGCAAGCCCCTCCTCTACAGTGATTCGGCAGATGCTACACCGCCGCTCTCTCCCGCGAGCAGATCCTCCGGCGACGCGCTTCGATCGCGATTACTACTGGCGCTACTACTTCAACCCGCGCACGGCAGTCATCTCGCGCGCCGAAATGCGCGCTCGAGCGCGGCTCATTGCCGCGTACACGTTGCATATCGGGTTGCCCGTGCGGCGCATTCTCGATGCCGGCTGCGGCACCGGCGCCATGCGAAGAACACTCCTGCGGCGCTTGCCGCGCTCGATCTATGTGGGTTTGGAGCCGAGCGAGTATCTGTGTCAGCGCTATGGCTGGGAGGCCGGCTGCCTGGAAGCGTATCGTCCGGAGGCCCCCTTCGACCTCATCGTGTGCTACGACGTCGTGCAGTATCTTGATGACCGGCGCGCAGGCGCTGCGCTTGCGAATCTTGCACGGCTGTGCCGTGGCGTTCTCTACTTCACGGTGCTGACGCGGCAAGACTGGTTACACAACTGTGATCGCAAGCGCACGGATGCGAATGTCCATCTGCGCCCGGGCGAGTGGTACCGCGCGCGTCTGCGCCGCGGCTTTCGCGAGATCGGCGCCGGGTTCTGGCTCGCCCGTGGAGCGCCGCTTACGATCTGGGAGCTCGAGTCGACCGGACGCTAGCGAGTCAGGAGAAATTCAATGTCACAATACTCCGCAAAAATCAACTGGCAGCGCGGCAGCGCAAGCTTTATTGACAATCACTACAGCCGCGCGCATTCCTGGCAATTTGACGGCGGCATCGAGGTGCCGGCATCGTCCTCACCGCACGTGGTGCCCGTGCCCATGTCGGTCGAGGCCGCAGTCGATCCGGAGGAGGCCTTCGTCGCAGCGCTTGCGAGCTGCCACATGCTCTGGTTTCTCTCGCTCGCGGCGGCGCAACACTTTTGCGTCGACCGCTATGTGGATGAGGCCGTAGGCGTCCTCGGCAAGAATGCCGCGGGCAAAGTCGCGATGACCACGGTAACGCTCAAACCGCGAGTCGAGTTCTCCGGGGAGCAAAGGCCGACGCGCACCGCCTTCGAGGCGCTGCACCATAAAGCTCACGAGAAATGCTTCATCGCAAACTCCGTGACGACCGAGGTGCGCTGCGAGCCTGCGTTCGAGTAAGCGCCCGCTGGGTCGATGACATTCAAGGACCATTTCTCGCGCCTTGCGGCCACCTACGCGAGCTTCCGGCCGCGCTACCCGGCCGCGCTCTTTGATTATCTTGCGCAGTCTTGCCGGCAGCACGAATCGGCCTGGGACTGCGCCTGCGGCAGCGGGCAGGCGACACTTGATCTGGCTCAACGATTCGATGCCGTGCTGGCAACCGATGCGAGCGCCGCGCAGCTCGCAGCAGCGCCGCCGCATTCCAAGGTTCGCTACCGCGTGGCGCCGGCCGAAGAGAGCGGCCTCGAAGCGACATCCGTCGACATCGTGACCGTGGCGCAGGCGCTGCACTGGTTCGACCTTGCACCATTCTACGCCGAGGTCGAGCGCGTGCTGCGTCCGCGCGGCGTGCTCGCGGCGTGGACCTACGGCGTCTTGCATGTGGCGGGCGAGCGCATTGACCGGCTGATACAGGAATTTTATTGGGATACGCTCAAGCCGTACTGGCCTGCCGAGCGACAGCTCGTCGAGAGCGGCTATCGAACCTTGCCGTTTGTCTTTGCGGAGATGACGCCACCGACTTTCGAGATGCAGGAAGACTGGTCACTGCGGGAGCTCATCGGTTACGTCCGCAGCTGGTCGGCCACCGCGCGCTATCTCGAACGCAACGCAGTGGATCCGGCGGCAACGCTCGAGGAGAACCTGACTGGCATATGGGGTAAGGCGCATGAGTTGCGGCGGATCAGCTGGCCGTTGAGCCTGCGCATCGGCGTGAAGCCGTAGGGTGGTTTCCCTCGGCGCGACGCAACGCTATTCTTCCGGCGATGAGCGTTCAGGCAGTCGTTCAATTTAGCGGGCGGATCGACTGCCGACGCGATGGCTGCGGGCCGCTCGGCCTCATTCTATCCGGCCATACGGCATCTCACCCGCGGGAGCTCGTGCACTTGTCTTTTGCCGCCGCTGCGCCGGCGGATCTTCCGCATACTCTCGATGACGCGGCGGTCGCGCGCGTGAACGAAGAGAGCTACTGCATCACGAGCGGTGCACGCTCCTGGACGGTAAGCGCTCGCGCCGCGCACCTGCATCGGGAAGTCGCACGCGAATTTTACCAGGCGGTGCCTGCGCAGCCCGTCAGCTGGACGCAGCACCTCTTCTGGCGGATCGTACTCGCTCTCGCGGCGACGTCCGCCGGGCGATGGCTGCTCGGGGCTTGGAGCCGCGGCTGATTCAAGATCTGGAGTCCTCATGCAGCTCATACCCTATCTCGCCACTTTCATCGCAGGTGCCCTGCTCACGGTACAAGTCGGACTGAACTCAACTTTGGGGCGTACTGTCGGCAATATGCGGTTCGCCGTCCTCATGAACTTTCTCGTGGGGTCAGTGGGACTCCTCGTCTATTTCGCCGCAGCCGGCGGCGGCTTACCGAGCCGGTCTGGCTTCACCGCCGTGCCGGCATGGGCCTGGTTCGGCGGCTTTCTGGGCGCATTCTATGTGGCGGTGGCAACGCTTGTCGGTCCGCGCATCGGTGCCGCGTCGCTTCTGGCGCTGACCGTTTTCGGCCAACTCCTCGCCTCGATGCTCGTCGATCAGTTTGGCTGGCTCGGATTTCCCACGCAGCCGATTTCGCCCACCAGGCTCGCTGGAGCGGCCCTGCTCTTAGGGGGCGTCGGGCTGATCGTGCGCTAAGAGGCGCAAGGCTTGCCATGACAGCTGATGCACGCATTCCCGTCACGGTGCTGACGGGCTTTCTCGGCGCGGGCAAGACGACACTCTTGAATCGCATCCTCGCTGAAAAGCATGGCCAGCGCATCGCCGTGATCGAGAATGAATTCGGCGAAGTCGGCGTCGACCAGGAACTCGTCATCGGCGCCGAGGAAGAGATCTTCGAGACCGCCAATGGCTGCATCTGCTGCACGGTGCGCGGAGATCTGATTCGCGTGCTCGGCCAGCTCCTGAAGCGCCGCGATCGCTTCGATTACGTCATGATCGAGACCACGGGACTCGCCGACGCGGGTCCTGTGGCTCAAACCTTCTTCGTGGAAGAGGATTTGAAGGAGCAATTTCTCCTCGATGCCATCGTGACCGTGATTGACGCTGCGCACATTGAAAAACATCTGGGTGAAATCGATGCGGCAGGCGAACAGGTCGCATTTGCCGATGTGATCCTGCTCAATAAATCCGACTTGGTTGCGAGCGTTGATCTTGTGCGCATCGAGCGCCGCATCCGCGCGATCAACAGCACTGCAAAAATCCTGCATACGCGTAACGCGGCCGTGCCCATCGAAGCGGTGCTGCAGGTGGGCGCATTCGATCTGCAGCGCGCGCTGGCAATGGAAGGTGAGTTTCTCTCTGGTGCGGCGCCGCACGAGCATGGGGCCGCCGATCACCACCACGACGATGAGATTGCCTCGGTCGGGATCGTCGATCCGCGTCCGCTCGACGCGCAAAAGCTCGAGGCATGGCTCTCCTATTTGTTGCAGAGTCGCGGCCCGGACATCTTTCGGATGAAGGGTGTGCTCAACATCCGCGGAGAAAACCGCCGCTACGTGTTCCACGGCGTGCACATGAGTTTCGACGCGCGCTTCGAGAGGCAGTGGAACGACACGCCGCGCGGCAACAGGCTCGTATTCATCGGCCGCAGGCTCGATCGGCAGGAGCTCGAAGCCGGCTTCGCGTCCTGCATCGCATGATCGGTGCGCATCTTGCGAAGCGCGCAACCATTGCGCTCGATACCTATGTCGTCGACTGCGTGTGGTCGAGCGACAGCGCTGCCGTCGCCATCGCCGGCGGCGAAGGGGCCGTGCTTCTCATTACCCGCGCGACGGCGAATCCCGAAGTGCGCAAGCTAGGACAGCATGCGCTCGGCACCCTCGCCATCGCGTGGCAGCCGGGAAGCGGCACCATCGCATCCTCGGGCCAGGATGGCAAAGTTGTGCTGTGGAATGCGGATGCGGCGCTACCTTCAAAGCTCCTCAACTCAGGCACAGCATGGACGGAGCATTTGGCCTATGCGCCTGACGGCAAGCTCGCCACGGCGACGGGCAAGACACTTGATCTTTGGAGTCGCGAGGGTGATCGGGTCGGCCAGCTCGCGCCGCATGCGAGCACCATCGCGGCGATCGCCTGGGACGCATCGGGACGGGAGCTCGCCGCTGCCACCCATCGGGCGATGTGGATTCACCGCATCGAGCCGCCGCCTCTTAGCTCGCACGCCTATGAGGTTCCATCTGCCTGCCTCACGGTCGCCTTCAGCCCCAACGGCCGAATGCTCGTCTCAGGCATGCAAGATGGCGCAGTACACCTGTGGTACCGCACCACCGCGCGTGATTCGCACATGCGCGGCTACGCCGCGCGCGTCCCGCTCACGCACTGGAGCGCCAACAGCCGGCACCTCGCGACGAGCGCGGGCTCGCAAATCGTCGTTTGGGATTTCGGCGGGAAAGGTCCGGAGGGATCAACGCCGCTCGAACTTTCGGCCCATACGGATCGCATCGATTGCCTCGCCTATCAGCCCGGTGGCCCCTGGCTTGCTTCGGGCGGCCGTGATTGGCGCGTCGCACTGTGGTGGCCGGGGAAGGCCGAGCTGCCGGTGGATGTGCAGCCCTGCGCATCCGAGGTATCGGTGCTGCGTTGGTCGCCCCATGGCCGCTTTCTCGCCGGCGGCGAGCGCGGCGGTCAGCTCTCGTTTTATGCGCTCGTTACGAAGTCGGCGAGCCCAACTCGATGACCGCCGTCGGCGCGACGGGCACGCGATGCGTCCCGAGTAAATTCGCGTAGATCCCGGTTTGCGTATGAAACGCCTGCGTCCAGGTGAACTGACGCAGCACGCGTTCACGGGCCACTCTGCCCACCGCAGCGACGTCGCGCTCGTAGAGCGCAACAATCGCCTCGGCCATGCTGTTTGCACTGCCGGGCTCGGCCAGCATCCCGACCGATGCATCGACGAGTTCGGGAATCGCACTGGCGCGTGCGGCCACCACGGGAAGTCCACAAGCCATCGCCTCGAGAATGACGAGGCCGAATGTTTCCTTCGTGCCCGCATGGACCAGAGCATCAGCGGAGGCGAGCCATTGGGCAAGCTCGATGCTGTCGCGCCGGTACGGAATGAGTGAGATATTCGGCATGGGGCGCGCTTCGCGCTCTCCGCCGATCATCAACAGGTGATACGGATGTCCGAGACTTGCAAACGCCTGCAGCAGCACCGGCAGGTTTTTTTCCTGGGCGAAGCGTCCCGCATAAACGAGGACGCGGGTATCCGCAGGAAGCCCCAAGCCTGTGCGCAGATCCAAGGTTGCGCGCTCGGGACAGAAGATCTCGGTGTCCACACCGAGGGGCTGATGCATGGTGTGCCGAACGCCCAGGCTGTTCAGGAAGTCGCACATCGAGCGGCTCGGCGCGAACACTACATCGCAGCGCTCGTAGAACCAGCGCACGTAGTGGCCGAGCATGCGCTCGCTCAGGGTGCCGATGCGCCGTCCGATGATTTGCGGCAGGTTCGAATGATAGAAGGCGACGAGCGGAATGCCGCGACGCTGCGCGACGCGCCATGCACACCACGCCGAGTGGAAGGCGTCGCCCACCTCGATGAGATCCGGCTCGAGCGAATCAAGCAGCGCCACCCAGCGGCGGGTATTAAGCGGCAAGCGGTAGTTGAACGTGCCCGGCAGCGCGAAGCCCGGCACGGTGCAGATACCCCCGCGCTCCACGTATTCCGTGTCGCCCGGAACCACCATGGAGTGTTGCCATGACGTGTGGCTGCGAAGCCATGCATGCTTGGCGGTGAGATAGCGCTTCACGCCGCCGCTCGTCGGCGAATAGAAGAGGGTCGTGTCGACGACGTGCATGCAGATTCTAGGCCTGTTCGCGCACCTTTTAAGAGGTGTCAGCAAGCTTCAGGCCCGCATTGCACCTTTTATGACGTACGAGTGTCAAGCTCGCATGGGCTGCCCATGGATCGCCGTGGTGAAGGCCCTTGTGATCCCCGGCCGCGTCAGGCCGCGCTGGAATGCAGCATGCCAGCGGCGCGCGCCGCAGCGATCGCCTGCATGACTTCATGCGCGTCGGCCGTGCGCTCGGCACGATCTTTCGCGAGCATGCGGGTAATGAGCATCTCGTGGTGCGCAAGACGCTCCTGAAGTCGCGGCAATGGCGCGTTGACGTGCTGTTCGAGCAGTTCGATGGCGGACTGGCCCGCGTACGGCCTCTTCCCCGTCAAGAGCTCGTAATAGATGACGCCCAGACTGTACAGATCAGAGCGGGCGTCGAGTTCCTCGCCAAGTGCCTGTTCGGGGCTCATGTAGTAGGGCGAGCCGCGCAGCACGCCAGTGCGCGTGCTCTTCAAGCCGCCATCCACTTGTCGGGCGAGTCCAAAGTCGATGAGCACTACCGCGTCGTTCTCGCGCAGCATCACGTTGGCCGGTTTCAAATCGCGGTGTACGATGCCCGCGTCGTGCACGACGCGTAACGCCGCGGCGATTTCTCCCACGTAGCGCAGCGTATCCTCTTCCGAGACCCCTTGGCGCAGCCGTGCCTTGAGATCGCCGCGCGAAAAATAATCCATCGCCAAATACTCATGCCCGGCGCGCCAGCCGTAGTCGTGGATCTCAACGATCGCCGGATGTCGTATGGCGGCGAGGGCGGCGCGTTCGCGCGCCAACACCTGCGGCTCGCTCGTGCCGTCGCCGACCGTCGTGCTCACCTTCAGAGCGACATCGCGCTTCAGGTCGAGGCTCGTGGCAAGATAGACCACGGCCTTCTCGGACTCACCGATGGTCTTTAAAATGCGATAGCGCGGGATCAGATCGCGCAGCGCCGAGCCACTGCGCGGCAGCGGTGCGGAAGTTTCCGCGGCGCGTGCACTGCCGCGCGTGTGGTTGGCGTGCGCGAGGCGCGCCAAGCTGCGTGCGACGCGCCGCTCGATGCGCCGTAGCGCGGTTCGGACGGCCGTATTCAGGCGCTGCGGTGTGAGCAGTCGCTTGGGCAGATAGTCGAGCGCGCCCATGCGCAGTGCGCGTACGGCGGTGAGCTCGTCGCCGCTTTCAGCGATCACGATGGCGGCGGGAAAGTCAGTGCGGCGGCGCAGTTGACGCAACAGATCGAATCCTTCGGCCGGTTGATCGTCGGCAGTTGCGCCGAAGGCGGCGCACAGGATCAACAGGTCATAGTCCCGATGCGTGAGCGAGTCGTAGCGGAGCAGGAGCTCGCTCATATCGAGCAGGCTCACGGTGGCGTCCGGGCAGAGGACGGCCAAATGATGGCGCAGCCACTCCCCGTAGCGCAGGTCGCGTTCGACGATTAAGAGACGGGCTCGCATACGCAATGCAATTATTGAAGAGCGAATCGGATGCGCAGCTGCGCGCGCTGTTCGATGGGATGACCGTCTCGTTGCACCGGCCGATAGCGCCAGCGGCGCACCGCTGCAACCGCAGCCTCATCGAAGATGTCCTTGGGGTCCGAGCCCAATACGGCAACGTGGGTGACGGAGCCATTGGCCTCGACGTCAAATGCGAGATCCACCCAGCCGCTCGTATCGTTCGCGCGCGCACGCAAGGGATACTCGGGCGCGATATAACGCAACCGTTCGAGCGCGCCGGCGCTGACGACGTTGCTGGCGTGCGCCTGTGGCGCTGCCTCGGGAATGGGCGCCGATGTTGCTTCAGGAGTGGGTGCCGGGGTCGGCTGCGCGAGCGCTTCTTTCATGCGTGCGACGAGCTGTGCGCCTTGCAGGTCGCGCGTAAGCGTGTCGATGGCATCGCGGTCGACGCCCGCGTCGGAAGCGATACCGATCGAGCGTGCGGCTTCATCCAGGTTTCCCGCGGTAAGGGCTGCCCGCGCGGCCGCGACCAGTTGTTGCTGCCGCTCGAGCTCATCGGCTTGCTGCTGCTGCTGTTGCAGGCGCGCCTGCGCGCGCGTCGCACGATCCCGTTCGCGCGCGATCTGGGTCGCGAGGAAAGAAACCCGCACGGAATTCGGCGCAATGGCGCGCGCGGCAGCAGTCAGATGTTCAGCCTCGTCGAAATGCTGTGCGAGCAGATCCTGCTCGGCGGCGGAGAGCACTTGGTCAACAACTTTGTCGAGGCCGGCGAGCGCTTGCGTATCGCCGTGATGCCGGTCGAGCGCCTGGTGGTAGAGCTCAGCCGCGCTCGTGCGTGGCGGCAGCAGCCAGTCGCCGCGCGCGAGCGCATCGCCCGCACGCTCGAGGAGTTGGCTGAGAACGGGATCAGTCGGTACTTGGGGCGGCGTCTTGAGTTGCGGCAGCGCGCCGGCGGACGGCAGCGCCGAAATCCTTTGCGGTGCGCGCTGACCTATCAACCAGCCGACGATACCCGCTGCGGCAGCGACCATGAGCACCGCTATGGCGATTGTGGCGAGCGGCAGGCGCCGCAGTGGAGCGGGCTTGCCAAGCTGCGCCCTGGTGCTCGTTGCGGCGCTTCCCTCGCCGATGCCGCGCCTGCGCCATGCCGCATCGATAAAGAGCCGGATGCGTTGCTCTGATGCCGGCTTGTGCAGGAATCGATACACATCGCCGCTTGTCACCTGCGCGCTGAGCGCGGCCTGCTCGGCTGCACCGCCGGCGACGACGAGCACGAGGTCCGGGAACTGCGCTTTCAAGCTCTGGGCCAACTGTGCGATCGAGCTCACGGCTGCGGCCGTATCCAGTACGACGACGGCTGCGGCGTCGGACATGAGGTGGGTCGCGAGGTCGATTTCCGCGCCGACGATGATGAGCTCATGTTCCGGCGATGCAACGGCGCGCACGGCCGCAGCGAATGCCGGATCGCGCGTGAGCACCACCAGAGTTTCGCGCAAGAGCGCGCCGAGCCCGCGCGCAGGAGCGCTGCCGGCAGGCACGTCGGTCGGGTCGAGCCCTATGGCGCTGTTGAGCGGAATTTGCAGCTCCTCGAGGCACGCCTTGCCAACCGGACGGTGGACAGGCTTACAGCCTCCATGACGATGCGGCAATTCGCCTGCTCTTGTCGCCTCCGGTGGGGCGATTCTGTGAAACTCGTCATCTTGCGGCGACGGCATTTTTTAGCTGGAGCTTAACAGGGGAATTTTCGAGCTTTTTGGCGCGTTATGTCCGGGGGCGGCCGCGTGCGTGCAAGTGAGGGGTTTGCGTGGTTATTGGCCTTTTATTGACGGTCATCGCCTTGGTTATGACGCTGGGCAGCGTGGCGGCTCCGCGCTTCTGGGTCGCGGACCTTGCCGTGCACTTTCGCCTGCAGTGGGCGGCGCTCGCGATCACGGGCTGTTTGATTCTTGCGGCTACCGGCCATGCGCGCTGGGCGGCGCTTGCCTTCCTGGTCGCGGTAATTCAAGCCCTGATCTGCGCGCCGTTCCTGAATTCACGCGCGCCGGCGTCCGCCGATCCCGCGCCTTCTGCGCCGCTACGTCTGGCGGCGATCAATGTTTGGTACCGCAACCGTCAGTTTCAGCGTGTCATCGACTTTATCGCTCGCGAGCGGCCCGATGTCGCCCTACTTGCCGAAGTCACGGCCGAGTGGGAGCAGGCTCTTGCGCCATTGGGCGCGGATTATGCGCATCGCTACACGACGCGCGGCCGGCGAGGCATGGGGCTCTTACTGCTGTCGCGCTGGCCGATGCAGGCCGCGGTGCTGCCCGGCTTTTCGGACATCGAGCCTGCGGTGTCGGCGACATTGCTCATCAATGATCGCCGTGTGCAGCTTTTGAGCGTGCATACGAGCTGGCCGCTCGGGCCCCAAAGCTCTGCCTTGCGCGATCGGCAGCTGGCGCTCGTCGGCGAGTTCGCGCGCTCCCAGACAGGACCGCTCATCGTTCTGGGCGATTTGAATGTCTCACCCTTCTCGCGGCATTTTCAGGCGCTGCTCGCCGGCGGCAATCTGACATCTGCTGCGCACGGTTTCGGCTGGCAGCCGACATGGCCGACATTTCTGCCGCCCGCAGGCATCCAGATTGATCATGCGCTGACGGGCGCGGGCGTTTTCGTCACAAGTTTCCGGCGCGGATCGCCAGTGGGCTCGGATCACCTGCCCATCGTCATCGATTGTGTTTTGTAGGGGTGCGGGCGCGCTCTTAGTTCTGTGTCGCCGTCATTCACTCGTGCTCGAGAATGAACTTTGCACCCTGATATGAGACCACCACGCCCTCGGGCGTGATGCTCTCGACGCGTACACCCTCCGGAAGAGACTCACCCTCGTGCAGCCTGTGCATGTTGATGAGCACGAAACGCTCTTCGGGCTTTGCGGCATAGACGTGCAGGTCGACCCGCAGCGCCGGAAGGTGCGAGTCCGGGCTCGACGCGGCGTCGGCGTAGCTCTTCAAGCCGCTCGCGGTTCCGCTGCGTACGCGTGATCCGGCTTGATCCTGATTTTGTTTTCCAGACGCGACGGCAGGCTCGTAGTCATCAGGATTGAGGGCAGCGTCTTTGGATTCGGAGTTTGAAAGCACCGGCTCAGGCTGCCCCGCGGCGGTGCCTGCGGGCGCGGCAGTGGACGGCGGCGCGGATATCACGGTTGCCGCCGCGGCAACCGGTACGGAATGACTGGGAGCGCTCGTGGCCTGCGGTAGCGCGCTCTGCGGGCCTGGATTTACGGGCGTCACCGCGGTCTGGATCGCCGCCTGTTCGGGTGGCGGGCG
>Ga0182024_10013696_pt1 | contig 15781 bp, 15 predicted proteins | sample P32metaG_FD_120480 | JGI IMG/M metagenome (GOLD analysis project Ga0182024, IMG submission 120480) | Permafrost microbial communities from Stordalen Mire, Sweden - P3-2 metaG (Illumina Assembly) | ecosystem: Environmental > Terrestrial > Soil > Wetlands > Permafrost | place: Sweden: Stordalen... | reverse complement strand
GCCGACCTGAGTACCTGCCGGACCCGGAGCCTGCTGCCCGTCCGCAGGATTGCCCGCTCGTAAATCGTCCCCGCGAGCCGCGCCATGCCGACGGTGGACGCGATGCTGATCGCCGCGGACAGCGCCAGCTGCCAGGCCGGGGCCGCTCCCACCGCGACGAGCACAGGCCGGCCCGGGTATGTCCGCCTGCCGGTATAACAGTCGCCCGGGGCCGCTCGCCGGCCACGGGCACGTCACCACGGGAAGGCCGCTAGATCGGGCCTGACCCATCCTTCCCTGGCCTCGGGCGATGCGAGCGTGGCCGGCCTGTAGTGCCGGATAAGGAGCCGCTTGTCCAGCAATGCCGGGTTGCGCTCGGCGAATATCCCGAAGTCGGTCACGGACGGGTCAGCGGTGACGTGGTGAGCGACAATCTCAGTCCAGGCGCGGGTGACGGTGGCGTTGTATTTCTGCGGCGCGCGCTCGTAGGCCGCGATATGCCGGATCCAGCGGCTGATCAGCTGGGCTGCCTGCGTACCGCCGTGCCGGCGGCAGGTGATGAAGGCCAGGTGGATGTGCTGGCGGTGCCGGAACGCTCCGTCCTGCGGCACCACTTCCGCCAGGATTTCGGCGAGATCCGCTGGCATGGCGTGGGTCATCGGAGAACCTCCAGGATGGCGTGGGTCACGGCGCGAAATCCGGCCAGATCCGCGCTGGTGATCGTGGCTAGTACCGCCCGTTCGAGGTCGCCCACCGCAGCGCTGACCGCGTCCGCGGCCTGCCGTCCGTCATCAGTCAGCGAGACCAGGAACGATCGCCGGTCGGCTGGATCCAGCTGCCGCTCGATATAGCCGCGGCGCGCTAGCCGGTCCAGCACGCTGGTCAGCGTGGTCGGCTTGGTTGCGGTGTCCGCGGCGAGCTCGCCGATGCTGCGTGCCCGCCCGTCAGCCAGGTTCGCCAGTGCGTTGATCTCGGATGCGGTCAGGTCCAGATCGGCAAGCGCGGCCTGTAGCGCACCCAGGGTCGCGTGCGTGGCACGGTGCAGGGCGAGAACGAGGGGACCAGTCTCATGACTAGGTATCACGAAAATGGATTATACGATATCGAACGAAATGCGGCCAGTGCATCGCCGCCGCCCGGCAGGTTCTGTGCCCGGCGCTTCGGCGGTCCGGCGCGACGGCGTAGCCCGGCCCGCTGGCAGAGTCAAGATCAGGAAGCGCTGGCCGCTGGGTTACCATCCGTCACGTGGACCCCTTGCTCGGAAGTTGCTCCCTAGCGGCGCTCAGGCAGCGACGGAGCATTAAGTGGCGCACCTACCCCGATGACGTCCTTCCTGCTTTCGTCGCCGAGCTGGATTTCGACCTGGCTGAGCCCATCAAGGAGGCAGTCAGGGCGGCCGTCGCGATCAGCGACACCGGCTATGCGGACAAGGGCGAACTGGGCGAGGCCTTCGCCGCGTTCGCCGCCGAGCGGCTGCGATGGTCACCGGATCCGTCCCGGATTTTCGCCATCCCCGACGTCATGACCGGTATCGCCGAGATGATCATGGCGGTCACGCCGCCAGGGTCGGGGATTGTCATCAACCCGCCGGTCTACGCGCCGTTTTTCTTCCGGATCGGCTTCACCGGGCGCCGGGTCGTCGAGGCGCCGCTGCTGCGGGGCCAGGATGGCGGTTACGACCTGGACTTCGAGGCGCTCGACCGGGCGCTCGGCGACGACGGCGTCAGCGCGTACCTGCTCTGCAGCCCGCACAATCCGCTGGGCCGGGTCTGGTCACGCGAACAGCTGGCGACGGTGGCCGATCTCTGCCTGCGGCACGGCAAGTTCCTCCTGGTCGACGAGATCCACGCGCCCCTGGTGCTGCCGGGCGCGGAGTATGTGCCTTTCCTCTCGCTCGATCACGAGGCGACCCGGCGCGCGATCGCCTTCGGCTCGGCGTCGAAGGGCTGGAACATCCCGGGCCTCAAGTGCGGCATCGCGGTCGCGGGCTCGGACGAACTGGCCGGGCTGCTGGCGCAGCGGTGGGAGGCGCTGCTCGCCGGGCATCTTGGCGTGCTCGCGTCGGTGGCCGCGTTCGGGCAGGCGCTGCCCTGGCTCGACGCGGTGCTCGCCCAGCTTGATGAGAATCGCAGTTACCTGGCCCGGCTGCTCAGCGAGCATCTTCCCGGGGTGGGGTACGTCCCGCCCCAGGCCAGCTTCCTGGCCTGGCTGGATTGCGCGCCGCTCGGGCTCGGCGATGATCCGGCCGCGGCGTTCCTGGCTCGTGGCCGGGTGGCGCTGGCTTCCGGCCCTCACTTCGGCGCCCAGGGAAGGGGCTTCGCCCGGCTGAACATGGGCACATCGCCGGCCATGATGCTGGAGGCGGTACGGCGGATGGCCGGCGCGACGGCGGCCTCGCAGAGCTGAAACGCCCCCGCCCCGTTCTCCGCCCGGATTGCACTTATCACCCTCAGCTGGCCCTCCTTCACGCCCAGGCTGGCCCTCCTTCACGCCCAGGCTGGCTCTCTTAAGGCCAGGCTCGCCTCTTCTCACCGGGCTCGCCCCCTTCCCGCCCCGGCCAGGAGATCATCGCGACCTATAGTCGATAATTCCTATAAGTATTATAGACTCATACTCAAGGGCACCTTCCGGGGGCACGGGGCGCTGCGCGGGAGCGGTCTTCCGGCACGGTCGCGGTGTTGCGGTGCGTGGACGGTGTCGCAGTGCCGGCGAGGCACCGTGGCGAGGGGGCGCAATGCGCAAGACGGAACGTGACGCGGTTATCTCCACTGTCGATCCTGCCGATGCCTGCCGGTCAGCCCTCGATTCGGGACTTATCGTCGTCACCGAGGATCCGCTGAACTGCGAGACACCGACCCCGGCGCCGCCGAGCGGCCTGCTGACCCCGGCCGATCGCTTTTATCTGCGTAATCACTTCCCGATCCCGGTGCTGGACGCCGCCGCGTGGCGGCTCAGCATCAGCGGGCTGGTGCGCGAGCCGCTGGAGCTGAGCCTGGATGAGCTCAGGAAGATGCCCGCTGACACCTTCGTGGCGACGCTCGAATGCGCGGGTAACGGCCGGACCCAGTTCAGCCCGGTACCGGACGGTGCCCAGTGGCAACTGGGAGCGGTGGGCACCGCGGAGTGGGCCGGGGTACGGCTGGATGAGGTGCTGGACCGGGCCGGAATCCAGTCCGGCGCCAGCGAGCTCGTCTTCCGCGGCGCCGATCGCGGAGCGGTGGACGGCTCGCAGGAACCCGTCTGGTTCGAGCGGAGCCTGGCAGTCGACGACGCCAGGGAGTCCGGGGCGCTGCTCGCGTACTCGATGAACGGCGAGCCGCTGCCGGTCCGGCACGGTGCGCCGCTCCGGCTCGTGGTACCGGGCTGGTACGCGGTCGCCTCCGTCAAGTGGCTGACCGATATCCGGGTCGCGAGCGCCGCCTTCGATGGCCACTTCCAGACCGGCCACTACATGTACGAGCTTCCGCGCGGCGAGACGTTGGTCCGGGAGCCGGTCCGCATGCAGCGGGTTCGTGCCCTCATCACCGAGCCCCGCGCTGGCCAGCGGCTTTCCGGCGGTGAACTCACGGTCCGCGGAGTCGCGTGGTCCGGGGCGGCGCCGATCGCGCGCGTGCAGGTCAGCGTGGCCGGCGGCGCCTGGCAGGACGCCAGGCTGACCGGCGAGTCCAGCACGCATGGCTGGCAGCGGTGGGAGCATCTGGCGCAGGTCAGCCACCAGGGCGAAACGATGATCAGGGCGCGGGCTACCGACCTCGTGGGGCAAACGCAGCCCATGCAGCCGGAGTGGAACCGCCGCGGCTATGGCGGCAACTTCATCCATGAGTTGTGCGTCCACCTGGAGCCGATGCCGTAGCGCGGACCCGTGGCCCTGGCCGTCAGCCGGTGGACGCAGCCGGGAGCGGGCACCCCGCTGCGACCGGCGGCCGTCTTGCTTGCCGTCCCGGGGCAGTCCTGCCACTATCAGCATCTGCTTTCCCTCGCGACGCTCCGCTTACGACCGTAGAGCCGCAGGCTCAGCCGGATAGAGGCCACCATGTCCCCAGAACTTCATGCACAGCTGACCCCGCAAGCCGACGGCTCCGGGCACCGGAGCCGGAGCTGGCGCCGGAACCGGCTCATGGTCATTACGCTGCCGGCCGCCGTGATACTGCTCGCCGCGTGCGGTGGCGGCAGCGGCGGGGCGAGCCCGCAGGGCAGCGGGTCGGCCAGTTCGGCTGCCGCTAGCTCAGCCCCTGCCACCACCGCCCCCGCATCGCCAAGCCCGGCGGCTGCTGCCGGGCCGCCCGCAGTGGTCGCCGTCACCAAGGGCGGCGCGCTGGTGATACTGGACTCGGCTAACGGCTCGATCGCCAAGACGCTGGTGCCCAGCGGGGTCATCGGAGACGAGATCTCGGTATCTGCCGACCGGACGACCGTGTACTTCGCGGAAGGCCACGGCTGCACCACCGATGTCGAATCGGTCCCGGTGACCGGCGGCAGCCCGACCCTGATCGGCAAAGGCTCGCTGCCCGCCGTCAGCCCCGACGGCGCGAAGCTCGCGATGGCCATCGAGCCGTCGCTGAGCATCGGCTGCGTTCCCCATGAGGGTGACCTGACCTCTCAGTACAAGCTCGTGGTGCGCACGCTCAGCGGCGGAAGCCAGGTCACCTACCCGATGCTCGCGCCCGGGCAGTCCAGCGGGCTGCCGTACCCCATCTCGCATCTTTCCTGGTCGCCGGATGGCACGCATCTCGCCGTGTCGATCTTGTCGGCGGAGGACAACGAGGGCTGGAACCTCGTCATCGTCGACACTGCCACGGCGAAGTACTACCTGTCGGGTGCGGGTGATATTTCGGTCCCCGCCACCGGGCAGCCCAGCACCAGGGACAGCTACTTGCGCGAGGGCGTGTTCATGCCGGACGGGAACCTGTTCGTCAGCCGCGCCTGCTGCGCCGGGGTGCCGGTGCGGAACACCTCCCGGCTGATGTGGGAGGTGAATACAGCCGGCGCGCTCGTGCACCAGGTGGCGATCGGCTTCGCGGACCTCGAGCACACCAGCCTGGATGCGAGCGCCAACGGCAAATGGCTGCTCTACCTTGCCGGGGACATCCTGTACGTATCGCACGACGGCCACACCCCGACGCGGCTGGCTACCGGGCTGGTCGCGGCCGCCTGGCAGTAGAAGCGGCGGTAGCAGGGCAGCCCTGCTGGTGGCCCTCTGATTCCATTGCCCCGCATTGCGGGCACACCAGATGTGCCCAGCATGCGGGTTCACCGCGGTCAGTAGTCTCCTCGGGCTGCGCGTCTTCCCTCATCGGCTTTCCCTCGCTGGTCTTCCCCGCCGTCTGCTCACCGGCAGGAGTTCCGCTGCCTTCACCGTACGCCCGCCGCGGCTGCGCCCCGGTCCCGGACAACGCCGGCCATGATCGGCGTCCGGCCCATGTTGAGACCGGTCTTGAACGCCGCCGGCACCCGGGCGCGCCGCACCCGGTCGCGCGCAGCAGGAACGGTGGCGGCGAGGCCCGGTCTTCAGGCTTCCGCCCTGCAAAGCCTGGCTTCAGCTGTGCCCGAATTGACGAGCGGCCAGGGGACAATGTTCAAGGACTTGCAATGAGATAGTCAAGGGGACCTTCCCGGCAGATGTGCTGGATTGTCCGTCTTGACCGGCTGGCATCGCGTCGCGATCTGCCTCCCGGCCAGCGAATAGGCGCGTGCATACGACGAAATGTCCGCTTAGGATGGGCCCGCAACCCTCCAGATGAGACGGTAGGCGCGTGGAGTTCCGCATCCTCGGGTCGGTCGAGGTCGACAACAGCGGGCTAGCGGTGGACCTGGGTGGTCTCAGGGAGCGGACACTGCTGGCGCGGCTGCTGCTGGCGACTGGCCAGGTGGTGTCCGCCGACCGGCTCGCAGACGACCTGTGGGCAGGCGAGCCCCCGCCGCACAGCCTGGCCACGCTGCGCGTGTATGTCTCGAGGCTGCGGCGGGCACTCGGCCCGGCGGCCGGTGCCCTGATGACCCAGCCGCCTGGTTACCGGCTGCAGATCGAGGCCGGCCAGCTTGATGCCAGCCGGTTCGACCAGCTGGTCACCGCGGCGCGGCGCGAACTCGATGACGGCAACGCCGAGGCTGCCGCCGCGGGGCTGCGCGCCGCGCTCGGCCTGTGGCGCGGCCCGGCGCTTTCCGACGTCGCCGACTTCGCGTTTGCCCAGGCGGACGTGGCGCGGTTGGAAGAAGCGCGGCTGGCGGCGCTGGAGGACAGGGTCGAAGCTGACCTGGCCTGCGGCCGGCACGCCGGCCTCACCGGCGAGCTCGACGGGCTGGCCGCCGCCCATCCGCTGCGGGAGCGGCTGTGCGGCCAGCGGATGACCGCCCTGTACCGGTGCGGCCGCCAGGCCGATGCGCTGCGTGCCTACCGTGAGCTGAGGGCGCGGCTGGCCGACGAGCTCGGCATCGACCCGAACCCCCGGCTGCACCGGCTGCACGAGGCGATACTCCGCCAGGAGCCGGCCCTTGACTGGCATCCGGCGGCATCGGGTGATACCGCGCACCCCGCGGCGGGTCCGGGCAGCCAGGCGGTGCGGCCAGGCGGCCAGGCGGCGAGGCCGGCCCACGGCGGCGGCCCTGCACCCCGGATGGCCTGGCGGTCCCGGGCATCCCAGCGGTCCCGGGCAGTCCGGCGGTCCAGGATGCGGCAGTCCAGGATCCGGCGGGGCAGCCTGGCGAACCGCAGCAGCCAGTCCGGCCGCCTCCTCCCGGACTGCCTGCCGAGACCACCTCCTTCGTCGGCAGGGTAGCGGAACTGGCCACCATCGAGGATCTGCTCGGGCTGTCCCGGCTGCTCACCCTGACCGGGCCGGGCGGCTCCGGCAAGACCCGGCTGGCGCTGCGGGCGGGCGCCCTGGCATCGTCCCGGCATCCCGACGGAGTGTGGCTGGTCGAGCTCGCCCAGATCACCAGTTCCGAGCTGGTCGTGCCGGTGACGGCGACGGCCCTGTCGATCAGGGAGGAACCGGGCAGGCCGCTCCTCGACAGCATCATCGCCGGACTGGCCGGCCGCGACCTGCTGCTCATCGTCGACAACTGCGAGCATGTGCTCGATGCCGTCGCCGAGCTCGTGAACGCGCTGCTCCGCGGCTGCGCCAAGCTGCGGATACTCGCGACCAGCCAGACCAGGCTCGGCCTGGCCGGGGAGGCGAGCTGGCCGGTCCCGCCGCTGATGCTGCCGCCGGACACGCGTGATCCGAGCATCGTCGCGAAGGCAGAGTCGGTGCGGCTGTTCTGTGACCGCGGCGCACTGGCCAGGCCGGGCTTCGGGCTGACCGCGGGTAACGTCGATGCTGTCAGCGAGATCTGCCGGCGGCTGGACGGCATCCCGCTTGCCCTGGAACTCGCCGCCGCCCGGATCAACGCCCTGACCGCGGGGCAGCTGGCAGCTCGGATTGACGACAGGTTCCGGCTGCTGGCCGGCGCCAGCCGGCGCGGGCTGCCCCGGCACCGGACGCTGCAGGCGGCCATCGAATGGAGCCATGACCTGCTCAGCGAGGCTGAGCAGATCTGCTTGCGCCGGCTGGCCGTCTTCGCCGGCGGATGCACCCTGGAGGCTGCCGAGGCAGTCTGCCCGGGCGGTCCGCTGGCGCCGGATCTGGTGTTCGAGACCGTAACCTCCCTGGTCGACCGGTCGCTGCTGACCGTGGAGGAGCGGCTCGGCAGCATGCGCTACGGGATGCTCGAGTCCATTCACCAGTACGCGCGTCAGAAGCTCGCGAAGGCCGGGGAAAGCGAGGAGCTGAGCCGGCGCCACCTCGGCTGGCTACTTGACCTCGCGGCGGAAGCCGACCTGGACGGTCCGGACCAGGGTGCCTGGCTTGACCTGCTCGAGACCGACCTGGACAACTTCCGGGCCGGCCTGGAATGGAGCCTGGCCGAGCCCGAGTCGGCGCTTGCGCTCGCCGGGGCGCTCGCCCCGTTCTGGGTCGTGCGCGGCCATATCGGCCGCGGGCGGAGCTGGCTGGACGCCGCGCTGGCAGCCGCCGGGCCAGGCTGCGACCCGCGGCTGCGCGCGATCGCGCTCGACGGCGCCGGGCAACTGGCCGCCGTGCAGGGCGACGTGGCCGCGCAGCGCGCCTGCCAGCAGGAGAGCCTGGCCATCTGGCGTCAGCTCGGCGACCATGTGCGGGTCGCCAGCTGCCTGGGCGATCTCGGTGCCGCGGCGCATATCAGCGGCGATTACCCGGCCGCCCGGGCGATGTATACCGAGGCCCTGGAGCTGGCCTCCGGAACCGGCCAGGCGCAGCAGATGGCGCGATCGCTGAGCGGGCTCGGCCGGCTGGCACTGAACGCCGGCGACCTGACCGCGGCCACCGACTATTACACCCAGAGCATGGCCCGCTTCAGCGAGGTCGGTGACCTGCGCAGGGCCACCCTGATCCTCGGCAACCTGGGCGTGGTGGCACTCGACCAGGGAGATCCCGTCCTGGCCACGGCGCGCCTGGAAGAGCACCTGGGCAACGCGCGGAAGCTCGGCGACAGGAAGCTGATCGGCGGCGCGCTGACCAATCTCGGCATGATCGCGCACAACGCCGGCGATCACGACCGTGCCGCCGCTCTGCACGCCGAGGCCCTTGGCCTCGCCGAGCAGGTCGGTGACCGGCGGCTGTCGGCCGTCGCGCTGACCAACCTCGGCCTGACGGCGCTGGCCCGCAAGGACTTCGCGGCCGCGCGGGCATTCCACCGGCGTAGCCTGAAGCTGGCCGAGGCCGTCGGCGAGCGCCGCTGCGTCGCGGAGAGCCTGGAGGCCATCGCGGAGGCGGACGCGGCGGAGGGCAACGCAGCGCGAGCCGCCGTGCTGTTCGGCGCTTCCCGTGCCCTCCGCGCGGCGATCGGATCCCCGGTCCCCGGCCAGGACCTAGCAAGGCTCGGCAAGGCGGTCGCCGCGACCGAGCTGGCCCTCGGCGCCGCCCGGTTCAGCGCAGCGCAGGCGGCCGGCCAGGCGATATCAGCGGAGCGCGCGGTGGCGCTGGCCCGCGAGACAAGCGACACTGGCGAGACGAGCGACACTGGCGGGACGAGCGCGGCCAGGGACGAGACTGACGGCATGACCGTGCTGAGCGCGGCCAGGGACGAGACTGACGGCATGACCGTGCTGAGCGCGGCCGGGGACGAGGCGGCCGTGACGAGCGCGGCCAGGGACGGGACTGACGGCATGACCGTGCTGAGCGCGGCCGGGGACGAGGCGGCCGTGACGAGCGCGGCCAGGGACGGGACTGAGGGCATGAGCGTGCTGAGCGCGGCCGGGGACGAGGCGGGCGTGGCGAGCGCAGCCAGGGAGAGGTCATGACGGCGATCGATCAGCAGGCGGGCGGCGCGAGCCCGGTCGACTTCGGCAGCTACGGGGACTACGGCGACTTCCGCCCGCCGGGCAAGAAGCCGTCGGCCGAGTTCGTCCGGGCGCCCTACCCGTTCCGCGGGCGCATCACCGCCGACGGGTCCAGCGGGTACCCGGCCGAGCCCGGCAGGTACCACCTGTACATCTCGTGGGCCTGCCCGTGGGCGCACCGGACCGCGATCGTCCGCAAACTGCAGGGTCTGGAGGACGTCGTCTCGCTGTCGGCAGTCGATCCGGTCCGGGACGGCCGGGGCTGGGCGTTCCGCGAGGGACCCGGGCACGCGCTCGATCCGGTGAACGGGTTCGCCCTGCTGCGCGAGGCGTACGAGGCGACCGAGCCCGGCTATCCGGGCCACATCTCGGTGCTGGTGCTGTGGGACCGGGTCAGCCGCCGCATCGTCAGCAACAATTTCCCCGACATCACGATCGACCTGGACACCGCCTTCCGTGCCTGGTCCGATGGCGCGCCCGAGCTCTACCCGGCGGAACTGCGCGCCGAGATCGACGCCATCAACGAGGTCGTCTACGAGACTGTCAACAACGGCGTGTACCGCTCGGGCTTCGCGGGATCGCAGGAGCAGTACCACCAGGCGGTCACCCGCATCTTCGCCACCCTCGACGACCTCGAGCAAAGACTGGCCAGCCGGCGGTACCTGCTGGGCGACGCGATCACCGAGGCTGACGTCCGGCTGTGGGTGACCCTGGCGCGCTTCGATGCCGTCTACTACTCGCATTTCAAGACGAACCTGCGCAGGCTGTCGGACTACCCGAACCTGTGGGGCTACGCGCGCGACCTCTACTCGGTGCCGGCCTTCCGCGAGACGACCAACTTCGATCACATCAAGCGGCATTACTTCATGACGCACCCGCACCTCAACCCGTCCAGGATCGTCCCCGACGGCCCGCTGCTCGACTGGGACTCCCCGCATGGCAGGGCAACCGGGCATTCAGGCTGAACGGATCCTGCCCGCTGACTGACATTCGCTGGCTAAGCTGCGTTCCTGCTTATCTCCTTGGCCCTTTCCTGGCACCTGCCGCAACGGCGCTGTAACGCCGTTGCAACGCGGCAGGCCCACGATCGGCTTCGAACGGACCTGACGCACGCTACCGACGGCAGCGCCTCCGATCACTTACTGACACCAGGAAGGGCATGACATGCTCGCCATCAGATCTACCCCGCGGGTCTCCGCGATCGTTGCCGCTGTTGCGGGCGCCTGCCTGATGCTCGGCGGCTGCGGTGGAGGCTCCACTGGCGGCTCCGCCGCAACAGGCAGCTCGTCCGGCGCCTCCGCGCCCGCGTCAGGCTCCTCGTCCGCGCCGGCCCCTGCCTCCACGGCGAAAGCCGCGAAGGGCCTGCTGACCGGGCATTTCTGCACCGACTTCACCCATCTCGGCACGACCCTGGGCAAGCTCACCCCGGCCCAGTCCAGGAACATCGAGCAGAATCGCCCGGAGGCCGTGGCGTTCCTTGAGCAGGCCGCAGCGGACTTCAACGGCCTCGCGAACGAGGCGCCCAGCAAGGTCGGTCCCTTCATGCACACGCTGGCGTCGGAGTACCAGTCGCTGGCGAGTGCCGCGGGCAGCGGCGCGTCGCTGACCCAGCTGAAGAACGAGGCAAAGAGCGTCGACACCGTGGGCAAGTCCGGCGCGGCGTTCCGCCAGCTCATCCAGTACCTCGTCACCGCCTGCCACTAAGGCAGGCCGCGAGCAGCGGAATCAGGCAGCTGGCCAGGCCGGGCGCCCGCCCGGCCTGGCCACCGCGCGCAGATCGTGCCAGGCTAGCTCGTGCCAGGCTAGGGCAACGGGCCTGCTGCCCAGCGCCGCGGCGGGAGGCTCCGATGGGCAGAGATGTCCCGGCAATCGTCATCAGCCAGGCTGACCGGCGTGCCTACCGCGAGAAGGTGCGGCACTGCCTGGACGTGCTAGCGCGGATGCTGCGCGAGTCCAGGTTCGAGACCGAGCCGCAGCAGGTGGGACTCGAGATCGAGCTGAACCTGGTCGACGAGGACGGCTGGCCGTCGATGAAGAACACCGACGTACTTAGCGCGATCGCCGATCCGGGCTGGGACACCGAGCTCGGCCAGTTCAACCTTGAGATCAACGTGCCGCCGCGCCCGCTGGCCGGCGGCGCCTTCGGCGAGCTCGAGGACCTGGTCCGGGCCAGCCTGAACCATGCCGACCAGCAGGCCAGTCAGGCCGGCAGCAAGCTCGCGATGATCGGCATCCTGCCGACGCTGCGGGAGAGCGACGTCGACGAGCGGTCGATCTCGACGAACCCGCGGTACCGGCTGCTGAACGAGCAGATCTTCGCCGCGCGCGGCGAAGAGATGGATATCTCGATCAAGGGCAAGGAGCGGCTGGATACCTACATCGACACCATCGCCCCGGAAGCGGCCTGCACCAGCGTTCAGCTCCACCTGCAGGTCAGCCCGGAGACGTTCGGCAGTTACTGGAACGCGGCCCAGGCACTGGCCGGAGTGCAGGTCGCGCTCGGCGCGAACTCGCCCTTCCTGTTCGCCAGGGAGCTATGGGCGGAAACCCGCATCACGCTGTTCCAGCAGGCGACCGACACCCGGCCGGAAGAGCTGAAGATCCAGGGAGTACGGCCGCGGGTCTGGTTCGGCGAGCGGTGGATCACCTCGGTCTTCGACCTGTTCGAGGAGAACCTGCGCTACTTCCCCGCGCTGCTGCCGCTGGTCGACGACGAGGACCCGGCGGCCGCGCTGGATGGCGATGGCGGCGCGCCGCAGCTGGCCGAGCTGACGCTGCACAACGGCACGGTCTACCGATGGAACCGCCCGGTGTACGCCGTGGTGAGCGGCCAGCCGCACCTGCGGGTCGAGAACCGGGTGCTGCCGGCCGGCCCGACGGTGGCCGACACGTTCGCCAATGCCGCGTTCTACTACGGCCTGATCCGGATGCTGGCCGAGGCGGAACGGCCGGTGTGGACCCAGATGTCGTTTGCCGCCGCCAACGAGAACTTGCTGGAAGCCGCCAGGAGCGGCATCGACGCCCGGCTGTACTGGCCCGGCCTCGGCGAGGTGCCGGTGACTGAGCTCACGCTGCGCCGGCTGCTGCCGCTCGCCAGGGAGGGGCTCAGCCGGTGGGGCGCGGACGCTGCCGAGGCGGACCGGCTGCTGGGCATCATCGAGCAGCGCTGCCTGACCGCCAGGAACGGCGCCACCTGGCAGGCCGGGGCGATGCATGCGCTGGAGGAGTCCGGCAACCTCGACCGGCCCGAGGCGCTGCGGCTGATGACGCTGCGCTATCTCGAGCACATGCACTCCAACGAGCCCGTGCACGCCTGGCCCCTGTACTAGGTGATCACCGCATGACGGCGGAGGCCCCTGGCCAAGCCGCGCCGAGTCGGCCGCCCGGCGCTCAACCAGCCGCCCGGCGCTGAACCAGCCGCCCGGCGCTGAACCAGCCGCCCGGCGCTGAACCAGCCGCCCGGCGCTGAACCGCCTGTCCGACTCGTCACATCCGCCACGAGCGTACCTATTGACACGCGATGCGGAGTTCACAAAAATGGTCTAAATATCAGGCCCCTTGATCAGGAGGCGTCGATGGGCACAGCGGCGCTTCCTCGGTGGGCCGCGGTGGATGCGGCAATAGCGGCCGGGTCAGGTGCAGCCTTATCGTTCCTCGAGTGCCTGATTGCCGAGCCCAGCACGGTAGGCGAGGAGCAGGCCGCTCAGGAACTCGTCGCGGCCGAGCTCGCCAGGCTCGGATTCGGCGTGAGCTGGCTGGAGATCCCGGCCGAGACTGCAGCCGGGTTCTTCGCGCGCGGCCTGCCGCCGGACGGTCGTCCGCGCGGTGGTCAGCCGGCCGACGGTCATCCGCGATGGTCAGCCGGCCGTGAATTTCCCGTGAGAAAGGCGGATCAATGACCGTGCCTGCCAGCGACAAGCCCTTTGGCGCCCTGCTGACGCCGATTCCGATGCGCAGCGCGGGCGAGCGCGTCGCTGAGCGATTCGTGACCGCGATCGCTCTCGGCGAGTTCGTCTCCGGCCAGCGGCTGCCGACCGAGCGTGAGCTCGCCGCCATGCTGGAAGTGAGCCGGACGACCGTGCGGGAGGCCATCCAGCGGCTGCAGGCGTCCGGTTACGTACGGACCAGGCGCGGCCGCGGCGGCGGCACGTTCGTCTGCGCTGACCTGGGGCCCGACTCGGACGAGATGATCCGCCGGACGCTCGTACCAGCCTGGCAGGTACTCACCGAGCTGCTCGAATTCCGCGGGCTGATCGAGCAGCTGATCGCGCGGACCGCGGCCGAGCGGCGTGACGACCAGGATGCGCTGGCCATCCGCACGGCTGTCGAGTCGTACGCGAAGGCGGCCGACAGGGATGCCTCCAGGATGGCCGATCATGCGCTGCACCAGGCCATCGCCACGGCCACGCACAACCGGCACCTGGTAGAGCTGAGCGCCCGGATCCGGCGGGAGGTCAGTCTCGGCTTCGATGCCGAGCCGTATTCGCCCGAGGTCCGTCACCGCGCTGTCCGCCAGCATCCCGAGCTCGCCGAGGCTGTCATCGCGGGCGACCCGGAGCGAGCCGCGCTGCTGGCAGCCGGGCACTTCTCGCTGACCGAGAAGATGCTCAGGGAATTGCATGCCCGCATCCGGCTGAGGTCCGCAGCGGCCGCGCCGTGAACGGCCGTGCCAGCCGGCTCCCCGCAATGGCGGAACTGAATCCGGCCCGAGCGTAAGGAACAACTGATGCCGATCGCCAGAGTCAACGATATTGAGATCCATTACCGGCTGGAGGGAGACGGCCCGGAGACGATCGTTCTCATCAATGGCCTTGCCGACGATCTGGAAACCTGGGTCCTGCAGATGGACGATCTGCTGGCGGCGGGCTACCGGGTGCTGCGGTTCGACAACCGGGGAATCGGGGCGAGCTCGAAGCCCGCTGGGCCGTACTCCAGCCGCATGCTCGCCGACGACGCGAAGGCGCTCGTGGATGAGCTCGGCATTACCGACTTCCACCTGATGGGCGTCTCCATGGGCGGGATGATCTCGCAGGAGTACGCGCTCGCCTACGGGTCCGACCTGCGGTCGGTGACCTTCGGATGCACGTACGCCGCGCCCGGCCCGTTCTGCTCGCGGATGTTCGGCATGTGGGCGGACATGGCACCGGTCCTCGGCGTCCCCTTCATCATGCGGGACGTCAGCCTCTGGGCCTTTACGACGGAATTCTTCGAGCAGCGCGGTGCGGAGGCCGCGGAGTTCGAGACGGCCATGGCCTACATGGACCAGCCGGTGCACGCCTACCTGGCACAGCTCGCCGTCATTACCGGCCACGACACGACCAGCCGCCTGAGCCAGGTCACCACGCCCACGCTCGTGCTGGCAGGCGAGGAGGACATCCTCATCCCGGTCTCACTGTCGCGCCGGCTGCACGAGGGCGTCCCCGGCTCCGCATGGGCTACCACGCCCGGCGGGCACGCCTGCTGCTGGGAGCATCCGGCCCCCTTCAACGAGATCTTCCTCAAGTTCGTGCGCCAGCACGGAAAGGGCAATTAAATGGCTGCCACCGTACCTGCCGGAGAACCCTGAAACGCGGTCAGCTCGGGCTTTTCGGCGTGATCATGCCTGGCCTGGCGCAGGGCTGATCATCATGTACCTGGCCGCGAATGTCGCCCTGGTCGTCGAATGGGCGAAGTTCCGCCGCCGGGGGATCACCAAGAATTTCTGGCTCTGGGTGGTCACCCCGGTGGTCGGGGTCATCTCCTTGCCATCCCGGTCTGGGGTGACCTGCGGCCCGGCCAGCCCAGTCCGTACAACACCCTGCCCTGGCTGACGCTGGCCCTTGTCGCCGTGGGCGTCATCTACCCGTTCGTGCTGAATGCCCGGCGGCCAGACGTGCTTGACCGGGCGCCCGCGCTGCTGGAAGGGGAGGAGAGCACCGCCGTGGACCCGCTTCCCATCGGCGAGTAGGTGGACCCGCTTCCCATCGGCGAGTAGGCAGCGCCCGGGCCAGGTGCAGCGCGCGGCCCGTGCACGGCCCTCAAAACCGGGCCGCACACTGGCCTTTCCATGATCACGGAGGATTAGGCAGGTCCTGGCCGGCCCGATCCTCCGTGATCATGCGATGTCCCGGTGCTGGCGGCCGGGTTCCGGGCGTTTAGCGGTCGAGGCCCAGCGTGAAGGTGGGCTTGGGCGATGTCTCCGGCAGTCGGTGCTCCTCGCTCAGGCGGCGGATGGCGGTGCCGGTGGCGAGGAACTCGGTGGCGTGGGCGCCCCAGACGTGGTTGGCGACGGCCACCGTGACCCCGACGATGCCCGACGACTTGGCCTCGCTCGCCTCGGCTTGCATCCTGACCAGCGCCAGCTCGCGTGCCTCGTAGATGCCCTGGGTGAACTGCACCATCTCCTGGTTCTGGCCGGCCTGCCGCAGGGTCTGCATGATCGACTGGTGCGCGATGTGGTAGACG
>Ga0182024_10013695_pt1 | contig 15781 bp, 5 predicted proteins | sample P32metaG_FD_120480 | JGI IMG/M metagenome (GOLD analysis project Ga0182024, IMG submission 120480) | Permafrost microbial communities from Stordalen Mire, Sweden - P3-2 metaG (Illumina Assembly) | ecosystem: Environmental > Terrestrial > Soil > Wetlands > Permafrost | place: Sweden: Stordalen... | reverse complement strand
TACCCAGAGCGGCGGCAGCATAGTTTGCGGCAGCGGCGCATGTTATGGCGAGGTGTTCCTCGCCGCCGCCGGTCCGATCACGCAGAGCGGTGTCGGCGCCCTTGGCACCGATGGCTTTGGCATCCAGTCCGGCATCCTGACCCTGACCTCGACCGGTCCCAACGCCAACATCTCTCTGACGGACACCGGCCAGAGCAATGATCCCGGCAATTCGGTATTCGGCCAGGTCCATCTCAATACCACGGGCAACGCCGCCTTCTTTGGCAATGGCGGCAGCAACAATGTCGCGATCAATCTCGGATCGTCCACGGTCGGCGGCAATCTCATCGTCACCTCGGCCAATGCTGACATCAACGTCCAGGACCCCAATGGCGGCGCCGTGAGCGTGGGGGGGACCACGCAGCTGCACGCCGGCACGGGCAACGCCGTCTTCATCCAGACCCCGCTGATCTCCGGCTCCAACTTGACCATCATTGCCGATCAAGGTGTCAATCAGAACTCCGGCACGAGTGACGCTCATATTCAAACGGGCGGCAGTCTTGTCGTGCAAAGCTCGTCCGGTTCGATTTTCCTGACCGATCTGGGCTGTTCCGGCGGTTCGAGTTGCGGGGGCGATCCCGGCAACCAGGTCAGCGGCATCGCCCTTTTCAGTGGCGCCGGTGACGTCGTCTACGCGGGTTCCTCCTCCGTGACATTGGGCAGCGTGACCGCGACCAATGGCGGAAAGATCAAGATCGTGAGCGGCGGCAATCTCACCCTCGCCAGCGGCGCTGTGCTGACCTCCAGTCAAGCTTCCGGCTACGGCATCCAGTTGTCGGCGGCGGGCAATTTCATCAATGATGCCGGCGCCAACGCCCTGTCCATGCCCAGCGGCAGCACCTTTGCCATCTTCTCCGCCGCGCCGGCCGGCGACGTGTTCGGCGGTTTGAACAGCGGCAACACCGCGTTCTGGGGCACGACCTACAGCAGTATCAACGGTACCAACGCCTCCGATACCAACGCCCCCGATCTCGGCAACCGCTATGTCTTCGCCATCCAGCCGACACTGACCTTGAGCGCCGGCAACGCCGGCAAGGTCTATGGCGTCAATGACGGCGCCAGCCTGCAGACCAACTACACGGTTTCGGGTCTGCAAGCCGGCGTCGCCGGCGCCTATCTGGCGGATACCCTCTCCAGCGTCTTCAGCACCGCGCCCCAAGCGGTCAGTGCCGGTTCCGCGGCCACCGCCAATGTCGGCACTTATGCCATTACCATCGGCAATACCAATCCAGCTATCAGTTTTATCCCGGTTAGTGGCTATGCGATCGTGACGCAGAACGGCACGCTGACGGTGACCCCCGTGACACTGACTTATGCCGCAGGCGCCGCCACGCGCAATTACGGCGCCGCCAATCCGGGGTTTAGCGGCACCGTCACCGGCTTCCTCAATGGCGACACCCTGACCAGCGCCACCAGCGGCACGCCGAGCTTTGCGACATCCGCTACCGCCGCAAGCCCTGTCGGCAGCTATGCCATCAATGGTTCGGGTCTCACGGCCAGCAACTATGTGTTCGTTCAGGCAGCCGGCAATGCGTCCGCCCTGACCATCACGCCCGCAACGCTGCTCTATCTGGCCAATGCGGCGAGCCGGGCCGCGGGCAGCGCCAATCCCGTCTTCGGCGGCATAGTCACCGGCTTTTTGAACAGCGACACGCAGGCCTTGTCCACCACCGGCACCTTGAGCTTCTCCTCGACGGCCACCACCGACAGTCCGGCGGGCAGCTACGCTATTACCGGTTCGGGCCTGTCGGCCACGAACTATGTGTTCGTTCAGGCAGCCAGCAATGCTTCCGCCCTCAGCATCACGCCTGCCCCGCCCCCGATCACCGGCGCCACGCCGGTGCTGACCAGCTTCACCGCAGCCATCCAGCCGCCGCTGCTCAATCCGACCAACACACCGCTTGGCACCACGTCGCTTACCTTGATCAACCTGCCGGTGGTGCCGCCTCCGCCACCCCCACCACCGCCGCCCCCACCGCCGGTTGACAGCCCGCTGGCCGACAACAATTCCGAACAACCCACCTCCTCGGATCAGACCACCAGCCAGGTCGCCGGCAGCTTGAATGGTGGCAATACACCTTCCGGCGCGCCCGCAGGGGCTGCGCGCGGCAGTGGCGGGGTTGTGATCCCCAGGATGCTGGTCAATGCCAGGCCGCCCACGCCGCCGCCGACCGACATTTCCGCGCTGTCGTCCTTCGGCAATTCTTCGCTCTGGCAGTGAGCCCCGGCCGTCTGGAAGTATCGTTGCCTGTCAGACCTTTAACGGTACGGCTCGCGGCGCATTGCGTGTTGCCGCGCTATCCACTCTACTAATGTTAACAACGGTGTTCGGGGTGTTCGCCGCTTGAGAGTGTCCGAAGGTCTTCGGATATCTAGGGGTTTGGGCGTGGGGTTGACCAAAGTCAGGCAGAGGTGGGGAAACCCGCCGCGGGTTCGGCGCTACGCGCTCGAAACCGTGAGCATCATTCCATTTCTCCTGCTGGGCGCGGCTGCCGCATCCGCGCAGCCTACAGGCGCTTCTGTCGTTGCCGGCCGGGCCCAGGTCTCATCTTCAGGCGCCACGACCACAGTCAATCAGAGTACCGCCAAGGCGATCATCAACTGGCAGGATTTCTCGGTGGGGGCGGGCGCCGCTGTCCAGTTCAACCAGCCCAGCGCCTCGGCCATCACCCTGAATCGGGTAACAGGCGCCAATATCTCCACCATTGATGGCGCGATCCGCGCCAACGGCCAGGTCTGGCTGCTCAATTCCAACGGACTTTTGTTCGGCAGCGGCGCCACCATCAATGTCGGCGGGCTGCTGGCCACCACATCGGACATCGCCAACCAGGATTTCATCGACGGGCGCTACAATTTTTCCGGCGGACGGGGCGGCATCGTCAACAACGGCAGCATCAAGGCCAGTGGCGGCGGCTCGGTGGTGTTGTCGGCGCCCAATGTCGCCAACAACGGCCTGATTGTCGCCACCGCCGGCCATGTCGTTCTGGGCGGCACCGACACCTTCACGGTGGATTTCAACGGCGACCATCTGCTGAGCTACGCGGTCAGCACATCGTCGCAGACCGGTCAGGTGACCAACACCGGCATGATCAGCGCCGCTGGCGGCCAGATCCTGCTGACCGCACGCGCCGCCGCCGGCGTGCAGGCCGCGGTGATCAACAACACCGGCATGATCGAAGCCACCTCGGTGCGGTCGGAGAATGGCGAGATCATCCTGGATGCCGGCGACGGCACCGCGACCAGTTCAGGCACGCTGGATGCATCGGGCAAAGCGGCCGGGCAGACCGGCGGTACCGTCAAGGTGCTGGGCGGGGTGGTGGCGGTTTCCGACAATGCCGTGATTGACGTCTCCGGCAATGCCGGCGGCGGCACCGTCATGATCGGCGGCAATTTCCATGGCGCGGGCCCGGAACAGAATGCGCGCAACACCAGCGTCGGCAAGGCAATCATCAAGGCCGATGCCATCATATCGGGTAATGGCGGCAAGGTCGCGGTCTGGTCCGATGGCACTACAGCCTTCGCCGGCACGATCGATGCGCGTGGCGGCGCCGCGAGCGGCAATGGCGGCCAAGTCGAGACCTCAGGCCATTATCTGAACCTGGCCGACAACGCGACGGTTGTGACTTCGGCGCCGTATGGCAAATCCGGCAGCTGGCTGCTCGATCCCGACAATATCGACATCGTCGCCTCCGGCGGCTGTACAACCCTGGGAACCGGGGCTTGCGTCGACAACACCTTCTCAACCACCGGCACCACCAGCGTAATCAGTCCCACCGCCATTTCCAACGCCTTGGCCAGCGGTGACGTCGTCCTCCAGGCCAATATCGACATCACTGTGACCAACGCCGTTTCGGCGACTACGAACAACAGGCTGGAACTTGATGCCGGGCGCTCCATTATCCTGAACGCAAGCTTGACGAACCTGGGGTCCACCGGCGGCTCGATTTTGCTCTATGCCGGCAACCCGAACGCCACCGGGGGATCGCAAAGCGGTGCGGTTATTTCAGCGGCAAGCGGCGCCACCCTGACGGCCAACATTTTCGGGCTTGCCGTAGGCACAGCCGGCGGCGCGATCGGCACTTCGGTTTTGCCGGTCCAGCTGAGCGGCTCGGCTCCCAACAGCGCCATCGGACTGCAGATCAATACCGGTGCCGGCGACGCCTTCGTGCAGTCGTCCAGCCTGACCACCATCTGCGATTGCGTAAGTACCCCCGCAGGGGGCACTTTTCTCAGTAACATTGGCGGCGTCAATCTGGGCACCGGCAATTTCACCCTGACATCCGTCTTCGGCATCGGCCAGAACTTCGGGGTAAAGGCGAACAACATCACGCTGACCGCCACCGGCGTGGGCGCCGCCATCAACCTGACCGATACGGGCGGCGGCCTCGACAATGGCAACGACATTGGCGGCATCGCGCGCTTCACCGCGCCGGGCAATGTCACATTCGTCAATGAGGCGATACCGGAAGAAGCCGTCACCACCATCGGCGCCTCCACCATCGGTGGCAGCCTCACTGTCAATTCCCCCAACAGCGGCCTCATGCTGGGCGACGCGGGTGGCACCATCGCCGTTAGCGGCACAACCACGCTGACTTCAAATGTCGGCTCGATCACCCAGACCATTGCCCTGACGTCCTCCGGCCTGTCGGCCTCGGTCGGAAATGGGGGCATTTTCCTGACCAATGCCGCTAACGCGGTCAGCGGCGTCGCGACGTTCCAGGTTCCCTTTGATGGCGGCACTGGCGCGGCCTTCACCAACTCGGTCGCCACCAACCTGGGGGCCAGCAGTATCGGCGCGGGCGCTTTCGCCATCACTTCCAGTGCCGGGCTGAACCTCACGGGCGCTGTGTCGGCCAGCGGCGGTCTTACGCTGCTCGCGTCTGGAACCATCAGCCAGACCGGCAGCGGCGCCATTACCGCCCCCTCCGTCGTTATCACGACGCGGGATGCCGGCGACTCGATCTTTCTCAGCGCCGCAAACAATGCGATCAGCTCGGCCACCCTGTTCGCAGGGACCAGTGTCTCGCTGTTCGATACCGGCAACCTGACCTTGGTCCGCCTTAACGGCATCAGCGGCAGCATGTCGGTTCCGAGCGGCGCTGTCACCATTCAGGACAGTGGCAATCTCACCCTGGCGAATTCGGTAAGCGGCGCGACCGTCAGCGCGGGCTCCATCGCCGTATTGCATGCGAGTGGCTCCATTTTTGACGGCACCGGCACCGCTATTTCCGCGCCCTCGCTGTCCCTGATCGCCGACAGCGGTTCCATCGGCATGCCGACCGCGCCCCTGAACATTGCCGCAAACCTGCTGGCGGCGCGCACCTCCAGCAACAACGGCATCAGCATCTTTGCCGCGCCGGTGAGCGGGACATCCTTGACCCTCACCACCATCACCAGCGGCGTGAATGGCGACATCGGCGCCACCAACGATACCGGCCTCAATGCCGGCACAGGCAATATCTCCATTACCGGCAACGCCGTCATGTCCTTCAGCGGCAACAGCATAACCGCCGGCAATCTGCAGCTGGCGGGCTTTACCACTGTCAATGCTTCCGGTGTCTCGATCGCTTCACTGTCCGCGCAGGCCAGTGGCGCCATCAATATCACCAGCGTCGGCGGGTTTCAGATCAACAATCTCACCGGGGGGGTGGGCATCCAGACGCCGGGCGCGGTAACGCTGAACACCTTGGGCACCATCAGCTCGGTCACCGGCATCGCGGGCAGCCTTGCCTCGGGCAACCTGACTGCATCGGTCAATGCGGGGGGCGGTTTTGGAATCTTCCTGGGCGACGGGATGAATGCGGTAACCGGGTCAGTCACCCTCAACGCGCCGGGCCCAATCACCTTCTTCAATTCGGTGAACACCAATATCTTCCGCGCCAACTACATTCCGGCCTCGACGGCATTGCCGGCGGCGTCCGTGGATATCGAGGCATTCGGCGCCAGCAAGCCCACGCTGACCATCGGCGCCGGCGTGAACCAGAACGGCACCAGCATTTCGGGCAACACCGTCACACTGCGTGGCATGGGTGGCATCCTGCAAAGCGGCACAGGCGCGGTGGCCGGCTCCAGCATCACGCTGATCTCCGGTTTCGGCACCATCGGCACGGCCACCGCTCCGATCCTGGTGCAGGCCGGTGAAGGCGCCCTGCTCGCAAATACCGGAAACAAGGACATCAACCTGGCGTTTACGCTGCCGCAGGGCGTCAGCAGCGCCTCAATCGAGCTTGGCCTGCCCACGGGCAGCATGGGTTTCAGCGCGGGTACCGGCAACATCAACATTTCCGCGCCTTCGGTGTTTGTGAACGGCGACGCCACCATCACCGCGACGAGCCTGAACATCTCATCGTCGGCGGGCGTTGAGCTTGATGATGTCGAAGTCGGTTCCCTTTCGGCCGCCGCCTCTGCCGGCGGCTCCATCGATATCAACTCCGTCAACGGCTTCCAGCTCAACAATCCGAATGGCGGAGCCGCCATCCAGACCACTGGCGATGCATCGCTTAGCGTCAGCAGTGGCTCCATCACCCAGGCCGCTGGCGCATCCGGCGCCATCACCGCGGGCACGTTTTCGTCCTTCGCCGTGGGCGGCAACAACTTCAACAATCCCGCAAATGCCATCAGCGGCGACATCGAGATCGGCAGCCTGGCCAACACAACCCTGGCCAATTCGCTCAACACCAATCTTGTCGTGGCTCTGGCCGCTGGCACTTTAACGGTGCAATCGGCCGGCGATCTGGTGCTTGTTGCCGGTCCCACCATCGCTAGCCTGTCGGCGGCCAGCGCCAGCGCCGGTACCAATTTCAAAGGCACCAGCAACGACACCGGCAACGGCAATGGCGGGATAAGTGTCAACGGTACGATCGTGGTGTCAGCGGCGGCCCTGTCGCAACTGAACGGCAACATTGTCTCATTGAGCGGCAGCGGGAACGGCATCGTGCTGGCGGCCGGCGGAAGCTTCATCAACAATGCCGGGGCCACCGCGCTGCTGTTGCCGGACGGCGCCCGCTTCTTGATTTATTCCGCTTCGCCGGGCGGGGACACGTTCGGTGGCCTGAACAGCAACAATATGGCGATCTGGAATGCGACCTATGCGACGCTCGCACCGGCTAGTGTTAGCCAGACTGGTAACAGTTATCTCTTCGCCTATCAGCCAACGCTAACGGTAACTACAACAAATGTAACCAAGACTTATGGCACCGATTCCACTGCGAACGTTGCGGCGGCATACAGCGTGATCGGCTATCAGTCCGGCGTCAGCAACGCGTTTCTGGGTGATAACAGCGCGAGCGTCTTTTCTGGTACCCCTTCTGTGACATCTACCGGTTCAGGCCCAACGGCTAGTGTTCCTGGGGGTCCCTATGCGATCGGCGCGGCACCGGGCTCGCTTGCAGCGCTGAATGGATATGCATTTTCTTTCCTGAATAACGGCGTCCTGACCGTCAATCCAGCGACCCTGCAGTATGTGGCCAACGCGGCGTCGCAGACCTATGGCAGTGCCAATCCGGCCTTTGGTGGCACAGTCACGGGGTTCGTGAACGGTGATGTACAGTCTTCATCAACCGCTGGTACCCTGGTCTTTTCGTCAAGTGCAACGGCAACCAGCCCCGTCGGCAGCTACGCCATCGACGGTTCGGGTCTGTCGGCCACAAACTATGTCTTTGTCCAGGCGGCCGGCAATGCCACCGCCCTGACCGTCACGCCTTCTCCGATCACTGGCGCCACGCCGGTACTGACCAGTTTCACCGCAGCCATCCAACCACCAACGCTCAATCCGGCCAACACCCCACTTGGCACCACGCCGCTCAACCTGATCAGCCTGCCTGTGGTGCCGCCTCCTCCGCCCCCACCGCCCCCACCGCCGCCGCCGGTCCAAAGCCCGCTGGCCGACAACAATTCCGAGCAGTCCACCTCTTCGGATCAGACCACCAGTCAGGTCGCAAACAGCCTGGATGGCAGTGGTCCGAGGCCCGGACCGCGTGGCGCGGGTGGGACCGTGATCCCCAGGATGCTGGTTAACGCCCGGCCGCCGACGCCACCACCCACCGACGCGACGGCCTTGTCATCTTTCGGCAATTCTTCCCTCTGGCAGTGAACGATGACACTGACGATTTGTCGGAAAAGCACAGAATCAAGCCAAAACGCCTTGTGGCGCCGGGAAATATTGCGCGCGGCCCTGCCATACATTCTACTGGCCAAAGACGTTGGGCAGCGTTCGCAAGTGCAGGGTAGTCATGCGAAACTGGGGCATGGCGAGGGGATTTTTGTGAGTTCGGCAGCGGGTTCAAAAAGACGGTTACGTCCGTCGCGCGTCTGGTGCGGGGCGCTTTCGTCTGTCAGCGTGATTGCGTGCCTCGGTGTTACGACCGGGGTGTTCGCCCAGCCGACCGCTGCTACGTTGCCGGGCGCGGTGCAGCCGGGCAGAAATGACCGCCCGGGGCCTTCTATCCCCACCCAGCCTGATTTCGATTTCAGCATCGAGGCGCCGTCGCGCACGCCTTTGGGCCGCGCCGTCGACACCGTCACCTTCACGCTCCGCGATATCAAGATCACCGGCACCAAGACCATTCCGGCACCGGCCTTCCGGCCGCTTTACGCCAAGCTGATCGGCCAGACGATCAAGCTCTCCCAGATCCTCGATGTCGCCGACGCCATCGAGAAGATGTATGCCGACCGTGGTTACATCCTGGTGCGCGCTTATGTTCCGCCGCAGCGGGTGCGCGACGGTATCTTCACCATCAATGTGGTGGAAGGCAAGATCGCCCATGTCACGGTCGAAGGCGGCACGCCCGCCACCCAGGCGCAGATCAAGGCCTATGTCCAGCCCAGCCTGGACCGCTCGCCCATGCCGCTCAAGGTGATGGAGCGCAGCCTGCTTCTGTCCAATGACCTGCCCGGTGTTACCGCGGCCGGCACGCTGAAACCGTCGGAAGATATTCCCGGCGCCTCCGATGTCGCCATCACCGTGGATCAGCCACGCTTTACCGGCGGCCTGGGCGCGGACAATCGCGGCTCGCGTTATTCGGGTCTTTGGACTTTGAATGCCGATGCCGAGGTCAATTCCATTCTGGATTCCGCCGACCAGCTGGCCGGCACCTTCACCACATCGCCCGATGCCAGCGAACAGGTGGCGGGTTCGGTGCGCTATCGCCGCCCAATCGGTGACGATGGCGTGATCGGCACGCTGGCCGGCACCATCACCCGTGGCGAGCCGGGTTCGACGCTGGCCCAGTTCGGCGTCGATACCAACAGCTGGGCGGTGGGTCCACGCCTGACCTGGCCGATCATCCGCACCCGTGCGGAATCGCTGCAGCTGGATGGCGGCTTCACCTTCCAGAAAGCCGACATCGATGTACTGGGCAGCCGTGTCGCCCATGACAAGTGGCGGGTTCTGGATTTGAACGCCACCTATTTGCTCTCGAGCTGGCTGGGCGGTTCCTGGCTGGCGACGGGCGGTATCGTGCAGGGTGTTCCTGGGCTGGGCGCCTCCGCCAATCTGTCGACCGATCTATCGCGCAAGGGCGCCTATCTGGACTTCACCAAGCTGACCGGCCTGGTGCGTTATGTCGGCTACCTGCCGGACAGCTTTTCGGTGGTGTTGAGCGGGCAGGGACAATTTGCCTTCGTGCCGCTGATCAATGGCGAATTGATCTCGTTTGGCGGTATCGGCATCGGGCGCGGCTATGATCCGGGTGCCATTACCGGCGACCGTGGCATCGGTGGCTCGGCCGAGCTGCGCTACGACGCGCCCATCGCCAACAAATACGTGCTGGGCGTGCAGCCCTATGTATATTTCGAGAGCGGTCAGACTTGGTACATCCAGCGCGGCGCCGCCATCGATCCCTCGCTGATCGATCAATATATCGACTCGGTGGGCGGCGGCGTGCGCCTGACCTTGCCCTACAATTCCTCGCTGGGACTGGAAGTGGCGCAGACGCTGCATGCCGTCACCGGCAGCGATGCCGGCAAGGACGCGACCAAATTCTTCGTCACCGCCGGCGTTCGGTTCTAAAGGGGAGAGGGGGCCATGCGACACATTACGCTTTCTCTTCTGGCCGGTGCGGTTCTGGGCCTGATTGCGGCGGCGCCGGCAACGGCCGCGCCCGGCGATCTGGGCGCCGACACGGCGGGTGAAGCCTGCCGTCTTGCCGGCAACGATATTTTTTGCGGCGCCAGCCAGATCGCGATCGGCAGCCTGCATCAGGAGACGATGACCGGCGCCCGGCCGGTTGGCGATGTGGCGCGCCGCAGCGCCATTGGTGCCGCGATCCGTGGGCTGCCCGGCAACGACACGGCTGCGGGCCTGCGCTGCGATGGCGGCAAGGGCATCGACGCCACCACGTTCCTTTATACTTGCAGCTCGGGCGTCGGCGACGCGCCGCACATCGTGCTGGCGTCGCTGACGCCGAGCGCGCTGTTCCTGGCCGATGGCCTGCCGGGCATGATCGATGTCCTGTCGGCGGCAATCCTGGCCCAGCCGGGTGGCAGCATGTCCGGCGCGGCGGCGTCGTCGCGCACGGTGAAGGCGCAGTTCTCGCGCCAGGTGCTGAACGCCCGCGCCAACGACTATTCCGGTTATCTGGCGTTGCGCGCCGCGGGCTCCCGCGCCGCCGCCCGCGGCAATTACCCCGCCGCCGAACAAGCCTATCGCGATGCGCTGGATATCGAGACCCGCCTGTTTGGTCCGGACTCCGCGGCTGTCGGCGCCACGCTTCTGGAACTGGCACTGCAGGTTTCCAATCAGCAGCGTTTCGATGAAGCCGCGGCCTTGTTCCGCCGCGCCACGCCCATCATCGAAGCAGCCCCCAGTCCCGAAATCCGCGCGCGGCTCGCCTCCTATCGCGGGCTCGATGCCGCCAACCAGCGCCATTATGACGAGGCGTTGCGCTATGCCCGCCAGGACACTGCCGCGCGTCAGGCCGCGGCCGATGCGGTGCGCAATGGCGGCCTGGACATGAACGGTAATCCGCCCGTGGTTTCCAGCCTGCTTGACGGCGAACTGGCGCATGCGCTTCGGGTGCAGGCGACGCTGGAACTGCGCAACGGCAATACCTCCGGCGCACTCGCTGCCGCCCAACAGGCGCTTCTGATCATCGCCGCCCATCCCGATCTGCCGCTGGCCTGGCGCGCCGACATGGTGTCCCTGATGGGCGAGATCAATGCCCAGCAGGGCCGCGTCGCGACGGCCGACAAGGACTATAACGACGCGCTTGCCATGGACCTCACGCTGTTCGGCGAGACCGGTCCCACCATCCAGGCCGAACTGGCGCTGGGCCGTTTCTATAGCGAGCAGCAGATCTATCCCTCCGCCATCACGGCCTATCGCAAGGCCTTTGCCGCGCTGGCCAAGGATCCCCTGGCGCGCTCGCAACTGGTCGCCGATCAGCTGATCCCGTTCCTGGCCGCCGCCAATGCCTCGCTCTCGGGCTCCGATCGCGCCCGGCTGGAGCAGGAAATGTTCGCCGCCGGCCAAATGACCGATTCCGGTGTCACGGGCCAGACCATCGCGCGCATGGCGGCGCGGCGCGCGGCCGAGACCCCGGCGCTGGCCGCGGAAGTGCGCGATGCCGACGATGCGGCGCGGGCCCGCGACACGGCACGCATGGCGCTGGCCGAGGAAAATGCCAAGGGCGGTGACGACCGCAGTGTCGCGCGTATCGGCCAGCTTCAGGCGCAGGCCGACGCCACGGCCAGCCGCGCCGATGATCTGCAGACCAAGCTGCGCAGGGATTTCCCCGCTTATGCGGGTCTGGCCGATCCCGGCCCGGCCAGCCTGGACGCGATGAAGAAGGCGCTGCATCCGCACGAAGCTTTCGCCAGCTTCATGATCGGGGTGCATACAGCGTATGTGCTGCTGGTGACCCAGGATGGCCTCACCGCACGGCCGATCGAAACCAACGCCGATAGTCTCGCCGCCGACATCACCGCCTTGCGCGAAGCCTTTGTGCCAAAACTGGGCAAGCTGCCCGACTTCAGCTTGGTCAATGCCAATGCGCTGTATCGCGAGACGCTGGGTCCGGTGACACAGCAGCTCGCCGGCATCGACCATCTGACCGTGGCCGTCAGCGGCGACTTGGCCAGCCTGCCGTTCTCGCTGCTGGTGACCCAAGCGCCGGCAGACAATCGCGACTATGTCCATGCCGCCTGGCTGATCCGCCAGACGGCGGTGACCGAAACGCCGTCGGCCCGCGCCTTCATGGCGCTGAGGGGCGAGGCCAGGACCACGCCACCGCGTCCGTTCTTGGGGTTAGGCAACCCCACCTTCCAGGGCGGTGGCGCCAACCAGGCGCTCGCGCTGAATGCGCTGGCTTCGGCCTGTCAGTCCGATGGCCCGGCTGACCCGGCGCTGCTCAGGGCATTGCAGCCCCTGCCGGAAACGGCGGGTGAAGTTCAGGCCGTGGGCCGCGATCTGGGGGCTTCGCCGGATGACATTCTTCTGGGCGACGGCGCCACCGAAACTGCCCTGCGCGCCAAGCCGCTGGACCAGTATGCGGTGCTCTATTTCGCCACCCATGGCATGCTGCCGGGCGAGTTGCACTGTCAGGCCCAGCCCGGGCTTGTGCTGTCGCCGCCGTCTACCCCGGCCCAGTCCACCGCCGCCGACGGGCTTCTGACGGCCAGCGAGATCGCCGATCTCAAGATCAACGCCAGTCTGGTGGTGCTGTCGGCCTGTAACACCGGCGCCGCCGGGGGCACCCGCTTTGGCGGCGGTGCGCTGGAAGGCCTGGCGGACGCTTTCTTCAATGCCGGCGCCCACGCCGTGCTGGCCTCGCATTGGGAGGTGCCCTCGGCCGCCACCCAGGCCCTGATGACCAGCACCTTCGCCACCTTGGCAAAAGATCCCAACCATGACGCGGCCGAGGCCCTCAGACAGGCCCAACTGGCCCTGATCGCGCAAGAATCGACCGCTCATCCCTTCGACTGGGCCGCTTTCACCCTGATCGGCGACGGCGCATGATCCGTAGAAGGAATGGATGGGCATGAGAATGGAGGCCTTGATGAAATCAACGCTTTTCCTCGCCCTGATGGGCGTTCTGGCGGCGTCGCAGGCTGAGGCCGCGGTGCTGGTGGTGGCGGAGGCGCGCGGCGTCGCGCTCAAGCCGGGCGACACCGTGGATTCCGCCAAGCCGCTGAATCTCAAACAGGGCCAGCATCTCACGTTGGTTTCCGAGACCGGTTCGACCCTGAAGCTGGACGGGCCTTATGACCGTCCCCCGGCGGCGAGCGGCGGCGGGGGCGGGGTTGGCCTGAACCAGACACTTGCGGCCCTGGTCACCCAGCGCCAGTCCCGCGCCGGCGAATTCGGTGTCACCCGCGGCACCACGCTGGCCAACCTGCCCGATCCCTGGGTGCTGGACGCCACCCATAGCGGCAATGTCTGTGTGATGGAAAACGGTACGCCCGTATTCTGGCGCCCCGATGCGCAAGCGGCCGTCTCGCTCAGCGTTTCGCCGGCCGACCATAGCTGGAGCGCAAAAACGCAGTGGCCGGCCGGACAGGACCGCATCGCGGTGACCACCGACGTTCCCATGCGCGCCGGTGAGACCTATGTCGTGATTTTCAATGGCACGGAATCCGCCATCACCTTGGTGCAGGTGCCCGCCAGCCTGACCAACAACGACATGAAAGCCGGCTGGATGGCCAATCGCCGTTGTGAGCAGCAGGCCGAAGCATTGGTCAAGACGGCCGCCCAGTGAAAGCCCTGTTCACCGGCAGCGGCGCGGAACGCAAAAACGCGCTGCGCTCGGCCGCGATCTTCCTGGCGGTGGCTCTGGTCAGCGCCGGGCTGTCATTCTTCCTGGTGGACAATTTCTCGGTCTTGAGCAGGGTGGACCAGTTCGTGCAGGACTGGGAAATCTCCGGCACCTTCGCGCGGCCGGAAGCCCAGGACTCCGACATTGTCATCGTGGCGGTGGATGAGCCGACCCTGACGCAGTTTCCCTACCGCTCTCCGCTGGACCGGCAATTCCTCTCGAACCTGATCCAGAAGATCGCGGCGCATAATCCCGCCGCCATCGAGTCCGACTTTCTGCTCGACCAGCCGACCGAGCCGGCCAAGGATCTGGCCCTGGCCAAGACCTTGCGCGACACCAAGGTACCGCTGGTGATCAGCTATGTCTCCGACAAGAGCGCGGTTTCGCCGGAGCAGAAGGCGTTCGAGGACGCCATGGTGCCGCTCGGTCTGAGGGCGATGGCCGACGAGCCGACCGACCAGTTCGGCACCGCGCGCAGCATCTATCCCGGCGCGATGGTGGACGGACATTATATTCCCGGTGTGGCGCGCGCCGTCGCCGCCAGGCTGGGGGTCAAGACACCGGCCGAGGAAGTGCCGATCATCTGGCACGGCCGGCCGGCGCCCAGCGAACTCGATCCCGACCCGAAATTCTTCAAGCAGTATTCCGCCGCGACCGCGGCCTTCATGCCCGACAGCTGGTATCGCGGCAAGATCGTGCTGATCGGCTCGGATGTCACCCTGGTGGACCGCCACCGCACACCCTTTTCGGTGTTCTTCTCCGGCGATGCCGGCGAGCTCCCGGGGATCGTGATTCAGGCCCATGCCCTGTCACAGCTCATTCATCACAAAGCCTCTCCGGTGGTGGGCTGGCAGACCGATTTCGTCGTCACCCTGGCACTGGCCTTTCTGGGCGCGGCTTTGGGGGTGATCAGCGCGTCACTGGTATGGCGTGCTGTGGCATTGGTGCTGTTCCTGCCGCTGTTCTGGGCCGGTGGCGTGGCGCTCTATCATTATGCCAATCTGATGGTGGGGCTGCTGTCGCCCGCGCTGGCCATGGTGATCGCCTTCGCCAGCATGGAATCCTTGAGCGGCCGCGAGGCCAGGCAGCAGAAGCAGTTCATCCAGGGCGCGTTCTCGCGCTATGTCTCGCCCGCGGTGGTGGAGCGCATGGTCGCCGACCCCTCGCGCATGTCGCTGGAAGGCGAGCGCCGCGAGATGACCTTCCTGTTTTCGGATATCGCCGATTTCACCACCATGTCGGAAAAGATCGAGGCGATTCAACTGGCCCATGTGCTGAACAGCTATCTCGACGGCATGACCAATCTGGTGATGAAGCATGGCGGCATGGTCGACAAGTTCATCGGCGACGCCGTCTTCGCCATCTTCAATGCGCCGCTCGACCTGACGGATCACCAGAGCAAGGCGGTGCAATGCATGCTGGAGATGGACGCATTCAGCGAGGAATACCGCAAGAAGCAGCATGCCGAGGGCGTGCCGTTGGGCCTCACCCGCGTCGGCGTGCATACCGGCGTCGCGGTGGTGGGCAATTTCGGCAGCCATGCCCGCTTCACCTATACGGCTTCGGGTGATGCGGTTAACACCGCCGCCCGGCTGGAGGGCATCAACAAGTATTTCGGCACAAGGCTGTGCGTCTCGGGCGTGACCAAGAGCGCCTGCAAGGGCATAGCGTTTCGCCCCATCGTCTCGGCCATCGTCAAGGGTAAGACCGAGGCGCTGGATCTGTGGGAGCCGCTGCAGGACGGCGCGCTGGAAGAAGGCTTCCTGCAGAAATACATGTCGGCCTATGGCCGCATGAGCGAAGGCGATGCCTCGCTGTTCGACGAGCTCTACCAGACCGCACCCGACGACTATCTGGTCAAGCTTCATGTCGGCCGCTCGCAAAAAGGCGAAACCGGCACCGAACTCAAGATGACGGAAAAATAGGCGCAGGCCTGTTCAATTGACCGCTTCGCGGTCGGGGGTGTTTTCCTGTATGACCCCGCCATGAGC
>Ga0182024_10013694_pt1 | contig 15782 bp, 17 predicted proteins | sample P32metaG_FD_120480 | JGI IMG/M metagenome (GOLD analysis project Ga0182024, IMG submission 120480) | Permafrost microbial communities from Stordalen Mire, Sweden - P3-2 metaG (Illumina Assembly) | ecosystem: Environmental > Terrestrial > Soil > Wetlands > Permafrost | place: Sweden: Stordalen... | reverse complement strand
TGAGGTCGACCCGGGCTTGGGCAAGCCGCCGGAGGTAGGAGAGACCAGTCTCCAATTGGGCGCACGCATCCCGCTTGGCACGCAGCTCGGTCAGGCTCAGATCCTTCAGTTCCGACAGGTAATCGGGATCGAGCGCTGCGACCAGGTTGAACTTCTTCATCAACATGAACTTTACAGCACTTGCGCCGCCACTGACAGCGCGATCTCAACGCTGCTATCCGGTCCCGCCCGATACGGGAGGGAGCACCGCGACCTCGTCACCGGCGCAGAGCACGCGGCTCGGGGGTGCCGGCTGTCCGTTTACCCAGATCGCACAGGTGCTGAGCACGCGTCCGAGGTCGGGGCCGTATGTGGCCACGAGCTCGCCGGTCAGCTGTCCCAGGGTCCTGCCAACAGAGCCGAAAAGCGCGCTCCGAGTACCAGCAGCTTCCCTTGCGCTCGCGAAAAACAACACCGTTATCAGCTGGCTGTCGCTGTGCCCCTCGACGGAGGCCGGTATTGAGCCAGTCATTGGATGGAGGCTACCCGTAGCGCTTGTCTGCGAAGATGGGCCGATGGGCCGCCTCCTCATCGTCCGCCATGCCCAATCGGTCTGGAACGCCGCCGGCCGTTGGCAGGGCTGGTCGGACGCCCCGCTTTCGGAGCTCGGGATGGAGCAGGCCACGCAGGCGGGCAAGTCCCTTGCGGCTGGCGGGTTACAACCCGCCGAGATTGCCTGTTCGGACCTGCTTCGCGCCCGGCTCACTGCCGAACTGATCGCCGAGCAGCTCGGTTACATGAGGCCGGTTACCCTCGAACCGGCCTTGCGCGAGCACGACGTCGGTGAATGGAACGGCCTCACTATGGCCGAAATAACTGCCCGTTGGCCGAGCGAAGTCGAGCTGTGGCGGCACCGTCGCCTGGTCGCCTTCCCTGGCGGGGAGCAATTGGGTACCTTCGACAAGCGCGTCCAGGCAGCGATGGAACGCCTCGCGGCACTTGCACTTGGTGCGGACGTCGTGGTGGTGGCGCACGCCGGGGTGGTCCGTTCGGTGGAGGAGTGGCTCCACATTTGGCGCGCGGACCGGCCCCACACCAACCTCACGGGGTGGTGGCTCGAAAGCACGGGTACCCCAGTAGCGGTGGAGCTTGCAGCTATCGCGACCGTGGATCTCGTTTCTCTTGGGAACGAAGCCGTCCCTGGCCCTGTATAGCTTTTGCCATCTGTGACCTGTTGCCCATGACATCGGAGGCCAAGCCATGACGAACGTCGAAACCATGATGAAGGTCGAGGTCGTGCGGAGCCCGCGCCGCAGAAAGACCGTCAGTGCTCGCCAGGTGGGCGACGTGGTACGCGTCAGCGTCCCCGCGACCATGACCAGGGCCGAAGAGGAGCATTGGGTGACCGAGATGGTGCGGCGGATCAAAAGGCGCCAGCACTCGGCCGCCGTCGACCTGGAAGAGCGGGCTCGGGGACTTGCTGCCAGGTTCGGGCTGGCGGCGCCGAAGAGCGCCCGATGGGTCGACAACCAACTCCAGCGATGGGGAAGCTGCACTCCCTCCGACGGGACGGTGCGGATCTCATCGAGGCTGGCGACCGAGCCCCCGTGGGTGCTCGACTATGTGATCGTGCACGAGCTTGCCCACCTCGAGGTGTGCGGCCATTCGAAGGCGTTCTGGGACATCGTCGGCCGGTACCCCCTTGCTGAGAGGGCACGGGGTTTCCTCATGGCCCGCGGCGTAGACGACCCCGACGGTGAGCCCGGTCACCTTCGTCAGGCTGGCCCATGAGGGGCCGCCCTTCCGCACCGGCGAAACCGGGCTCGGCCGGGCGCGGCCTCGCGGTCGAGGGCCGGTTGGCGCTGGCGGCACTACGAGGCGCGGGCCCTCCTCTTCCGCTCGAGACGGCGAAAGGTAAGGAGGTCCTGGTGCGGGCCGGCCCGTTGTCCCCCGGCGGGAGACCCGTTGTGATGGCGCAGGTCCAACATTTCGAGCGCGGTCGGGTACTGAGCGGGGACGGCGCCGAGGCGCTCGCTGTCGCGGCGGGCCTCGCACTGGAGCGGCGGTTGCCGTTGGTGACGGCCCTCACGTCTTCGGGCCAAGACCTTGGCGAAGGAGTGGCCGCCCTCGACGGCTGGGGAAGGGCTGCAAAGGCCTTCGCGCGCTGTTCAGGGGTCGTGCCCGTGGTCGCGGTCCTCGACGGCCCGCTGCTGTCGGGCCCGGCGCTCCTACTCGGCCTGGCCGATGCGGTCGTCATGACGCCGAGGGCGCTGGCGTACATCTCGGGGCCAGCCGCGGTTGCCGAGGTCACGGGCGTCCCGGTGCGTCCTTCCGAACTAGGGGGAGCATCGGTCCACGCCACCCGCTCCGGCCTGGCCACGATGGTGGTGGGCGACGAGGTGGGAGCTTTCGAGGCGGTCGGCCAACTGCTCGGGTTCCTGCCGGCACACTGCGACGAGCTGCCTCCTGTAGCGGTGTCGGACGACCCGGCTTCGCGCGCAACCCCGGAGCTCGCTGACGTTGTCCCAGCCATGGCGACGGGCAGCTACGACGTCCGCCGGGTCATCGCTGCGATCGCCGACGACGGCGAGCTCGTCGAAGTGAGGGCCGGGTGGGCGGCCCAGCTCGTGACAGCATTGGTGCGCGTGGCCGGCCAGCCGGTCGGCGTCTTGGCGAACCAGCCTCAGGCCATGGCGGGCACCCTGGACATCGCCGCATCCCAAAAGGGAGCCCGTTTTGTCGCTTTCTGTGACTCGTTCAACCTGCCGCTGCTGACCGTCGTTGACACTCCCGGGTTCATGCCCGGGCGGGACCTCGAATGGCGGGGCATGATCCGCCACGGCGCGGAGCTGGTCTTTGCTTACGCGGAGGCGACCGTCCCGAGGGTGTGCCTGGTGCTGCGCAAGGCGTACGGGGGGGCCTACATCGTCATGGACTCCAAGGCCATGGGCAACGACCTCTGCATCGCCTGGCCAAGCGCAGAGGTTGCCGTGATGGGCGCCGAAGGGGCCGTACGCATCGTGCACCGCGCGGTCGACGAAGCGAAGCGGGCGGAGCTGGCCGAGGAGTACAGGGAGAAGTGGCTCAACCCCTATACCGCGGCCGAGCGCGGGTACGTCGACCTCGTGATCGACCCGGCCGAAACCCGCCAAACGGTCGCACGTTGCTTCTCGGTACTGGGGTCTAAGCGGGAGCGCCTTGTTACCCGCAAGCACGCCAACAGCCCGCTGTAGGCTGGCTTACTGGGGGCTACCCGGGCCCGTGCTGGTCTGCCCAGGGCTACCTGAGACGGTGCTGGTACCTGACACGGTGCTGATACCTGCGACGGTGCTGGCTAGGCCGGTTGCCGTCGCAACGGTGTGCGGCGGTCCCCCATGCCCTCTCACGGGGTGGAGGTAGAGCCAGCGCATATGCGGTGCGGGCTGACGACGGGCAGCGGGCGTGGCGGCAGGCACGGTGCCGTCTGATGTGAGCCAGCCGCGCTTGCGGAACATGACCACCAGCCCGACGACGGTCAGGACCTGCGCACCGATGCCTACGACGAGGAAAACGGCAAAGCTGCCGAGCCGGGTGACCATCCAGCCGAAGTTCTGGCCGAAAAAGCCGGTAAGGAAGCTCATGGGCAAGAAGATGGTGGCGATGATCGTGAGCTGCTTCATCACCACGTTGAGCCGGTTCGACACCGTAGACAGGTGCGTGTCCATCGCGCCGCTCAGCAGGTCCCGGTAGCTGTCCACCAGGTCGCTGACCCTGATCAGATGGTCGTAGAGGTCGCGGAAGTACCTCTCGTACTCGGGCGTCATGCCGGGGAGGGCCGAACTGCCGCTGACAAGCGTTGCGAACATGTCCCGCTCCGGGGTCACGATCTTGCGCAGGGCTATCAGCGACCGCTTCATGTCGAAGAGCCGCCCGAGCTGCTCGTCCGTGGGTTGGCGCAGGATCTCGTCCTCCAGGTCGTCGATCTGGTCGTCGAGGGTCGCGAGGACCGGGAAATAACCGTCTACCAGCATGTCCAGGACCCGGTAGAGGACCATCACCTGGCTCATAGGCGGCCCTCCGTCTGCGTCCATTCGGTGCAGGACGTCGGCAAACGGAGGGCACGGCTGCTGGTGCACGGTCACGAGGAAGTTCTCGCTGCAAAAGCAGTGCACTTCCACCAGGTGGTCCGTAGCTCCCGGGCCGTAGACGACTAGCAAGCCAAAATCCTCGTACGTGTCGAACTTCGGGCGCTGACCGAAATGCTCGGCGTCTTCGAGGGCCAGTGGGTGGAAATGGAAGGTGTCGCGCAGCAGCTGCTGCTCCGGGCTAGCCGGGGGTGTGCTCAGCAGGTCCAGCCAGAACGGGGTGGAGGAGGCGAGCAGGCGCTCGATCTCAGCGGTGGTCAGCTCCAGCTGCTTGCCGTCCAGCGTGACCAGGTGGCCGTCCATTACCGGAAGACCCTATAGGGACCGCCCCGGTCCTGGGCCTACGACTGAGCGGACGCGTACTAAAGCCCCTGGCAGGAGGCCGAATTGCGTACAGGGCGATACCCGGTCCACCGATAGGGTCAAGGTGACGAACATTTCGGTGCCCGGTGGCGCCCGGCGGGCATGGGTCTCTTGGTTGGTGCTGGCACTGGCGCTGGCCAGCCTGGGCGTAACAGGGTCGGTACTGGCGCGAAGCGTCAAGGCCCAGGCGAACAGGCAGGTCTTGGGGTCAGCCGCGCAGCTCGGTCGTAACATCGTCGACCTCACCGCTCGCCGAGACCTGGTAAATCCCGACCTCGGCCGGTTGTCGGAACGGCAAGCGGCCGACCTTGACGGAGATGTGGCTCAACTAGGCCCCGGCCAGCTCCTGGGGCTGGGAATATGGTCGGCTGGCGGCACCCGGCTGTACCAACGTGGCCTGCCTGGCCCATTGGTCCCCACAGACCCGCCGTTCAGCCGAGCAGCAGACGGGTCGACGATCGTCACGTTTATGGGAAAGACGAGTGCTTTGCCATCAGCCATAGAGGTCTTGGTCCCCCTCGGGGCCCGTCAATCGGGCAAACCCCAGACCGTCGCCGCAGTAGTGCTGCCCGCTGATTGGGTCGTGGGCAGCGCCAACTGGGCAACCGATCAGATCTTGGGAGCGATAGTCACCATCTTCGTGCTCGCTGCGGTCGGGCTATTGGTACTCCAGCTGCGGCTGCGCCGGCGGTCCTACCAGGCAGGCCACGATGCCCTGACCGGGTTAGGTAACCGAGCCCTCCTCGAGTCGGTCGCTGCTCGGGCTCTTGGCCGGGACAGCCAGATCGGGTTTCTCGTGATGAACCTGGACGGGTTCAAACGTGTCAACGACGCGCTCGGGTATGCCGCTGGCGACGACCTGCTCGTCCAAGTGGCCGAGGCCCTCGGTGCAGCCGTTCAGCCTGATGACCTGCTCGTCCGCTTGGGCGGGGACGAGTTTGCCGTGCTTGTCCACAATATGGACGCCGTTGCGGCCGCGGCTGTCGCATCTCGGTTGCTGTCGGCCGTGCGGGTGAGCTTCGAGGTGAGAGGGGTCCTGATCGACGGCGACGCCAGTGTCGGGGTGGCCTTGGGCCCGAAGGATGGCACGACCATCGCCTTGCTTATGCAAAGCGCCGACATCGCCATGTGCACGGCCAAGAGGGGCAGGTTGGGGGTGTGCAGTTTTTCCGAAGGTGGAGGCGAGGTCGATGCGGGCAAGCTCATGTTGCTCGTCGAGCTCCAAAGCGCCATAAAAGACGGGGAGCTGCGTCTCCATTACCAGCCGGCGCTGAGCCTCAAGGCAGGAGGGGGAGCGTTCGTGGAGGCGCTGGTCCGGTGGCAACACCCACAAAGGGGCTTGCTCTTCCCCGACAGCTTCATCCCCCTGGCTGAGGAGACAGCCGTCATCCACCCGCTGACTGAATGGGTGCTGGACGAGGCTATCCGCCAGTGCGCCCAGTGGCACCTTGACGGCCTTGACGTGAACGTAGCCGTCAACATTTCCCCCGCTCGCTTGCCCGCCCCGGCCTGTGCGAGCTGGTGACCACCACCCTTGCTCGCCACCAACTGCCGGCCGCATCCTTGACCCTGGAAGTGACCGAGTCTGCAGTCATCGCCCGTGCCGACCTAGCGCGAGACGTCCTCGGCCGCCTCCGGTCCCTCGGGATCATCATTGCGATCGACGACTTCGGTGTCGGTTACACCTCGCTCGCCCACCTCAAGACATTGCCGGTGGGGATCCTCAAGATTGACAAGTTGTTCGTGCGGGACCTGTTGACAGACCCGTCCGACCGGGCAATCGTGGCGTCGGTCATCATCCTGGGCCACAACCTGGGCCTGGAGGTCGTGGCCGAGGGCGTTGAGGACAGCGAGACCCTGGAACACCTGGCAAAGCTCGGCTGTGACCTCGTCCAGGGTTATTACCTGAGTAGGCCGGTGCCCCCACACGAGGTTGTGCTGTGGCTCCGAAAGCATCATGGCCAGGTACTGGTCGCCTAAGCGATGGTCGAGGTAGCGGGGCCACAGGCCCCGCCCGCACACTTCGCAGAGGCATCATTTTTGGGTGGGGGCGGGGAGGATCGAACTCCCGGCGCGCAGATTAAAAGTCTGCCGGTCTTCCACTGACCTACGCCCCCGGCACGCTGGCGCGTCTCCGCGTTCGTTACCGGGTCATCCTAGGTTGACCACCGCTGGCGGCAGGAGCAACAGCAAGCCCAAGGCCACCGACACGCCTGCCACTGCCAGGATGTCCGCCACGAGCTCGCTACGGCCGCGGCCTCGGCGGCCCAGGCCGAAGGCGGCTGCCAGCACAACTCCGGTAACCAAGCCGCCGATGTGGTCCTGCCAGGAGATCCCGGGGACGACGAAGCTGTAGAAGAGGTTGATCCCGATCAGTACCCCGATCCCCGAGGTGTCGGCGCGAGCCCGGCGTGCTAGGACAAAATATGCGCCAAATAGGCCGAAGATCGCACCCGAGGCTCCAACAGACGGATCATACGTCAACAGGTAGCACGCAACAGAACCGCCGAAACCCGACACGAAGAACAAAGCTAAGTAGCGCCATTTGCCGAGCACAGGCTCGACCAAGCGGCCGATGATCAGTAGCGAGACCATGTTCAGTCCGATGTGCAAGAAGTTGACGTGGAAAAAGATCGAGGTGAAAAGCCGGTACCACTGGCCGGCGTTTACTTCCAGGCTCTCCATGGCGGTTTCGTTGAGCAGGTTCTGGTTGGCGCTGCTCGCTACGAAAAGAACCACACAAATGGCGATGATCGCCATCGTCAGCGGGACCTGGCTGAGAGTAGGCAGGGCCCCCGTGCCCGGTCGGTACCGGATTACGGGCGATTTCTTGGCGTTTTTCCGGACACACTGGCGGCATTGCCAGCCCACTGGCGCCTGGACCATGCAGTCGGCGCAGATCGGCTTATTGCAGGACCTGCATATTGACCCAGCGAGCCTGTCAAGGTGCTCGTAGCAGCGGGTGTTCGGCCCGATGCCTATCTCCTCGTTGCCTGGCGGGGCGGGGGGTGGTGGGACCGGAGGTGGCGAGCTGCCCCATCCCGGGCTGGTAGCCGGAGCAGCGGGCCACTCGGGGTTGGGCCAGGCGGGTCTCGGCCATTCGGGTTGTCCCGGGCCAGGCCCGGGGCCTTGTGTGCTTGCCACTACTGAGGTCCGGGAGCGGGGCCCGCGCCAAGATCGGGACCGGAGCCTGGAGCGGGACCGGAGGCGGGAGCGGGACCGGGTGGGACGTTCCAGCGCTCAACTGCCGCCCCGCCGCGTTCCCAGCCCAAGACGCTGAGCGTGGCGGTGCCCAGCATGAAAAACCTGCCGCTCGTCGGGGATTGGCCTAGCCACCGCGCAGCTAGCACGCGGAGCAGGTGGCCGTGTGCGAAAAGGAGCGCCTTGGCTCCCGACGGCAAGGCAAGAGCGCGGTGGACCACCCTGTCTGCTCGGCCGCCCACCTGCTCGTCGGTTTCGCCTCCCGGCCAAGGGCCGTGCCAGATGGACCAACCGGGGTACCTCGCCTTGATCTGGTCGGTCGTCAACCCTTCCAGATCGCCGTAGTCCCACTCCACGAGGTCGTTGTCGATGGTGGGCTTGAACCCTGCCAGCTCGGCGGTCCTGACGGCGCGCTGGCGCGGGCTCGACTCGACCAGGTCGAAGTGTTCTGGTCGCAACACGGTGCCGAGCGCTATCGCTTCTTGCTCTCCGACGGCGGTCAGCGGTACATCGGTCCGGCTCGTGTGCCGTCCGGCGGCGCTCCACTCTGTCTGGCCGTGCCGCGCGACCCACACCACGGGGCCGGTCATCGAGTCAGTCTGGTCTCGGCGCGGGCGTTGGTCTCGGGGAGCGGTGCTCAGGCATCCCGCTTCACGAGTGCGTAATCTGCGATCAGCAATAAGACGACGATGAACAGGGCCAGGTCAGCCGTGCCCCACCAAGCGGAGAGCGTGTTAGGCCCGTGGTCCAGCGTGATGATGCGGCGACCCGCTTCGGTGGGCCAGTACTCACCGATCGGGTTGCTCCAGGAATTAGGCAGCGCCGACAGGATGCCCGGCAGTATGAAGAGGAAAGCGACGCAGGCCACTATCGACCCGGCAGTATTGCGCAATAAGGCCCCGGTGCCCAGCCCGAGCAGGCCGACCAAAGTCACGTAAATACCCATCCCGATGACGACCCGGAGCACGAGGTGGCTGGTTAGCGAGACATTCGGATAGGCCGGGTACGCCGAGATTATGGCGTGGCCGACGAAGAAGTTGATGAAACTCATGACCTCAGCTATCACGAACATGCTCACGGAGAAAACGATGACCTTGGCGAGGAGCAGCCGGGACCGTCTGGGAGTGGCCAGCAAGCTCACCCCTATGAGGCTGCTCGAGTACTCGTTGCTTATCGCCAGTACACCCAGGACCATGAACGCAAGCAGGCCAACGCTCCAACCACCCTGGATGGTCTGAAGGGGAGTCGGGAGCGAGCCGTGCTTGAGCTCGCTTGATTCGTTGGCCGCGATCAGGAAAGAGGCCAGCGCCGAGAGCCCGATGACGAGTACCGCCGCGATAGCGATAGTCACCGGTGTTGAGCGCAGCGTCTTGAGCTTTGTCCACTCCGAGCGCATCGTGTCGCGCAGGCCCGGTGGGCCTACCTCGGGGAACCCCGATTTAGCAACTGTTTGCGTGGTGACTTGGGTCATTGGCTGGCTCCTACTCCGCCGCCGTGGAACTCGACGTCGTCCCGCGTCAGCTCCATGAAGACCTCTTCCAGCGATGCTTCGACAGGGGACAGCTCGTGCACGGGCACCCCCGCCTGGAACGCGATGTCGCCGATGGCAGCTGCTTCCAACCCAGTGACGACAATGGCACCGTCGCCGTTCGTCTCCACCTTCCCGCCAGCGGCTTGGAGGCGAGGGACGACGACCTCGGCCTTGGGGGTGCGGAGCCGGACCACGATGCCTGAGCTTTTTCGGATGAGGTCCTCGACTTCGGAGTCGGCGATCATGTGGCCCCTGCCGATTACGATCACGTGCGACGCGGTGAGCGCCATCTCGCTCATCAGGTGGCTCGAGACGAAAACGGTCCGGCCCTGGGCCGCCAGCCCCTGCATGAGCGTGCGGATCCAGACGATGCCTTCGGGGTCGAGGCCGTTGACCGGCTCGTCGAAGATCAGCACGGGGGGGTCCCCGAGAAGCGCTGCTGCGATCCCCAGGCGCTGCGCCATGCCGAGCGAGAAATTGCCGGCCCTCCTGTCGGCAACGTCGCTCAGGCCGACGAAACCGAGCACTTCTTCCACACGCCTGAGCGGGATGCGGCTCGCCTGGGCCAGGGCAACCAGGTGGTCCCGTGCCTTGCGCCCGGGCTGGTACGCCTTCGCGTCGAGGACGGCGCCGACTTCTCGCATCGGGGCTCGCAGGCGTTGGTATGAGATGCCGTCGATAGTGGCGGTGCCTTTTTCCGGCCCGACGAGGCCAAGGATCATGCGCAGGGTGGTGGTCTTGCCGGCCCCGTTCGGGCCCAGGAAGCCCGTCACCCTCCCCGGCTCTACCTCAAAGCTCAGGTTGTCGACGGCGATGTTCGGCCCGAAGTGCTTCGTGAGGTTGCGTACCTGGATCACGCCATCGCCCTTTCGAAAATACCTAGCGGGTTACGCTACCAGCGATCGAGGTGCTTCCTCGAAAGTAGGGGTGCAGGCAGGCCGGGATCTCGACAGAGCCGTCGGCCTGGCGGTAGGTCTCGACGATCGCCGCCCAAATCCGCGGGACCGCGAGAGCCGAACCGTTCAACGTGTCGCAAATCTGAGTCGGGCCGCCCCCTTTCGGCCTGTAGCGGATCGATGCCCGGCGCGCTTGGTAATCGCTGAACCACGATACCGACGAAACCTCGAGCCACATGTCAGAGCCCGGGGCGTACACCTCCACGTCGAACTGGCGCGCCTGGGACTGGCCAAGATCCCCTGTGCAGATCGAGATTATCCGGTAAGGGAGGCCGAGCGCCTCGACCGAACCGGTTGCCCGCTCGAGGATCTCCATGTGCAGCGCAGCCGATTGCTCGCGCGTGCAAATAGCGAGTATTTCGACCTTGTCGAACTCATGGACACGCAATAAACCTCGCGTGTCCCGCCCGGCTGCTCCGGCTTCGCGGCGGTAACAGGGCGTATAGGCCATCAGCCGGAGCGGGAGCTCTTCTTCGGGGATGATCTCGTTCGCCCGCATCGAGGTGAGCGGCACCTCCGCTGTCGGCACCGCCCAGAGGTCGTCGCGCTCGAGGTGGTACGCGTCGTCGGCGAACTTGGGGAGCTGCCCGACCGCCTCCAGTACAGGGGTGCGGACCAGGGTCGGTGGCCTCACCTCGGTGTAGGCGTCCGCGTTGCGGTCGAGTGCCAGCTGGCAAAGAGCCCTGACCAGGGTCGCACCCAGGCCCTTGAACAGGGGGAACATCGAACCAGCGATCTTGGCGCCCCGTTCGAGGTCGAGGATCTGGAGCTCGGTGCCTATATCCCAGTGCGGCACCCTCTGGTGGGGGCCATAGCGTGCGGGGTCGTAGCCGACGGTTCGCACGATCACGTTGTCCGCTTCCGACGTGCCGTCCGGCGCGTCGTCCGATGGGAGGTTGGGCAGGCGCAACATTGCGTCGCGGAGGAGCGATTCGAGCGATGAACTTTCCTGTTCCGCGGCGGCCAGTTCCTCTCCGAGGCGTTTGCTTTCCTCGCGGAGTGCTTCGGCCTTGCCGGCGTCCCCCGAGCGCATCGCGTCGCCGACTTGCTTCGAAAGCACCTTGATACGGGCACGGAGCTCCTCGGCTTTGCCGGCGAGCTGGCGGTGCTGGGCGTCGAGAGCCGCAGCGCGCTCTACCTCTTCGGCAGGGACGCCCTTGCGCGCCAGGGCAGCCTTCGTAGCTTCGAGCTCAACCCGAAGCCGGCGCAGGTCGATCACCTGGTCGAAGCTAACAGGTGGAGATGGCACCCTTTAGAACCATTTATTGCCGCCGGAAAGCTACGGTCAGCGTGTGACTTCAGGTCGTGTGACGTCAGGTCTCGCCCCTGCCGTCGAGATCCGATCGCTCCGGGTGCGCTATGGGGACGTGGTTGCCGTGGACGACCTCGACCTCGTCGCGGACAGAGGGCAGATAGTCGCGCTCCTCGGCCCGAACGGAGCCGGCAAGACGAGCACCCTGGAAGTGGCCGAAGGGTACCGCCGCCCTGCCGGCGGGGAGGTCCGGGTGTTCGGCCTCGACCCGGTTGCCGACCGGCGTCACCTTTCCCCGCGCGTTGGGGTGATGCTCCAGCGAGGCGGGGTTTACCCGGGTATGGGCGCGCGGGAGGCGTTGCACCTGTTCGCCAGCTACTACCGGTCCCCCGACGAGCCTGAGCGGCTGATCGACCTCCTCGGGCTGGCGAGGGTTGCCCGCACACCATGGCGCCGGCTCTCAGGAGGCGAGCAGCAGCGCCTGTCGCTGGCGCTGGCCCTGGTAGGCCGGCCGCGGGCCCTGTTCCTCGACGAGCCCACATCAGGTGTCGACCCGGAGGGCCGCCAGGTGATGCGCCAGGTGATAAGCGATATGCGTGACAACGGTGCTTGTGTCCTGCTCACGACCCATGAGCTGGAGGAGGCAGGGCGGTTGGCGGACCGGCTGATCGTCATCGACCGTGGCCGTCTCGTGGCTGCCGGGACACAGGACGAGCTGGCCGCGCTCGCTGGCCACGCCGAGGTGCGCTGGTCCACGACGCCGGCCCTCGAAATCGCTGCACTGCAGGCCGAGCTCGGCGCCCGGGTCTGGGAGGAGCGGCCCGGTGAGTACGTGGCTGCTGTGATAGGCACGCCAACCGTCGTCGCTGCCATTGCCAACTGGCTTGCGGACAACCGCCTCCCGCTCGCTGCGATGCGAGCTGGACGGCCGGCGCTCGAGGACGTGTACCTGCGCCTTACGAAGGAGGCCGGCGCTCATCAGGAGGCGGGCGCGCAGAAATGAAGGCATTGCTGGCACAGGCCGCCGCCGAGACACGTATGACCTTGCGCAGAGGTGAGACTCTTCTGCTCACGCTCGGGATACCGGTCGGCTTACTGGTTTTCCTGTCGGTAACCAAAGTCCTGTCCGCGCCCGGCGACCAGGACAGCTTCCTGGTCCCCGGGATCCTCGCCCTCGCGATCATGTCGTCCAGCCTGGTGAGCCTAGGGATAGGTACCGCGTTCCAGCGCGAGTACCAGGTGCTCAAACGGCTCGGCGCCACGCCGCTCGGGAGGCCCCGCCTGGTCATGGCCAAGATCCTCTCGGTAATCCTGGTCGAGCTGCTGCAGGCGGTGGTGGTCCTCGGGGCAGGCCTGCTGCTCGGGTGGCGGCCTGGGCCGGCGGTGGAGCTGTCATGCTGCCTCGCCGCGTTCGGGGCCTCCGTGGCCGGCACGGCAGGTTTCTCGGGCCTCGGGCTGCTCTTGGCCGGGAGGCTACGCGCCGACGCCGTCCTGGCCGTGGCCAATGGGCTGTGGGTGGGCCTGTTCCTGCTCGGCGGGATGGTCTTTCCCCTGTCCAAGCTGCCATCGGGCCTGCGGTCGGTCGCTGACGCCTTGCCGGCATCTGCCCTTGCCGAGGCCCTTCGGGCCTCCATCGGCGCCGGTTCGCATGTGCCCGCCCACGCTTGGGTGGTCCTGGTCATTTGGGCGGCTGCGGCGCCTGTCGCGGCGGCGCTCAGCTTCCGCTGGGAATAGCTCCGCCTGGTTGGTCAGCCCAGCTCTAGTGGACCAGTACGTCCAGTGCCATCGCCACGAAAAGAAGGCTCAGGTAGGTGATCGACCAGTGGAACACCTTCATCGCCACCGCCGCGGTCCGCGTGACCAGCAACTGGGCACAAAGCCCGAGCAACGCTCCGCCGGCAACCATTGCCACTCCCCAGTAGAGCCAGTGCATGTCGGCCACTAGGCCGAAGACGGCCGAGGCAGCAACGGTTGCAAGCGAGTACACGAAGATCTCAGCGACGGTGCGCTCCAGGGTCATCACGACCGGCATCATCGGCACGCTTGCGTTGGCGTAATCGTCGCGGTAACGGATGGCGAGAGCCCAAAAGTGCGGCGGCGTCCATAAGAACACCAGAGCGAACAGGACCAGCGGCGCCCAGCCGAGCGAACCCCTGACTGCGGCCCATCCAACCAGGACCGGGACCGCCCCGGCAGCGCCACCGATGACGATGTTCTGGGGGGACCTGCGCTTCAGGAACGCGGTGTAAACGAACACGTAGAACAGCGCGGCCGACAGCGCCAGCACCGCAGCGAGCAGGTTCACTGCGAGCCATAGCGTCAAAAAGGCAGCGGCCTCCAGGCTTGCTGCGAACACGACGGCAGCGGGCGCGCTCACAGCCCCCGTGACCAGGGGACGCCGGGAGGTCCGGTGCATCCGAGCGTCGATATCGCGGTCGAGGTACATATTTGCCGCGTTGGCGCCGCCGGCCGACAGGGTGCCACCGACGAGAGTCGCCGCCACGAGGGCCGCCGACGGCCAGCCACGCGCAGCGAGGACCATGGTCGGCACCGTCGTGACGAGGAGCAGCTCGATTATGCGGGGTTTGGTGAGGGCAACGAACGCCCCGGCACGGGCAAGCGTGCTGGGTGCGGAGCGAACAGAACCAGAGCGAGCGGAAATGGCGCTCGCGTTGCTGACCACCTGGTCAACGATAGGGGCTGCCGGCCCGGCGGACAAGCAGGCTGTTGGAGCCGTTCCTGGAGGCAGCATTAGCATCGCGTTGAGATGTCCGCGCTGAGAAGTCTCACGTCCGCGCTGAACAGCCCGTTCGCTTCGCTGAGAAGTACGGTTCGGCGTGCCTGGGCGCTGTCGGCGACCCCCGTGTTCTACCGCGGCAGCGCCGCCCTGGCAGTCGCCGCCCTGGCCGTGGGCATCGTCAGCGGCGGGGCCGTCCGCCTGACCGGCTCGGGCCTCGGCTGCCGTGACTGGCCCGGCTGCACCGTGACGAGCATCGTGGCCCCGCTCCAGTACCACGCCTGGATCGAGTTCGGGAACCGCCTGGTCAACGTTTTGATCACCATCGCTGTGGTGCTCGTGGCCATTGCCGCCTTCCGGCGCCGGCCACGCCGACGCGACCTCGTCGCCCTCTCCGGCGGCCTTGTCGCCGGTATCTTCGCCGAAGTGGTCCTCGGGGGGGAGACCGTGCTCCACAAGTTGGCGCCCCCGTTAGTAATGGCTCACTTCCTGCTCGCCATGGGGCTCCTTGTCAACGCGGTCGTGCTCTACCACAGGGCGCGCCAGCCAGAAGATGTCGTCGGCCCGCCAACAGGCGGCGCCACGTTGCTGCCGGCCCGACGGCTCGTAAGGCCTTCCCACGTGGTAGCGAGCCGGTGCATGCTCGGCCTCACCGCCGCCGTCGTCGTTCTGGGCACCGTGGTCACCTCGACCGGCCCTCACGCAGGTGCTCCGGGGGTCCGCCGCTTCGGTTTCTCGCTCCACACCGTGGCGCAGCTCCACGGGACCTCGGTGGAGGTCCTGCTCGCCGTCACGGTCGCGACCCTTTGGTCGATGCACCGTTCGCGGGTTGCACCGGCTGTTCTGCGCAGGGGCGAAGTGCTGCTCGTGGTGCTCGTTTCCCAGGCGGCCGTCGGTTACACCCAGTACCTGACCGGGGACCCGGTGCTGCTCGTCGGGGTGCACATTGCCGGGGCTACTACCGTCGTGATCGCGATGGTGGCTTTCAACCTCGGGCTTTATACGCGCGAGCCTGTGCGCAAGGTGCAAACTGTAAAAGGGGAGCTGGAGAGCGCCCCTCTGCTGGCCAGGATCTAGAACCAGGATCTAGAAGAGGTGGGACATGGCTTCTGCTGCGCCGGTTGAGGTGAAGGAGCCGGAGCGATCCGAGAAGACCGACCTGGGGAGGCCCTGGAAGGTCATCGTTTGGAACGACCCGGTCAACCTCATGAGCTACGTGACCTTCGTTCTCCAGAAGTTGTTCGGTTACAGCAAGGAGAAGGCTCAAAAGCTCATGATGGACGTGCATACCAAGGGAAAAGCCGTAGTGTCGGGCGGCTCGCGGGAGCGCTCGGAGCTCGATGTCTTCAGGCTGCACGAGCACGGGCTTTGGGCGACGATGGAGCAGGACAGCTGAACACGCCGGAATGGCAGCTGCCGCTACGGCGCTCTGGCCCTGGGTGCTACGAAGTATCTCTCAGCGCCGAGAACCGCGAACTGCTCCGGACGCTGCCGGCACAGCTGCGCGCTGCGGTAGCCGCGAACCCCAAAGATGCCGTCTTCAGGCGTCTTTTCCCACCTGCTTACGCAAACGACGAAGTGGCGGAGCAAGAGTACCGCCGCCTTGTTGGGCCGGAGCTCGACCAAAGCCGGGCCCTCG
>Ga0182024_10013693_pt1 | contig 15782 bp, 15 predicted proteins | sample P32metaG_FD_120480 | JGI IMG/M metagenome (GOLD analysis project Ga0182024, IMG submission 120480) | Permafrost microbial communities from Stordalen Mire, Sweden - P3-2 metaG (Illumina Assembly) | ecosystem: Environmental > Terrestrial > Soil > Wetlands > Permafrost | place: Sweden: Stordalen... | reverse complement strand
CATCCGTAATCTCACGGGGAGTACCCCACAGCCGAAGTGTGCCTAATCCATCCTCGGCCCTTCAACCTCCACTCCGAACCCGAATAACCCGTGAAAGCACTCCCGGAATAAAGCTGGAAGGAGAATTTACGCCGCATTCCGCCATTTTTCAGCAGCCTGCTAGCGCCTGTTATTAACTTCAAGCGAGCAGCCTGAAGAGGCTAGCAATCATGAGGCAGGCAAAGGCGAGGAAGTGGAAGGCTCCGAGGGTCGTCGCGAGTCGTTCGTAGTCGCGAGCCAGGCGACGGAAGCGAGCGGCGGAGGCGAAGCTTCTCTCCACCACCCAGCGGCGCGGCAACAGGACGAAGCCGCGCTTGGCCTCGGTATGCTTGACCACTTCCAACTGGATACCATGCTCGGCTGCCGCTGCTTCGGCCGCCGCTCCGGTGTAGCCCTGGTCCACATAGGCCAACTCGACATTCTCTTCTGTAATCTGCTGCACTTGCCGGGCCAGTTCGCCGACCTGTGCGCGATCCTACTCGTTGGCCGGCGTGACATGCAGGGCCAGCAGATGGCCCTGCGTATCCACTGCCGCATGTACCTTTGATCCTTTGCGTCGTTTGGCTCCATCGTAGCCTGCTCGCGCCCCAGACTCAGGCTTGGATTGCAGGGTGCGGCTGTCCAGAATCATCGCCGTCGGCTGTGCCTTTCGTCCCGAGAATTCCCGCAAAAGCATGCGCAGATCCTCCACCGTCGTCTCGAAACAACGAGCGCGAATCCAGCGTCGGGTCTGCTGATAAACCACCGTCCACGGAGGCAGATCGTTGGGCATGAAGCGCCACTGTCCGCCGGTGCGCACGATGTATCGCAGGCCGTTGAACACGGCTCGAAGACTGTGATCCCGCTGCTCGCAGTCCTCCCGGCAAAGTGCCAGATACGGAGCCACAAACGCCCATTCCTCGTCGCTCACATCGCTTGGATAACCAACCTGCCCCTTGTTTCCCATCCTTCCATCGTCCGCAAAGATGGATCGTTTTGATATTCCTTTGATTCCAAAGGAATAAAGTCAATAACAGGCTCTAGGCGGGTCAGATCAGTTGTCCATGTTGATGCAGGACTGATATACAAAGGCTTATAGGAGTTCCCTGGCATGAAACCCCAGCATCAGGACCTGTTGAACAGGATTCTGGCAAGTCAGTATTTCTCCAACACCGTGACGCTGGGGAGAATACTCGCTTATGTTTGCGAACACACCGCGGACACGGAGAATAGCATCAAGGAACACGAGATTGCCACGAAGGTCCTGCGTCGTGACCAATCGTTTGATCCCAAGCTTGACCCGGTAGTGCGGGTCAGCATGAAGGGAATTCGGGAACGACTTGAAAAGTACTTCGTCGACGCCGAGCAACGCGAGCCTGTTCGGCTCGTTATACCGAAGGGGCAATATCATGTTGAATTCATTGAAAACGAGTCCCTGCCAGCCGTTGATCCAAAGACTGATATTCAAGTCCTGAAGTACTTCTGGGGACCTTATCTTGAACCTAATCAAACGAACTTATTGATACACTCCGAGCCTCTCTTTTATCGCGAGGGATGGGAAACCTACGTTCGAAACGTGTACGTCAACGATCCGGGCCAAGGGCACTGTCAACTGACAAAGAAGTTACCCGAACTCAAAACGAGAGGATTAGTCCCAAGTTTCCACTATTTGGATGTCGGCGAAGTCAACAGCATGTTTCTCTTCATGCAGTTTTTCCATGAACTGAACACTCCAGTAGGTGTGAGGAATGCGCGCATTACATCATGGCACGAGATGCGGAATTCCAACCTGGTGATGGTTGGATGCACGCGTACCAACACGTTTATCGATATGCTGCAGGAGAAAGCAGGTTTCAATCTCACAGAAGACGAGATACAGAATTTGTCACCTTGCCCCGGGGAAGCGCAATCGTACAAAGGGAAGCGGTACGCCGATTCCAGGCTACAGAGATTTCGCGAGTACGCGCTGGTGACGAGAAGGCCAGGAACCACTCAAAGCAAGTCGACCATCACTACGATCTCCGCCAACCACGGCCGTGCGATCGAAGGCGCCGCCGGTTATCTAACCTCGGAGAAGGAAGTTTCAAACCTTCTTTCGACGCTCAATGTCGATCCGGGAGTTTCGGCGCTCCCTGAGCGCTTTCAGATTCTCCTGGGGGTTGAGATGATCGACATCGACGACGAGATTCTGCATGTAGAGTACATCAGCCATCGAATGTCGATGTAGTTTTCGATACGAAACGACAGTCAGTACGCTCGCTGGTCCCGCGGGTTGCTTTGAGCGCCGTTACGCTCTCTTCCAAACTCCGGAGAATCAGCGCCATGCACTTGGCGCCTGAGTCTCCGTGCCCAAGGGTTTGATCGCCATTCTGGCAGCCCGAACCGAGCCGCGATAACATTCTGCTGTCGCGTGCACCATCTGATGCGGCTTCTCCCGCTCTGCGCAGGACCTCGACTATGTCTTCATTTTCAGATTCTTGCGCTGCGATGACTGCCGGATGTAGTGCATCCAACATGGTTCTATCTGCAGACTGAGCGTTCGTTCCTCGAACCAGAGCCTGCTCCATGATCTCCAACATCCAGACGGCTTCCTCCGCTCCGAATGTGACTCGGCCGCTGAAGGCATTGCCGATGTCGCACAACATCGAGCCCAAGAGGGCTCCGACTTCAGCGGTTTCAGCCGAACGGAATGCTTTGCCTGCCGTCAGGAATACCCTGTCGATCGTGAGGTCACCGTCAAGGTTCATCAGGGCTCGGCGGAGCGCGTCAAACCCAGTTGCCAATCCCGCATTGTAACGGCCGCCCGCCCTTGCGATATCTGGCGCACCCCGATGATCCATCTCAGTTTCAACTCGCAGGGACATCTGCGATAGAACGAGGATCCAATCCTTGGCACTTAATATAGTCGATCCTGAAAAACCGGTAAATCCGGCATAAAAGCCGAGAAAACCGAGATTTGGTGAGCTAAAATTTCCCTGAAGTTATAGCCAACGACGAAGTTTTCTGGGGAAAACGATGCGGCCCAAGGGCGAAGCAAAGCAGCCACAGCGCGAGTTGTTTGAGGTTGAGTTAGAGCAGTTGATCGATACGAGCCATGCTCTGGTTCGTCTCGGTCTTTTGATCGATTGGCCGTCGTTCGAGCGGACTCTGGGCGGCACCTACCATCCCAGCCAGGGCGCGCCGGGCATCTCGACGCGGTTGATGGTGGCGTTGCACTATCTGAAGTATCAACTCGATCTAAGTGACGAGGACGTGGTTGCCGCGTGGGTGGAAAATCCCTACTGGCAGCACTTCAGCGGCATGAAGCACTTTCAGCACCGTATGCCGATCGATCCGTCGAGCATGACGCGCTGGCGCAAGCGGCTGGGCGAAGCCGGAGCCGAGCAGATGCTGCGCGCCACGATCGAAGCGGGGATGAAGATGCGGGTGATTCGTCCTGCGGAGCTGAAGCGCATCAACGCGGACACGACCGTGCAGACTAAGGCGATTCGTTATCCCACTGACGCCAGGCTCTATCACCGCATGCGCGAGCGGCTGGTGAAGGCCGCTCGGGCCGAGGGGATAACCATCAAGCAGAGTTACCAGCATGTTGGCCGGCGGCTGTTGATGCAGTCGAGCCGCTATGCGCATGCACGGCAGATGAAACGCGCGCGAGCCTGCACACGCAAGTTGAAAACGCAGTTAGGGCGTGTAGCTCGGGAGATAGAGCGCCAGGTTGCGACGCCTTCCGGCAAGCTTGCGAAGTTACTCGCGACCGCGCATCGAATCTACACGCAACAAAGGCACGACAAGAACAAGATCTATTCCGTGCATGAGCCCGAGGTGGAGTGCATCGCCAAGGGCAAGGCGGGCAAGCCGTATGAGTTCGGTAACAAGGTTAGTGTGGCAGTAAGCAGTCGTGGAGGGTGGTTCGTCGGTGCGAAGAGCTTCACTGGAAATCCCTACGACGGCCACACGCTGGATGCGCAGATGAAGCAAGTTGAGCGCATCATCGGCAAGTTAGTAAGTGAAGCGCACGTGGACATGGGCTATCGCGGCCGCAATTATGACGGCGCGGTCACGGTGCATGTCGATAAGCGGCGAAGAGGCAGGACGCCGCGACCGCTGTGGCGATGGATGAAACGCCGCGCCGCGGTCGAGCCAAGCATCGGACACTTGAAAAACGAACACCGCCTGGAACGCAATCGGCTGAAGGGTGCTGCCGGCGATGCGATCAATGCTGTGCTGGCCGCCGCGGCGATGAACTTCCAAAAGCTCCTCGGAGCTTTTTGGCCCATTTTGTTGCGCGGCTCGTTATGCGTCTGGAGCCGACTTTTCCTCTTGCAAGCCTTTGTCAACTTTCTCGCCCAACTCGAATCCGCCTGAAAACTACTTTTTTCAGGATCAACTAATATAGTCGATCCTGAAAAGCCAACAAAACCCTTATAAAACCTGATGAAATGCGGTGTTGGGTGGTCTAGAATTTCCCTGAAGGCTTATCAAATGGCCTGGAAACTGGGGAAAAACGATGCGACCCAAGCGCGAGCCGGAGCAGCCACAGCGGGAGTTGTTGCAGATGGATTTGGAGCAGTTGATTGACATGAGCCATCCCTTGGTTCGTCTCGGTCTTTCGATCGACTGGCAGTCGTTCGAGCAGACCCTGGGTAGCACCTATCATCCCAGCCAGGGTACGCCGGGGATCTCGACGCGGCTGATGGTGGCTCTGCACTATCTGAAATATCAGCAAGACCTGAGCGATGAAGACGTGGTTGCCGTGTGGGTTGAAAATCCTTACTGGCAGCACTTCAGCGGCATGCGGTATTTTCAGCATCGGATGCCGATTGATCCTTCGAGCATGACGCGCTGGCGCAAGCGGCTGGGCGATGCTGGAGCCGAGCAGATGCTGCGCGCGACGATTGAAGCGGGCATCGCGATGCGCGTGATTGGTCCGGCTGAGTTGAAGCGCATCAACGTGGACACGAGGTTCAGACCAAGGCCATCCGTTTTCCTACCGATGCCAGACTCTATCAGCGCATGCGCGAGCGGCTGGTGAAGGCGGCGCGTGCCGAGGGCCTCGCCATCAAGCAAAGTTATCAGCATGTGGGCCGCCGCCTGCTGATGCAGTCCAGCCGTTATGCCCATGCCCGCCAGATGAAACGCGCTCGCGCCTGCACGCGCAAGCTGAAAACCCAGTTAGGGCGAGTTATGCGCGAGATAGAATGCCAGGCAGCAGAACCATCCGTGAAACTCGACAAGTTACTTCGCACAGCGCATCGAATCCACGAGCAACAAAAGCATGACAGGAATGAGGTCTACAGCGTACACGAGCCTGAGGTGCAATGCATCGCTAAGGGCAACGCAGGCAAGCAGTATGAGTTCGGCAACAAGGTGAGTGTCGCGGTAAGCAGTCGTGGTGGATGGTTCGTAGGCGCCAAGAGCTTCACTGGAAATCCTTATGATGGCCACACGCTGTCTGCACAGATGAAACAGGTTGAAAACATAATTGGGGCCAAGGTCAGTGAGGCGTACGTGGACATGGGCCGTCGAGGCCACGACTATGGCGGCGCGGTCCCCGTGCATGTCGACAAGAGGCGAAGAGAACGGACATCTGAAGCACGATGGCGATGGATGAAACGTCGTGCCGCAGTCGAACCCAGCATCGGACATCTGAAGAGCGAACACCGCTTGGAACGCAATCGGCTGAAGGGCACTGCCGGAAATGCGATCAACGCGATCCTGGCCGCCGCCGCGATGAACCTCCAGAAGCTCCTCGGAGCTTTTCGGCGCATTTTTCTGTTCTGCCTGACGAACGTATGGAACGAGCTGCTCACCTTGCAAGGCCCGCAAGCCCGCAATACTCGACTTCAATATGCCTGAGAATCACTTTTTCAGGATCGACTAATATAGTTTCTTGCATTTTGGTATACCTGTTAGCCCAAAGAGCGTCAATTTGTTCTGTCGACGCGATTTGACCTATGAGCTACTCCTACAGAAAGGGCAATTAAGACAATCCCGTGTCGCAGACAAAGCATTGGTACCACAATCGACTATGAATTCGATTGTCAATGCTCGAATCCTCGCACGGCACTTGGGCAACGGTAAAGTAAATGCGGGTGGGAAATACAGATGCAAAGGTTAAAGTCTCGCGCATTCGCCCACCGAATATTCGACTGTGAGATTCCACAGCAATTCAAGACAAACTCTCGAGCCTTGGACAAAGCTCGAAGTGGCCCTTCTGAAATGAGGTGTGATCAACCAAGGCCGAGGATAGTCAATTGAACCTTGCACGCCATAATGAGCGTTAACTCGCATTTACTTGCCGAGCATTGGCTTCGTTTCTAAGATGGATTGCGCGAGTATCTACAGCATCAATCGGACTTGGCGCCGACACCAGCATTGCAATGATTTCCAATTAGTGGATGCCCACTAACTGGTCGCTACCGGATCTTCCGAAATAGGGAACGATGTCAAAACGGCTTCTTATCGTGGGATTGCTGGTTGCAGCGGCGTTCTCCAGTGCGCAGGATGCGATCCAACAGCAGGTAACGTGGAAGCATCTTTCGACAGCCACCGGAGATCTGCCGCTCTGTAACTACGGAACCGAGGAGACGTCGCTGACTGTCGGGGATTTCGGTCACGATGGGCACCCGGGGTTCGTCGTCACTGAGCGAACGGCACCGAATTCCGCGGTCCTCTACCGCCGCGAAGGCGATACCTGGAAATGCTCAGTGATCGAGCCGCAGCCACTGCATATTGAGGCCGGCGGGGTTGCAATGGATGTGGACGGTGATGGAAACCTCGACTTCATCGCGGCAGGCGACTACAGAAGCAACGAGATTTGGTGGTGGCGCAATCCCTATCCACTCATGGATCAACCTTGGAAGCGCTACACGATCAAACACTCGGGAGCTAACAAGCATCACGACCAGATCAAGGCCGACCTGGACGGTATTGGTAAGCCGGACGTCGTCTTCTGGAACCAGGATGCCCATGGCCTTTTTGTCGCAAAAGCGCCGCCGGATCCACTTCATTCGGACTCTTGGCCGATCACGCAGGTCTACCACTACAACACTGATAGCCAACCTGAACAACTCGGAAAATCACCCGACTGGAAAGGGATCAACGAACACGAAGGGCTCGCCGTGATCGACGTCGACGGGGACGGCAAGGTCGACATCGTCGCCGGTGGGCGATGGTTCCGGAACCTTGGCGGATTGAAGTTCGAAGAGAATCTGATTGACCCGCGCTACTCATTCTCGCGCGCGGCGGCTGGCAGACTCATCACGAACAGTGAACGTGCGCAGGTGGTATTTGTGGTCGGCGACGGAGACGGACCGCTGATCTGGTACGAATGGGTAAAAGGTACCTGGATCGCCCACAAGCTTGCAGACATCCATTTTGGACACGCGCTTCAGGTCGCCGATTTCGATGGCGATGGGAACCTCGACATTTTTTGTGCCGAGCAGCGACTCGACGGTGCAAACCCTGATTCGAAGGCGTACATCTTCTATGGCGATGGCAAGGGAAACTTCAGAAAAACCATCTTTGCCCAAGGGCTCGATTTCCACGAAGCGAAAGTCGTAGACCTGGACGGCGATGGAAGACCAGACATAGTTTCCAAGCCCTACAACTACGGATCGCCGAGAGTCGACATCTTTATGAACCTGGGCCCGGCGGGGAATATCAAATGATCTCGCGCAGAGGGATTATGACGGGGCTCGTGGCGACAGGGTTAATGTCCAAGCTTTCTTCGCTGGCCCCACCACAAACGGTCGACGTAGGTCTTGAACTCTACAGTTTGCGCGAAGACATGAAGCGCGACATACCCGGTACGCTGGCACGGGTTCGACAGATGGGTTTTGATCACGTTGAAGTTCCGAGTCTCTATGGTCTGACAGCCGTGGAATTTCGTCGCGCTCTCGACAATGCGGGCTTGAAAGCGACCGCACTTGTCGCCTCTTATGAGGACCTGCAAACCAATCTCATTTCCGTGCAGCGCAACCTCGATGCGCTCGGCGCGCGCTGGGCTTTGCTGGGTTGGATCCCGCATGGCAAGGAATTCGAACGCGGCGACGCAGAACGTTCCAGCGACGACATGAACAACTGGGGAGGGAAGCTTGCCGGGTCCGGTTACAAGTTCGCATATCACCCGCACGGCTACGAGTTTCATCCCGCGCCGGAAGGTACGTTATTCGACGTATTGGCCAATTCCACGGACCCCACCAATGTGAAATTTGAGCTGGACACATTCTGGATCGTGTGGCCGGGACAAGACTGTGTTGCATTGATGAAGCGGTATCCGAACCGATTACGCTTACTCCATTTGAAAGATCTGCGAAGAGGCGTCGAGACCGGAGATCTTTCCGGTTTTGCGCCTGAGGCGGACAGCGTTGTATTGGGCGAAGGAGTGGTTCCGTGGAAAGAAGTGCTCGCGGTTGCGCGTGAGCAACATTTCGAAGATTACTTCATCGAGGACGAAAGCAACAGTGCGGCTGAGCAGATTCCGCGTAGCTTGCGCTACTTACGTGAAGAGAAATTCTTTTGAGTCGAGCACCATTTTCTAACGACCTTCTCTATCGCTGGAATAGTGGTCCGATGGTTCTGGATGCGTCCACAGCAGTTCGCATGACCTGGCCTCAGAGTTTTTTGAATAGTCCTGCGCACGAGTGTTTAGAGAGGGTTTGACTTGAAAACCGAACGTAATTCCTTCGAAAGTGAAGTCGATCGCCGTGAGTTTATCCGTTTGGCTTTGATGGTTTCTGCGTTCCTGATGGGCTCTGGCCGTAAAGTTCAAGGCGAGGAAAGGCAGCCGACTCCAACTTCCTATGCCGCATTGCATGCGCTGCCACCCGGAGCCGTTCGGCCTGAAGGATGGCTGCGGTCATACATGGAGAAGCAAGCAGCACGGCTGGGTTCAAAGCTTCCGGAAGTGTCATGGCCTTTTACGGGAGCATACTGGGCCGGCGAGGAAAGCGCCGAGTCTTGGTGGCCTTGGGAGCAGAAAGGCTACTGGCTCGATGGAGCGACTCGCTTGGCACTCGTACTTCAAGATGAGCAACTCATGGCTCAAGTGCGCACATCAATTGACTTCACACTCGCACACGCCGACGCCGACGGCTATCTCGGACCCCGATTCTTCAAGGAGCCAAAGGATCCGAGTTGTGGTCGCTGGCCGCAGAATGTCTTTTTTCGGAGCCTGACTGCACTCGCAGATGCTCAGCCGGAACAAGTTGGCGGCATGATTGCCATAGAGATGCAAAAACACTATCTTGCCGACAAAGTTTCTTATGGAACGCCAGTAAGAAATGTCACGAACATTGAGGCCATGCTTTGGTGCTACGGCCGCACTGACGATCCACGCCTGCTTGCCTTGGCAGAAAACACCTGGCGAGAATACATGAAGGTTGCGGAGGACTCCGAACATGGAGACATGCCACCGCTTCGCGTTTATGCAGACTCGCCCATTAACTGCCACGGCTGCACGTATTCCGAGATCATGAAGCTTCCAGTCATTCTCTATCTCCATACAGGCAAGGAGGAGTATCTCAGGTTTGCTCAAGGTGCAATGCGTCGCGTCTCCGACCACCATATGTTGATCGATGGCATTCCCTCCACGACAGAGTTTTATCGGACGACGACTTCGCTTGATTCTCACGAGACCTGCGACATCTCCGATCACACTTGGTCGTGGGGCTATATCCTCATGGCCACGGGCGATTCAACTTGGGCAGATCAAGTGGAGCGTGCGTGTTTCAATGCGGCTCCCGGGGCTATCAAGAACGATTGGAAGTCACTCCAATACTTTTCCTGCCCCAATCAGTTCCTGGCCACTCTGAACTCAGATCATAATTACCCGTCGGCCGGCGGCCACCAGATGGCGTACCAACCAAATCCCGGACAGAATGTCGCTTGCTGTGCAGGAAATGTGCATCGCATTTTTCCCAACTATGTCATTCGCATGTGGATGAAAGACCGCAATAACGGTCTCGCGGCGGTGCTTTATGGGCCTTCGAAATTGAACACAGTTGTTGGGCTTGATAATCAGAACATTGAGATCGTGCAGACCACCGATTTCCCGTTCGATGAACGGATTCATCTGAAAATCAATACCGCCCGTCCGGTTGAGTTCCCACTTTCGCTGAGGGTTCCCGCTTGGTGCACGGCGCCGCAGCTGACGGTAAACGGCGCGCCTGCTTCCGCACAAAAGACAGACAAAGGATTTCTGGTTCTGCATCGCACATTCAGGCCCGGCGATGAGGTCGTCCTGACTTTACCGATGCGAGTGGCGGTCACACGCTGGCCGCAGAACGGAATCGGAATTGAACGGGGGCCTCTGGTCTATTCCATGCCAATCAAGGAAGTTTGGAATGCGCATGTTGAACCAAAGTATTCAACCGCCGCGTTCCCTGGTTGGGAGGTTACTCCAGCGAGTGCGTGGAACTACGGGATGGCGATTGACCCAGCCAAGCTGGAGAGCGAAGTGGAGTTCAAGAGCGAGCCAGGAACAGTGGTAGATCCATGGGAAAATCCTCCCAGTACGCTGACCGTGCCTTTGCGCAAGATCGAAGGCTGGGAATTACGCGCCAACCCCGACAACCCCTCTCAAAGATTCACCCCACCCCTGCCAGATTTGAGCGAGAGCAGTGTGAGTAGTACCGTCGAGCGAGTTGCTCTCATTCCATATGGAGCGACGCATTTGCGAGTCACAATCTTCCCGGAGGTTCGCAGCTGAGGCGCAGATTCTGGAATCACAAGTCTTTGTTGGTCTCAAGAACCAATATTGAGCGGTCCGGTATCGAGACGATCGCCTCCCCCTTGTCAATGTTCTGTGATCCTACAGCTGCCATGTCTTCATTGTCTGAAGTCCGCAAGAGGGACATGCTCGTTCCGGCAAGGCCTTTGATCGCGAGCTTTAGTGTTTTTAGGGTGGGATTTGTTAGGAGGATGATCGTCTTGCCTTTGCCTACAAACGCAAGCATGTCCATCGGGTCGGGACCGAAGGCGGACAAGACCGATTCATCCTTGCCTGCGAAGGTCTTTACAATGAAGCTTCCTGGCACAACGATATTCCAGAGTCTCTGCAAGACGAGGTAGAGCTTGGTCTTGGTTCCGTTATAAATCAACTCTTCGCCCCGAAACTTTTCTGTATCACCTGAGCCGAGCCAGTGGAAGTAAGCATTCGCTTGGAGGTATCCGATGTCCCTCATCATCGACCGCAGATGACGAATGGCTGAATCGGTGAGATTCTCAGCTACCGTGGTGCAGAATTCTGTTTCCCAGATTTCGGCGTCTGGTTTCATTCCCTTGAATTTCAGAATTAGATCGCGCGCTTCAATCGAGGCTGTGCCACCGGATTCCTTCCCTTCCGAATACGAATGAAATGCGATTCCATCAAGGGCCTTGAACAATTCTGGGTCAGAGGTCACTGCGGACAGGCCGGGGCCGAAGAACTCTCTCAACGTGTAGTGATTATGATCGGTGCCGTGAACCTTGACCGAGGTGAGATTTGCGTCATCAAGCGTTTTGCGAAGTCTCTTTGTGACTCGCCGCCATTGTTCGGGATCGTAGACGCACCCATCCCATTCGGCGGCATAATCCGGCTCGTTTTGAATGGTCGCGTATATGGGCGCACCCAGGTTTTGCGTGTCGCGCAGATGAACAAGCACTTGGACGTAGTACTTTACGAAGGCATCTTCGAATTCAGGCTTGAGGCGATTCGGCCTGCCGTCTTGGTTGCCCTTCGAAGTGGCGAGCGTTTTCATATAGGTTGGCGGCGACCAAGTAGTTACGATCCACTTTGTGATGCCGTAATCGCGCATCGTTCGAATCTGCTTCGCTAGACTCTTGTCAATCGCGTCAATGTTGAGCGAGCCGTCTGGATTGCCATACTCCGGCATGATTGGGACCCGGGCAACTGAGATTCCTAGATCGCGGTAAATGGCATCCTGGAGACTTTTGTCAGTGGCAATGCGCTCTCCCCAGGCAACCCATCCGGGAAAACAGCCCCACCCGGTTATTTGCTGTTTTAGATCTTTCGAAAGCGTAAAAGTGAAAATGGGTTCGACAGCCTGCGTAGGCTGCTCTTCCTCGCCCTTCAGAGTCCCGCACAGGGAATGAGGCAGCGCGGAGCTAAGCAAGGCAAGGCGGATAAACTTGCGACGGTCCAAATAGTTTTTAGAGACGTCGGAATCGCCGCATCGCTCAGCAGTGTTTGCGATAAGACCGCTTGGACAACCTTCATTGTGAGTGCAGGCAGACACGCGAAGTTCCCCTTCGATTACGAATTCTTTGAGCCATTGAGCGCGGGCCTGCCCGTCTGAACGGCCTGTGCTACCCTTCTCAACTGTTCGAACCCGAATTGCTTCAACAGTCCGGTCCTGGGATCAAATGGCCAATCCAGTGTGCAGACCCCGCGTTCCTCGTTGCAGGTATTGATCCAGTTGATCAATTCCGAATCGACGAATTGGTTGGCGTCGCCCATCCCGTGATAGACGTTTCCGCAATAGATTTTTCCATGCCAGAGGATGCCGTCCTGGACCGGAACCTTATCGGGCGTCAACCGCTGCAGATCCTCCTTACTCCATGTATCTCCCGCGGTGTAATTGTCTACGCCTTTGCATATACAGGCTTGCTCATTGGCTCCATAACTGAATGCGATGACGGCTTTCGGATTTGCGGTCCGGACAATGGCATTAATCGCGTGCCAGTCGTGGGGGTTGGCGTTGTAGCTGTCAAGCTCTATGCCATCGAACCACCAACCTGCGATCTTGTCCTGATATCGATCTGCGTACTCCTTCAGGACGGCCAAGCGACGGCGACGGCATTCGGCCGAGGGTGGCGCATTTTGATTGAGCTCTCCACGTCCCCCAGCATCGTCCATCAGCCCAACACTGACTTTCTGCTCCTTCATGTAGCCGTTCAACCCAGCAAAATAAACTATGAGTTTGATACCTTTTCTGTTCAGAGCCTCGGCCAGTTCCATGATGAGATCGCGATGTGAGCATTTTTCGCCGGGCACATAGCCAGTAAGTTCACTGAATGTTTTGTTCGGGGCGCACTGCCAAGCGAAATAATGGTCGTCCATGCAAAAGATGACCCAGCCGGCTTTCGCCGCGGCCATCCGCTCGACGAATCCATTAACATCGAATCCATCCACGAAGCGGTTCCATCCCACCGCGTTCATCTCCGCTGGACTAGGGAACTGCGGCTTGGTCTTGATTGAATAGCCAAGCAGGATGCGGTATTGATAGTGGAGGAAAATCCCATAATTGCTCCGCAACATCCAGTCAGTAGAAGCGATTTCAACGGGATTGTGGCGCGGTGTCACCTCATATGACACGACCGGGTCGCAGGTCGGGCCAACAACTCCTGATCGAATCGCCTCGAGGAATCTCCACGAGTTTCTGGAGCTGGCACCAGCAATACCAGAACCTGCGATTGTCGTTGCGGCAATGGCCTGCTTCAACAGTTTCCGGCGACTAAGCATGTTGATCAGATTGATCCTTTACGGCGAGCTCCAGTCCATATCAAAGCGCTGGGGCAGGTTCGATTTCTTGCCTTCTGAACGGTCTTGCGTTCGGTTGCTTCTATAATCTTCTGGTACGTCGAGCATTCCTTCCAAGTAATTCTGAGTTAACTCGAAGGTTAATCACGCCTCCTCCGCGATATCACCCTCTCCTCAGCACTTTTCTAGGATGCGCCTGAGGCGGGTGGCCTCGCTGTCGACACCTGCTTTCTGCAAAGCATAGACCGCATCCCAGACCAGCCTCCTCAGTTTTTCAATCTGGGCTTCTCGCTGTGCTACCGCCGGATCGTGTCCTGCCCAGTGCCGAATCAAGGCCCATGAGGCCCGGTACCGGTTCAAAAGAGGGATGATGTACTCCTCCCCCGGCCGGGCGGCTTCGCTAGACCAGGCAGATTCAGTCGCGTCGATACTGACAAGGACAGTCGAAGGCTCTTTTGGCCTGCCCGATCTTAATGGGATGGTCCGCCGCTTGATCTTCCAAGAGAGGAGGGAGATCGTGAAGTAGGCGGTTCACGGAGGATCCTTTATGGAAATGCGGGTGATCGGCATTGATCTGGGCAAGAGTGTTTTTCCATCTGGTGGGGATGGATCAGCACGGGAAGGTAGTGTCCAGGAAGCGGCTTTCGCGTTCTCAGATGATGGTCTATACGGCGAAGATTCCACCCTGCTTAATCGGTATGGAAGCGTGCTGTGGCAGTCACTTTGTTGGTGCGGCTTTGACGGCGCAGGGACACGACGTCAAGCTCATGCCGGCACAGTTTGTGAAGCCATTCCTGAAGTCCAACAAGAACGACTATCTTGATGCTGAGGCTATCGCCGAAGCGGTGCAACGCCCGAACATGCGCTTTGTTCCGATCAAGACGGGCGATCAACTGGACCTTCAGGCTCTCCATCGGGTTCGAGACCGGCTTGTTTCTCGCCGAACCAGTGTGATCAACCAAATGCGTGCCTTTCTACTCGAGCGTGGGATCACTTTCCGGCAAGGGCGGGCTTACTTACGGAAACAGATCCCAGAACTGCTCGGAGATGCCTAGCAAAAACTGTCTCCGCGTATGCGACAGCTTGTCGATCGGCTTTGGCAGGAGTGGAAGGCGCTCGAAGAGCAGATCGAAGCACTGAGCGGAGAGATCGAAAGCATTGCCAGTCAGGACGCGGCGTGCCAGCGACTACTGGATGTTCCCGGTGTCGGGCCCCTTGTTGCAACCGCTCTGGTTGCCGCAATCGGCAACGGAGCTGCCTTTACCAAGGGGCGCGATTTCGCGGCATGGCTTGGGCTGGTGCCAAGACAACACTCTACTGGCGGTAAAGCGTGGCTGCTCGGGATCAGTAAACGCGGAAACGCGTATCTCCGGCGATTGTTCATTCATGGCGCGCGCTCTATCGTCATGAGTCTGAACCGAGACAGCCACGCAATGGGCAAGTGGATGAGCCAGTTGGAAGCCAGAACGCACCGCAACGTTCTGGTCGTAGCGGTAGCCAACAAGTTGGCCCGCATTGCATGGGCCGTATTGGCCAGAGGAGAGGCTTATCGTTCCACTCCTGTCTGTGCCACCAGTTAACACAGGCAGTGGAAAAGACGCCTGGAAAAGCACCAGGCTTGGAAATCGCTGCGGCGATTTCCACTTTACACACTGACACTGCGACGGCTGCTAACCGGATTTCTCACCACGGTCTGCTTGGGGCAATACGAGGATGGCGGAACAGTCAAACGGCTTGCCGGAAGCCTGTGGTACAAAACGGTTCTTGGAAACCGGGATTTTTATGAGGACCGGCAAGCGCGCAACTCATCATGGCTCGGAGCTTGGCTCCATTCAGAAGCCGCATACATTTGCGCAGACCATTTCCACCATCCCTCAAATTTCCCCTTGCAGTCACGCGGCGGACCATACATTTGTACCAGGAGATTGTTAGTGTAGCGCGGCGAGTAAAAGATATGACTCGTCGCAGTAGTCGGGGGTGTGGGAAATGTATGGTCCGCCGCATGATTGCAAGCTGAATCTTCGTCTTGGTTGGTTTGGTCTGCTCAAATGTATCCGGCCGGTTTGTGGAGCCAAGCTCCTGGCCATAATGGAGTCCGCGCGTCGCTGGTCTATAAAGTGGGTCGAACTCCAAAAGGGTTCTCATTCCCACGCAGGCTTAACTGCCTGTGGTGCAATTGACCATTTCCGAGCCTTTGCTCCAGCGAACGGTGATGAAGTGACCTGTATCCAGAAATGTATAAGCGGGGCGAGTGTTGAAGCTGTCCGCGCTCTTGGACCTG
>Ga0182024_10013692_pt1 | contig 15782 bp, 15 predicted proteins | sample P32metaG_FD_120480 | JGI IMG/M metagenome (GOLD analysis project Ga0182024, IMG submission 120480) | Permafrost microbial communities from Stordalen Mire, Sweden - P3-2 metaG (Illumina Assembly) | ecosystem: Environmental > Terrestrial > Soil > Wetlands > Permafrost | place: Sweden: Stordalen... | reverse complement strand
CTATCAGCGCTACCGGACGGGCGATATTATGGCCCGCCTCACCAACGATCTAAGTGCGGTGCGGCAACTGCTGGGGCCTGCAATCATGTATTCGGCGAATACCGTGCTCTTCTCGGTGGGCGCGCTTTATTTCCTCTTGAGAATCAGCCCGTGGTTGACGCTTGTCGCATTGGCCCCAATGCCCATCGCATCCGTGCTGGTTCAGTATTTCGGTGCGCGGATTCATGAGCGATTTGAGCGCATTCAGGCGAGCTTTTCGGAGATCACTTCGCACGCTCAGGAGAACTTTTCCGGAGCGCGGCTGATTCGGGCATTTGCGCGCGAAGAGTCGCAGATCGCCTCCTTTGAGACTGCCAATCGCGAGTACATTCGGCGGGCCCTGCGACTGGTGCAGCTCATGGGGATGCTCTGGCCGACGCTGGAGTTTGTCCTCGGCGTGGCGATGGTCATAACCCTGCTTGCTGGCGGGAGGCTGGTTCTGCAGCATCGCATCAATGTAGGCGAATTTACTGCATTCAATACGTACATGGTGCTGCTGACCTTTCCGATCATTGCGGTAGGTTGGGTGATCAATCTCTTTCAGAGAGGGACGGCCTCGATCAAGCGGCTGGATGAGATTCTGCGTTCGGAGCCCACGATCGACGACAGCGGTGCAGACACATCAATTCCTGCCGATCTGGTGTTACGTGGGGAGATCGAGTTTCGTGGGCTTCGGTTTGGCTACGGAGACAAGGATATCCTGAAGGACATTCATCTGCGAGTTCCAGCAGGCTCAACTCTGGCGATCGTAGGGCCAACAGGATCGGGGAAATCGACGCTGATCAACCTGATTCCGCGGCTGCTGGATGTTCGAGAGGATGCGGCGCCGGATTCACTGTTGATCGACGGAAGACCAATTCGCGAATATCCGCTGAAAGTGCTTCGATCGAATATCGGCGTGGTTCCGCAGGAGACGTTTCTATTCAGCGAGACGATCCGTGAAAACCTCTGCTTTGGCGCCCCCGACGCAACGAAGGAAGAGATGCTGGAAGCCGCAGATGCCGCCTATATCCGGCGAGAATTTGAAGAGTTTCCTTTGGGATTTGAGACGCTCGTAGGTGAGCGGGGATTGACGCTCTCAGGTGGCCAAAAGCAGCGCACGTCGATTGCGCGGGCGCTGCTGCGGCATCCTCGCATTCTGATTCTCGATGATGCGCTCGCCAGCGTAGACACCTACACCGAAGAGCGAATCCTGCAAGGTATGCGTGACTACACCCGTAAAAGTAAGAACGGCGATTGCACTACGATTCTGATTTCGCATCGCATTTCAACCGTGCGGGAGGCCGACCAGATTGCAGTGCTCTCGGGCGGCCGGATCATCGAGTTGGGGACGCATGAAGGATTGCTTTCGCGTGGTGGGTACTATGCGGGCCTCTATGAGAAGCAATTGCTTGAAGAGGAATTGTCAGTTACAGGGTAGATAAGGTTAGACGGTCCTGGCTCACTCTTAAGCAGTCCATCGGGAGGCCTTATCGGCGTCGACGGCAGGCTGGTTAAGCTGTGGAAGGCGTTGCGCGTTGGCACTTACGTTGCCTGCCGAAATAGCAGGATCGGCCGCGACCTGCCGCCACGCATCGCGAATCGTCCTGACGCAGCCAACTACCTCCTCGAATCGCTGCGCCGAAGCAGCCTGCGACGCCTGCAGGATTAGCGCGAACATGGAAGCATAGAACTCGCTCAGAACCTGCGCAGGACGCCCGCCGATATCCATTCGAAGACGTGCCTGCAGATGAATGAGAATGGCCAGCGCTCGCTTGACGGCAACCCGGCGCGCCGTGACATCGCCGCGTTCAGAGGCGGCAATCGCGGCGTAGAGAAATCGGATGATACCGTCGTACAGAGCTACGACCAGATCAACAGGCGAGGCCCCGTCGAGCGCGTGTTCCTGATAACTTGCCATGAGATTGTTATGCTCCCTCGAAGTCGCCGTACGTTTAGAATTTCGGGGCTTGATAGCCAGTGATGGCGGAGTAGATTTCGCTCACATTGTTGAGGTTAGATGGGATGGACTGAAGGATCTCGTTGGCCTGATTCAGCTCCAGCGTCAGGTTCGTTTTCTGCGTTGCAATGATCCTGTCCTCGTTTGCAATGCTGGTATTGAGCGATGTCTCAGTAGCGCTGTTGGATTTGAGTTCGAGCGAGAGCGCGCCGGTAACGCTGGAGGTTCCGAGGTTGTTGAGTGTGGTCGCGAAATTGGAACCCCAGCTCGAGCTGTTCTGAAAAAAAGTAAGGACGTCGGAATAGTTGCTGTTCAACTCACTCGTAAGCGCGTTGGTGTCGAGAGAGAGTGTGCCATCGTTACCGACACTCAGGCCCAGTTGGGTGAGGCTATTGATACCGCTCGGAGCGGTATAGGCAAGAACGGTGCTGCCGTCCGTGACAGTGGAACTTACCGTAAGCTTCCCGCTCACTCCGGACGTCTGCGGCGTCAGCGACAGACGCGATCCGTTCGAGTCGGAGATGACCGACGCAGTCACTCCGATGGCGGCAGAGTTGATGGCCGAGGCCAGGCCGGCCAGGTTCTGACTGGCGGCAGGAAGCGAACTCAGATCAAACTGAGTGGCGCTCCCGGAACCGACGGCGATCGAAACCGAACCGCTAAGAGTATCCGAGGCGTTAGCTTTAGACAGCTCGGTAAGATATCCAGCGGGCGTGGTCGCATTAATCGCATCATCAAGCTGGGCCTGAAGAAGCCTCAGCGTGGGTGTGCCAAAAAGGGGCGCGGGCGTGCCGGAGGAGGTATTGGACTCCTGGGCATTCAACGCGCTGACAACGGCGTTGTAATCAGTGACAAACTGAGACACGGCGGTAACAACCGAAGAATTGTCGTTGAGAACCTGCACCTGGACCTGCTCCGCGGTGCCGCTCGTTACAGGCGAAGGAGCAAGAAGCTGGAAGGTGATGCCTGGGATAACAGTCGAGACAGTGTTCGACGCATTCGAGATGGAGACGCCATCTACCTTAAGACTCGCGTTAATCCCCGTAGTAGCCGCGTTGTAGGCCAGAGCTGTGTTGGTTGTGTTGTCGGTGATGGATGAGCCAATCGTGAGGTTGCCGCCGCTCCCCGAGGTTCCGGAAACCAGCGAGAGACGTGAGCCATTAGTGTCCGTAAGCACAGACGCAGTGACGCCGATGCCGGCGGAGTTGATGGCCGAGGCAAGGCCGGACAAAGTGTTGTCCGTCGAGTCGATAGTGACGGTTTGCGCAGCGCCCGATCCCACCTGGATTGAGATGGAGCCGGAGAGGGTGTCGGAAGCGTTAGTGATCGCGTCGAGATAGCCAGAGGAGGTCGCGGCCAGCGAATTGACAACGATGCTGTGGGTGCCGGCGACCGCGGAAGCCGAAGCTGAGGTAAGAGCGAGCACGCCGGTGTCTGAACTGGAGCCCTGCTTTTGAGCGAGAACCCCCTGAAAATCAGTGAACTGCTGCAGGTCTGTAGATAAAGTCGACAAAAGTGTGCCGATCGACGAGAGCGCTGTGTCCTGGCTCTGTAGATTGGTCAACTCGGTCTTCCAGGGACTCTCGACGTTTTGCAGATTGGAGACAATTGCATTTACCGTCGAAGTGACGTCAAAACCCGCTCCAGAGGTTGGTGAACCGAAACTAATTCCAACTGTACCCATCGCAACCCTCTCCTCGTTTGTCGCAGCCCAATCGCCAACTGGCGAAGCGCTGAGTTAGAGATTCCTGATTCTCAAGCGACGCCCTCGATCGCGGAAAGGGGAAGGCGCCGATCGATCGCCTTCCCCACCCCGTTGGTTGGTTGTTTGTAGATTGAGCCTACTGCAGGAGCTTGGTAACTTCCTGCTGCAAGCTGTTGGCCTGCGCCAGCGCCGAGATGCCGGTCTGACTCAGGATTTCGAACTTCGAGAGCTGCGTTGTGGCCGAGGCGTAGTCGGTAGCTTGCACGGCGTTCTGCGCAGAGGTGATGTTCTCCTGCTGCGTGGTGGCGACCTGGGAGACGGCGTTCAGCGTGTTGACCTGCGCTCCCAGATAGCCGCGCTGTGCGGCGACATTGCTGATGGCTGCGTTGATGGTGGTCAACGCGGCCTGCGCGTTGCCCTGGGTAGAGAGATCCGTAGCAGCCAGGTTGGTCGAGGTCTCGTTGACGCCCTTCTGGTAGCTGATGGTCTCAGTGGACTTGGTGGAGGTTTGCAGCGACGTGGCGGCCTCACCGCTGGTGGTATCGAGCAGAGTGGCATCGGCGATGACAACGCTGCTGTTGGTGTTGGAGATGAGGATGCCGACGTCGGTGGAAGCTCCGGTAGCTGCACCCGTTGCGGCATTGGTGGAGAGGCTGGCGGTTACGCCCGCGATGCCATCTTTGTTGATTTCGGAGACGAGGCCGCTGACTGTGGTTGCCGTGGTGGTGAAGTTAGTGGTGGTGCCGTCAGCGTTGGTGACGGTGAACTTGACGCCGCCCGAAACTGTATCCCCAGGCAGGGCCTGTGTGGTCGTCGTGGTGCCGGTGAACTTGGCAAGATCGATGTACTGGCCTGACGAACTCTGGACGACGCTGCCGCCGGAGTCACCCACGGTGCTGGACGAGAGAGGTGCAAAGTAGAGGTTGTCAATCGAAGAGCCCGTCGTTGAAGAATCGCCGGTGTAGATGTTGGTTCCGGCCGCTGCTCCTGTGAAGACCTGGTTCGAGTTGTAGGTGGTCGTCTGGCCGATGTTGTTGATCTCGGAAAGAATCGACTGATACTCCTGGTTAGCCGCCGCTTCCTGTGTGGAGTTTAGGGTACCGTTGGCTGTCTCGGTGGCCAGCGTAACGGCACGGTTGAGCAGGTTCGTCACTTGCGAGAGCGCGCCATCAGCAACCTGGAGGAGGCCCGAGCCTTCAGTCGCGTTAGTGGCTGACTGCGTGAGCGCCGTCGAGTTTGCCTGGAGGCCGTTGATCAACGAGAGGCCGGCAGCGTCGTCGGAACCGGAGTTGATTTTGGAGCCGGAAGAGAGCTGCGTGAGCACATTCTGCAGGCTGGTGTTGGTGTTGTTCAGATTGTTCTCCGCGTACAGCGCGGAGATATTGTTCAGTACGCCCAATGCCATGGGATTACCCCTCAGAAGATGCGTGGATTTGCGGCCTCATCCATCCTGAACTCACCAGCGCCGCATGAGCTCCACGGGTAGAACTGCCACCGCATCTGGATTCCATATCGGCACGCGCTATCGGGACTTTAGCCCCCTTCGGTCCGGCCGGAGCAGGAGCGGCCCGCGGCCTATTGTCTTTGCCAACCTCCGCCGATGGAGACAAAGAAAGGAGGCTATGCTCCGATGATTGAAGTGACACGTCTCAACGGAAACCCCATGATTCTCAACAGCGACCTGATCAAGATAGCCGAGGCTTCTCCTGACACCATGCTGACCCTGATTCATGGAGAGAAGCTCATCGTGCGGGAGAGCTGCACCGAGATTCTTGAAAAGGTGCTGGCCTACCGGGCGCAACTTCTGGCCGCGGTTGCGTCGCGCCTCGAAGCGTCCGAAACACATCAGGGCCTGCATCGGCTGGCTGGAATATCGAGCCTGAACCACGATGCCTGTGTCGCTCCCGATGCCGCGGTTGTTGCTGCTATCGGCTCGGACACCTCAGCGGCGGGAGAGCGGCAATCGCGCACGATCAGCATTGAGTGCATTGGCAGATGACGATGCAGGACGACAACGTTCCGGCGAGGATTTCATGATGGATAAAGCAAGTATTGGCGGCGTTCTGCTGGCGGTCGTGGGGATCGTGGCCGGGTTGCTCCTCGAAGGCGGCAATCTCGGGCAAATCGTACAGCCAACGGCAGCGATGATCGTCTTTGGTGGAACGCTTGGCGCGGTTCTGCTGCAATTCCCTTTGAGCACCGTGATGGATGCCATACGTCGGCTGGCGCATGTTTTCTTTACGCCTCGCGATGAGAATCAGAAGCTGATACAAGTGTTGGTCACCTATGCGAACAAGGCCCGGCGTTCAGGCGTCGTCTCGCTCGATCAGGATCTGAAACAGATCGAGGAACCATTTCTAAGGCAGGCGTTGACCCTCGCCGTAGATGGCAGCGAACCGGCGGAGCTGCGCAAAATCATGTCGCTAAGTCTCGATGCACGCGGCGCCGGCGAAGAACGCCTGCCTGCAGTCTTCGAGTCCGCCGGCGGATTCTCACCCACCATCGGCATCCTGGGCGCCGTGCTGGGCCTGATTCAGGTGATGCAGCACCTCGATAGGATCGATGAAGTGGGAAAGGGCATTGCCGTAGCCTTTGTCGCCACAATCTACGGAGTGGGAGCGGCGAATCTCTTCTTTCTACCCGCAGCCGGTAAGCTGCGCATCCGGATACACGATGAGCAGCAGCGGCGCGAGATGATGCTCGAGGGAGTAATCTCGATTCTCGAAGGCATCAACCCCCGCATGCTCGAGGTGAAACTGAGCGGCTTCCTCGATGAGAGCGAGCAGGAGCAGCGAGAGCAGGCGGCATGAGGCGCGAGCGCAGAAAGAGCCACGGAAGCCATGAGCGATGGCTCGTCTCGTACGCGGACTTCATCACGCTGATGTTTGCCTTCTTCGTGGTGCTATACGCCTCGTCGAAGGCCGATCTGAAAAAACAGCAACAGGTCTCTCAGGCCATCGATTCCGCATTCAAATCGCTGGGCATCTTTCCCGATTCGGCGCGTCGGCCGGTGAACCCCGTTTCCGCCGCCAGTGAAGACAAAGCAGTTACTCCGATGAACATCGTGATGGGCGAAGAGTTACTGGAGCCCGCGCAAGTGAAGGAAGGTCTGGAAGAGGTACGAAAAGATCTGGAGAAGATGCTTTCGAACCAGATCGCGCAACATACCGTTTCGATTCAGATGGGCAGGGATGGCCTCGTGATCAGTCTGCGTGAGGCTGGTTTTTTCAATTCCGGATCGGCAACGCCGCTTCCTGGAACTCTGCCCGTGCTGAAAGAGATTGTCGCAAGACTGGGAAAGACTCCCTATGACTTGCGAATCGAAGGACATACCGACAACGTTCCGATCCACAATGAGAACTTCGACTCCAACTGGGAGCTTTCTTCGACGCGAGCCACGCGCATCGCCCGAATCTTTCTCGCTACCAGGCTTATTGAGCCGGAACGGCTGGCTACGGCTGGATACGCGGAATATCATCCGGTAGCAACCAACGAAACGGCCGCCGGACGCTCAGAGAATCGCCGCGTAGATCTGGTGGTGATGCCGAAGACAAAGGTGAATCTCTCCGCGCCGGATGGAGACGCAACAAAGGCTCCGTGGTGGAGAATCACTGACTAGCTCGAAGGATTTTCGCAACTCGGGCTTGTTACCATAGTCAAGTGGTTCCATATCCTCAAGCACCATCCTCGCGCGCCGATCAGCTCTCACAAGCTGGGGTAGATATGCTCGCCGCGGGCGACGCGGCAGGTGCAGCGCAGGCCTTTCGCGAGGCCCTTGCCGCAGATGAGGGACACCTTGAAGCGCATCATGGCCTGATTCGAGCGCTATGTGACGCTAAGCGATTCGAAGACGCCGTGACTGCCGCCCAGGCGCTGATTGCGCTGACGCCGAACGATCCGCTCGCGCACACCAGCCTTTCCATCGCGCTGCAGAAGGCCGGAAAGATTCCCGAGGCAGAAGCAGCAGCCGGACGGGCCCGCATATTGGAGTGGAAGCAGCAGCTTGCGAACGAACCTGCAAAGAACCTTGACTTAAAGATGGACTAGCCGCGGTAAGAACGCCGTCCGCAAGTCATACATTTCTCGTCAAGAGAACTTTTTACACCTAAACAAAATTTCGCCATCATTTCAGCCTGAATTCATCATCCATGCGTATACTGTCCCCCTCAGGAGGTACGGAATGACTACCGGTTCAGAATCTGAAAGGCATCGACACAAGAAAAAGAAAGGTGGTCACGGCGGCTCGACAGGGCCCCTCAGCAGCGATCCTGTCTTTGGGCAGCCTACACCCTCGCCCGATCCAACAACCTTCAAAGATCCCGTGACAGACGCCAGCGAGCCTGACGTGGCCGGAGTGCTACTAGTGCCCCAACCCGTTAATGCAGCCGTTGAGCCAATCCTGACGCTGGCGCAGATCTATGGCAGCAAAGGCGCGAATATCACAAAGGCGATCGAACAAGCCGGGCAGATTGTCTTCCACAGCGTGGGCGATACCGGCAGCGTGAAAGGGCCGGAGACTCAATCCCTTGTTGCCGACAAGATGGTTTCCGACTTCACCGAAGCGAATGCGGCAGATGTGCCGTCCTTCTTTTTTCACCTTGGCGACGTCGTTTACTACTTCGGGGAAAGCACGTATTACTACGATCAGTTCTTTGAGCCCTATCGAATGTACCCCGCGCCGATTTTGGGGATTGCGGGCAATCACGATGGAATCGTCTATCCAAAAGATCCGGAGCCGACGCTCGATGCATATTTGAGAAACTTCTGCGCGTCTGCGCCAGCACCATCACCCGATGCCGGAGGATTATCGCGCACAACGATGATCCAGCCGGGAGTTTATTACACATTCGACGCGCCGTTTGTGCGCATTTTGGGTCTCTACAGCAACGTACTGGAAGATCCGGGCGTGATCTCCGACCAGAGCGGCACATATCCAACTCTGGATCAGAGGCAGATTACGTTCTTGACCACCGCTCTCGCACGCGTCAAGAGCGAGGCGTATGCAGGAGCAGTGATTATCGCCATGCATCATCCTCCGTTTACCGGGGGGGCTGTGCATGGCGGGAGCCCGCTGATGCTGCAGGATATCGACAACGCCTGCACTGCGGCGGGCGTGTGGCCGCATGCGGTGATTTCGGGTCACGCGCATAACTATCAGCGCTACACGCGCACGGTGAAGGGATTTCAAATCCCCTATATGGTCGCCGGCTGCGGAGGGCACTCGCCGCTAAGCCAGATGCGCACGACGGTGCGCACTCCCTACAAGATCGATTCAACACTGACGCTGGAGAGCTACGACGACGTCGATTATGGCTACCTGCGCATCGTCGTGAATGCGCAGACGATGACCATTGAGTTCCATCCGGAGTCGGATGGCGGCACGACCAAAACGCCGGATGACCAGGTGACGATCAACCTGGCCGCGCGCACAGTGAGCTGAGGATAGCGCTGGGGCCCGGAAACCACCTCGGTCTCATGTGCTAGTCTGCGAAATAGTGGCCGTGGACGTCGTTTCGATCTTTGAGCAGGAGTACCGGGAGCTGCGCCCGCGCGCGCCGATGCCTCCGTTTCGTATTCGCTTCCGGCGGTTCGTCTCCCTGAACACAACGATCCGTTTGCGCGAAGGCGTGCTGCATGTGAGTCTTTCCGACCTGCTGGAAGGCGCTCCGGAGTCTGTACTTCAGGCGATCGCGCACATTCTAATAGCCAAAATCTACAAGAAACCGATCAGCGCCGCGCATAACCACCGCTACAAGCGCTTTCAGTACAGCGAGGCCGTAGCACGCCAAACCGAGCAGATTCGTAGTTCGCGCGGAGCCAAGCGGTTCAGCGGGCCTGAGGGTCGGTACTACCATCTCGAAGAAGTTTTTGACACGCTGAATGAACGGTTTTTCCACGGACTGCTGGGGCGTCCGCAACTAACCTGGAGCGAACATCATGCCAGGCGTTTGCTCGGCCACTACGACGCAGCTCACAATACGATCGTCGTCAGCAAGGTCTTTGACCGGCCCTCCAGTCCGAGATACGCGATTGAATACCTGCTGTATCACGAGATGCTGCACCTGAAGCATCCGGTCAGTGTCCGCGGAACGCGGCGGTGTGTGCACTCCGCAGCGTTCAAGGCCGACGAGGCAATGTTTCCGCAGTTGGATGAAGCAATCAGGTTTTTGAAACGGCTTTAGATTCGCATCTCTTGTAGCCTGCCAATGAAGAGGATTTGCTTGAAGACCAGACGAGACTTTTGCCGGAACATGCTTGAAACAGCAGCACTCACCATGCTGCCCGCGCCTGCGCTCTTAGCTGCAACAGAGAAGAACGTCGGAGCCAGCAAGCGCCCGTTGTTGGAACTACAGCAGAGATTTCTCGATCTGCGCTTTGGCATGTTTGTGCATTTCAACATGGCGACATTTCAGGATCGCGAGTGGGGCGATCCCACCTCGCCTTCCGAGCAGTTCAATCCCACGAATCTCGACACTGACCAATGGGCTGCTGCTGCCAAATCAGCGAACATGACGTGGGGCTGTCTGACCACCAAGCACCACGACGGATTTTGCCTTTGGCCGACAGCGACCAAAGTCGCGAGCGTGCGCCAGACTTCCCACAAGATCGACATAGTGCGCGCGTATGCCGACTCGTTCCGCAAGGCGGGCCTGCGGGTTGCTCTCTATTACTCCATCCTGGATATGCGGGATGATATTCGGCATTTCAATATAACTCGCGAAAAGGTTCAACTGGTCAAGGATCAGATGACCGAGCTATTCACTAACTACGGAGAAATCGACGCACTGATTATCGATGGATGGAATGCACCGTGGAGCCGCATCACTTATGAAGAGATGCCGTTCTCGGAGATATACCGGCACATCAAGTCGATGCAGCCTGACTGCCTCGTTTCGGACTTGAACGCGAGCCAGTTCCCTGCCGGCGGTTTGTACTACTCAGACCTGAAAGCATTCGAGCAAAATGCTGGACAGAAAGTCCCGCAGGAGAGCGATCTGCCTGCGTTTTCGTGCGTGACTATTACTCCGGAATGGTTCTGGAAGCAGAAGGACATCGACGGACAACTTAAGCCGGTTGAGACAGTGGTGAATGAGTGGCTCATCCCGCTGAATCGCAGGCACTGCAACCTCATTCTCAATGCGCCGCCGACTCGCGAGGGACGGCTTGCGCCCAATGTTGTCAAACGACTTGAGGAGATTGGCCGTGCTTGGAAGCATCCAGGCCCCTCAGAGAAGATCAGCGAACACGTTGTAATCACTACGGCAAACCTCGCGACTGGAAAACCGATCCGGGCCAACGTCAATCCCGACACCGTTGGGCCCGATGAGGCGAACGATGGAGACTTTGCGTCGAGCTGGTATCTGGATGAAGGGTTGACTTCGGGGTGGCTTGAGATCGATCTTGGAAAGCCTCAGAGCTTCAACGTGCTCTCGCTGGTTGAGCCGGTTGGACGATGGAAGGACTACACGGAAAGCCGGATCAAACGCTACAAATTTGAGCGTTGGGACGGCGCAAAGTGGGTGACGATTCTGGAAGGCGCTGTGCCCGCATCGGTGACCATTCGCCGCATCACCCCCACGACTGCGTCGCGAGTGCGGTTGAGCATCGAGAGCAGCCACGATAGCCCACACATCGCGGACATCGGCGTGTATAACGAGCCCGCGTCCTAACCTGGCGAGTGGTCAGGATCGATCCACGTCAAGTGGGTATTGCCACTTGCAGCTGTGGCTCCGAAACTTGCCCTATGAGGTCACGGTGCTCAGTTCTGTTGCTGTCTCTTCTGCTAACAGTTGCTGCGATTCCGGCTTGCGCGCAACAACAGACTGACAAGCCGATGGGCAACATGCCCGGCATGGACATGAGCGGGAACATGAAAGATATGGGTCCCAGCATGGAGGCGATGGCCGGCCACATGACCATCACGCCGTTACGACCGAGGCAGCCCGGTGACGAGGAGAAGACCAGAGCCGTTGTGGCGCAAGTCAAGGCGTCTATCGAGCGATACAAGGACTACCGCAAAGCTCTGGCCGACGGATTTGTGATTGCAAATCCTAAAGTAGATCAGCCTCAGGCTCACTTCAACAACCCAGCCAACCTTCACGAGGCCGATCAGCATTTCGACCCAACGAAGCCGTCTTCGCTGCTCTACTTCAAGACGCCAAAGCAGCAGTACAAGCTGGAAGGAGTGATGTTCACGGCCCGCCCTGATGCGACAGAAGATGAGCTGAACGAACGAATCCCGCTGAGCATCGTCCGGTGGCATGAGCATACGAATTTCTGCGCTGCTCCTGCGGATCGTGTCAAAGAGTACTTCGGCAAGAGCCCCAAGTTCGGCATGTTCGGATCGATCCGCACTGCGGATGCCTGCAAGGCTGGGGGCGGCACCTTTTATCCACGCATGTTCACGTGGATGATTCACGTCTTTCCTTTCGAGAACGATTTGAAAGACGTCTTCTCGATGAACGACGACATCCCTCATTTTGGAGTGGAGCGGCCGGAGTAAACTCTCTCCATGGTCTTCACCAGGCGCCTCCGCGAGCGAGTTCGCAGCGGAGAGATCACTTGCAGCGTGCGAATCTGGACGCGGCCCCATGTGAGAGTGGGCGCGCGCTACAGCATGGATTCGGGCATGATCGAGGTGGACTCGATCGAACCGATCGGCTTGCCGGATATCACTCCGCAACTGGCGCGCGAGTCCGGATTCCTCGGCGTCCTGGACCTGCTCAAAGTAGCGAAGCACGGCAAAGGCGACAATATCTATCTGGTGCGCTTTCACTATATACCGCATGAGAAAGGCCTATAATCAGCGCTTCCTACTGGAGCGAGACGATGCCGTCCGGAACGAGCCTGTCGACTGAGCAAGTGGAGCTGGCCGACGCTCTGCACGAGTTTCATACGGAGACTGGCCGGTCGCTGCTCGATCTGGTGGATGAGTCGCCGGTGCTGCTGATCTTTCTGCGCCATTTCCGCTGTGCGTTTTGCGCGCAGACTCTGGATAGGCTTTCGCAGGTGCGGGGGCAGGTTGAGTCTAAGGGTGCGAGGCCCGTGTTTGTGCACCTAGGATCGCCGGAGCGAGCCAAGCCTTATTTCGATTACTACCATCTCTCGGATGTTGAGCGGATCAGCAATCCGGATGCGACGCTTTATCAGCAGCCGCTCTTTGCGCTGGGGCGCAAAAACTATGTCCTGCACTCGCTCAATCCGGCGGTATTGCGCGGCTGGTTCAAGGGAGCGCTCTTCAAGTACGGCATTGGAGTTCCGAAGGAAGATGGCGATCAAATGCCAGGCGTCTTCTTTCTGAAAGACCGCAAGATTGTGCGCGCCTTCCGCCACAAGTCGATTGCCGATGAGCCGGATTTCCTGAAGCTCGTTGGGCCGGGTTGAGGTGCGGCGATTTCGCCATTCAAGCGGGCGAAAAACAGTGAGCTAGACCTCAAAGGGAGGGGAGGGTATGCGTTTTTGCACTTAACATGCTGAAACGACACGTCTTAGACGACACAATAAGGTCGTTATAGCGCGGTTATAGCGCACTTATGGCACGTTAAGAGCAAGTACAAATGCATGTGGGTCTCTCCTCCAGCAGCCGGGAAACCCTGAGTAGCCGCTCTACTTCATTGTGCCTGAGCGGAAGGTAATGCTCTGCAACCTGCAGCTTTACACGAGCTTTCACAGAGGCAGGGTGAAGCGAATCCCTGATCTGTAATTTTGCAAGGAAGGGCCGCCTGGTCCTTCGGATGACTTCGTCCCGCAAATCTGCTGTTTCATGGCAAATCAGTTTTGATCTGGAAGCTTCGGTTATAGCATTCCCTCGTTCACAGAGCCGTAGTTCTCACGGGCAAAGCCAATCCGTAACCCGGCTCGTATGACTCAAGTACAACATTCTTTTTTGTCACACCCAACAAGCGCGCAATGCGCAAAAGGAAGGACCATGCTGAAAACCTGGTTGAATTTGAGCGCGGCTACTGTATTAACGGCTGGTTGCCTGATGGCAGAGATACCGGCACGCATGCAAACTTTTCCTCTTCATGACGCGACTGGCCTGATTACACCTAAGGTGAAGGCGGAAGCAGTGAAGTATCTGGGACGCCAATCTGTGCGCATCACCATGGAAGGCGAGGACCACGAAGGCGTCGCTCTGCTGCCAGGAACCGACTTCCAGGACGGGGTGATCGAGGCGGATATCGCCCTGAAGACCACTGCTCCGCCGGGCGTCAGATATCCAGGCTTTGTCGGAATTGCTTTCCGCGTCAGGCCCGATGCATCCCACTACGAGTTGTTTTACGTGAGGCCTGGAAACTCTGACGCCGCCGATCAGGCGATGCGGAACCATGCGGCTCAATACGTTTCGGAGCCGGGTTTCGGATGGTATCGGCTGCGCCGGGAGTGGCCGTGGGTTTATGAGTCCCATGCGGAATTGGCGAAGGAGACCTGGACGAAGATGCGGATCGAGGTGGCCGGCCGCACGGCGAAACTCTATCTCAACGGATCGGCCAAACCGAACCTGGTGGTGGATGGATTGAAGGGCGAGGATCTGCACGGCGGCATCGGGCTATGGGGCTTTACCGACGAGGAGGCATACTTCTCCAACGTGCGGATTACACCGGCCGCGCCACAGGACGTGAAAAATGGGTCCGACGTGGCCGGTTCATGGGAGATGCGGTATGCAAGCGACGCAGGCGGAATGGACGCCACCATGGAATTGCACCGCGATGGAAATGCGGTGACGGGAACGTGGTCCGGCCCGCTGGGAGATGACCGCACGATAACCGGCACCTGGCGGAACGGCTATGTGGAGCTCTCGTTTGCAGGCGAATGGCCGAAGGAAAGCCGGCGAGGAGCGCCGGGACCGGTCAATGCGTTTCTGACTGGCTGGATTGATGGCGACTCCGGCAAAGGGCGGATGCGCGTAGAAGGACGTTCCGATGGCGCATGGATGGCAAAGCGGAAGGAATGAGCGGCGAAAAAAACGTCCTAGGGCGGATTAGGGCAAGAGAAACAACAGCCAATCCATGAGAGTTTGTCCCTCGGCAGCCTGAGAAATCCTGAGCAGTTGCTCTACTCCATTGTGCGCGGGCGGAGGGTAATTTTCTGCAATGATCGTCTTTTGTCGATGCCTCGCCTGGGTTAGGGCGGTGTCTCCCGCCTATACCTGAATAGCTCGCCACACACGATATCAAACGGTTAGAGCTAGCAGGCCTCGGACTAGGTCATCTATTTCGCTCATCGTATCCTAGAGTGCCGTGCGGATATACGCTCTCTGCCGAGCGAGGCTCGTACCAGCAGGGAAGTTGTGATCGCTGATCACCGCACGGGCTTCCTCAGCCGCCGATGCACCCAGCCGCGAGAGTGTTTGGTGTGCTGGGAAAATCGAATTAGATGTTTAGTCCCACTATCGACACCATGAGCTCACTCCAGAGCGCAAGGCTTTTGCCACCCTCGAATCGAACAAGATCTATCTGAAGCGCCACATTGAACCCAAGTGGGGCGACAAGGGGATCACAGAGGTTCGCACGGCGGAGGTCGAGAAGTGGCTTCACTCCCTGCAATACGCTCCAGGTACCCGCAGCAAGATTCGGAACATCATGTCCGCCGTGTTCAATCACGCGATGCGTCATGAGTGGCTCGACCGCAACCCCATCAGTAAAGTGAGAACGTCCTCGAAGCGTCTTCGCGAGACCGACGTGCTCACACCGCAAGAGTTTGCCGCACTCCTCCCGGAACTGAATATCCGGGAACGAGCGATGGTCATCCTTGCCGGCAGCACGGGGCTACGCCGATCCGAACTGGTTGCTCTAACTTGGAGCGATATCGACCTGATCTTGATGCAGGTCAACGTGCGGCGCTCGTGTGTGCGCAGCCGCTTCGGAGACACCAAAACCGAAGCGAGCCGTAAACCGGTTCCTCTCCACCCAACGGTCGCGAAGACACTTTCATTTTGGCGCACACAAACGCTCTATGCAGCCGACAGCGACTTCGTATTTCCCTCTATCCGGTTGAACGGCAAGAAGCCCGTCACGCCGGACATGGTGCTGAAAAAGACGATCCGGCCAGCGCTTGAACGGCTGGCATCAGGGACAAGGTGATCGGATGGCACAGCTT
>Ga0182024_10013691_pt1 | contig 15783 bp, 16 predicted proteins | sample P32metaG_FD_120480 | JGI IMG/M metagenome (GOLD analysis project Ga0182024, IMG submission 120480) | Permafrost microbial communities from Stordalen Mire, Sweden - P3-2 metaG (Illumina Assembly) | ecosystem: Environmental > Terrestrial > Soil > Wetlands > Permafrost | place: Sweden: Stordalen... | reverse complement strand
GAAAAACCGCACTGGCGGGGGTGAAAGGGTAACTTCCGAACTTTGCCCGCGCCGACGTGGCAAGTTCGAAGTTCGACATGAGATTGGAGGTCTGAGCGGGCGGCCTTTTCACGCCTGCAGAGCCAGTTGCGGCGAAGGTTCGGCCGGCGGCTCATCCGTGTCCTCGTCCAGCTCGTGCTGCTCGGTTTCGGTCGGGACGTGGTAGCCGCCGCGGAGGACGAAGAGGCCGGCGATCAGGTTCCAGAAGATCTGCACCAGCCGGATGGCCAGGGTGAGGGCGACGGCCTGGCTGACGGTGACGCCCTGGCCGCGGGTGAGGAGGACGGCCATTCCCTCCATCACGCCGGCCCCCTGCGGGGAGATGGGGATGGCGCCCACCAGGGCGATCACGGGAACGATCACCCAGTAGTAGAGCGGCGGCAGGGGAAGGCCGAAGGCGTGGCCGGCCAGCATGGCCGATGCGATCGAGGTCATATGGACCGGGAAGCAGAGCAGCAGGCCGACCAGCGTCTTTTTGGGGCGGTCGTGGCCGTACATCTCCAGGCCCTTGATGGCGGTTTGCAGGAGGTGCTGGCCGGGGAGACGGGCGACGACGAAGTCGAACCCGGTGAGCCGGCGCAGCGGCGGCACGTAGAAGACGGTCAGGCCGACGGCGGTCAGCACCAGCAGTCCGCCGGAGATGATGGCCACTTTCCGGCATTCGGGGACTTGCCACTGGTAGGCGGCCATGGCGCCGCCCAGCATGACCAGCGCCAGCAGGCCGATGGCCCGGTCCATCAGCACCGAGATGACCGCCCAGGTGCGGTGCGGCGTATGCTTGGAGGCGTACCAGGCCTTGACCACGTCGCCGCCGGTGCTGCCGGGCATGAAGGTGTTGTAGAACAAGCCGACCATGTTGACGGCAAATGTGCTGGCGATGCCGATGCGGATGCCCACCGCTTCCAGCAGCAGGTGCCAGCGATAGGTGGTCAGGGCGAAGGCGATGGGGATGACCGCCAGCGCCAGCAGCAGGTAACGGATGTCGGCCTCGCGAACCATGCGGTTCAGGCCGACTTCCACCAGCGGGTAGGGGATATGGTCCTTGACGTACTCCGGCAGATCGATCACTTGCGAAGGAGCGACTTGCGAAATCTGGCCGTTGTCGGGGTCGCGCACCAGGAAGGCGGTTGGCGGGCCTGATTTGGGATCGGCCAGGTTGGGGTGGACGGCCAGCAGCTTTGCTTCGACCACCTTGGCGGCGATCCGCACGGCGAGCTTTGTCCGGTCCGGCTTGGCCCAGAGCGCCTCGCGCCCGACGGTTTGCTCGTGGGGTTGCGGGTCATCCTTGCCGGGCGCGAGGATGCGGAAGGTGGCGTCGGTGTCTTTGGCGTCGCCGAGCACGCGCGCCTCGACCTTGTCGTTGCCGGCAGGTCCCAGCACGATGACCCGGTCGCGGAAGGCGATGTTCTTGACGACGAGGTAGACGCCGATGACGGCGATACCCCACCGCAGTGAGAACTTGAGCCATTTCTTGGCATGTTTCTTCATTCTGACGTACCAAATCCGGAGGGTTCAGTAAAAGACTACTCACCGCAGAGGCGCAGAGGACGCAGAGAAGTCAAAGCGGTGAATGGTGTTACGCCTGCATTTTACTCACTGCGAACCCATCGTTTTCCCATTCCGCTTTCTCTCCGCGTGCTCTGCGCCTCTGCGGTGAAGCCGGCATTTCCGTCGTGTTAGTGCCGGGTTGCCACGCCCGGGAAAGTCGCTAATGTATCGGCCTCCGTTTCGGAAAGACAGCGGTCCCCCCGCGGCTCGGAGCGGAGTGAACGGTAAACACCCCTTATAGCAACCGCAACTGGAGAGCCATGTCACTGATCGCGCCGCACGGCGGGAAACTGGTCAACCGAATCGTCGAGCCATCCAAGGCAGACGCCGTCAAGCGGGAGGCCGAACAACTGACGTCCGTAACATTATCGGCCCGTGAGGCCGGCGATCTGGAAATGATCGCCATCGGCGCGTTTTCACCCCTGACCGGCTTCCAGGGCGAGGCGGACTTCCGCTCGGTCTGTTCCAGCATGCGGCTTGCCGACGGAACGGTTTGGCCGATCCCGGTGATCCTCTCCCCGGCCGACGCGGTGGCCGCCGCGATCAACCCCGGGCAGAAAATCGCCCTCAAAGACGACAAAGGCCGGCTGCTGGCGGTCATGACCGTGCAGGAGAAGTACAAGCACGACAAAGAGTTAGAGATCCCCAACGTCTACAAGACCACCGACGAGGCCCATCCCGGCGTCAAGATCGTCCGCGCCCAGGGGAATTTCTGTCTGGCCGGCCCGATTGATGTGCTTACGCCCAACCACGAGCCGGAGTTTGCCGAATACCGCCTGCCGCCGGCCAAGACTCGCGAGGCCTTCGCCGCCAAGGGCTGGCAGACGGTCGCCGCCTTCCAAACCCGCAACCCCATCCACCGCGCCCACGAATACCTCACCAAGTGCGCCCTGGAGATCACCGACGGCCTGCTCATCCATCCGCTGGTCGGCGAAACCAAGAGCGACGACATCCCCGCCGAAGTCCGCATGCAGTGCTACAAAACGCTGATTGAGGGCTACTACAACAAGGACAAGACGCTGCTGACGGTCATGCCGCTGGCGATGCGTTATGCCGGGCCGCGCGAGGCCATCCTGCACAGCCTGATCCGCAAGAACTACGGCGTCACCCACTTCATCGTCGGCCGCGACCACGCCGGCGTCGGCAACTACTATGGCACCTACGACGCCCAGAAGATCTTCGATCAATTCACGCCAGCCGAGATCGGCGTGATGCCGCTGAAGTTCGAGCACTCCACCTGGTGCAACGCCTGCGAAGGCATGGTCAGCTCCAAGACCTGCCCCCACGGCCCCGAGACCAAGGTCTTCCTCTCCGGCACCAAGGTCCGCGACATGCTCAAGGCCGGCCAACGCCCGCCGATGGAGTTCAGCAGGCCGGAAGTGGCGGACATCCTGATCAAGTGGGCGCAGTCGGTGGGGTAGGCCGGGAGGACATCAGAGCGTTTGGTCTGTCAAAGTCCCGGAGGGACGGCAGGCGATAGCCCCGGACGTGAGTCCGGGGTTGCGAGGTTCTTCAGCCGCTTTCGCGTTTGCCGCGGGCTGTCATCGCCGGTATCTTCCTTTACGCCGCGCCAGCGAGGAAAACCAATGCCAATGCGATTAAGTCTGCTCGGGATCGTCCTGACGGTGACATGCGCCAGCGCATTGGCCGACGAGACCTATACCTTTCATGAATCCCTGAAGCCGGGTGACAAGATCGCTTGCGAGGTGTCGTCGGACGATCACGAGAAGACAACCACCACAACCAAGGACCAGCCCCCTGACAAGCAAGACCTGGTCACACGCCAGAGCCTGAAGTACGAGGAAACCATCATCGCCGCCAAGGATGGCTCGGCAACCAGGCTGAATTGCAAGGTCTCGGCCGGCTCCGATTCGACAAAAACGGCCGATATGCCCGAAACGGTTACCCCGTCGCCGTATGTGGGCCAGGACGTCATCCTGCAGCGGCACCCCGACGAGGCCGTCACCGATGATTTCAATGGGAAGGCCGATCCGATGGACTCCGATCTGCTGAGGTCCGTTTTGAATCCGGACCAGGACTTCTTCCCGGATAAGCCCGTCGCCGTCGGCGACACCTGGGACGTAACCGATAAGGTCAAGAAACACAGCGACTTCGAAAAGGGCGACAAGGTCAAAATCATCTGCCGGCTGGACTGGGTCAAATCGGTCGAAGGTAAACGCATGGCGCAAATCGTGGCGACGCAGGACAGCGAGAGCCGCTCGGCGGATCAACAGGTAACAAAATCCCATATGGAATCGATTCTCCTGGTCGACGTGGCCGCCGGCATGATCGTCAAGATCGACATGACGCAGCAAAGCACCTATTCGGCCCCCGACGCGCCGGTGCAGATGACCGGCTCAGGAGAAGTCACCTTTCACGGCACGGCAGTGAAGCTGGAGGGGGACGCCGCCAAGCCGTGAGCGCCGCGCGGCACTGGCTCATTAAAGACGCGCCAGGATGCTCTGCGGTCCCTGGAACACATTCGTTTCGCGGCGGCCCGGAGCCCATTGCGCGGTTGAGCCGCCGAATCAAGCCGGCTGCCTGTGGATGTCGACCGGCGGGCGAGGGGCGGACTTTGCGATCTTCTCGACTCTCGTTTCTGGGGCAAAGACGGGGAAGCTCAAGAAACTCAAGTCATTTCCATTCCATGTTCTTGCCGTTGCCACGAACCCGTCTGCAGGCAACGCGCGATCCGAAGGCGCAACGTCGAAGGGCCTGCCCTGAGTACGTCGAAGGGCCTGCCCTGAGTACGTCGAAGGGACCAAACGAGAAAATGATCGAGCCACGGACAAGACGGACAGTCACGGACTGCAAGTTCGGAATTATGGCTTTCTCCTCCATCACCCCTCATTTCCAGTCCAAAAACCCGGAAAGCCAGAAAGCCAGAAAGCCAAATCTATTTTGTCAGGGTCCAGACGCAGTTCCTCCCAGCGTTATTACACGGACTGGCCTACTCGGCATAGATCATCGCCTACAACTGAGGCCAGACCGAGACGGATTATTATCCTAACAAGTTACGAACAATTGTCGACAAAAAAATCGGCGAAATCGACGGCGATATTTGGATGCCGCCACTTCCTGCCTGGACGAGCCTTTGGACACCCGGATTAACCCAACCCACCGCAAGGTACAAAGTAAGACCGCGGGTCTGCGTGACACCTAACCCTCCGCTGCGTCCGGAAAGCACACGCCTTTGCATTCAGGGCTTTGATCGGTTGGAAATGCAGGATGCAGCAGCAAGTTCGCCACGATGAAGTGGTCCCGATCCTCGATTTCGGGTCGCAGCACGCCCAGTTCATCGCCCGGCGGGTCCGGGAGAAGGGCGTCTACAGCGAGTTGGCCAGCCCGACATCTCCTTTGAGGACCTCGAGCTTCCGAGTAAACTGCCTGACAACGTGGACAAGCCATCGGTGAATCCGAGCCCGGCCCGCCCTCAGGTAGGCCAGCGCCGAGCCGAATTGATCCGCCAGCAGCAGGCGGCAGCGCGGCGTCCGGACGCAGCGCCCCCCGCTAGGGGCTGCGGCGGATGCAGCGGACGGCGCATCACACGTTGACTTCACGTGGGAACGAGCGCGGACCGCCGGATCCGTCAGCGGCGCGTCCCCGACGGTAAGCGCAGGAAACGGTTCCCGCATCGGAGGATCCGACGCGGCGACGCCGGCGCGAGTTTTGACGGGCGGACTCTTGTGACACGCGGCGCACGATTTAAAGGCTGGCGTAATCCCAAGAAAATGCAGCGCCTTAACGCTTGCTGCGAATGAAGGCGGGATACCAAGTGAGGAGGCACAGGTGTTTCTCAGTAGGACTCTCTTAATTCTTAATCAAATGCGCCGTTCCTGCTGTCTTATTGTGGTGCGTTGGCTGCGGCGGCCCAACACAGCATGGTGTTGTGCCTCTGAAAGAAACCTCGCTCACGACGTCTCGTAATTCCGACACTGAGGCCTTGGATGCCGGATCACCGTGGTCGCCGACCATGGTATTGGACTGGATCAACCAGCGTCGACGGTACGTTGGACACGATGCCGCGGGCGGCGATATCCTATCACCTACACCAAAGGGCCTGGTGCTGGTGAAAGCGAGCATGCATAGTGGTAGCTTTACTCGGATTGAGCATGAACGGTACGTTACAATTGACTTGCAGCCCGGCGAATCGATTCCGCACTATCCCGGAATTAGGCGCGTTGAGCTACGCGTCGACCAGACACGATATCAGGGCGACTTCTTTGACCAAGAAGGTGGATGTACGCTCCGGTTTATGCCAAACGGCGAGCTATTCGATTTGATTGACTCACTCGGTCATTCGGGCCCTGCACCAAAGCAGGCGATCGTGTTGGACTGGCTGGATCAGGTTCGCCGCCAGGTGGATGTGCTGACCGAGGAAGGCCGTTCAGTGTACACGAACCCGCCGCCCGGATTGCAGTTGGTCAAAGTTCGCGCATCCCAAAAATACGTGCCAATAATCGATGCGGTGGGCATTAGCGGCGAGCGGCGCGTCATGCTGCAGGTCATGGGCAGCGTACCTGGCTTTCCGAGCGTTGGAACGATCGAATTGATTCTGGATTATTCAGGTTCATCAAACGCGTTTTTCCGAATAGGGGAAGAGTACACGATGCGATTTACTAAGGAGGGCAAACTGTTTGACATCCTTAACGCGAACGGTGAATTCAACGCATGGTGAACTTCGTAAGTGCAGAGATGGGACACGTGGCAAAAATGCTGTATGCACTCGTGCGGCGATGTCTGCAGTCGCTGCTGTTGGCGGTTCTTTGTTCGTGCGCCGCCGCGCCCCCCGGTTTGACGGCGGTCACGCTTACGCTGCCGGAGGCCGTGGTTTCGACTGCCGTATCAAGCAGAGGCCGGTTCCTGGCTGCCGCGTCGGAAGACCACAGGATCGATGTGGTTGACGTAGCCGAGCGACGGATCATCAGGACCCTCGTGAGCCATGCGTACTCAATTTCACGCCTGAAGCTCTCCGATGCAGGGGATTGGCTCCTGTGCGAGGGCGGGACCGGGCTATTTAATTCCATGAGCCGCTTCGAGGCGTGGTCATTGGCTGACGGTCGACAGGTCCTTCCGAAGGACTGCCGGGCGCGTGCCGGCGACCTCTCGCCGGCTTCTCCAGTGGTCCTTCTGTCCACAGGCCACGGCATGGAGATGATTGCCCTGCCCACCGGGCGTGCCGAGAGGGCGCCTTTCCCCGAGAACTGGCATGACCCCACCTTCGTCGACTTTTCGTCCGACCGTTCGTGCATAGTGTGCGACGCATGGGTGAAGGCTGAGCCCGACCTTGGACGGGTTGCGCTCCTCGACTCGCGGCGGTTCGGCATCGAATCCACGTTTTGTCTGAACGGCCGCCAATTTGTGGGGGCATCAGGGCGAGACACGCTCATAGCGCTCGCGAAGGATGGCTCCGATGGCAGCGATACTTTCTATGACCTGCGGACCGAGAAAACGCTGCTCCGCACCGGCCGCACAGGCGATGAGGTCGAAAACGCGGCAATTTTCGGCGCGGGGCGCTTCTTGTTCACGCTTCAGCAGGAGGCCCGGGTATGGAGTGTCCAAAGGCATATGGCCTTGCTGAGCATTAAGGTCGACTCGCCGGAAAAATTCAGGTTCTCATGCCAGGGGAGCTTCCTGGCGGCGAGCCAGGGCGGATATGAGGTGACGGTGTTCTCATTCGGTAACGGCATGTAGCGAAAAAATGGGCGGAACAGCGGGACAGGTGCGCCGATTCGCCTTATGGGCTCTATGATTGGGGCAGATTCGAGAGGTCCTTATTCGCGGTCCCCGATCGGCGATCCGTCTGATCCGCAAGTCAGGTGCTATCATCGCCATGATGCCGCGGGATGTTTCCAGCGGCTGTCGCGAGGCTGATGATGGCTGACCCGGCTAATCAACTTCGGGAGCTGATCGATGCGATGCCCACCATCACGTGGTGCGGCTTGCCCGATGGGTCCATTCAATTTGTGAACCGGCGTTGGACGCTCTACACCGGACTCTCGCTCGATGTCTCCAAGGGGCAGTGGCGAGGGGCGGTCCATCCAGACGATCTTCCGGCCTTGATCGACCGTTGGAAGGTCGTAAGAGGCACAGGCGAATGCCTCGGCGTCGAAGCCAGGATTCGCCGGCACGACGGGGAATACCGCTGGTTCCTCTTCCACACGCAATCCGTCCGTGATTCCGCCGGCCGAATCATTCGTTGGTACGGCTCAGCTACGGATATCGAAGAGCGCAAGCGTTCCGAAGCCCAGTTGAAAATGATCATCGATGCGATTCCGCAGATGATCGTGGTGCTCAGCCCCGCTGGCCGTGCCCTCGATGCGAATCAGATGACGCTCGACTTCGCGGGCCTGACGCTGGAGGAAGTGCGGAATGACGGTTTTCGCATGCGCGTTTTTCATCCCGATGACGTGCAGCGCCTTCGCGAAACGCGCGAGGCAGCGCTTGGGGGAACCAGCCCGTTTGAATTAGAGCATCGAGCGCGGCGAAAGGATGGCCAGTACCGCTGGTTGCTCATCCAGTACAACCCGCTGCTCGATGAAACCGGCGCGGTGCTTCGCTGGTACGCCACGGCAACGGATATCGACGCACGCAAGCACGCCGAAGACAGCGTCCGCTCGGAGAACCAGGCACTGCGCGAAGAAATCGATCGATCTTCGATGTTTGAAGAAATCGTTGGCTCATCCATTCCCCTGCAGGAAGTGATCTCCCAGATAACCCGAGTTGCCCCGACCGATTCCACGGTGCTCATCGTCGGCGAAACCGGGACCGGCAAAGAGCTCATTGCCCGCGCCATCCACAAACGCTCGCAACGCTCCGCGGCGGCGTTTATCCGTGTGAATTGCGCAGCCATCCCGCAATCCCTGATTGCATCAGAGTTGTTTGGTCATGAGAAGGGAGCATTCACCGGAGCAATGCAACGGCGCATTGGTCGATTCGAATCGGCAGATGGCGGGACGATTTTCCTGGACGAAGTCGGCGAGTTGTCGATCGAGACGCAGGTGTTGCTGCTCCGCGTCTTGCAGGAACGCGAGTTCGAACGGGTTGGCAGCAGCCAGACCATCCACGTGAACGTGCGCGTGCTGGCCGCGACGAATCGCGACCTGCGAGCCGCTGTCGCGGAAGGCCGCTTCAGACAGGACCTTTTCTATCGGCTCAATGTCGTTCCGATTGCTGTTCCGTCGCTACGGCAGCGCCGCGATGATATCCCGCTCCTGGTGGAATATTTGGTCGAGCGATACGCCAAACAGGTGGGAAAGAAGTTTCGGTCCGTGTCCCGCCAATCGCTGGATTTGTTGCAGGCCTATGAATGGCCCGGCAATGTTCGCGAGTTGCAGAACGTCATCGAACGCGCGGTCATTCTCTCCGATGGCGATTCGCTTTTGGTGAACGAGACGTGGCTGGACCGCGACACGCCGGCGCCGTCTGGGCCGACCGTTTCGTTCAATACGCACATCGTCGATCAAGAAAGACAGTTGATCGAAGCCGCGCTGGTCGAGACCGGAGGGAAAATCTTCGGCCCCACCGGCGCGGCCTCGCGGCTCGGGCTGCCCAGGCAGACGCTGGAATCAAGGATCCGCAGTCTCGGAATCGACAAGCTCCGTTTCAAACGGCGGCCATGACCCTCCAGGCCCTGTCTAACCTGTTCACCGCTGACATTCCAGCAATTGCCGAGATCTCGGCACCTTCGTGTCGTGTTTCCGTCCTGAAAACGCTTCTTTTCCTCCGGCACGTCAATTGCCAATGACACCGAATCGGCTGGATGAGATGCTGAAGATCGAAACACTTTCCGTCGGACATGAGACGATCCTGAAAGTGATCGGCCGGCTGCGATCGGAAAACCTTCCAGACCTCGCGGCGCAAATCGCCATTCATGGCGCAAATGCGGTCCTCGACATGGACCAAGTCACACTGGTCGACGTCGAGGTGGTTCGGTTTCTCATCAAGGTTGAATCATCGGGAGTTGGGCTCAGGAACTCTCCCCAGTACATCCGCGAATGGATGACTTGTGAACGACAGCAGGCAAAGAGAATGTGAACCGCACCCTCACCTTGTCTGTAATCCGTAACCAAACATTGGAGAAATATCATGTCGAAGAAACTCGAAGGCAAAGGCGCTCTCGTAACCGGCGGCTCGCGCGGCATTGGGGCAGCGATCGCCAAACGCCTGGCCACCGATGGGGCGAGCGTGGCCATCACCTATACCAAGGGAGCGGAGGCCGCCACGTCGGTAGTGAAAGCAATCCAGCGCGACGGCGGGAAGGCGATCGCCATTCAGGCCGACGCCGCTGATGCCGAGGCGGTCAAGGCCGCGGTCGAAAAGACCGTCGCGGCCTTCGGCCGGCTTGATGTGCTGGTGAACAACGCCGGCACAGCGTTTCCGAAGCCGTTCGAAAAAACCACGCTGGAGGAAATGGATCGCGTGATCGACATCAACATCCGCGGCGTGTTCGTCGCGACGCAGGCGGCCCTGAAGCATATGAAGAGCGGCGGCCGCATCATCATGATCGGTTCGGCCGTGGGTGAGCGCGTCGCGGCGCCAGGGCTTGTGCCCTACGCGGGCACGAAGGGAGCCGTCAAGATGTTCACTCAGGCGCTGGCCCGAGAGATTGGGGGCCGGGGCATCACGGTCAACAACGTCCAGCCGGGTCCGATCGACACCGAATTGAATCCCGCGGCGGGCGATTGGGCGATACCGCAGAAGGCCGCCACGGCACTCAACCGCTACGGGCACGTCGATGAAATCGCTGCAATGGTGGCGTTTGTCGCCGGTCCGGAGTCCTCGTATATCACCGGGGCGAATCTTACGGTCGATGGCGGGATGAATGCTTAGCTCAGACAGGGCCTAAAAGGAGAACTGATATGCGTGCAATGAGAGCGGAAACATTTAGTGGCTATGGCGAATTGAAGCTCGTACAGCTTCCAAAACCGGTAGCCGCGGACGGAAGAGTATTGATACGAGTCACCGCCGCTGGCGTCACGCCGCTCGACCACACGATTCTCTCCGGCCAGTTTCACCACTCGAAGGCGCCGCTGGTCCTCGGCAACGAAGGAGCGGGCGTGGTGGAGCAGGGAGGCGGAAGGGAGTTTTCCGTCGGCTCGCGCGTGATGTTCTTTGGCCCCTACGGTGCTTTTGAGGATGGAACATATAGTGAGTGGGTTGCCGTGCGGAAGCAAGACCTTTGCCTGATTCCAGATAATGTCGACGACGTGAGTGCCGCAGGTATTCCGGTCGCGTATCTTACCGCTCAGGTGGCGCTTACCCGGGCTGGTTTTCGGGCAGGCAAGACCGTGTTTGCGCCAGCGATCGGAGGATCGGTCGGCAACGCCGTGACGCAATTGGCGCGTGCGTCGGGCGCAAAACACGCGATTTCGAGCACGACCAATCACGCGAAAGCTGCACAGGCAAAGACGCTCGGATTCAATGAAGTTATCGATGCTTCCTTGGAGAAGTTGGGCGATGGGGTGCGCCGTATCACGGGTGGTTATGGCGCAGACATTGTCGTCGACGGAATTGGTGGTGAAGTCTTAAGCGAGGCGCTTGGTGCACTCGCACCCGAAGGAAGCCTCACGACCTTGGGGTATTCCGCAAGCCGCAAGACAACCATTGACGTGACACATCTCATCGTGCCACAAGCCAGCATCCGAAGTCTCAACATGTTCCTTCAGCCACCGGCGGTTGTCACTGACGCCTGGAGGGTCATTGTCTCGCTGCTCAGCTCCGGTGCGATCAAACCGATCGTGAACAGGACTTTCCCGCTTACCGAGGCGGCTGATGCTCTGCGTTACCTGATTGAGGGTCGTCCCTTTGGCCGGGTTGTCCTCACCATATGACAACTGGTCACGGGCATTGAACTATTCGTTGATGGCGGCAGAGCGCAAGTCTAAGTCGTCGTTGTGCTCCTGACAGCCAAGAAAGGGAAGTAAACATGGCAAACTTAACTAACAAGATTGCACTGGTCACCGGCGCATCGCGCGGGATTGGTCAGGCGGCCGCCCGCTCGCTCGCCCAAGACGGGGCACGGGTTCTCGTGCACTACAGCCGGGGCCGCGATGAAGCCGAATCATTGGTGTCCGAGATTCGCGGCGCTGGCGGCTACGCCGAAGCCGTCGCCGCCGACCTCGCGGCAGCCGACGGCGCTCATGTACTGGCCGAAAAAGTCCGCAAGATCGTGGATGGGAAGCTCGACATTCTCGTCGCCAATGCGGGCATCTCCAAATCCGTCCCCATCGAAGGACTGACTGTTGAGGATTTCGACCGGCTGTTCGCAATCAATGTCCGCGCTCCCTACTTTCTCGTTCAGCAGTTGCTGCCGGTGCTGGGAGACGGCTCAAATGTGATTTTCGTCTCGTCTCTCGTCGCCCGCTCAGCGGTCGGGACGATCGCAGCGTATGCGGCGACGAAAGGCGCCGTCGACACCCTGGTGAAGCACTTTGCCGCCGCGCTGGGCCCGCGCGGAATTCGGGTGAACGCCGTCGCGCCGGGCGTGGTTGACACGGAAATGTCGAGCTTTACTCATACCGACTCGGGCCGGCAACTCACGATGTCGATGCAGGCGCTTAAGCGCGTTGCGACGCCGCAGGACATCGGCGGCGTATTCGCCTTCCTGGCTTCCGATGCCGCGCGATGGATCACTGGACACACCATCGCGGTCGACGGCGGCGCGAAGTTGTAACTCATCATTGGAACGAAGGAGACAGACATGCCTGACAGTAAAGAGTCACGAAACAAGGCCCTGGTCCTTAAAGCGTTCGATGCGCTGTTCAACAAACGGGATTACACCCAAGCCGAGCGATATTGGTCTCCGCGATACATCCAGCACAGCGCTCACATCAAGCCGGGGCGCGAGGGGCTGTTTGAGCTCATCAAAGGACTGCCGCCAACGCTCAGGTATGAGCCAGGCTTAATTGTGGCCGAGGGCGATTTCGTGATCGTCCATGGGCGTTTTTCGGAGTTCGGAGCACCCATGAACTGGATCGCCGCAGACATCCTGCGGATCGTGGATGGGGTTCTGGTGGAGCATTGGGACGTGATTCAAGACGAGGCAACTCGGGAACAGTCAAAAAGCGGCCTCCCGATGTTTGGCGAGGCGTTCCCGCATTAACCAGACGTGCACAACGGTCGGCTTATGGATGATTTACTTAACAAGGCCGTGGCTGCTCATGGCGGGCTGGCGCGCTGGCGGGAACTGAGTAGGCTCTCGGCGAGTATGTCTATCACCGGCGCGGTCTGGCCCGCGAAGAATCAAGCCGACGCGCTGGTCAACATTCGCGTCGAAGCGCAGCTTCACTCACAGCACGTCATCATTCACCAGCTTCGCCGGCGAAGAAAGCTAATCTTCACGCCACAGAGAGTCGCGCTGGAGACGGAGAGCGGAGAATTGCTCGGCTCGCGTGATAATCCACGGGAGTCTTTCGATGGCCAGACGCAATTCAGTTCCTGGGACGACCTGCATCTGGCCTATTTCTGCGGTTACGCGCTCTGGACGTATTTGACTGCGCCATTCCTTTATACCAGAGCCGGTTTTGTGGCTGAAGAGATTGAACCCTGGGAGGAAGACGGTCAGCGCTGGCGCGTTCTGCGGGTAACGTTTCCCGAGCATATTGCGAGCCACTCGCGCGTACAGTCGTCGTACTTCGGCGATGACGGCCTCCTGCGCCGGCACGAATACACGGTCGACGTCATGGGTGGAGCGCAGGGCCTCAACTACGCGTTTGATTACCGAGACTTCGACGGAATACTGGTGCCGTCAAAACGCCGGATCTATGGATACGACGAGCGCAAACAAAAAATCCCGACGCCCTTGCTCATCGCGATAGACATAGATGACGCTACTTTCGCGTAGGCGAGTTGAGAACTTCATTGCAAAAAGGAGCAAATGACCATGAAACTCGATGACAACACAATTCTCATTACTGGCGGCGGTTCCGGCATCGGACGCGGTCTGGCCGAAGCGCTCCACAAGCGCGGCAATCAAATCATCATCGCCGGCCGACGAAAAGCTAACCTTACGGAGGTGGCCAAGGCCAATCCTGGAATGCAATGGGTCGAATTGAACATCGAAGATCCCGCCAGCATTGCAGCCGTCGCCAAAAAGCTCATCGCTGACCATCCGAAGCTGAACGCTTTGATCAATAACGCCGGCATGATGCAGATCGATGACGTTTCCGGCCCGATGGACGACAAACTGATCGTCTCAACAATCACGACTAACCTGATGGGCCCTATTCGGCTTACCGGGGCGCTGATCGAGCACCTCAAGAAGCAGAATCATGCGGTGGTCATCAACAATTCGTCGGTCCTGGGCTTTGTCCCTCTGGCGTTCGCGGCCGTCTATTCCTCCACAAAGGCGGCGATTCACTCCTACACGCTATCACTTCGCTACAAGCTCAAGGGCACGTCCGTCAAGGTGATCGAAGTGCCACCGCCTTGGGTACAGACGGACCTGCTCAACAGCAACAATGAACCCCGTGCAATGCCGCTGGCGGATTTCATCGCGGAAACCATGGCAATCCTGGGAACCGACGCCGACGAAGTTGTCGTTGAGCGCGCCCGCCCCGTGCGCAATAACGCCGGCCCCAATGAGGGCCCGTTCGTGACTCAGTTCAACGACATGATGTCATCAGGGTCATAATGATAACCGACAGCACATCACAGCCTCTCTTGACGCCTGTTCGGATGGGCGACCTTCTTCTGCCGAACCGAATCGTCATGGCGCCGCTTACCCGCATGCGGGCCGCCAACCCCGGACATGTACCCACCGACCTACATGCCGAATACTACGCGCAGCGCGCCTCTGCCGGCCTCATCATTGGCGAATGCACCGAGATCAGCCCCGAAGCCTACGGCTGGGCTGATACTCCCGGTCTGTGGAGCGCCGAGCAAATTCGAGGATGGCGAGGCGTCACCGATGCGGTTCACAAGAAGGGCGGTATCATATACGCACAGCTATGGCATACGGGCGCGATGTCGCATCCGGACTTCTTCGATGGCGACTTACCGATGTCCGCATCCGATGTGAATCCGGAGCAAGAGAGTGTAACGCCATCGGGACGGAAGCCGACCGTAGCACCTCGTCCCATGAGCAGAGCTGAAATTCGTCAGACGGTTGCTGATTTTGGTAAAGCGGCACGGAATGCCATGGAGGCGGGATTCGACGGGGTCCAGATCCAGGCCAACTACCTTTACCTCATCGCTCAATTCCTGAACAGCGCCACGAACCTTCGCACGGACGAATACGGGGGCTCCAGCGTGAACCGCGCCCGCCTGCTTTTTGAAATCACTGAGATGGTTCTCGAATACGTGGAACCAGGTCGCGTTGGTATCAAGATCGGTCCAATGAACATACCAAGTTCAACGCCCGGTTACCGCCCACGCGCCGGCATCAAGGCCGGCCCTGTGAAGATATCGGGCCCCTTTGCCGCCAATGCCGGCACTCTGCCCGATATGGAGTACGTGATAAAAAGGCTGAACGACTACGGTCTCGCGCACCTGCTACTGATGGGAGCAACCGCGGACTTCGCCGCAAGCCCGCTGGAGCAACTGGCTGGCGACGGCATGTTCCAGCACTTTCGGCAACTCTATCAGGGACACCTCATCGCTAACGTCGAGATGACCCAGGAGCGTGGCAACCGACTGATCGAGGCAGGACTAGCCGACTCGATCGCGTTCGGCCGTCCGTATATTGCCAACCCGGATTTGGCGGCCCGATTCGCTGCCAGGGCTCCCCTGGCGGACGTCCAATGGGAAACGGTGTATGCTTCCGGACCTGACGGTTACATCGATTATCCGGAAATGCAGTCGATGGATTGACGGCTCGCATCGTCACCCGTCGTACGTCTTTGCACCGTCCGAAGAGGAACAACCATGGCCAACTCCCCGTGCCGCGCGATCTGGAGCCTTATTCTGTTCCTGGTCCCTCTGGCCCATTCCCTGCCTGCCGAGGCGCAGGCCCCGCAAACACAACCTTCACAAGCCGCGTTCAAAGCCGGCTTTGCCGAGCGGGACATCACGCCGGCGATCGGGATGGAGCAGCCGGGGAATTACATCAAGGCGTTCCATCGCATCCGCCACGTAAGAGTTTAGTGGTTGCCCGCGCAGCGTGAGCCCAGGCGAAATATTCGCCTTGGGGGCGCGATCCCGATCTACGTCCGGTCGACGCGGTTCAAGATTTGCCGGAGAAGAGGACCGCCTTGG
>Ga0182024_10013690_pt1 | contig 15783 bp, 14 predicted proteins | sample P32metaG_FD_120480 | JGI IMG/M metagenome (GOLD analysis project Ga0182024, IMG submission 120480) | Permafrost microbial communities from Stordalen Mire, Sweden - P3-2 metaG (Illumina Assembly) | ecosystem: Environmental > Terrestrial > Soil > Wetlands > Permafrost | place: Sweden: Stordalen... | reverse complement strand
TGGTCGATCGTCGTTCCTAGGCGTTCCTGGCGCGAAATTTTCTTGTGGAAACTCGGCAAGACACGAAAAACTCACTAAATTTCGTGAGCACCTGTCTCAACGTCGTTGACACGCGCCGTGTCGGTCTCGTGGCCCTTCTTCTCCGGTGGTGCCCAATTGTCTGGCTCTTCACGAGCGGGGCCGCTACCAGTTGGGGCTACATGGCGTCGCGCGCCTTCTGGACAATGGATGTTCTGTTGCGTTTTCCCCGGCTTGTGCACACAGCACAAACGACTAACGCGCCGTCTAATTCCGACTGCTCCACGGGTAATGTTGCATTTCGGGGTCGAACCAATGCCGAGGGCCGGCCGCCCGGTTCGGCGCACCGGTAATGTACCTAAGAAACCCGCTCTCGAATGGTTGGCAAGGCTATCGACCTACAATGCCGGTTATTGACCCGCAGATTCGTTACTCTGCCCGACGCACGAGTACGCTGAGCCTTAGACCGAGAGCTGCGGCCAAAGCGTTGGCGACTTCAATTCCTACGTTCACCTTGCCCAGTTCAACCGAACTGATATATGTGCGGTGGACATTGGCGCGTTCTGCAAAGCCTTCTTGGGAGAGCCCAAGTTTCTCTCGCGCCAAACGGATCGCCCGGCCGAAGGTTATGATCAGACGCGCACATCCAGCGACACCCGACCACAGCCGCAGAACGGGAGCAATTCGTGATTTTTCTATAGGATGGCCTACAACTTGTTGAGAGGTTTGGTCGGGGCGTCCGGATTTGAACCGGAGACCTCCTGCGCCCAAGGCAGGCGCGCTACCGAAAACAACCGTCCTGTTTTCAACGTTCTTGCTGAAACTAAACAGCTTAGGCATGATCGTAGCATGTGGCTGGCTGTGCGCAAATGTGCCCATCTGTCTCTTGGGTGGGCACAAAAGTTGGCACAATCGAGATGGCGCGCCGGCTGTCCCCAGTTCTGGCCAGATCAGTTTGGCATGCTCACTCCAACTCTTGGGATTAGCTCCAGATTCCGCTTTCAAGATCACTTCCGTCTTGCCGGGCAGCCGCCCAGAACCACGTAGAGACTCTCTTGCGAGCTATTTTCTATGGATTGAAAGAGGATCGCTTCTTGCGCAAAGCCTTTGGCAGAATAACCGTCTCAATTCGCTCCAAGAACTGAGGGAATTTAGGGTCAGAGTTGAATCGCACCCGATTCCCATTACCTCTGTGAAGTTCTGCGCTAAGCATTGGGTCAGCGAAAGCGAAGTATTTTTTGGCGTAAGTCTGAGTGACTTCATCGAACACATTAAAGCTGATTCTATTGTCACGCTTATGCATGACCTTCTTCGCGTACGGCCGCACAACTAAAATCTGACCGGCAGCGGGAAACCGTTCTGCACTTCCACCTTTCACCATCGATCGGCTGACACTCCCGGGCTTGTAGCCTGTATCCACGTCTATGCCGCCGCGTTGTGCAGCGGCTTTTGCCGCATGGTCAACCCGCGTACCAAGCTCCGTCTTCTTGCCTTTCTGCCAGACGAAATCGATTCGGGTTCCAAGACGAGCCCCCTTCGCACGCAGCTTGAGCAGTTTGTCCCAAAGGTCTGAATTGAACTTCCATCCCCCGTGGACGTTGCGCCAGCCCATTTTCTTCCAACCTTGCGCGCGCATGACGTTTTCCGTGATGTATTGCGAATCTATGATGATTAGAACGCGTGTCACGTCACTCCATGGTGCGCTTTCGACAACCCACATCAGAGCTTTTAGACAAGCCATCAATTCCATACGGTTGATGCTGCTTTCGTCGCAACCGAAGTCAACAACCTGCTCATCCGGTAGGTCGAGGTGCTCAGGAAAGCGCACTATCGCAGCGCAGCCGGAATCGCCACCTGGATTCCTATAACAAGAACCGTCCGTGTATATGTGAACTGCTCGCGGGTCAAGCAACTCGACTCTCCACTTGTTCAGGCGATGGCGTAAGCATTCGGCGACACTCGCCCGATCCTTTCAACACATCTTGCGGTTGTGTGTCTATCATCAGGTAACGACCCGTAAGGGATACGTATCTTCGCTGACGTTATAACAAAGCCGCAGATTCATCGGTGACCCGTGAGACAAACGGCGCGATTTTCAACCTTCAGTGCAAAGTCAGTTTCTTCTCCGAGATTCACGATCGTTCGAGGATCCGGCCTGGATGGTCTTGCTGAGCGGGTAAGTGATGCGATCGCATCGGACACGACCAAAAGAGGTGAGAGAGTGTTCGGGGGAACGCTTCTTGCTCATAATATCCTGCACGCGGATTCCGCGCATGATCAGTGCGTCCGCGATGAGCGAACGGTGGCAACGCCATGGAACCGACTCCGCACACATAATTGCACTCCGTTTTTGCCGGGCCAACTTGATCAGCCGCTGTAATCCCGCTTCGAATTCCGAAGTCTGCATGTAATCAGCAAATCCACGAAACGAGGTATTGTGCCAGCCCATGTTCGCCGAATCGCGTCGCGCGTGGCGCAAACCCCCAAGCCTTCGCAAGTGTACGTAGCCGATCCCCGCCCCCCGCAACTTTGCCGGCAGGGTCTCTCGGTTGAACTGCGGGTTATGCCGCGAGCGCGGGATACTGCGCACGTCTATGACGCGCTTGACGCGGTGCGCCCGAAGAAGCTCGAGAAAGGTTTTCCATGTGTGCGTGGAATGCCCAATAGTCAAAACAGTGAGCATTGTGGTTTTGATCTTTCTCATCACAAGTATCTTTCCCCTGCAAACCCTTAAGGCCATGAAGGAAAGTAGATCATCCCACTGTTAGGATTTCATTGAAACTTTTGGTCCGGCCACAACTTCTACTTAGGGCCGGCCCTCACCCGATACTCGAAAGGGAACACTTATTTCTGTGAATCAGTCTCGCATGCGTCAGATCCTTGACCATGCCACGACAGCGTGAGCAAAAAGGCGCTATCTTCTTCTGCTTCGACATCGTGCGGCACACATTGATCGAGCACGAGCAACTGCCCGGCGGGTAGCTCCGCTGTGCGGTCGGGGAGCCTCAGGCGAATATGCCCTGCGAGAGTCTGCACCGAGATACTTGCCGCCGTGCTGTGCTGATGCATGCACATCTTTTTCTTCATCGTGAGCAGGACTACCCTGAGATCGGGATGTTTAACAAGAGTCGTTGAACTAGGCCCTGTTCCCTGCAGCCAAGCGGCCTCTTTGTGTAGGTTTTGTATTTCCTCAAAAATGTTACACTGAATAATAGGCGTGTTCAGTGTGTCCCCAATCATCGCGTGTCCCACGGAACGCGGCTGTGATTCTTTCTTCTTTGGTTGTGTCATAGGGTTTCACCTCTCTCTTCGTCCTAATTAACTGGTTGGAGCGGGCGGTCCCGATAAAACCCCATACGTTAGACAGCCTCTTGAGTTCATTCAGTAGCCAACAAAGTCCTCGGAACGGATATCGTCCTCATTCACGCGGCGCTTATGAGAATTTCTTTCATGGCGGCCACTATCGCCGGGTGACCCGGCAATGTAATGGATCGGTGCCGCTACATTCGCGACGAATCGAGCGAGCATCACCAGCCGTCACCGCTGCGGCGACAAAGAGTATCATCACGTGTACCCAACCTGTCAGCAGGCAAGAGACAGCCGCGAGAAAATGCCAGTGCCACCCGAGACCTAAAGTGTCGTGGTCGGCAGGGCAATCGCTAGCGGGAATGAACCCTACTCGTCACTCGCAGTCCGGAATTGGTCTTCATCTCTACGATTATTTCTGAACTTGAGCCATTCGCTACGCGGCGTGCAATGATCGTTCCAGTAAAATCTCTGATGTGTGTTAAGGATCTCGAGACCACTACGGACGAGAAGCGATAGAAGGCATGAATTGAAGAAATACGCCGCGCGGAACCATAGCGGAAAGTCGAGAGCCCTCCCTGGGACATGCTCCCGAACGCTTCTCTAGACGTTCTCCCGTAACGCCTCGCACATGCTTGAAGACGCCATATGTAGTCGCCGTAGAAAACGTCGAACCGCCCCCGTTTATCAATCATTTGCATATCTGTCTAACTGCTCTAGCGGAGCATGCTGACTAGTATAAGAACCAGAGCACAGCCGAGAGTGGCCACCCGACGAGCTGCGTCTCCGCGGCAGAGATCATGTCCATGCTTTTTTGTTCCGTGACGAGTTACGATCCCCACGATCCGGGCAAACCCGACAGCGATATCGCCGTGCTCTCGAAGGGGCATGCCGCTCCTATCCGGCGACGTCTGGCCTTCTCGTTCAAGATCGCGAAAGAAGGTCTGAGGTGCTTAACGGTTCATTACTGCGTTTCAAGCATGTTGACTTTCCGCCGTGCCGTACGCATACGCCTCTTCCGTCACTATCGGAATCACTTCAAAATTTTCAGTGGGAGGAGGCGAAGCGGTCGTCCACTCCAGTCCCTTGGCTCCCCATGGGTTAGGCCCAGCGATCGGGCCATAACGGGCTGACCATATTAGATATATGAGCGGGATGACATAGCCGAAGGCCAGAATCGATGCGCCGGCCGAGGACAGTATGTTTAGTACTTGAAACTCCGGAGGATAGACGGCGTAGCGTCGCGGCATGCCCATATAGCCGAGGATGAATTGAGGGCCAAAAGTGAGATTAAATCCAGCGAAGACCAAAACAGCCGCAACCCTGGCCCACCCCTCCGGGTAGAGTCGTCCGGTCATCTTCGGCCACCAATAATGGATGCCACCGAGATAGCCCATAACCGCCCCACCAACCATAATGTAATGGAAATGCGCCACTATGAAATACGTGTCGTGAACGTGGACGTCGATCGCAATCGAGGCGAGGAACAGACCTGTCAATCCTCCCATAGTGAAAAGACCAATGAACCCCAGAGCATAGAGCATGGGAGCGTCGTAGGAAATCGATCCCTTATAAAGGGTCGCAGTCCAGTTGAAAACCTTGATTGCCGATGGAATCGCCACGGCGAAGCTGAAGGCCGAGAAAATCAGACCTGCGTAAATGGATTCACCGCTGACGAACATGTGGTGACCCCACACGAGAAAAGAAAGGGCCGCAATGCCAACACTTGAGAAGGCAACGAAGCTGTAACCGAAGATTCGCTTTCTCGAGAATGTGGCGATCAATTCACTGACGACTCCCATGGCCGGCAAGACAAGGACATACACCTCCGGATGTCCGAAGAACCAAAAAAGATGCTGGAAGAGAATCGGATCGCCACCCAATGCCGGGTCAAAGATCCCAACATGCAAGAAACGCTCGAGCATGAGCAAAACCATTGTGATGGCGATGACCGGCATGGCAAGGATGAAGATAATGCTAGTCGCGTACACGGACCACAAAAATAGTGGCAGGCGAAACCAGGTCAGTCCCGGAGCTCGCATCTTATGGATGGTCACAATGAAGTTTAGGCCCGTCAGAATCGAGGAAAAGCCAGATATAAAAACTCCCATCGCCGCCGACATGACACTGGAGTTTGCATAGGTCGTACTTAGCGGCGTGTAGAAAGTCCATCCGGTGTCAACACCGCCGGATATGGTCGAATAAAGGAAGACAACTCCCCCCAGCATGAAGATGTACCAACTGAGCAGATTCAAGCGCGGAAATGCAACATCTCGTGCGCCGATCATCAGAGGAATGAGGAAATTCCCCAAAACCGTCGGAATGGAGGGTGCCAGGAAAAAAAAGATCATGATGAGTCCGTGGATGGTGAAGAGCTTGTTGTAAGTAGACGGCTCGACGAGAGATCCCTGTGGCTCGATCAAGTTCAGGCGCATGAGGGTTGCTGCTACGCCGCCGACGAAGAAAAAGAAAGTGATGGCAACAAGGTAAAGCCATGCGATCCTCTTGTGGTCCGTAGTAAAGAGCCAAGACCTCCAGCTATAGTTGGCGTTAAGATAATGGACGTGAGGCAGGGCATCTATTTCAGCCACTGCAGTACTCATTGCTGAGCAACCTTCCTTCCTTCACTTTCCTGTTTTGCGAATGATTTGATATAAGCGGTGAGCTGCAAGATTTGTTCTTCTCCCAATTGGCCCTGAAAGGTCGGCATGACGGGGGCATAGCCTGCTGCCCTCTGCGAGGACGGATTGAGAATGGATTTGCGAATGTAGGCATCATCGGCTACGACTGTTTGGCTGTTACTCACTTCCACAAGCGAACCGTACAACCCGGCAAACGATGGCCCCTTCCCCGTCGAGTGGCAGGTGTCACAACCGTATTGCACATATAATTGGGCTCCCACATCAGCCATGGATTTGCTGACAACACCGCCGCTGAGCCAGCGTGCGTACTCAGTCGGCTCCATAACAATCACCCAGCCAACCATCGCGGAGTGCGATGTGCCGCAGTATTGGTCGCAGAAAAGATGAAACCTACCTGTTTCAGTGGCCGTAAACCATTCACTCGTGTATCGTCCGGGCAGAACGTCCCGCTTAATTCGGAGTGCAGGAACGCCGAAATCATGAATTACGTCTTGAGAAGTCATGGTGAGTTTTATCGGCACACCCACCGGAACGTGGAGTTCGTCAATCTCCTGAACACCTTCCGGATGCTGAACTTTCCACATCCATTGCTGCGCGATCACAAACATTTCAGTGGACGCCGCCGGAGGACGCGAATTACGGAAGAAAAGACCCGATGCCCATATGAACATCACAACGCAGAGACCTGTAGGAATCACCGTCCATGTGATTTCGAGAGCTAGATTGTCGTCGATTTGCGGAGGTATTTCGTCTTTGGAGCGTCGACGGTATTTGATTGCGAAGTAAAAGATCGATCCAAAGATCAAAACGGAGAAAAAGACGGAGATCCCCACCAGGAAGTAAAACAGATGTTGCCATTGGGTCGCCCAACTGGAAGCTTGAGCCAGTTGCATCGCGGCCTCTGATGCCATTGTTTTCCTACACCCTTCCCCAGTCAGAAAGAAAACTTACTCGCTAGATTCAGTTTAGGTCGTCGCGGGCTTCCCACCGAGCGACATCGCCAATACTAGACTCCCGAGCGAGAGGATCGTCATCAAGGCCGCAAGTTTAAGCACGTGTGAAATGATCACACTGTACTTCCCCGTTGCGGGGTCATATTGCGAACAGTACAAGAGCAACTCGTCGACCGGAGAGCCGATCTTCCCCTGCGACGCTTCGATTAATCCAAGGCGCAAGTTTCCGGCTGGGTACTGAATGCCGTAAAAATATTTTGCGAGGCGGCCCTGCGGAGTCAGGACCATAATGCCCGTGGCGTGGACATACTGTTTGGTCTGCGCATCGTAGTTGTAATGGAAGCCGACTGCCTGCGTCAGTTGACGAATTGAAGGATCGTCGCCCGTCAGAAAATGCCAACCTGCCGCAGCGCCCGGACGGCCGTAAATCCCCACATAGATAGCCTTCTTTGCGGCAGCGAGCGGAGGTTTCTCCGTAGGATCAAAGCTGACAGTCACGACTTCAAACTGCTGCCCGACATTGAATTTCAGTTCTTTCAGGCTGTGCAGAAGACCGTTCAGCACCAGTGTGCAAAGCATCGGACAATCATAGTAAGCGAGCACCAGAATTACTGGCTTCTGTCCAAAATACTGCCCGAGCCTCACCACATTTCCAGTCTCGTCTCGGAACACGAGATCAAGCGGGATCTGATTGTTTAACTTCTGGTCGATTCCGACATCACGAAGAATGGATGGAACATTGTTCGGACTCGACACACGCCCCGCAACCGCTGTAATTCCCTGTGATGATGAGCCGCAGACCAAGAAGACAAAACCGCATAAGAAGAAAATGAGAAACCGTCTCATACTGTCAAAACTCCTGGATATTAGTTCGAGAGCATGCGCCGCTTGATCTTGTGGCACGGTTGAGCCACCAACTCAACGCATTGCTCAGCATAATTCACCGGTCTCTTTCCGGGTCGCTCTCTAGCCAGTGATGCTCTCTTCTTCATTGCATCGGCTATGGCGGAACCGAGCTGACCTTGAAACAATGGTTCGTTTATACCTCGCCACGCCTGTTATCTGTCCGCGTGCCCGAAAGATCGAAGCAAAACCCAACAGTCACTACGGACAAGCCAACGAGCGAAGGAAAATCGAGCAGCTCGGATCGCCAAGGTGGCAAGACATGAACCACACAAAGCCAAAACTCTCTTCGTCTCACCACCAGCTTAGCCACGTACGTTACGGCGCACCTTCAGGCAGGTGAATCGTCTATGGTAAGAAGTACTCTAGCTTCGGCCATCTCGATGCTCCAGATCCAGCTAGAGGCAAACTCATAAAGACTCGACGAGCCAATCTCTTGATGTTCCGTGCCTCTTCAAAACACTCATGTGCATGCCCATGCTTCCATTCGTCGCATTCAGATTCAATGAGTTGTTTGTACTAGTCAGGATGACGCATATAACTTGGCACGACGAGCCGGTCATAGGCGCTTTGCACGCCGTCAACGACTCAGTTTCTAGCATTTGAGTGATTTGGTAAAATGACGGAGTTTCTGATTGAACGCGAAATATGCCAAACGGATGTTCCCATTGTCAACGCTAACCGAGTAAACTCTCTCATTCATCGTAGTGCAAACCATCGGGCAGGTGAGCTGGCATGTGGTTTTGCGCAAAGGTAAGCTGAAATTGGAAATTCCGGTTCAAATCAATCATGCGATCCTTTCGAGCGCGTTTTGCTGATGCAGGCGGACCAGCGGGAGCGCTGAGGGTCAGCAACAGTCAAACGGGCTCAGCCGCCCCAGCAGCGATACTGGCACTCCTTCTGGTATCGTTCGTAGTTGTTACTGCTTACATTTTCGCGGCCCGACTTTTCCCTGCGCCTCCTGCGATCACTTACATTGGCCTTCTAGTGGACCATGAGTACGACCTGACTCTGTATGCGACGGGGGCTATCTTTGTCCTCACGCAGCTCGGCCTTGCTTATGCCGTGTTCCGCTTTCGCGATCGCGGCCAGTGCGCGCGTTTCACGCGCGGCAACATCGCGATGGAGGTTCTCTGTACTTCGGCCACTGTGCTTATCTTCCTCGGTCTCGGTATCTTGGGGCGCAAAGCGTGGGCGGAAGTTCGGTTTACGGAGGCTGCGGCGGACGCAATTCAGATTGAGGTGACGGAGAGCCAGTTCCAATTTTATTTCCGTTATCCCGGCGCGGATAGAACATTCGGCAGACTCGATCCGGCGTTCGTCAGCCCCGCCATCGGCAATCCGCCCGGCCTTGACCCAAACGACGCTGCTGGCAAAGACGATATCGTTGCTTCGGCGACGCTGACCGTCCCTGTGAACCATGAAATTGAATTGCTCATTCGCTCGCAGGACGTAATTCACAATTTCTTTGTACGCGAGCTAAGGCTCCAGCAGGACGCGGTCCCAGGCCTGATCGTTCCGCTGCATTTCACTCCCAACAAGATTGGGCAATTCGAAATCGTTTGCACGCAGTTGTGTGGGTTAGGCCACTTTCGGATGCACAGTTCTCTCAATGTTGTTTTCGACGCCGATTACCAAGACTTTCTGAAACAACAGGCGGTCAGCCAGTGAGTATCTCCCGAGTGCAAGGTGGCTGCACGTGAGCTTATCCACACAGGCCGATCATGGCCAGGCCGAGTTGCCAACGGGCTTTATCCGGAAATACATCTTCAGCACCGATCATAAAGTGGTTGGCATCCAGTATTTTTTCCTCGCTCTCGTGGCCGTGACAACAGGAATCATCCTTTCATTGCTGATGCGCTTTCATTTGGTTTGGCCGAATGCGCATCTGCCGTTTGTGAGCGGCGGAGTGATGACGCCAGAGCAATATCTGGCCCTCGTGACGATGCACGGCACGATCATGGTTTTTTTCGTGCTCACGACCGCGCCGCAAAGCGCTTTCGGCAACTATTTTCTACCGATTCAAATTGGCGCGCCAGAAATGGCCTTCCCGCGTCTCAATACGCTTTCATTTTGGCTGACGTTCGCAGCATTTGTCTGTCTGCTCGTGGCATTTGTCGTTCGCGGAGGCGCACCGATCAGCGGCTGGACAGCTTACCCCCCACTCAGCGGATTAGGAGAAGTGACAGGTCCGGGCGAGGGTGCAGGGCAGACGATGTGGATCGTCAGCATTCTGCTTTTCTGCCTGGCATCGCTGCTGGGCTCGGTGAATTTTATTTCGACCACAATCGATATGCGCGCGCCGGGCATGACGTTGATGCGCATGCCGCTGACGGTGTGGGCTTGGTTCGTCACGGCGATTCTCATTCTGCTCGCTTTCAGTGTTCTTCTGGCCGCGGGGGTGCTGCTGTTGCTCGACCGCACGGGGGACACGAGTTTTTTTCTACCGGCCGGGCTCGTGGTAACCGGTGAGATGCAGGTTCATAGCGGAGGCTCTCCGCTCCTTTGGCAGGATTTATTCTGGTTCTTTGGTCACCCCGAGGTCTATATCGCGATTCTTCCAGGGATGGGCGTTGTCTCGCACGTTCTGTCCAATTTCTCGCGCAAGCCGGTATTCGGTTACCGAGCGATGGCCCTGGCTGTTTGCGCCATTGGTTTTCTCGGTTTTCTTGTTTGGGGACATCACATGTTTGTCAGCGGCATGAGCCCGTATTCGAGCCTCACGTTCTCCGTGCTGACGATGTCCATCGGCGTGCCGTCCGCGATCAAGACTTTCAACTGGATCGGGACCATCTGGGGAGGAAAGATTCAATTCAACGCTCCCATGCTCTTCGCCATCGGTTTTGTGTCACTATTTATTACCGGCGGGCTTTCGGGGATTTTTCTCGCGCAGCCCGCGCTGGACAATATGCTGCACGCCACGTATTACGTGGTCGCGCACTTCCATATCGTCATGGCTGTGGCTTCTATTTTCGGATTGTTTGCGGCGACGTATTACTGGTTCCCGAAAATGTTCGCCCGCATGATGAACGAGCCACTTGCCAAAGCTCACTTTTGGCTCATATTTATCGGCTCTTACTTCATTTTCATGCCGATGCATTTCATCGGAATTGTGGGCGAGCCGTGACGCTATTCAGAATTCTCGGCCCTCAATTACGCTGCCGTGCTCGAGCCACTACACCGGTTCATTACGATTGCGGCATTTGCAACCGCCGCGGCGCAGCTTCTCTTTTTCTGGAATTTCTTCTGGAGTATGAAGAAAGGCGAAAGGGCCCCGATGAATCCGTGGAATGCGACGACGCTTGAATGGATTACGACCTCGCCGCCTCCGCGCGACAATTTCGGCGGCCTTTATCCAAGCGTGCATCGCGGACCATACGAGTACAGCGTGCCCGGCGCCCTGAAAGATTTCATCCCGCAGAATCTTGCGCAGGAGGAGTCTGAGCGAGCGGGGAAGGGAACAACGGATGCCGGATAAGTCCATCAGGCAGGGGCTCGGACAAACCTCCTCAGATGATGGGGTGCAGGAAAGTATGCCTCTCGATTCGGGCGCTGTTCCGCAGCGGACGTATATCACCGGGATGACTGTCGCGCTCGGCGGCGTGCTGATGTTTTTCATGGCGCTCGTGAGCGCATACATCGTCCGCAAGGGGTTTCCGAATAGTGACTGGCGCGTGCTGGAGGTGCCGCGCATACTCTGGCTGGACACGCTGATTCTCGCGGCGAGCAGCGCCACGCTGACGCGCTCGCGGAGCCGGTTGCTCGCGGGCGATGCTGGAGGTTTTCGCCACTGGTGGGCGTCACGACAATTCTCGGGATGTTTTGTCTCGCCGGGCAAGTTATCGCCTGGAGGCAACTCGCCGACGCAGGCATTTATCTCTCGACCAATCCTAGCAGCAGTTTTTTCTATGTATTCACGGCTGCGCACGGGGTGCATCTGCTCGGAGGAATTGTAGGGCTGCTCGCAGTCTTGTTCTTCCCGGTTCACCAGCTGACACGGAGCACGGCTAGTGATGTCGTCGCGATTTATTGGCATTTCATGGATGGGCTTTGGATGTTTTTGTTTCTGCTGTTAATCTTGGGGCGTTGACTATAACCTGCGCCGAATTGGGCGCCGGAGGTTAGGCTTTGGAAGTGAGAGAAAGTGAGCGGATGGCTCGGCTGATAGTGCTGCTCTGTGGCTTCCTGGCACTGTTTCTGTTGCTTGCGCCCCAAGCGTCAGCCCAGGGCTGCGCCATGTGCTACCAGAGCGCGGCGGCTTCCGGTGCGCCGGGTCGCGAGGTCCTCCGGCAGGGAATATTTATCCTACTGCTGCCTAGTTCGAGCCTTTTCTTCGGAATCTTCGTCTTGATCTATCGCCGACGCAACATTGCTCGCCAACCTGTGTAGAATTGCCCTCGAATCAGAACTCGGTTCAGAACATGGTTAGCAATCGGTCGATCCGTGCGAGTCTTCGCACCATCCCAATACCCTACCTCGACTTCTCTTTCCCCGCTGACGATTAGCCGCCAAGGCTCAACACTCACTAAGAGCTGGTCTGCAGGATAGAGCTTGGCATTTCAGCACGAAGGGTGATCGCTTCCGCGGATACCCTAAGTTCATGCCGACACGAATGGACGATTTCGTCTTCTGCCTGAAGCCAATCGACAACGTCATGCCCATGCAGGCATCTCCGCCCTTCGAACAGTTCTTTAGCACGCTGCGCAATCATTCTGCCGATTTCATCCCTTTCGTGCGCCAAGAGATCAGCAGGAACAAGCTCTACGACGGTATTTTCCTCCCGCTTTTGAGCTGCCAATTCTTCTTTCATTGTCTCTCCTTCCATCTGGGTGCTTTCCCTGACCTCATAGAGTTCCCCATCAGAGTTCAGCGCCACGACAAGTGCGGCTCTTATCCAAGTCCACTTTCCTCGGTCGCCTGCGTCACCACACGCGTGTCCAACCTCTTGCCAGTGAATCAATTGCGGTCGAGCCTCTTGAACCTCCGCACTACACAGTCTGTCCCACCAGTCGAGAATCGGGCAGGCAGCTCGACGGTATGGTGCATTGAGAAATGAATCGAACGAACTTGTGACTCAGCCCAAGAAACAGCGGAATCAGCTGCATAGTCGATCCCAATTAACAGCACGATGAACGCTGCGGCGATTACAAAAACTACCGTGAATAAGAGGAGCGCCGAAAGCAACTGTCGGACGAAAAAGCTTTCCAACGAGACTAGAGCGCCGATGATCAGCCAAGCTCAGTGCCAGTTCTGGCCGTGAACCAGCCAAGAATGGCATTGGCGGACTGGATGCAGATCCGGTGATGAAGACAGTCGCGGAGATAGAGCCTCCTGAGGATCACCGCTCCTCGCCCGGCTCTTAAGACTTCCTACTTGCTACTTGTCTTCAGCTGGTTGTATTGCGAACGTCACTCACGACCTCGACGAAACTTGGTTTGCAAGTCTGCTCGTATCGTGAGATGAGCATGCAGTCTGTGACAATGGGTCGTTCATACTTTCGAAAGAAACAAGCGTCATACAGTGGAAAAAGGAACAATTCGGAGCAGTGACGCGCCGCTCGAATCAATCGCTGATCGGATGAGAGGCGGAAAATGTTGCTTAGGAGAGGCAGGATGAAATGGCTCTAAGAAAAGGTCACACAAGCTTGCGCTGGATGGCGTGTGTCACCGCCTCCAGGCGGTTATGCGTGTGGAGTTTCTGATTGATATGGTGCAGATGGTTCCGCAAAGTTTGCAGCGTGATCCCCAGCTTGGGCGCAATTTCCGTCGAATTCTTGCCCACCGAAAACATCTGCAGGATCTCCGTTTCCTGTTCAGAAAGTGGGGACACGGGCAGCGGCCGCCTGGCAATGTCTGGAATACTGGCCAATTGTCGCGAAAGATTTGTCATCTTGCGGAGAAGTTCCTCGTTTTTTTTCTCCTCAGTGATGTCATGAGCAAAGTGCACCATCAAACGCCGATGGTTCCGGGGGTTTTCATATACAAGGGTAGACATGTTCACCCACATCCGACGCCCGGAATGGATCTTCACGTCCAGGTCATAGTTAGGGATTTCGAGGTGCTTTTCAGCGCAATCCCGGATGCAGCAATTGTCACCCCAAACCTGGATGCCCAAAGGTCCGCGTCCTTGCAGGAGACTCTGACAACTCTTCTGGAGGGCTTCCGCCCCAGTGTAACCAAACAGTTTCTCTGCGGCCTTATTCCACGAACAAATCTCGCATTGATCGGTTACCGTGAAGGCAGCATCGCCCGTGCCTTCGAGCAGATCGAATAGCTCCTGATCAAGCATGGCAGCATCTCATGAGGGCGTATTTTCGCGCAGTACAAATGGCTTTTTGAAAGAGGTGACCGGTCCGTCAGATTCTACCATCGTGTCGGAGAGTATTGAAGGCAATAACACGTGCCCCGCCTCGATAGCGGTCAACTGACAAGGGCACGATTGAGAGGATTCTTACACCGGTCTATCAAACCAGACTCAAGAATCGGACGGACGCTGCCGCGCACACGATCGCCGTTCATGTGAAAAGGCCAGTCGGATTCGAATTTAACGCGGGTCAATATGTCGATGTGACGTTGCGTAATCCGCCCAAAATGGACTCGCAGGGCGCTGTAAGAACACCGGCGCCCCAACCTTGGTTTCCAGCTTTCATTCCATGCGCTCGACGCGGCTTGCTTCTCTCGCTAAGGGCCCTCGCTGGCAGGGCTTTCCCGTTCGCCGTGCTTCTGCTTTCCCGTTGCCACGAATCCTTCCAGTTTTCTCTTGGTCAGGTACTTCAAATTTTCATCCGAGCAATACCCGTTGTCGGCCACAACTCCTTCCGGTTTCTGTCCGGACTGTTCTTCGATCGCCTCTATCAGCGGCACCATCTGTTGTTTGTCGTTGGCCGCTTGCGTCACCGCCTGCCCTACGATCAGCTGAAAAACTGGCTCGACCGAGATCTGCGTGTTGTAGCCCTGCACGAATCCATCCGGCCCCTTCAGGATGCGTGACTCGGGATCAGTAAAATTGTATTGCGGCTTCTTTGTCGGCTGAGCCTCCTCCGGATCCCTCCCCTCGCTCTTGGCTTGCTCGCGTGCTCGCTCTTCTAGCGCTTGCTTGGCTTCCCGTATCCGTGCGATCCGCGTTTCCCGCCACTGCAACTCTTCGGGTAGTTCGTCGCCCCGCCGATCCCGGCCGTAACGGCTATCCTCTTCTTTGTCCGCCGCCTCGGCTTGGTTCAACAACCTACTGAGGTCCGTATCCGATGGTCGCGTTTTCGATCTGATTCCTGCAGTCACGAAGCGCTATTTAGGAGATCGGAAAGCTTGTCAATTGTTCGAGGTCTGGAAGCCAAATCGACAGGTGCGCATCGTCAAAAGAGGTTACAGGCTGCGCGTCCAGGTTCCTGCTCCCTTCCACCTGCATTGGAGCGGCGACGAGTGGCGTACCGTCAACGATACTGCGTCGGCGGCAACCGTTTTCGGAATCGAGTTCGTCGATATTCCGATCGCTCCAGCGCAGCGAGCACCGATTCGATTCACTTTTTTCTGGCCAGAAAGCAACTCCTGGGAAGGCCGCGACGTCAAGGCCTCCAAAATGGTATCGTTGTCCGCGATAAATGATTTAGAATCAATGTAGCCAACGCGCCCGTAGCTCAGTTGGAGAGAGCGTCTGCCTTCTAACAAAGGAGGCAGAACATCTAAATGCTTTGCTGGGCGTCGCTTACAGGCTCTCTCTCCTGAAATCTCGGCCTCAGTTATACCGAAGTTGTACCGAACCCGTTGACACGCTTTTGATATTGCATCATCACTTCGTGTTCGCTCACAATTATTAGCAGTCGGATGCCGAAGGCGTTCAAGCGCGGTGACCTGGTTGAATGGAACTCGGAAGCGGGACGAGTTCGCGGCGTGATCGTTAAGAAAGTGGTCTCTGTCATTCGCTTCAAAGGTTATTTGCACCATGCTTCGAAGGATGAGCCTCAG
>Ga0182024_10013689_pt1 | contig 15784 bp, 10 predicted proteins | sample P32metaG_FD_120480 | JGI IMG/M metagenome (GOLD analysis project Ga0182024, IMG submission 120480) | Permafrost microbial communities from Stordalen Mire, Sweden - P3-2 metaG (Illumina Assembly) | ecosystem: Environmental > Terrestrial > Soil > Wetlands > Permafrost | place: Sweden: Stordalen... | reverse complement strand
AGTTTCCAGAGGCGTTTGGCTCCCATGGCCGCGATGGTGTGCTCCACGTGGATGGTGCCGCGCAGGCGGTCGACATCCTGGGCGGTGTAAGGTCGCCGGATGCCAGACCAGCGTGGATCTAGGACCCAGTTGTTTTCCAATTCGGTCGTGCGAAGCGCGTGTGTCATGCACTCTAGTAGACGCGAAAATAAGCGATTAGGCAATCTGGCTGGTCCGGATCGGACCAATTGGCCGATACGGCCTAATTCGGGCATTATGGTCCAAATCGGACTAGCGGCCCGATTGGATCCAGCTCGCTATCTCCAATATCAAAGACTGCTGTAAGATCGGAGCGATGATGGCAACAGTTCAAGAGAAGTCGATTGAGATCACTGCGCCCATAAACGGCCCGTACTCGGAGATTCTGACTCCACAGGCGATCGAGTTTATCGGCGCACTGGCGCGCAATTTCGAGAAGCGCCGGACAGAACTGCTCCGCGCGAGAGTGGAGCGGCAGAAGACATTTGATCAAGGCGCGCTGCCCGATTTTTTGACGGAAACGGCATCTATTCGCGAAGCCGAATGGACCGTGGCTCCAATCCCCAAGGACATGCTGGATCGCAGAACGGAGATCACTGGTCCAGTGGATCGCAAGATGGTGATCAACGCGTTGAACTCGGGCGCCAGCGTTTTCATGGCGGACTTCGAGGACGCCAATTCGCCGACTTGGGCCAACGTTGTCGAAGGACAGATCAACCTGCGCGACGCGGTGAACCGAACCATTCGCTTGGTGAGTCCCGAGGGCAAGAAGTACGAGCTGGCTGAACAGACCGCGACATTAATGGTGCGGCCGCGCGGCTGGCACCTGGTGGAAAAGCATGTGCTGGTGGATTCGCAACCGATTTCGGCATCGCTGTTCGACTTCGGGCTGTTCTTCTTCCACAATGCGTGGCAGCTTCTCAAGCGGGGGACAGGTCCGTATTTCTATCTGCCAAAACTCGAAAGCCATCTGGAAGCGCGGCTGTGGAACGACGTGTTTCTTTTCGCCCAGGAGCGGCTGTCCATCCCGCGTGGAACCATTCGGGCGACGGTGCTGATTGAAACCATACTCGCTACTTTCGAGATGGATGAAATCCTGTGGGAACTGCGAGAGCATTCGGCCGGGTTGAATTGCGGCCGCTGGGACTACATTTTCAGCTTCATCAAGAAATTCCGCAAGCGGCCCGAGTTCGTGCTTCCGAACCGCTCGCTCGTCACCATGGATCGCCATTTTCTGCATTCCTATGTGCAGTTGTTGATCAAGACCTGTCACCGTCGCGGCATTCATGCCATGGGAGGAATGGCGGCGCAGATTCCGATCAAGAGCGATCCGGTGGCGAACGAGCAGGCTCTCGAAAAAGTTCGCCAGGACAAACTGCGCGAAGTGCGCGCCGGGCACGATGGAACGTGGGTGGCCCATCCCGGCTTGGTGCCGATCGCCAAGGAGATCTTCGACAGACACATGCCGGAGCAGAACCAGATCGCTCGCAAACGCGACGATGTCAGCGTAAATGCCAAGGATCTGCTCGCGGTTCCTGAAGGCGAGATCACCGAGGCCGGCGTGCGCTGGAACATTGATGTGGGCCTGCAGTATCTGGAAGCCTGGCTGGGTGGCCAGGGCTGCGTTCCCATCTACAATCTGATGGAAGACGCTGCCACCGCCGAAATCTGCCGCGCCCAGGTGTGGCAGTGGGTGGAGTTTGGGGCGAAGCTCGCGGACGGCCGCAAGCTCACTGACAAACTGGTGCAGGAAATGATTGCTGAGCAAGTCTCGAAAATGGCACACGAACGCGGGCCGCGATCGTTCAGCAACGGCTCCTTCCGCTTGGCGGCGGATTTGCTCGAGAAGCTGATGACCGGCGTGGAATTTCCGGAATTCCTTACGCTCGCGGCGTACAGTTATCTGGATTGACTCTGAGTTAGTTGCTGCGCCGCCCTTCGCTCGAGGTGCTGCTTGGCATTGGCGCACATCGCATCGAGGATATCCAAGGCGTACGGCTTTAGAGTCGCTGTCCGGTCGCTTTGCCAGGTAAGTCCGTAATCAAAGATGTTCCAGAAATCTACGCGCACACCATCGCCAGGACCCTTGACGACCTGTTGTTGTGGATCCGGCTTCGGTCCGTGGGCTGCCAGCATCTCCTCAACCACCTTTCTTGGCAGCGGTCCATCGGAGAACCGCGCTACATCGGGGCACCAGCGCAGGACTTCGCGGCTGTCTTCGTCCCTCACCGCGACCATGCTGGTAAAGCCCTCCGTGTTGCCCACCATGGTCTCGTCGTCGAAGATGATGCCGGCCACTTCCACGCGGAGGCCAACCAGTTGTGCACTCTCAGTGTGCGGCTTGTCGAACAAGAAGGTTGATTCGCGGGTCATTTCCGGCATAAGTGCATCGAGATTATTCGAGTCCGTTCCGGGCCCTGCCGGAATGATACGCGCCAGGCCAAGGCCTTTGAAGTAATCGATGCTTCTCGCGCCACTCAACTTTTCTTCGTCGGAATATGACGAAACCAACGAGATGCTGTAGGCCGTAATCAGCTTGCCGCTCGCGTTACGAACGACGATTTTCGCGCGAAAGGCTTCGGCGTCGATACTCACGGATGCGACATCGAGCCCGAGTTTATTCGGCACCTTCGTAACGGTCTGGCCGAAAGCAGAAATGACGCCCACAACTATTGTTACTAAAATAGGCTTCGCGCGCATATTAGATTCAGTATACGCCCGAAGATCACGGTATTTAGCGATGCCCCGCGTTGGATTTCGGAGCGCTAGAACTTGAGAAGCGCTCCGTACTCTCAAGCGAATGTGCAGAGCAGTACAATGAGCTTGATTGAGCGCGATTCCCGATCAACTGCTGGCGGAACTGAAAGATTGCGTCGCCCAGCGCCGCATCTCGGACGGCTTTGCTCTTCTCGACTCACACGCAGCTCTTTTTGACTCGTTCGATGCATTCTCGCGTAATGCTCCGGCGTTTCTCGGCTATCTGGCGCAATGGGTGGACATCGGCTATCGCGATTCTGACTTGGTGAAGCGGCTGCTGGCCTGCTACAGCAAAGAATCGCGATCCGGACTGCCGCTATTGAGCTACGCGCATCTCCGCATGGCGGAAGCGATGTTGGCGATGTCCCAAGAAGAAGCCGAAGCCGCGATTGGCCATCTAAACGTAGTTTTGACGCTGGCCGACGATGTGAATGACCCGGAGCTGGTGGCCATTGCACACTACTGGAAAGCACGCTGCCAACGTAAGAGGGGCGAATACGATCACGCTTTAAGGCATGCCACCAAGGGCCGCGATCTCGCCCTGCAATGCGGGCAATCGTCGATGGCGGCGGTAATGCGCGTGCTCGAGAGCTGGATTCTTTTTCAAGAAGGCAGGCCGAAAGAGGCGTTCCAGACGCTCTCGGAAGCCCACGCGGTGCTCAGCCAAACCGACGACTACGTTACGTTGGGAAATATCGAATCCACTTACGGCCGGATTCTGCGGCGCGAGGGCCGCTATGGACCGGCCATCGAGCACTTCACACGTTCCATCGAACTGTTCCAGAAGCGCGACCCGGAGCATCGCAATCTGGCGCGGACGCTGGCTAATATGGCGCATGTGCAGCGTTTGCTGGCGCAGCAGTTCCGGAAAAAAATCGACGCGGACGCTGCGCATCGGCGCAAGAGCGGAACCACTGGACCCGCAACTCCGCAGCTCTATCGGGAAAAAATGGAGCAGCTCCGGCAGGAGGCTCTGCAAAATCTGGATCAGGCGGCGCGAATCTATGAGCAGCATCCCAATCATCGGGGCATGGGAACCGTTCACCTGAATCGCGGATATCTGTACCTGGATGAAGGTCAACTGGATCTGGCGGGCGAGCAAGCTGACGGTGCCTACATCTGCGGTGAGGGGAAGCAGGATCTGATTCTGATGGCCCGGGCGCGAATTCTCCAATGCGCGGTGGAAAATGCCCGGGTGGAAGAAGGAATTGAAGAGCGCCTGGATGCGCGGAGCCACGCGCAGGCCGCCCTGGACTACGCACGCGACGCCGTGGAGATGGCCAAGCACACGCAAAACCGGCGGCTGCTGGCGCGTGTACATACCTGGCAAGGGTTGACGCTCTCGAATCATTTCTTCAACGCCCGCGATGCTGCGCGGGAATCCATGAATCAGGCGGCGGCATTTCTGGAGCCGGGAATCCACGATCATGTTTGGGAGGATTTCCAGATCCTGAAAGGCCGCGTGCTGGAGGGCGCCGATATGAATGCGACGTTGCTGGCATGGTCCCACGGACAGGTAGGCGACAAGACGTTCCAGCAACTTGAAGAGGATTTCGCCGACATCGTGATTCCGAAAGTATGGGAGCAGGAAGGCCGCAAGGTGTCGCGAGTATCCAAGCGGCTATCGATTTCACCCAAGAAAGTGCGACGAGTGCTCGAACGGCTGGGATTGCGCCCTGCCGACGCGACGGAAAACGAGCCGGATTAGTTGCCAACGGACGGCCCTCTGGTTTCGTCTATAGTGTGCTTATGCTGCTACAGGATTTCCGCTACTCCTTGCGCGTCCTGCTTCAGAATCCGGGCTTTGCCGCGGTGGCTGTATTGTCGCTGGCGCTCGGGATCGGGGCTAACACCGCCATTTTCAGCATCGTGGACGCGGTGCTTCTCAAATGGCTGCCGGTCTCATCGCCGCAGGAACTGGTTGTGATCGCGCGCAATCCCAAGGAACCCAGCGTCGGGTTTAACTATCCCGACTACGAATACGTCCGCGATCATAATCAAGTGTTTTCGGGCGTTCTGGTTTCGGGCGGAGGGGGCGGCGCGTTTAGTATGACAATCCCGGACGAGGGCGCGCACGGAGGGAGCCAACTGGTGCCGGGGACTCTGGTTTCCGGCAACTATTTCCAAGTGCTGGGTGTGACGCCGGCCATCGGACGGCTGATTACTCCGGATGACAACAAGACGCCGGGCGCTCACCCGGTCGCGATCCTCAGCTACGATTTCTGGAAGAATCGGTTCGCCAGCGATCCGCGCGTATTGGGCAGAAAAATCACGCTCAATGGCTCTCCGTTCACCATCATCGGCGTATCCAGGCAGGGCTTCGTAGGGACCAGCGTTGGGAACTCGACCAGCTTATTCGTGCCCGTCATGATGCTGCAGCAAGTGGATGCCAATGCCCGCAATTGGAACACACGCCACTACTGGTGGCTGACTCCGCTCGCGCGCTTGAAGCCGGGAGTCAGCATGCAGAAGGCGACTGCGGACGTCGATGTCTTGTTCAAGCAGATTGAGCAGAACGACCCCGAACGGCGGCCCACTCCGGAGTTCGACAAGAAAGAGCACGAGCTGAGAAATCAGGCAGTGCTGCTCGCGGGAAGCGGCGGCTATTCGTATCTGCGAAACCGGTTTTCGAAGCCACTTGCAGTACTTGGCGCGGTGGTGGGTTTGGTTTTACTGATCGCGTGCGCGAACGTGGCTAACCTGCTGCTGGCCCGCGCGGCGTCACGGCGAAAGGAAATTGCGATTCGAGTGGCGATTGGCGCCGGGCGCTGGCGCCTCATTTCGCAATTGGTCACCGAAGCGGTGATTCTGGCGGTGATCGGCGGGCTGGCTGGCCTGGTTTTCGCATATTGGAGCGAACGGGTGCTGCTGAGCCTGCTACCGACCGGAACGTTCCCGCTGGATCTGCATCTGACACCCGATGCGCGGTTACTCGGTTTCTCGTTTGCGGTTTCTCTGCTCACTGGTTTGATCTGCGGCATCGTGCCCGCGCTCAAAGCTACCCGGCCGGACGTGGTATCGGCTTTGAAGAGCGACTTCTCGCAGCGGTTCGCGCGATTGGACTTACGGAAAGCGTTGGTGATTGTACAGGTGGCGCTTTCGTTATTGCTGCTGGTGGGAGCTGGATTGTTCGTGCGGAGCCTTGAGAACCTGCGCGATCTGGATCCTGGATTCGTGCGTGAGAACGTTTTGATGGTGGAGACTTCCGCCGGATCAATCGGGTATAAGGGGCAACGCATTCGTACTTTCGAAGACCGCTTGCTGAGCGCGGCATCGAGACTGCCGGGCGTTCGGGTGGCCAGCCTGGCGATGCTCACGCCGTTGCAAGGCTCGCGCTGGAATTCGGGAATCGTTGTGGAGGGGCATCCCTGGAAGCCGGACGAAAAGCCTTACTTAGACTTCAACGCGGTGAGCCCGCATTATTTCGAGACGTTGGGCATATCGATTCTGCAGGGCCGCGACTTCCGCGATCAGGATAATCCGGCTTTTTCTCCCGATCCGCCGGAGAAGCCTTATCCGCCCGGCAAAGAGCCGCCCGAGCCGCCCGGTCCGCCCAAGGTCGCGATCGTCAATCAGACCATGGCGAAGACATTCTTCCCCAATGAGAATGCGCTCGGCAAGCATTTTTCCATGGGCGACAAATTCAATATCGAGGATTCCTACGAGATCGTCGGTGTCGTGAAGGATACCAAGTACTTTGGATTGCGCGAGGCAGTGGAAAGCATGATCTGCGTGTCCAGTTGGCGGCAGGGCGCCGGCGACAGGGTCCTTTGCATTCGAAGCACCGGCGACGCGAAGCCATTGATCGAAGGAGTGCGGCGCGAGGTACGCAATCTGGATAGCGCGATCCCGGTGAGAGAAACAGTGACCATGGAGCAGCAGTTGAACAATCACATTTCGCAGGAGCGGCTGATCGCGACGCTGTCGAGTTTCTTTGGTTCGCTCGCGCTGTTGCTCGCTGCCATAGGATTGTACGGGCTGATGGCTCACACCGCTACTCGCCGCACTCGGGAGATCGGGATCCGGATGGCGCTGGGCGCGCAGCGGACCAATGTGCTGTGGTTGATCCTGCGGGACGCCGTGGTGCTGGTGTTGCTGGGAGCCGTGATCGGTCTGCCGGTTGCGTTTGGCGTGACGCGATTCGTCAGTAGCTTTTTGTATGGGCTTACCGCGCGGGATCCTGTGACAATGATCGCCGCCACGGCGGTGCTGGCGCTGGTTACTGTGATCGCCAGCTTCTTGCCGGCGCGGCGGGCGAGTAAGGTGGATCCGATGGTGGCGCTGCGGTATGAGTGATCGTGGTCCCGCTTTGTTGAGGACGCGCGGTAGCGCACGCAATCTTGCGTGCCGTGTTCGCACTCTTGCGAACACCCGTAGCGGCCGAACCCAAGCGTTCACAGGAGTGTGAACGCGGCACGCAGGAGTGCGTGCGCCATGGGGCGTCTTGTGGAATCAAGCGATGCCCAGTTTTTTTTGCAGCTCTTCGAGCGAAACACCTTTTGTTTCCGGATAGAGCGACAACACTACGAAGAACTGCACCACCATCATCGCCGAAAAGAACATGAACGGAACCGCGCCGGAGCGTTTGGCGAGGATCGGAAACACACCGGAGATGGCCGCGTTCATGACCCAATGCGTAGTGCTGCCCAGGCTCTGGCCTTTGGCGCGCACGCGATTGGGAAAAACTTCGCCGAGATAAACCCAGATCACCGCGCCTTGCGAGAAGGCGAAGAATGCGATGTAGCCTACCAGCAGCCAAACCAGCCAGTCCTCGTGTTGGGCGGTGGAGAAAATGAATGCCACTCCCGCCAGGCATATTGCCGTACCTACCGCGCCGACCAGGAGCAGCGTCCTGCGGCCGAGTTTGTCGATGACCGACATCGCGATCATCGTAAACAGCAAATTGGTGGCGCCGATCGCTACAGCTTGCAGGTCGCCCGAGACTTTGCTGAATCCAGCTTTCGCGAAGATATCGTTCAGGTAATAAAGGATGGCATTGATCCCCGAGAGCTGGTTAAACATGCCGATGGAAACGGCCAGGAAAATCGGGAGCAGGTACTTCCGCTGGAAGAGGGGTTCGTCCGCGTGGCCATGGTCGGCGTCAATGGACGCTACGATGTCCTGGAGCTCGCCTTCGGCGTTCTCTTCACCGATCTGTAGCAGCACGTCGCGCGCTTCCGCCGTGCGGCCTTTCTTTGCTAGCCAGCGCGGGCTCCGCGGAATACCGAATAGCAGCAGGAAGAAAAGGATGGCGGGCGCGGCCGACACTCCAAGTTTCCAGCGCCATTCCGCGGCACCGAACCCCCCGAGGCCCATCAGGTAGTTCGAGAGATAAGCCAGCAGAATACCCGCGACTACATTGAACTGAAAGAAGCCAACCAGGCGGCCGCGCCATTTTGCAGGAGCAATCTCGGCAATATACATCGGTCCCAGCACGGAAGACCCACCAATACCGAGGCCGCCAATGAGGCGGAAGAATACCAGCGAATACCAATCCCACGCGAATGCGCAGCCCAGCGCGGAGATGACGTACAAGATGGCCATCACGCGCAGACTATCGCGCCGTCCATAGCGATCACCGGGGATTCCGGCAAACAGCGCTCCGAGGATGGTGCCCCAGAGAGCGCTAGCCACCGTGAGACCAAGCGCGGCGGGCGAAAGCTGATAGGCGTCCGTCAGCGCATGCGTGGCGCCGGCGATCACCGCGGTGTCGAAGCCGAACAGCAAGCCGCCCAGCGCGGCTACTCCGGTGCTTCTCAGCAGATAGGAATTTATTTTCATGGAGTGATCACCAGATTGAGCCCATGGTCCAGAGTTCGGACTTGACCGCGCCAGGTTGGCCGCCTTTCGAGTAGAATTCAATGCCGCGTGCGCTTTGCGGTGGAAACACGAGATTCGTGATGGCGATTCGTCCATCATCGGCGAAGACTTCGATGGAACTTCGATCTACCAGCACGCGCAATCGAAGTTCGCTGCCATCGAGCTGAAGGGGCGCGGTAGTGCGGGCAGGAAAATCCTTATTGAACGATGTGTCGCCGGAGTGCGTGCGGTCGACGAAGAGCTGCTGTTTTTCGCGATCGAATCCGACTAGCGTGAACGTTCCGCCGGCGGCCAGCAGCTTCCAGCCAACTTCCTTCGCATTCCCCAGTGGCACGGTTGCTCGCAGTTCGAAGCTGTCACTTCCCGGCTGCAATGGTCGTCGAAGTTGTTCTAGAGAATCGATCGGATTCTGAACCAGGCGGAGTCCCTCCGGCGTGGTGCGCAACGCGAGCTTGCGCGGCACCGTCATTTGTCCGCGCCAGGGCTTGGTGGGGACGTCGGCGGCGTACTGCCAATTGTTCATCCAACCGATCATAACCGGAGATTGAGTGTCACGCAGGTTATTGAATGTCAGTGCGCAGTAGCAATCCTTGCCGTAGTCGGTCCAGAGAGTGAGGGTGGATGGGTTGTCATTCGCAAAGCGCGTGCCATCAAATTGACCGGTGAAATACTGCTCGCCCGATCCTCCCTGCAATGCTCCCGGATTCAGTCCCACCTTCAGCACCCAACGCGTCTGGCCGGGTTTCGAGTCTACCGGCAATTCGAAAAGCTCGGGACATTCCCACTGGCCGCTGGTGGCGCCCGCGGGACCGAAATCACTCAGCGTCTGCCAATGCTTCAGATCGGAGGATCCGTAGAAACGAACTTTGTGATCGTTCGGAAGCGAGACAGCCATCACCCACCGCTGGGCGCGATCGGACCACAATACTTTGGGATCGCGGAAATCCGACATGTGAAGATCGAGGACCGGATTCTGAGCGTACTTGGTCCAGGTGCGTCCGCGATCGTTGCTGTAGGCAAGGTTCTGAGTTTGGAGGGATGGTCGAGATGCGGCCTCGGGAGTGTATGCGGTGTAGATGGCGACGAGACACGGTTTCGCGCCGGCGCAGAATCCGCTCGAGTTGTGTTGATCCACTACCGTGCTGCCGGTGAAGATCATGATGCCGTTCTCTTCCGGAAGAGCGACCGGCAATTCGCGCCAGCGAACCAAATCGCGGCTGACGGCGTGGCCCCAACTCATGTGACCCCAGCGATCGCCGAACGGATTGAATTGGAAGAACAGATGATACTCGCCCTCGAAGTAGACCAGGCCGTTGGGATCGTTGGTCCAATTGCGGGCGGGAGAAAAATGGAACTGCGGGCGGTAGGGTTCCTGATAGCGTCCAGTCTGGCAGAGAAGGGTCAGCGTGGCGATGAGGAGAGATGCGGCGAATCGCGGCGGCAAGATCCTTACAGTCTATCTCGGTCGGCGGTGTATGCTAGACGACTGTTATCTTAGTTCGTATGCCATCTCATTCCGAAATTTCCAGCGCCCTGATTCAGGATCTGGGGCTCTCTCACCCTCCTATCGCGGTTTGCCTGACCGATAGCGTTCCAGCCGGTGTCGAAGCGTGGTCCGGACCGATTCCCGCCGGTTGCCGCTTCTGGCAGGAGGCTGGAGCCCGAGTGTTTGCGACATCGGCTAGCGATCATAGTTCCTGCGCGATCGGGCAGTACACGCATAATCTCGAGATGAGCCCGGCGTCGAATACCGATCTCATGGACGCGCTGAAGGTCTTTGCCGATTTGACTTACGTTCGCGAACAGGACCTGCAGATGATTCCGGTACTCGCATCCAAGCCGAAATATGTGATTTACGGCCCGCTGGCGGAGATCCCTCTCGATCCAGATGTCGTATTGCTGCTGGTGCGCGCCGACCAGACATTGATTCTCTCGGAAGCCTCGCAGCAATTGGAGAACGGACTGCCTCCCGCCATGGGGCGTCCGGCGTGCGCGGTTATTCCACAGGCGAGGAATACGGGACGTTCGGCGCTGAGCTTGGGATGCTGCGGCGCTCGGGCTTATCTGGATGTGCTTTCTGAAAACATCGCGCTGTATGCGATCCCGGGCGCGACGCTCGACGCCTTCGCGGAGAGAATCACGGCGCTTTCGAAGGCCAACGGGATTCTGACTAAATTTCACCAGATCCGCAGGAAAGATATCGAGGCAGGGAATGTTCCGACCATCAAGGAATCTTTGGTGGCGCTCCAGTCCGCGTGAAGTACACTGACTCTCTCAGGCAAGGCACCGACTCCCTTGAAGACGTCTGTTCAGAAATATTGATTCTAAGGGACCCGCTTGTGGCGCACGCACTCATGCGTGCCGTGTTCGCACTCTTGCGAACACCGGTGGCGACCGAACCCTAGCGTTCACAGGAGTGTGAACGCGGCCCGCATGAGTGCGTGCGCTACGGCGCGCCTCCATGGCCCATGGGAACTCCCTCACGGTCGCGGTTCGGTAGCGCTTCAGGTATACTGTTGTCAGTTACTGAGAGGAGCTTCTTGAGCAAACCTACCGATCTGGTGCAAGGCACGTTGGACCTGCTGGTGCTAAAGGTGATCGCGTTGGAGCCGATGCACGGTTGGGCGATTGCGCAACGCATCCGGCAGATCTCCGGCGATGTGCTGCAAGTGGGGCAAGGCGCGCTTTATCCATCACTGCACAAACTCGAGCAGAACGGATGGATCAGCTCAAAGTGGGCGATCAGCGAGAACAATCGGCGTGCCAAGTACTACACCCTGACAAGAGCCGGGCGTAAAGCGATGGACCAGGAAGCGGCGCAGTGGGAACGCTTGTCCACCGCGATCGCGCTGGTGGTCGGGAAAGCTTGAGAGAAGGTAACCGCGATGCGTTTGGCCAGTATTCTCTATATGCGGTTTCGATCACTCTTCTCGCGCGCGAAGGTGGAGCAGGATCTTGACGAGGAGCTGCAATATCACCTGGAGCGGCAGATTGAAGAAAACGTGGCGGCCGGGGTGAGCCGCGAGGAGGCGCGCCGGGCCGCGCTCAAGGCTTTCCAAGATTTGGAACAAAGGAAAGAGGAGTGTCGCGACATGCGGGGATGGAATCTGATTGACAACTTGACGCAGGATCTGCGCTTCACGCTGCGGCAGCTCCGGAAAAATCCCGGATTCACTTCGACGGCCATCCTGATGCTCGCGCTCGGTATGTGCGCGAGCGTAGCGATTTTCGCATTTGTGGACGCGGCGCTGTTTAAGCCGCTGCCGTACCGGAATCCCGCGACCTTGTTGGGCGTATATGAGCACATCGATCTTTGCCCGCGATGCAATCTTTCCTATCTCGACTACGTGGATTGGAAGAAGCTCAACAAAGTCTTTAAGTCGCTCGAGCTTTACCATGGCGGCGGTTACATCCTGACCACGCCCTCGGGCGTGGAACCGGCGCCCGCGGTCCAAATATCCGCCGGATTTTTCCGCACGCTAGGCGTTGCGCCCGCCCTTGGCCGCGATTTCTATGCTGGCGAGGACCGGCCAGGCGCGCCTCGCACGGTGATGCTCAGTCACGATTCGTGGATGAAACGGTACGGCGGGAAATCCGATGTGATAGGCCGCAGTGTCACTCTGGATAACAACCCCTACGTCATCATCGGCGTGTTGCCCGTGGATTTTCATTTCGCCCCGCAGGGTTTGGCGGAGTTTTGGGCCATGGAGGACGGCACCGGATCCTGCGAGAAGCGGCGTAGCTGCCACAATTCCTTCGGCATCGCGCGCTTGAAGGATGGCGTCACGATTCAGGCAGCGCAAGCGGATACTTCATTGATAGCAGCTCAGTTGGAAAAGCAGTATCCGGATTCCAATCACGGCCAGGGTGCACTGGTGCTGCCGCTGAGTGAAGTAATCGTGGGGACAATCCGCCCGATCCTGCTGGTGCTGCTGGGCGGCGCCGGATTGCTATTGCTGATCGCATGTGTGAACGTCGCCAGCTTGCTGCTGGTTCGCGCCGAAAGCCGCCGGCGGGAGATGTCCGTACGAAGCGCGCTGGGCGCCTCGCGCGTGCGATTGATCCGCCAGTTTGTGACCGAGGGTCTGGTTTTGGTCGCAGCCGGAAGTTTGCTGGGCTTGGCGTCGGCGTCGTGGGCCATGCAGCTACTCACGCGTTTGATCCCCGCGGGCATGCTTGCCGGGATGCCGTTCCTGCAGGGCCTGGGGCTGAATCTTCGCGTAGCGCTATTCGGATGCGGAATCGCGCTGCTCGCCGCAGTGCTGTTCAGCGGAACGCCCGCGCTGCGTCTCTCTTTCGCGGAGATGCGCGAAGGGCTCGGCGAAGGAAGCCGAGGTTCGGCGGGAAATACCTGGCGCCGTCTAGGTTCGAAACTTGTTGTTGTGGAACTTGCCACCGCCATGGTGTTGCTGGTAGGCGCGGGCTTGCTGGGCCAGAGTCTCTATCGCCTGCTGCATGTGGATCTTCAATTTCAGCCCGACCATATGGCGACGCTGATGATTGGCGCACCCGATTCCACCTATGGAAAGGATCCGCAGTCTGTGGCGCTGGCGCGGCAGATCATGAATCGCGTCTTGAGTCTGCCTGGAGTAACATCGGCCGGAACGTCGAGTGTTTTCCCGGTAAGCTTCAACGGCAACACGGATTGGATCCGATTCGTGGGCCGTCCCTACAATGGCCAGCACAATGAAGTGAATGAACGGGAAGTGAGCGCCGGCTACTTCGCGGCCATCGGCGCGAAAGTGCTGCGTGGCCGTTACTTTACCGAGACCGAGGATGATACCAAGCCCAAAGTCGCAATCATCAATCAGGCTCTGGCGAAGAAATATTTTCCCGGCGAGGACCCGATCGGCAAAGTCATCGGCGATACCGAGCTGACGCCTAAATCGCTGAGGCAGATCGTTGGAATTGTGGACGACATTCGGGAAGGCTCGCTCGAAGCAGAAATCTGGCCGGCCGAGTATCTTCCGTTCAATCAGAATCCGGGCACGTATATGTCCTTGGTGGTTCGAACGTCGCAGTCCGAGCAGACCACACTTCCTGCGTTGACGGCGTTGATTCGCGAGATCGATCCCAACATCGTCACGTTCGACGTTCGCAGCATGCGCGACCGGATCGGCCACTCGACTTCGGCGTACATGCACCGTTCCTCAGCCTGGCTGGTGGGAGGTTTCGCGGTTCTGGCATTGTTGCTGGGCGTCGTGGGGCTGTATGGGGTGATCGCCTACTCGGTGAGCCAAAGGACGCGCGAGATCGGGGTACGAATGGCGCTGGGCGCGGAGCCAAATAGCGTGTACGCGCTCATTTTGAAAGAGGCAGGATGGTTAACCTGCGCTGGAATCTTCGTGGGCATGATTTGCTCGCTGGCGGCGACCACGCTGATGGGCAAGCTGCTATTCGGCATTCGATCCTGGGATGTGCCGACGTTGATCGCTGTCGCCGCGGTACTGGGTGTTTCGGCGTTGGCCGCGAGCTTCATCCCGGCGCGGCGGGCTGCGTCGGTGAATCCGGTGGATGCGTTAAGGGCGGAGTGAAAAACCGTTTCTCGTTTCTCGTTTCTCGTTAGGGGCGGTCGGTAATTGGTAACGAGAAACGATGAACGAGAAACGTTTTTTTTTATCGCTCTCCGAAGTTATAGCCGACCCATATCGATCCGCCCGGAACTACGTCGCTTCCGAACTGGTTCGTTAAGCCGGGCACGTAGTGAAAGTCGAACTGGGGACGAACGAATATGTGCTCGGTCAGGAAAATCTGTACGCCCGCGCTGAAGTTGATATCGAAATGATTCGCGGCGCCCACCGGCTCCGTCGAGGTGGAACACACGGCCGTTCCGATACAGCCGCTTTGAGTGTACGAGAAGCTGGTCCTGGCTTCGCCGATGCCGCCCATCAATTGCAATACTGCACGCTTCCGATTAATTGGCGCGTAAATGCCTTTCACGTCGTAGAACGCCTGACGAGATTGGAGCGGGCCGTAGTTGCCCTGGGCAGGTTGGATATTGGCTTGGAACCCACCGCCGAAATGCTTGGTGAACATAATGTCTCCGCCGAAGCCTAAGAAGAAGCCGCCCAGGCCGCCCGTGGCTTGACAGTTTGTGTCGGTGGATCCAGGCGTGCAGGTCCCAAACGGAACCAGCGCGGATGAGTTATCCAGACCGCCTCCGGTGGATGAATCATGCAGACTGCCGAAACCCAGATTGATATCAAATGCGCTCTGTGCGGCGGCGAACGGCAAGCACAAGGCGAATAGAGAAACTACCGGCAAATAACGGAACATTCGTTTCACTTAAGCAACCCCTTTAGTTGCGCCGATAAACTGCGCATGTCCGTTGGACGTGATTCGGCGGAAAGGGGTTTCAACCTATGCTTTTTTAGTACAAGACAAACGACCAGATTGTATCGGCAGTGGCCGCGATTACATATTGGCGGCCGTCCAGCATGTAGGTTTGGGCGGGATTCGTGACCCCGCCGATGCGCGTATTCCACAGCGGCTTTCCGGTAACCACATCGTGCGCCACCAGATTGCCCGCGCCATCGCCCGCAAAGAGCAACTTGCCAGCCGTGGTCAACATTCCACCGCCGCCGCCCTGGCCATAATAAGGACGCCGCCACTTTACTTCGCCGCTCCTGTAATCGATGGCCGTCAGGAAGCTGCCGCCGGACCCAATGTCGACTTCGTCCTTGCCGCCCAGGCCCATCGACCCCCGGGGATCTACGTCGGTGAGGTAGAAAATGGAATATTCGTCGGATTCCGCGACATAGAACAGACCTGTGTCGGGAGAATAGGAGGGCGGCTCCCAGTTGGTGGTGCCGTCAGAAGTGGGCGATACCAGCGAGCCCGCAATCGTCGCGTTCTTTCCGGGATCGGGAAACGGGCCACCAGCCTTGGTCAGGCGGTTGGACCAATTCGTCAACAGCCCGTATTTGCTGGTCACCAGATGCTCGCCGGTCACGCGATCCAAGGTGAACCAGTACCCGTTACGCGCCGCTGTCAGCAGCATCTTCCTCATTTTGCCGTTGAACATTCCGTCCACCAGCACTGGCGTCTGAGCGGAATCGTAGTCGTGCATGTCGTGCGGCGAGGTGGAGTAATACCAAACCATTTTTCCGGTATCCACGTTCAACGCAACGATCGCGCAAGTGAATAAGTTGTCCCCCTCGCCGCGTGTGCCAGTGGTGAATGCGGGCGT
>Ga0182024_10013688_pt1 | contig 15784 bp, 12 predicted proteins | sample P32metaG_FD_120480 | JGI IMG/M metagenome (GOLD analysis project Ga0182024, IMG submission 120480) | Permafrost microbial communities from Stordalen Mire, Sweden - P3-2 metaG (Illumina Assembly) | ecosystem: Environmental > Terrestrial > Soil > Wetlands > Permafrost | place: Sweden: Stordalen... | reverse complement strand
TCCGTAAACCGTGTCTTCTTCATGACTCCCTCGCTTGCCCGGGAGCCATCTTCGCAAAGAATCAACTGGTCCGAAAATCGCCTAGCACGTCACTGCGTCTCGCGAATGCCGAGCAGACTCACGGAGAAGCCCAAAGCAAGGCTACCCAGTGCGGCCGTCGCCACCGGAATCGCGGGCATGTAGGGGCTAACCGCCTGGCCGCGCAGGCGCGACGATGAGGAGGTTTGCACGACGGTGTCCATCGAAGTATTGGTAATGCTCATCGCAATCCCGGCCAGAACTAGAAGACTGACCAGACACGAAAACCAAGGAGCAGTGGCGGCTGCCACGAGCGTCAGACCGAATCCCGCGGCGAACCAGGAACTCAAGCGTCGCCGGTCACGCCTGGCATCGACTGCGAGGTGTCCAATGCCGCCGAGAAGTCCGCCCAGGCTGGTAAGGCTGAACTGTCCAGCACTACCGTGAAAAGCGGTCTTCACGAGACCCCGGCAGAAAGTCACAATCGGCCCGCACACAGCGCTCGAGAAGCAAGTAGTCAGCAGAGCGGCGCGCAGGTGTGGCGTGCGAGTGATGGCGCCGATGCCTGCGTAGGGATCACGAGGGTCGGACGCGCTCCGTGGAGCCTTCCCGCGCGATATTGGGCGCTCTTCGCTTTAACTACAAAGCGTCCGATACGCGCGCGCGCACGTACTTCGATGTCTGCTGCAGCCGGCGGTCGATTATCACCGCACCCTAACCGGCAATGTCTCGGCCGACAGCTGCACTTCATCGCCCAGTCCGTAATAGTAGTAGGCGGGCCGCGAGACGAGACGCAACAACGTAAACAACCGGAGGCCGAGTCGCTGGAGCACGCGCATGGACTGCGCCGGCAACAAATTTTCGTTCGATACGTGGACGATCCACTGCCGCCGGTCGATGGGTAGGTCACTCTCCCTCAGGCGGGCCATACCCTCGAGGGCGGGCTCTACATTAGGTTCCTCCGTAAAGCCGAAACTCAACTCCACGCCAATGACACTGCCAGTGTCCCTCTCCTTATCGACTACTGTAACCACATTTAGATTATCGCGAATATACGCCACCTTGCGGTGCGTGACTTCGACGAAGATCAGGTTCAGGGGCAGCACCCCGTATCGGTCCCACAACAATTGCAGCAAAGCCGGGGTGCGGTCCGATTCGTTGCGCAACGGCTTCGGAGTCATTAGCACCGCTGTTCGCTCGATAAAAATCCGACTCCTTCGGCGGAGCCGAATCAACTCCGTAGTTACGACCGAACCGCCCTCGGCTTCAATGCGATAGAGCTACTTCGGCAGCTTATTCCCATTCCCCTTGAATTTCTCCCCGAACGCTGTTAGCGGACCACCCCCCTTGGGATCCGTGTGGCAATCTCCGCAAGACTTTCCGGTTTGCGCAGCAAACTGCGCTGTTGCTGCGGCTGGCTGAAAAACAGCCAATGACACGATGCCCGCAATCATGACCGCAGCGGAAGTACCGCAAACTAGGACGAACCCTCTATTTGATTTTGCCTTCATAATCGAATTCTCCAGTGCTGATATTGATCGTAAAGCCACCACGGACAATGGCGAACGCTTTCGGAGGATCTGGTTTCGTGGCGCCCTACCCGCCGTGCGTGTGATTAGCAGCAAGACCTCCGTGAGTCTGTGCGCTACCGTACACATTGGTTCGGGTTGTCACCCTGAGGCGCCGCGCCTTCGGGCTCTTCGGACGGCACCGCCGACAGCCGGTTTGCTCGATTGACGCTGGTGAATCAATGCATTGCGACGCAGAAGCCAAGCACCGGTGTCGACAACGAGACAGCGAGTCACCCGCTCGTCATCATCTAAATCGATTTCCTAACATGGTCAATGGCTGCTAGAAGCCACAACCGGGCGCATGTGCGCGGTTCTTCGGGCATAGTTGCAATCGCCAAAATCTACGGGCCGTTGCTGATGCGCTCTGTTCGCCGCCGCACGATGGCATCCGACACGCTTTTGCTGGCGCCTCGGATCATTGGGTCTTTCACTCAGCGAGCATGCTCTTCGGCGACCGTGCGTCGTGCTTATCTAGAGGGTGAATGCAGACCACTGATATGTCGAGGCGTCAAAAACTAAGGGCCCCGCATCGAGCCCTCTGTTAGCATGGCTGTCCACGCGAGGACGCCAACCGAGATGGCCGACATGCTGATCCATGATATGACTCGGCAAGCCAGTATTGACCTGCTGGCGCGCACGCCGCTATGCAGATTGGCCTGTGCTCACGAAGGGCAACCCTACATCACCCCAATCCATTGTGCGTATCACGACAACTGCCTCTACAGTTTCTCAAGGCTTGGGCAAAAGATCGCCTGGATGCGGGCAAGTCCGCTGGTTTGTGTGGAGGCCGATGAACTGGCTAGCCTTCAGGATTGGGCTACGGTGATCGTTTTGGGCAAATATGAAGAGCTACCCGATACACCTCAGTACGGGGCGTATAGGAAGCGAGCCTACGAGCTGCTGCAAAGGCGGCCCGTCTGGTGGGAGCCCGCATACGTCACGCACCGTGAGAAATCGCGCCCGTTGGAGTTCATGTATTTTCGAATACACATTGATCAGATCAGCGGCCAGCGCGGCGTTCCAGATATGGTTCACGACACACAGTTCTCCGCAGCACGCGAAGGTGGCTGGCTGCGCAGAATTCTGGGGCGGCTGGAGCATCAAAAGAGTCACCATTAGCGGCTGCACGCCATGGCTTCCTGCAGCCTCCCGATGTGAACTCAGGGCACGAGAACTGGCCCTCGAATCGACCTCTACGAATATCGGCAAGCGCTTGATTCGCCTGACTGAGCGAATAGCGGTTAGTCTGAGTGACGATGCCGATCTGCGGCACCAGCCGCAGGAATTCAATGCCATCCTGTCGCGTCAGATTGGCCACCGACATGAGCTGGCGCTCTTCCCATAGCAGCACATAAGGGATGCTCGGGATGTTGCTCATGTTGATGCCCGCGCGTACGTGGCGTGCACGCTCAAGCGTCATAAACTGATTGCCGTTCAAACATTGCAGGCGTGGTGTGGTCAATCGGGAGCCGCTGATCGGGCGCGGCTGGCGCACCCCTTCAATGACTCCTGAGTCTGCCTCTTGCACTCGGCGATATCGGCTTGGCGAGACGTCCCGCCTCGAGCACGCGATCAATGGCGCGCGCGATGCGCGCGTCGTATTGCACATCGCTGTCGCGTTGCATCTGCGCGGGCAGACTCATCCGAATCGCACCCTTACAGCCACAGCGCCGGCGGCGAGCCTCATTTGGACTTCGGCGCATCGGCGCCAGCGTTGCCGAATTGATAATGCACCGTCAGGCCGAAGAGATTCACGTTGTCATGATAGGGCTGCAGGCCGAGGGCCAGCAGGTTCGGCACGGTGGATGGCCCCACCCCGTCGAGTGACCAGTCTCTGCTGTTGTACTCCTCGTGCGCATAGCGGAAATGAATCTGCAAAGCAGCCGTCCATCGATAGGCGACGTCGAGGCGCGCAGAATCCAATTTGGTCCAATTCTGCGGGAAAGCCTGTTGCAGGCCGCCGAGCGTGGAGTCGGTGTCGTCGTATGACGGTGCAAGCAGGTAGTCCAATTTGAGAGTCCAGCGCTCTTGCGGCACCCACTGTGCGCCGATGCTCATGTTCCAGAAGCGCTCCGTATCCGCGACGAGCCAAGGCGTCGTGTCCGCCCCGGTGTAACCATTCTGCAGCATGAATAGGCGCTGGTAGCCTGCATCAATATAGGCGCTTAAGGTGTCGCGCGGTGTCCAGGTGAGCGTCGTCGAAGTACGCTGCTCGTGCGAGCTTTGCAGGCCGAGCGGGGAGGACCGATAGTCGTCTTTGGCGAGAAAACCCTCGACCGTCCAAGTAAGCGCCGGCGACGCAACCCAAGAACCCGTGAGCGTGGAGAATACGCGGTCGCGCGGTGCGTAGTTGAAGTCGCGGACCAGAGGGTTCTCCGCGGGTGGCAGAGCTGCGGCGTCGAACGAAGAGGCCTTGCGCAGCCCGTTGCCAAACTTCAGCGTAAAACTTAACGCCGCGATCGGAGTGATCGTGCCGCGGCCCCAACTTTCGGCGTCCTGGGTGTTGGTGACGACCTGCCCCGGGCTGTAGTGGTTGTCGTCGAACGTGCCACCGACGCCGATCCGCGCCCAACGGGCCAGGGCATAGTCGGCGCCGCCGTCGAGACGCACGCGATCCTCACCATAGCGGGGCGTGACCGCCGTGCCGCCCGGAAAGGTATCGGTCACGATGTAGGCGATGGCGATTGGCGTCGTCTGGTCGTCACGTCCGTCATAGGTCGCGTTGCCGCGAACATTGAGGTTAGGCAGCGGCCGCGACGCAAGGCCCAGCGCGTAGTGCGATAAGTGTACATCGCCATCAAGCGAGCCCGAGGGGGGAACGGCGGAGCCGGGCAAGGTGCTGTCGGGCAGGAAATCGACGTTCTGCTTGAGCGTGCCAAGTGACGCCGTGTAGCTAAGTGTCGTCGCGAACCATGGCAGCTGCACGTTTCCCGCCGCCGCGAGCTGCTGCAGAGTGTTGTTTGGCGGCAGCGCGAGACGGCCCTCGGTGGACCCCGGAACGATCGGCAGATATGGGTTCGCGAAAGTGAGCGTATCGCTGTTGTCTTCGAACCACGAGCCGCTGTAGGTCAGTCGGAAGCTCGCCCTGCGGCCGCTCCATGCGACGCCTCCTTCAAATGAATCCGTGATGTAGTCGATCGGCTGTGGCAATTGCACCGCCTCCGTTAGGAAGCTGCCGCTCGTGAGTCCGGTGCCATCCTTTTCCTGGCGGCGGAATTCGCCGAAGACCGTCCAGCTGGGACTGACAAAGAAGCGGCCCAGCAACGCCACCGTGCGGCGGTTGTCACCAATGTCGACGGGCGCGAGACTCGATTTGAGCTGAGTCATGGCGGTCGTGCTGCCCGCCGCCACCCAGCTTGCCGGCAGAGACAGGCTCGCGCCAGCGCCCTGAAAAGGGGTGACGGCCGTATCGTAGAGGCGCGTCGGCTGGCCGTCGTAGCTCAGACGCAGGTCGTAGCGGCCTTCACGGCCGCCTTCGACGTAGCCATCCCGCGAGGCCAGTCCCAGCCGCTCGAGACCATAGCTCGCATAAGACCCGTCATCGCTACGCATTTGTCCGGAACCTCCGGCGTCGGCATACGTGCCGCTGTGGTCGATTCCTGTGTAGCGACCGTAGCTCGCGTTCGCGCCGCTTGCGGACAGCACGCCGGCTTCCACTTCGGACTCGTAGCCATCCAAGAACGGACACTGCGTACACTTCCAGCCACTCGTATCCGTCGTCGGCGTATCCGCCGCTGCCGGCTCGACGGCGAGCACCGCGGCGAGCGCCAACGTGAGTATTGTGTGAATTTGCCAAGAGAGTGTTTTCACTGTCCTCTCTACCGCATCAGCGCGCGGCCTGACGGGTGGTTCGAGCCGTGAACCTGGGAGTGACAATTGATGCAGCCGCCGGCGAGGAGATACGCGCTCGGCATGCCGCCCGGCAGACCCTGGGGCGTATTCGCGATGGACGGATGACCCGCGCCCTCATGACACGTTTGACACAGAAATGGCGTACGCATCTTGAGAAGTGCCGGCTGCGCCGAACCATGCGGCTCGTGACAGTTGCTGCAGTCTTCCGTGACGGGCTGATGCTCCCAAAGAAACGGCCCGCGGTATTCGGCATGGCAGGTCGTGCAGGTCTCGTTGACGGTGTTCTTCACGAGCTGTGCGGGAGCCGTCGAGCCGTGAGGCGAATGGCAGGAGGTGCAGGCCATCTTGCCTTCGCGCAGCGGATGATGCGAAGGCTTAAAAAGATCTGTGTGCTGCGCTTGATGACAGGCGGTGCAGACCTCGATCTGAGTGACGGCACTCAGCACCGGGTCCTTGGCTGCGTGAAGCGTGTGGCAGCTCGCGCATGCCACGTTACTCCCCGCGTGGGCGCTCGATGCCCAATCATGCGCCGCGTTCGATTGGTGGCAGCCTAGGCAATTCGCGTTTTGCTGAGCGACCGTCGCGGGCGATTTGGGGCCGAAGACGACCATGCCCGCCGGCGGGCCGCCTCCCGCCTTCACGTGCGCGCCGCCGGGGCCGTGACAGGCCTCGCACTGCAGGCCGCCGTGGCCGAAGGGGCCGCGCGGATCGTTCGGACGCGCATGCTTGGTGCGGAACAAGCCCGTGACGGTGGCATTGTTATGGCAACCGAGGCAGGTGTCCGCGCCCTGCGGGCTGTACGCAGAGTCGGTATTCGGCGGGCCGTCAGCCGAGAACGCGTGGGCCCCGCCCAACAGCAGAGCGAATGCGCCACCCACGCAAGCACGCGGAAAGCGCTGCACTCAATCCGCCGTGGCGGGGATGTCGTGCACGACCATCACATCAGCGACTCCGCCCGGCCCGTGGCAGACGCTGCAGGTCTCCGCGTTCGCCGGGTTTGTGCTGGGAATCGTCCGGCCCTCCGCGTCTTTCGTGACTGTGGTCGAACCGCCGTTCTGCAACATGTGCGATTGGGTGACGGCGTCGACATGGCATGCCGAGCACACGGACATATTGGCTGAGGTCGCGATCGGGTTACCGACGGTCGTTGGGTTTGGCGATTCCTTCGACAGGCCGGTGAAGTAAGTCGTCGCCTGCACCGCGGTGTCGTCCACCGGATAGTAGCTGGTGGAGACATGGCAGGCGTCGCAGCGGTTGAGCTGGCCCGGATAGACGACATCAGTGAAGTTGTTCACCGAGCCACCGAAGCCGTAGATGACAAAAGGCGCGCCCGCCGCACCGCGAACGCTGCCGTCATGGATCGCGTGGATCATGTGCTTGAAGTCGATCGTCTGCTCCCACAGTCCGTCGATTCCCGGAGTCGTCGCCGTCAGCGTCTGACGCATGCCGACGTCGGTGGAAGCCGGGTTGTGGCAAGCGACGCAGACTTGCGGGTTGTTATTGCGGTTGTCGCCATGCAGAGCGAGCACGCTATGGCAGACGTCGCATTTTGCGATGTCCACGACCACGCGCCGCGCAACGGGTGCTTGGCCTGCGACGTTCCCGTAGCCGACCGCGCTCGTCACCGGGATGGCCGTCGCCCCGGGCCCCGTCGTAACGACGCCCGGATGACCTTCGAGCACGGCCGCCACGTTGGCGATGGCTGGACAGGCCGTGGCGCTCGCGGGCGGGCAGTTGGCGACCGGCGCCGCCGGCAGTGCCGTGGGCGACGTCAATGTAAACGCCCCGGTCGCATCGGGTCCCTTGATCGCCGAGAGTGGCACCGCCGCGGCGCACCCGGCGACCGCGAGCGGGTTCAGAGAAATCGGCTGGCCCCAAGCCGAAGGAGTCGTGCCGCTGCCCCAATTCGTGTAGTCGCTCGTGTCCCAGGCGATATCAATCGCGAGGCGCGCCGTGCCGCCATTGGCACACACGGGCAGGCCGGTACCTGGATCGGTGCCGGCAAATGGCGCGGCGGTGAGGATGTTGTACGGCGTATTGCCGGTTGTCGGATCGACGATCTTGAAGTTCACTACCGGATAGATTTGGCCGGCGTTGGTCGTGAAGCTCACAGTGTTGATGACGAACTCGAACTTGGTCGCTGCGACGACCTCGGGGATCGTGTGCGCCGCAACCACCCGCAGATTGCCATTGTCGATAGTCGAGGTCGGGCCGTGGCAGGTGGTGCACTGCGAATTGTTGGCGGGAAGGTTCGCCGCGCTGTGGTTCGCGCCGGTAGTGAAATTCACGTTGTCGTGGCAGGCGCCGCAGGCCTGCGTCGTGGGCACCGTCTCGTAGTTTGCGGCTTGCGGCAGACTCGGGACATTCTGTACGTGACAGGTCACACAGTTGCGCGTGTCCTGCGGGTAGAGCAGCGTGTCGAAATTCGACAGCGAATTCATGTATCCGACGATCCAGTAGCCGAGCCCCAGCGTCGGCGTCGTGTCCGGGCCATTCGCCGTCTGGATGCTCGGCAGCGTGTTACCAGTGTGGATTTTGTGGACCATCACCTTGAAGTCCAGCGTGTTGCCGCTATACGGGTCCGTGGTCCCTGGGTTGTGGCACATCACGCAGTACTGCACCTCGACACGCGCGCCGCCGTGCGCGGTCAATGACGTATGGCAGGTGTCGCAGGTCGCCGTCTCGACGATCTCGCGGCTGAAGATGCCGGTGGTCGCACCGGTCGACGGTTGGAAGGTGTAGGGGCCGTTGTTCGCCTGGGCGAGGCCACGGATTTCGAAGCCGACGCGATGCGTCAAAGTCGCGTTATAGATGACGTTCGGATCTTTCGTGATGTCTTTCTGGAACGTGTACTGGTAGGTGCCGTCGCCATTGTCGACGAACGTGCCACTCGTGGCGGCCTCAACCATGGCCTGCGTCTCGGGTGTCTTCGCGCAAGCCGGTACGCCCGCCGGGCATCCGCTGGGTGCGACGGTCCCATAGATGTACGAATTCCATTGGCTCGCCGAACCGTTTTGGCCCGGAACGAGTTGAGCAATGGTGAACCCCAGATCGGCCGCCGGCAGACCCCGTAGCAGAGCACCGTTCTGATCGGTGAGCTCGAACTTCACGACCGGCGGGCCGCTGATTGCGACGCTCGTGATTTTTCCGGTAATGGTAGTGGCCGTGCTGATGTTGAGTGCCGACCCCGTGGTCGATGGCCCTTGCGGGCCGGTCGCACCCGCCGGACCTGCCGGACCCGCCGCACCGGTGGTGCCACTACACGCCGCGAGCAGAGCGCTCAGTAGCACTGCTCCAAACGCGCTTGCGAGAGCGTAGACGCGGCGCAGCTCACGATTCCCGTTCACGGACGACATGCGTCACCCTCTCCTTAAAGGGCCGCGACGATCTTAGAAGTCGCTCCAGCCCACCGTCCCGACCCCGCCAGAGCCAGCGTGCTTCGTACGAAGCTACGGCGGCTGTCTCCGCTCGGTCTGTACGTTAGCGCACAGATGGTAGCACGACAAAACAAGTAGAAGCCCCCTCTTGTCGGTCGCGGATCAAGATATACTCTTGGCGTACAAATTAGATTACGGAGCGCTAGTGCCCCCCTCAAACGGCTCCATTCTCGCTGCCGTCCTGCTCGGCGCACACGCGGGTGCGAATGCCGCCGCTCCAGCTGCTGCGTCGAGCGTCTTCAGTGCGCGCAGAGGGTCAGTGTGACATCGCAAGAGCCGGGGCCCGAGGGCTTTGCAGCATGGCTCTGGCGGCGCCCCCAGCGCTGGTTCTTCCTCGGAATACCGGCCGGAGGAGTCATTGCTTTCGTCGTCGGAATCGGCTTTACGAGCAGCTTCATCACCGGCCTTAAATATACTGAGACCGACGCGTTTTGCACGTCCTGCCACGAAATGAGCACCCCCTTCCAGGAGTACACGCACAGCGTGCATTATTCCAACGTGTTCGGCATTCAGGCGAGCTGCGGCAACTGCCACGTGCCGCCGTCATTCTTCCCGGGCCTGCTGCGGCACATTCAGGCGAGCACTGAGGTGTGGGGTCACATGATCGGTGAGCTCAACACGCCCGCAAAGTACGAAAGCCACCGGTTGGCGCTCGCGCAGAAGATCTGGGCGGAGCTGAAAGCGAACGACTCCGCCGAGTGTCGCAGCTGTCATACGCCAGCCGCCATGGCGTTCGCGAAGCAGCCCGCGATGGCGGCCAGCGCGCATGAATCTCTTGCAAAAGGCGGCATGACCTGCATCGACTGCCACAGGGGCGTTGCGCATACGCTTCCTTCGGGTAGTTGAGGGGCGCGGGCGGCGGCACGGCGCTGGCTGATGGGCCTGCTAGTGGCGCGAACTTCCGGCGAAATACCGGCCGGCAATGCGTGCGATTTCGGCAATTCTGAAATTAAATACCCGCCGCGCCCAGAACAACTCACGCTTGTCGCACACCGTCGAAATGCTGAAGCGCGATATTTCTCCTTTCAGCGCTGCGGCCGCAGCCCCTCCATCGGCATGCGCCATCCCGGCGTCGAGCCGCGAGCGCAGGGCACGCGCTGCGGCAATGCTGCTCGCGACGCGGCGGCCGCGCCGCTGCGAGAGGCGTCCGTGCTGGATCTTCAGCTCATTGAGCCGCTCGGCCGCATCATAAGTCGCGTCGACCAATTCGCGGCGCGTCATGCAGTTCGTCTCGTAGTTCAGGATGTGCTCCCAGGTTGGCTGCACCAAGAGCTGGCGGTGTTCCTCAAGAGTGCGCGCAAACAGGCGGTAGCCGAATCGATCGGGCTCCTCGAAGCCGCGGCTGCCGGGGTCGATGAAGGGCCCCATCGGCGAAATGAAGCAGGAGAGCCGCTTGTCTCCGAGCTGAAACAGATGCCCGCAATACTCGACCGTGCCCCGGACCGATTCGGACGTCTGCGCCGGCAATCCGATCATGAAAAACACATCGATACGCGTGCAGCGCAAGCGCAGCGCTTCCTTCAGAATTGCTTCCATGTCCTCGGTCGTATAGCCCGCCTCGCCTTCCTGAGCATCGCGAACGGCCTGCTCGTGGCTCTCGGGACTGAACTCCATGCTCCAGTTGCGGACACAGCGGTCGATGTCCTGCAGGAACGTCGCCGGCGGCACGCCGAAGAACTCGAAGACGATCTCGTTCGGCAGGTCCGCCTTGCGCAGGCGTTCGAGGACCTCGGCCGCATGTTCGGGGCCAGCCATCAGCAGGTCGCCGACCAGGATGATGGGACCGTGCGCCAGACGGCAAATGGCTTCCATGTTGGCGACCAAGCTTGCGGGACTGCGAAACACCGGCCGTTGCCGCTTCGTCAGCTGCGTGCAGGTCGTATGCGAGCTGCCGCAGGTGACGCATTCGTAGGCGCAGCCCTTGACGGTGAACACCGCCGTGATCGGATTGCTCCACCAGCCGTTGAACGGCAGGGTACTTTCCAGGTCGCGGTAACGCATCACCATCTCGACCATCAGGTCGGGCCGCAGATCGACGTAGTCGAGCGTCATGGGCACAAATGTGAGTGGATTGACGTGAACCCCGCCGGTATCTTTCCATGTGAGATTCGGAATCCTGTCGACGGGGGCGCCATTTCGCAGCGCGATGAGCAGCTGATGCAGCGGCGGCTCGGTGCTATCGCCACGCAAGACGAAGTCCACCTGCGGATAAGTGATCAATTCGCGGTGAAAATACGTCGACGACAGCCCCCCCATGATGACCGGTACTTCAGGATGAATCGTTTTCACGATACGCGCCACTTCCAACGCGCCATGGGCATGCGGCAGCCAATGAAGATCGATGCCGACGGCTCTGGGCTTCTGGCGCGCGAGGAAGCGTGGCACGTCGAACCGCCGGCTATTCATCATGCGCAGCGCGAGATTGACGATCCGCACGTTCATGCCGCGATCGTGCAGATAGCTCGCTATCGTCAGGAACCCCAGCGGATACATTTCGAACACGGTGGACGAGGGGATCATGTCGCTCACCGGTCCGTACAATATGGCGCGCTCACGAAAGTCGTAGACGCTCGGCGCATGCAGGAGCAGCAGATCAATCTCTCCTTTTTTTGGCATTACCATCGGGTCAAAAACCATATTGCAATTTCATTCGAAGCGCATTGGCCTCGCCAGGACTTTGCTCGCCCAAGGCGAGCACATTTGAAACGCTGTTCGGCTTGACGCCATTGAAACTCAAATCGGACCACATCGTTTCGAGTATGTACGAGTCAGTCGAGCACGGCGAGATCAACATCCTTGCGAAACAATGTAAGTCATCGCGCCGAGCTGGCGCAGGCGATGTGAAGGGATCTCCAACCTGTCGGGTGCCGCCGCTGTCTCGGCGCAGCGGTGATGCATTCAGGCAAGCAGCACCATTTGCTTGCGGCCGAATACTATACAGCCAAACATCTCGCCAAAAAATCCGGGGAAACCACATCAACTGCCTAAATACGTTGTGCATCGGACGGTCCCCGCCGCGAGCGGGCCGCACTCGTACCACCCGCCTCCCATTAAAACGGAGACATACTTCTAGACTGGTGCGGATTACAATTAGTGCCATGCGAGTCTTTGCAAACATAAGTATTTCCTAACAAATATGAATGCACTGGACCTGATGTGGTTTTTGGCGGGAGTGCTGGCTGCGGTTGCCGCGATGTTTGTTGTCTACCCCTGGTTGCGCGAGCGCCGACGTGCGCCGGGGCTGGCGGCTCTACCGAAGTGGGCGCTGACGTCTGCAGGGCTGATATTCGCCGCTGCGTTGGGGCTGTACTTCTGGCTCGGAAGACCGCAGCTCGTGACGAGCAACACCGTCACTCCCATATCGGCCGAGGCCGATATCGCCGCGCATACGCGCAGCGGCTCAAAGTCAGCAGGGTCCATGGACAACGCTGTCGTTGGGCTAGAAAGTCGGTTGGCAAGGAGCGGCGGCAGCGATGCCGACTGGGAACTTCTCTCCAAATCTTACGAGTTCATGGGTCGCTCCGCCGACGCAGCGGCTGCCCGCGAAAAGCGGCTACCGCAGAGCACTGGCGCGGCGACAACGGTCGCATTGGGCGACGCGATTGGCTTGGTTGCGCCCAAACCACTCTCCGCCGCCGCGCGCAAACTGATCGCGAGCGCCGATGCAGCGCGAAGCGAGCACGACTTCTCGGCAGCAAGTGAAGATTACCGCCAGCTCGTCGCCATGCAGCAGATGACCGCCGACACATGGGCGGACTACGCGGATGTTGCAGCCTCGCTCAACGGCAATTCACTGGCCGGCAAGCCTGAAAAGTATTTACAAGCCGCTTTGAGCCTCGACCCGCAGCACGCCAAGGCATTGTGGCTCCTGGCGAGTCTGCAGCATGAGACCGGGCAATATGCCCTGGCCGTGTCGACCTGGAAGAAGTTGACAATTGTTGTAGGCCCTGATTCATCTAACGCAAAACTCGTTGCGGCCAATCTTGCCGAAGACCAGCAGCTGGCGAATTCTCAGGCTGCGGCCATGACGATGGCGGTTGCCAGCAGTGTCGTGGTGCGCGGCAACGTAGTGTTGTCCGACGCATTGCGCACAAGGGTACCTGCCGGCTTGACATTGTTCATAATCGCCAAGTCCGTCGATTCGCCGGGCGCGCCGGTCGCGGTGCTGCGAACTACCACGGGCAGCTGGCCGGTAAATTTCGAGTTGAATGACACACTCACGATGTCGCCGGAGCGCAAGCTCTCGACGGCTGGCAAGGTCACCGTCGAGGCACGAATATCGAAGTCCGGACAGGCAATGCCGCAGTCCGGCGACTTACTGGGAGTGACGAACCAGCTAGACCCCGCCGCGGGCAAGCCGGTACGCATCGTCATCGAGCGGGTGATCGGCTAGTGACCCGCACCAACTTGTCAGCGGACGGGCATAGATAGTGCTGTTGCAGACTTTCCTCGCACCGTGCCGGTGAACCATGGCTAGCCATACATTCATCAACGACCAGCTGGCTGGCGATCGAACGCAGGGACGCGAGACTATTGCCGGATTCCTGATGCCCGACGCGAGCCTCCGCTTTGGCCTCGAGAACCAGTGGTCGTTGCCTGGTGAGGGGATCATATCGATCAGTGGTCCGTACACAGAATGGCGTGCTCGCGGAAGTCCTAGACTCGCGGTGGCGGCAAGAGCAGCAGCACCACCTCGTGGAATGACTTCACCATCCCCTCCGCCCTGCGCCCATGTGTCTTTTGCAGAATAACTGTCGACTTGTCGGGCCGCGCGAGGTCTGGTTAGATGGCTTCGTGCTAGCTGACGGACCCCGCGAATCCCCCATGAAACTCGCCAAGTACGCCAAATTTCGCGCGGAGAAGTTCGGCGGCGTTCTCTTCGAAACGCGTTCCGAGAAAGTCTTCGCGCTCAGTACCACGGCCGCGGCAATCGTGCGCGAGATCGGGCCAGGCTGCGACGAGCCCGATCTCATCGAGCGGATGAAGGACCGTTTCAGCGATTCCGGCGGCGCGATCGAGCGCGAAGTCATCGCGTTCGTCGCGAATCTCAGGAAGCAAGGGCTGCTTGAGGACTGATCCTGTGACGAGGCGAGTCATGGATCGTGCGGCCGAGTCCGTAGTTCCCAGTACCACCCCGGCCACGACCGGCTCGGGCGATCTCGGTGCCCCGCTTTATATCGCGTGGCAAGTGACCAATGAGTGCGACCTTGCCTGTCTGCACTGCATCGAGGAGAGTGGGCCCGGAAAGGCGTTTCGCGATGAGCTGAACGAGGCACAGATCTTCAGCTTCCTGGAGCAGGTGGTGGAGCGCCAGGTTCCCTACCTGTCGTTCTCTGGCGGCGAACCGACGCTCCATCCACTGTTCTTCAGGATGGTGGAATACGTCTGCGCGCGCAGTGCGCAGCTCAAGATCGAAACCAACGCCCATGGCCTGAGTGTCGAGAAGTGTGAGCGGCTGAAGAGCCTCGGTGTAAAGGCCGTGCAGGTCAGCCTCGACGGCGCTTCGCGCGAGACGTTCAACCGTATGCGGGTGCGCGGCGATTTCGGCCGCGCGATCGAAGGGATACGAAATCTCCACGCCGCGGGCGTACCCATCGAGATCAACTACTCTCCGACGCTTTTCAACGTCCACGAGATCGGACTTGCCGTGGACCTGGCCTACGCGCTCGGTGCCTACAGCTTCTACACGGGCCGAACGATGTATACGGGAAACGCCGTGAAGACTTGGCACCGCCTCGCGCCATCGGAGGAGCAATACGCGACGTACTTTGAGGTTCTGCACGCGAAAACCGACGAATATCGCGGCCGAATGCGCGTGTACTTTCACGAGATGGGGCTGCTTGAGGAGCTCCGCTACCGCTTGCATCACCCGGCGGCCCTTCTGATCGTGCTCCCGAACGGACTGGTCAAGCTCATCAATGCCTTGCCCTTCGTGTGCGGAGATCTGCGGCGCCAGTCCCTGGAGGAGATCTGGGCCCACTCCCAACATGCCTGGCAGGATCCGCGCGTGTCGAAGTTCGTCGAGGATCTCGCCGCCGATGCGGGCAAGACTGCAGCGTTGCATCAATGGGTCTATCTCTGAGCACGCAGCCGCATCTGCGGCGCGGCCCTGCGGCCGCTCGGCGGATGATGCTGATCCTCGGTTTAGTTCGCTATCGGTTCTTTCTGTATGCCGGACTCCTGCCCTATCTGCTCGGTGCAGCGTGGGCGTACGGTATCGTTGGCGTATTCGACGCATCGATTTTCTGGAGCGGGCTCGCCGGCGTCGTGCTCGCGGTCATCGGTGTAGAAGCCTTCAACGAGTACTTCGACTCGCTCATGGGCACCGATCGCGTGTTCAATCCGGACGACGCGCCCCCGATGTCCAATTGGGTATTCTGGCTCGGCGTGGCGGCCTTCGCGGGTGCGCTGGCGGTCGGCATATACCTGTCCGCGCGGGACGGTTGGCCGATCCTGGGGTTCGCTCTCCTGGGCGGCGCGGCGGCGGTCTTCTATGTGGCGCCGCCAGTGCGCTGGGCCTACCGCGGCCTAGGCGAGACGGTGATCGCGCTCTCATATGGACCGTGGATGGTGCTGGGAAGCCTCTATCTGCATACGGGCACCGTGTCGTCAGGCGCCCTGTGGGCCTCGCTGGTTCCGGGCCTGCTGATTATGGCGCTGGCAGTGGTCAACGCAATTCCCGATTTTCACCAGGATCGTCTGGTCGGCAAGCGCAATCTAGTCGTGCGCCTTGGCCGGCGCCGCGCCGTGCGGCTTTATCTCGCGCTGGCCGCGGCAGGATTGTTGGTAGTCATCGCCGGCGTCATCGCAGGCGTATTTCCGAAGCTGTGCCTTGCCGCTCTCCTCGCCCTGCCGCTGCTCGTGGCAAGCGCGCGTCGTGCGATTCACACGTTTGAATCGCCGCGG
>Ga0182024_10013686_pt1 | contig 15787 bp, 14 predicted proteins | sample P32metaG_FD_120480 | JGI IMG/M metagenome (GOLD analysis project Ga0182024, IMG submission 120480) | Permafrost microbial communities from Stordalen Mire, Sweden - P3-2 metaG (Illumina Assembly) | ecosystem: Environmental > Terrestrial > Soil > Wetlands > Permafrost | place: Sweden: Stordalen... | reverse complement strand
AGGTGTTGTTGCTCGTCACGGTCAGGAACTCCACGTCCGTGCCGTCGGGCTTCATGCGATAAATGCCCTGGCCGAACTTGGTTTCCTTACCGCCGACCTTGCCGTTGAAGCCGGAATAGCCGACCGTGCCCCACAGCCAATTGTCGAAGCCATAGCGGAGGTTGCTAGGCCCGGAGTGCGTATCATGTGTGCCCCAACCGCTGAACAGCGTCTCGCGCACGTCGGCGTGGTCGCCGCCGGTGCTGTCCATGAGAAAGAGCGTGTCCGGCGCCTGGTCCACGACTACGCCCCCGTTGGCAAATGCCATGCTCGTCGGGATGCTCAGGTGGTCCGCGAAGACCGTGAATTTGTCGGCCTTGCCCGCCCCTTTGGTGTCTTCGAGGATCACGATTCGGTCGTGTCCCTGGCCGGGCGGCTGCATGTTATTGGGATAGTCCACCGTCTCGGCGATCCAGAGCCGGCCGCGCGCGTCCCAGGCCATGCAGATCGGCCGGTAGATGTCCGGGTCGGACGCGAACAGTTGCACCTCGAACCCCTCGGGCAGGTGCATGTGTTTCATCGACTCCGCCGGGTCGAGCGGCTGTTGCATCGTCTTGATCGGCTTGCCGTTCAGGGCGTTCTTCTCGCCGGGGACGTAGAACGGCACGTTCGCTTCGACATATTCAAACGGCTTGACATCCTTATTCTCCTCGATTTTGCCGGCCGCCCAGCGCAGCCCCCGTTCCAGCAGCTTCTGGAACCCCACCGCCTTCCAGGTGTGTTCGTCGTGACCCAGCGCGGTGTAGAAGACGCGGCCCTTGCCCTGGTCGCGGACCCAAGTGTACGGCTCATACCCCCCCTGCTCTTCCCGCACCATCAGCACGCGGATGTCCTTGCCGAGTTGGTCGTGGACGTAGGTCTCGTCCCAGGTCTCGAAGCTGCTGAGTCCGCGCATGGCCGGGTGCTGGGCGTCGATGATGCGGGCGCGGAACATGCCCGTGTTGTGCCGCAAAAAACGGCCGCCGACCAAGGCCGTGTACTTGTCACTGTTGCGGAAACAGTTCGAGGCGCAGTGGAGTGCAAATAGACCCTTTCCGCCCTCCACAAAATCCATCAACGCCGCCTCCGGCTTGGGCGGCAAATCGCCGTGGTCGCGGAAGATCAGCAGGGCGTCGCACTTGGCCAGCCGCTCCGGCGTCAGCGCCTCCACGTCCTCGGTGTAGCTTATGTCGATGCCGTCCTTGGCCAGGATCGGCGTGATGAGTTTGGCCAGGTCCGCCGGCCGGTGGTGGCCGTCGTCGCCCAGCATGAGGACCGAGAGCCGGGCCGGTTCCGCGCCGAGGGCCGGCGCCGCCAATACGACCGCCAGCGCGACGGCGACAGTTCCGACCACGGCACGGATTGCGTTGCGCCCCATTATCCTCTCCCTTGGTGGTATGTCGGCCCGCCCTCGCGTGGAGCGCGGGACGGGAAACGCCGGCACTTCTTTTCACAGAGTTTAAAACTAACCGTGGCCGGTCGGGGGTGCAAGGCTTAAACTGGAAGAATATTCTACGAACCCGAAAGGCGTGGAGTTCGAGGCCCATGAACAAACCGCGTTCCAGGGCGAGGGACACGCTACTGCGCCGGCTGAACGAGCGCGAGATCCTGACCGCCATTCAAACGGCCGGGCCGTTGTCGCGCGCCGAAATCACCCGACACACGCGCATCAGCGGCCCGACCGTGACGCGCACGGTGGCCGCCCTGCTGCGCGCCCGATTGCTGGAGGAAGGCGACTTCCGCCAGCCGGCCCTGGGCCGTCCCGGTAAAGTGCTGCGGCTGGCCAACAAGACGGCCTCGGTGCTCGGCGTCGTGGTCGGCGCCAAGCGCTGCGAACTGGTTTCGGCCGGCCTGGACGGGCAAATTGCCCCCGAGCATCTCCTGCAATTCGAGACGCCGCCGCGCTACGCCGATCTGGTGCAGTCGGTGGTGCGGCAAGCCCGGCGGCTCATGGACGGCCGGCGCATTCAGATCATGGGCCTCGGCGTCAGCATCCCCGGCCTGCTCAACCGCCAAGAAAAGCGCACGGTCTTTTCGCCGAATGTGCATCAGACGGACGGCCAACGGCTGGGCGAGGACTTGCACCGCGAACTCGGAATCCAGACCGCCATTCTCCAGGAAACCCACGCCCTTTGCCTCGCGGAACAGATCTACGGCGCGGCGCGCGGCGTCGCCGACTTCGCCATGCTGGACTTCAGCGAAGGCCTCGGCCTCGGCGTGGTCAACGGCGGGCGCATTCTCGAAGGGCATAGCGGCCTGGGCGGCGAGTTGGGTCACATTACGGTTGACATCCACGGCAAAAGTTGCGGCTGCGGCAACCAGGGCTGTTTGGAAACGGTGGCGACCGACACGGCCCTGGCCGCGGCGGTGTCGCAACGCCTGGGGCGGAAGGTGTCCATCGAGGAGGCGTTGCCGCTGCTGCAAAGCGGCGAAGTGTGCGTCGACGCGGAACTGGGTCAGATCCTGGAATACCTCGCCGTCGGCCTGGCGGCGGTCGTCAACCTATTTAACCCTAATAAGCTCTTCGTTTACGGCCGCTTGCTCGACGCGGGCGCGGACCTGTTCGACCGGCTTCTGGAGCGCACGCGCCGCCGCGCCCTGGCGCCGTCGATGGCGGACTGCGAGATCATCCGGGCGCGTGGCAACAAGCGGCAAGGGGCCGTCGCGGCGATCATCCACCGGCTGACCACGGGACGCGACGGGGCGCTGGAGTGAGCAGCGCTGCTGTGATCCTTCTTATCGATACTTGCGAAGGCTGGAAAGCAGAATGCAAACGGAGGTCGAAAAATTGATTGCTACTGCATCTCTTGCGCGGTAATCTGCCCCCAAGGGCGAAAGGGTACCCGCCGGATACCCTTCCCCGTGTTCATCAGATGAAGGACGTTCCATGCCTCACAACTCTACAAATCCTCGGGCAATCATCGACCAAGCCGTGATCGGCAACTGGGATATACCGGAGTTCCAGAGAGGGTTTGTCTGGTCGCCGGAGAAAGTCAAGACCTTGCTTGACTCCCTGTGCCGTAATTATCCGTTGGGATCCATCCTTTGCTGGCGAGCAAGCGACTACGATTCCGCCCGAACCGTTTCCTCTGCCGCGGGAAACCGTCTCTGGATAGTAGATGGCCAACAAAGGACTACGGCGCTCTGTCTTATCTTGGGAAGAAGGCCCTTTTGGTTCCCTGCTCCCGAGTCGTGGAATACATACTTTGAAAAATGCGATATCAAGGTCGATCTTCTCTCTGATCCGGACGAGATCCAGTTACGCCTGCCGAACCCGGTCATCAACCTGGAAACCCGGTGGTATTCAGTCCGGAAATTGGTCAACCTTCCGGTGACCGACATCCCGACAAGAGCTTTGGAACTGCTCGGTGCCTTGGGGCACCCGCTAACCGACATGCAACAATTGAGCCGAATCATCGCCATCATCAACCTCTTGCACGCCGCGTTGTTGAGGGAACTGGTCATGATCGAAATCGACCACGACCCCGTGGACGTGGCCGAGATCTTCTCCCGGCTCAACAGCGCCGGCACTCGCGTAAACGAGGGCGATATCGCCCTGGCCCTAATCGCTGTCCGGCAAGAGGGTTGGGTGCGGACGGAACTTTTGCCGTACTTGGAAGACCTCAAAGAGAAGGGATTCGAGTTCGACCCGAGCTTCATAATACGCTCCATGGTCGTGATTCGGCAAGGAAGGTCCCGCCTTCGGGACGTGCCGCGCGACTTCTGGGAGGCCAGCCAGGCTTTCTCTGAAGGGTGGGGGCGTACTACAGCGGCAGTAAACAATGTGGTCCGCATGCTCCGTGAACTGGGCGTGTTGAGCAGCGGCCTGCTGCCTGCCCTCAACGCCCTCATCCCGATGTTCGCGCTGGATGATCTGTACATCCACGGCGAGGCGGCAGGAAACCGGCGCGCGTTCGTCTGGTTACTCCAGGCACTCCGGGATGGGCGCTACAGCACTTCCGCCATCACAACCCTTGCCCAGGACATCACGGCGATTCGATCTGCGGGATCCGCCGAAGCCGCCTTGAACGCACTCCAAGGGAGGCTGACCGCCCGACTTGAGTTTGATTCCTCCGACATGCTGCGCCGCTACGATGAGAGCGCATTTCTTCGGCTCATGCTGTATCTGGTCGCATTTGAGCGGATGGCCACGGACTGGCAGACGGGCCAGCGTTTGGGCTTCGACCGCAGCGACAACAGGCTGAACGACGGCTTCCGTCCCGAGTGGCATCACTTCGTACCGCGGGGCCGGCTCCGCAGGCGAACCCCGAACCCCCCTCCCGAAGAATCCATAAACGCTCTCGCCAACATCGTCGTCCTGGGCGAAGGCGACAACCGACGCTTCTCCTACAGCGAGCCCCATGTCTACCTGGCAAGGTACAATGTTCCAGACGACCGCGTGCGGGAGCAGCTGTTTCCCGACAGGTCGCTGTGGTGTTCTGATCGATTCGAGGAGTTAGTGCAAGAACGCAGTGTGCTGTTGGCGGATGCGATGAACGACTATATTCGGCGTCTTGGAAGGGGAGAATTGCAGGTGTGACACGGGGCATCAGGGTTATCGCGCCAATCGGTGTGCTGCGTGGCGATCCCATGCATCCTGCGTCATGCCGTCGCCGTCCGTTGCGCCAACGCATCCAGCAGCGCCTCCAGCACGAGCGCCGTCCCCACGTTGCGCTCGATCTGGAAATCCGCCTCCAGACAGCGCTCCAGCATCGACGTGATCGCATCGGCGTCCGCCCGCCGCGCCATCGCCTCCAGCAGCGGCCGATCGTCCTCCCCTGCCCTGCCCTCTTCGCCGCCGTTCAGCCCGAAGGCGAGGGCGGCGCGGAGGAAGTCGATCAGCAGTCGCAGCACCAGCCGCGCCCGGCGGCGCTGGTGGACCGCCTCCTTGCCGGCGTCCTGTACGAACTCGATCCACGTCTTCGACAGGGCCGCCGAGTCGAAACGCGCCCCCGTCAGGCCGGTCAGCAGCGTCCGCCGGAACGCCCACAGTTCCGGGTCGGCCAGGCCCAACGCCTGCCCCGGACTGCCGCCGCCGAGCCGCGCCAGTCGGTCCCTCATTTCCGGGTCTTCGATGCCGCCGGCTTGCAGCAGTTGCGCGACCGCCTCTGCCGGCAGCGGCCGAAAGCGCACCACCTGACAGCGCGACGTGATGGTCGGTTTCTGGCGGTCGGTGCTGCTGCCGATCAGGATCAGCACCGAACCGGGCGGCGGCTCTTCCAGCGTCTTGAGGAAGCAGTTGGCCGACTCGTCGTTGAGGTCGTCGGCGTCGTCGATGACGACCACCTTGCCCCGGCCGCGCGCGGCCTTGAGCGAGAAGTGCTGACACAATTCGCGCATTAAATCGATCGGAAATACCGCCGACTCCGGCGGCCGGGCGGCGGTGAAGAAGTCCGGGTGCGTGCCGGCCTCGACTTGCGCGCAGGCCGGGCAGCGGTCGCAGGCCTCGAAGCGATCCGCCGGCCGGCCCTCGCACAACAGCGCCTTGGCCAACTCGACGGCGAACAACCGTTTGCCGACGCCGGGCGGGCCGACGAACAGGTAGGCGTGGGCCAGCCGGCCGCGCCGCACCGCCCGCGCGAACGCCTCGACCTGGGCCTCATGCCCGCGCACGCGCTTCCAAGACACGCGCCACCTCCCGCACAATACTTTGATGGACCGCCTCGACCGATCGCGCCGCGTCCACGACGCGAATCCGATCCGGCCGCGCCCGCGCCTCCGCCAAAAATCCCTGCCGCACCGCCTCCTGATGGGCCGCGCCCCGCCGCTCGATGCGATCCGCCTCGGCCTTCCGCCGCGACGACGCCTGTTCCACCGGCATGTCGAGCACGACGCTCAGGTCCGGTTCCAGTCCGCCCGTGGCGTAGCGGCCCAGTCGCCATATCGCCTCCGGGTCGCCGCCCTCCGCATGGCCCTGATAAACCACATTGGAGAGAAGAAATCTGTCTGATACGACGGCGGCCCCGTCGGTTAGGGCCGGTCGGATGACGCGCTCGACGAGTTCGGCGCGGCTGGCCATGAACAGAAAGACCTCGGCGGCGCGGCACATCTCCCATGAACCGCCGAGGACCATCGACCGCAGTTCCCGCCCCAGCGGCGTCCCGCCCGGCTCGACGCACTCCGTAACGGCGAACCCCCTGCCGCGCAGCCACTCGGCCAGCAGGCGACATTGGGTGGACTTGCCGGTCCCGTCGATGCCTTCCAGGGCGATGAAGGGCGCGCCGTTCATGGGAAGTCCAATGGACGAACCGCCAAGACGCCAAGAGCGCCAAGAAGACAATATCTTCTTTCGCCTTTGATTTCGGTTTTCTTGGCGCTCTTGGCGTCTTGGCGGTTCATCCTTCTTACGTCATTTCGTCGGCGTGGTAGCTGGAGCGCACGAACGGCCCGGCGACCACCTTATGAAATCCCATCGTCCGCGCCAGCGCGGCCAGCGAGTCGAACTCCTCCGGCGGGACGTACCGGGCGACGGGAACATGCTTGAGCGTCGGCGCCAGGTACTGGCCGAGCGTCAGCGTGTCGCACCCCACGCCCCGCAGATCGGCCAGCACGTCGAACAGTTCCTCGACGGTTTCGCCGAGGCCGAGCATCAGGCCGCTCTTGGTCACGGTCTCCAGTGAACGCCGTTTGACGTGAGCCAACAGGTCGAGGCTGCGCCGATACCCGGCCCGGCCGCGCACCTTCTTGTACAAGCGAGGAACCGTCTCCATGTTGTGGTTATAAACTTCCGGCGCCGCCGACAGCACCACATCGACGGCGGATAGGTCGCCGAGGAAGTCCGGCGTCAGCACCTCGACTGCCGCCCCCGTGCGCTCGCGCACGGCCAGGACGCAGCGGCGGAAGTGGTCGGCGCCGCCGTCGGGCAGGTCGTCGCGCGTGACCGACGTGATGACGACGTGGCGCAGGCCGAGCCGGTGCGCCGCTTCCGCCACGCGGGACGGTTCGTCGTCCTCCAGCGCCTCCGGCGCCCCTTTATGGACGGAGCAGAAGCCGCACGGCCGCGTACAGACGTTGCCGAGGACCATGAACGTGGCGGTACGGCGGCCGTAGCACTCGGGGCGGTTGGGACAGCGGGCGTTCTCGCACACCGTCTCCAGCCGCAGTTCGGTCAGCAAGTTCTCGGTGAAGAAGTTGCCGTTGCCCTGTGGCAGCGGCCGCTTCAGCCAGGAGGGCAGCCGCCGGGTGGGGCCGGCCGTATCGACCGTCGGGAGCGGGAGCATCGAAACCCTTTCCGGGGACGCGGGGCGAACGGGCGCCTGCCATTATAGCGTGCCTCCGCCTTCGGGAACGCGCGACTTTCCACGCTCGGCGGCCGACCGTTGACGGTCCCCCGCACGGTCGTTAAGACTAAGCACGACCTGATGCTCGCGGCGTTAGCTCCGGCCGTCGTGGCGCCGGAGATCGTTCTTTGTCCCGCACAAGGGGATTGCACAGATGCGTATCCTGAAGGTTGTGGCGCCGGGCGCCTTGCTCCTGGGCCTCGCGGCCGGCCTGGTGTTCGTCCGGGCCGACGAAACGCCCACGCTATCGATCAAGCAAGTCATGGACCAGGCCCACAAGGGGCCGAAGGGCGTGAAAGACGCCCCCTCGCTGTTCAAGAAGATTGCCGAGGACAAGGGGAGCGACGAGGACAAGAAGAAGCTGGTCGAGCTGTACACGGCCCTGGCCGCCGACCACCCGAAGATGAACGACGACGACGATTGGAAGACGCGAACCGAAGCCATGGTGGCCGCCGCCAAGGAAGTGGAGGCCGGCAAGGACGGCGGCGTCGATGCGTTGAAGAAGGCGGTGGACTGCAAGGGATGCCACGAACTGCACAGGCCGCCGACCAGGTAAGGAGTTGCCAGGAAACATGCTTGTCCGAGCCGGAAGCGTAAGCGACGGACAACAATCCGTCGCTTACGCTTCCGGCTCGGACGGAGTAATCCCCATGTTCGACGGCCCCTCGGTGGCGACCGCCCTGAAAGGCTGCGGCGTCACGCACGTCGTCTGGGTGCCAGACGGCGTGCTCGGCCAATGGGACGCGGCCCTGTCCGCCGACCCCGACCTGTCGCTGATCCGCGTCTGCCGTGAAGGCGAGGCGGTCGCGGTCGCAAGCGGCCTGCACCTCGGCGGCAAACGGCCCATCGTCCTCATGCAATGCACCGGCCTGTTCGAGGCCGGCGACGCGCTGCGAAACTTCATTCACGATCTGAAATTGCCCCTATTCTTCCTGATCGGCGTGCGGAGCTATTACGCCCACCAACAGGGCAAGACCGCCGACACCTGTCCGGTGTTCACCGAACCGATCCTGCAAGCGTGGCGACTGCCGTATGTCGTGCTCGACCAACGGCACGGCCCCGGCGACCTGGCCGACGCTTACCGGCAGGCGTTGGCGGAAGGTCGGCCCGGCGCGGCGCTGCTCGCGGAGTGAAGCCATGATGGACCCACGCGCCGCCCTGGAAGTGCTGGCGGCGCATCGCGGCGATCGCGTCGTCGTCACCACCATGAGCGCCGTCGGCGTCTGGCCGCAACTCTCGGACACGCCCTTGGATTTCGCCTATATCCCCTCTTCCATGAGTCAGGGTCCGGCGCTGGGGCTGGGATTGGCGCTGGCGCAACCGGGCCGCGGCGTGGTCGTGGTCAACGGCGACGGCTGCATGTTGATGAGCCTGGGCAGCCTTGTTACCGTGGCGAACCACCCGGCCGACCTGTACCTGCTCATCTTCGACAACGGCCTGTACGAGGTGACGGGCGGGCAGCTGACGGCGGGGACCGGCCGCGTCGATTTCGCCGCGATGGCGCGTGCGGCCGGGATTTCGCGCGTGTACGCCTTCGACGTTATCGACGATTGGCGGGCGAAGGCGGCGGAGGCGCTGTCGGGGCCGGGGCCGGTGGTCGTGTGGTTGAAAATCGAGGGGAAATATGGGCAAATGACGCCGCCGGCGCCGCGGCCGATGGCCGAGCAGATCGGTCGACTGCGGCGGGCGCTGGGGCAGTAAGGACCGGTGCATTTGACGCCTCCGATTCAACTATCTTGGCCGTCGTTCACTTTTTTTCTTTTTTTTTCTTGACAGGCCTTCCTGAACTGGTACGATCACTTGTGCAGGTTGTAATGATGGGTAACCGGATCCTTTACCGAAATCAACGTGCGGTACGTTCCGGCGTTGTGGTTCGCCGCGATTCCACTCCTTTACAGAGACACTTCTTCCTCCGCTCTCTTTTCATCGCTCGGGGTTCAAACACCAACCGCGCTTGAAAAGGATCGGGTTCGGAGGTTAGGACGATGCCTCTGAGAGGGCGTGAGTCCGTGTCGCGGCATTGCGTCATGGTCGCGTTTCTCGTTCTTTTTCCTCATTCTCCGAAGGAGTCTCGTTCATGAACATCCGGTCCCGAAGCCCCCGCCAGGGCTTCACGCTGATCGAGTTGTTGGTGGTGATCGCCATCATCGCCATCCTGATCGGCCTGCTGCTGCCCGCCGTCCAGAAGGTGCGCGAAGCCGCCGCCCGCATGCAATGCACCAACAACCTCAAGCAACTCGGCCTGGCGTGCCACGACTACGCCAGCGCCAACAGCGACGCCTTCCCGGCCGCCTACAATCCCACGACGGGGCAGCAGGTCTTCTGTGAATTGTTGCCCTACCTGGAACAGGGGAATGTGTACAAGGAGTTCGGGACCCCTGCCGACGTCGCGACAGCGGGGCAAGGCTCGGCCCCGAATTGGACCGCCAGCGCCGTCGTTTTGAAAGGCTTCGCTTGCCCGTCCGACCCGACCTACGGCAACGGCCAGCGCCAAGGTTCGTGGGCGTCGGGCTGCTATCTTGCCAATTACCAAGTGTTCGGCAACCCCGGTGCCGGCGACACTAACGGCAACAACGGCTCGAACTGCCAAGGAAGCCCCAACCTGAAGTCGTCGTTTTCGGACGGCACCTCGAACACCATCCTTTTCGGCGAGACGCTGACCGCACGGGGCGACTCCTCCCCCGGCGCCAACACTGGCGTCTTTGCCCTCTGGTCGCACGGCGGATGGAACATATCCTATATGCCCATCTTCGCTTACGGCAGCGCCGCGGGCGCGAATTACACCAGTGGATGTCAGTCCGGCAGTCCCGGCCTGGCCGGGAACAACGCCAAGCCGAACGCGGGCGAAACGTTTAATCCGGACTATAACCGCGTTTGTTCGGCGCACACCGGGGTCGTCAACGTCGCCATGGCGGACGGCAGCATTCGCGGCGTGAGTTCGGGCGTTTCGGTCGCCACCTGGTGGGCCGCTTGCACCCCTTCTTACGGAGACATTCTCGGCTCCGATTGGTAAGAGAGAGCGGCAGGACCGCGCGGCCCATTTCCGCCAAAGTGCTGGTACGAAGAGGGCCGGGGGCTTGTCCGAGTCCCCGGCCTATTTCATGGAGCAATGGAGCAAGACGATGAGCAATCTCTTCCGGTGGAAAACGGCGCGCCGTTTTCCCCTGGCCGCGGCGGCGCTGGCCGCCCTGGCCGTCACGGGCTGCGGCGGCGCGGGGTCCGTCTCGGGGCAGGTGAAGTACGACGGCAAGCCGCTGCCGGCCGGCAAGATCAGCTTCCTCTCTCAGGCAGGCGAGAAGCCGGTGCGAATGGTGGATATTACCGACGGGAAATATACGGTAACCAACCTCCCCGCCGGCCCGGCGCAAATCACGGTGCAAACGATTCCCCCCCCCACGGTCGGCGGCGGCCCTCAGGGCCCAAACATCATTCCTCCGTCGGGCGGCACCCCGCCCGACAAGTATGTGCAGATCCCGGCGAAGTATGCCAATGCCGAGCAATCCGGCTTGACCTATGAGGTCAAGGGCGGCAGCCAGACGCATGACATCGACCTGGCTCCGTGACCGACAAAGCCGCACGAAACCTCGGCCGGCCGCCCGACGCGAACGCGGGATTCCTCCCCCCTTCGCGTCGGGCTGGCCTTTCGCCGTCTCCCCAGGCCAATTGTCCGGGTTCGCAAAAATTGCCGCTTTTATCTTGACTTGCCTCATCCCTACTACCACAATCATTTCACGGAAAGCATCGCCCGTTAAGTGTTTGGAACGCTTTTTGCTCTGTCCTGTTCTTACCGGCGTCTGCTGCCGCGGAACCTGCCCGCTCATTTTCCTTGGCGTCCTAGCAGCCAAGGCCGCTGTTTTCTTTCTCATCATGTCTCTTTCGAGGAGGTTACCGAATGCGACTTTCACAATCGAAGTCCCGCCGGGGTTTCACGCTGATCGAGTTGCTGGTCGTCATCGCCATCATCGCCATCCTGATCGGCCTGCTGCTGCCGGCCGTGCAGAAGGTCCGTGAGGCCGCCGCACGCATGCAATGCACCAACAACCTCAAGCAACTCGGCTTGGCCGTGCAGAACTATGCCAGCTCCTACAACAGCCAACTGCCCGCCGTGGAATCCGACGTGGCGGCGCCGGCCTACGGCGCCTACGACGGATCCTTTCTGTACACCCTCTTGCCGTTCGTCGAACAGCCGGCGCTGTTTAAGGGCGGCCAACCGGCGCCGCAGCCACAAGCCATTTGGGTGCAAGACCAAATCGGCCCCGACGGCCTACCCATACGGCAGCACGCGATCAAGCCGTACATGTGCCCCTCCGACCCCACGTACAACAACGGCGATCCCACCACCACCACGTGGGGCGGCGGCTCCAGCTACGGCCCCAACTACCAGCTGTTCGGCAGCCAAATGCCCGGCGGCATCGCCCGCGCCCCGCAGTACAACATCGGCAACATCCCCGACGGCACCTCTAACACCATCGCTTTCGGGGAGGTGTACGCCACCGCCTTGGGGGCATCCAACCCCGGCCAGAGCCTGTGGGCCTGGCCCATGGCTGCCAACGGCGGCAGCAGTGGAAATGGTGCGGTCGTCGCCAATACGGAGGGTTATGGCAACGGCGCCTTGGGCCAGCCTCAGACCTCGCCTGTGCCCGCGAATGCGGCGGACCACAGCCTGTGCCAGAGCGGCCACACGGGGCTGGTGATGGTCGGCCTCATGGACGGCAGCGCCCGCAGCGTCAGCACCTCCGTCTCCGCGACGACCTGGAAAAACGCCCTCACGCCCGCCGACGGCAACGTCCTCGGCAGTGACTGGTAAACGCGAACGTCCCTAGACGCGCTTCGCGCATTCGCGGCGTCGATGCCGGAGGGAGGATGGGTTTGGCCCCCGTCCTCCCCTTTTGTTTAAAGGAGACGGCGCGTTGTCCCGCGGCGGCGCCTGAAATTGTTTTTGGGAGGTCGATTGAATGAGTGGTGTGGAGTTTCGTGTCTGGAGCCTCGCGTGCTTTTTGGGCTTGTTGGCCTGCACTGGCTGCGGCTCCGGCCCTGCCCTGATCCCCGTCGAGGGCAAGGTAACCGTCGGCGGGCAGCCGCTGGCGGCGGCCAAGGTGGTCTTCTACCCGACGGAGGAATTGCCGGCCGGGACGCGGCTGGATATTGTGGGCGTCATCGGCGCCGACGGCGCCTACAGGATGACGACCAACGGCAAGGCGGGCGTGCCTAAGGGCAAGTACAAGGCGACCGTCAACACGTTGGGAGGCGCCGGTGCGCCGCCCCCGGTCGGGGCGCTTCCCGCCCCGACCGCGGCGCCGCCGCCGCCGCCCCGGCGGAAAGCCAACATCAAGTACGAGTCGCCGGACACCACGGACCTGACCGTCGAGGTTCCGTCCTCCTCCTACGACCTCGGCCTGACGCCGTGACCGGCGGGACGTCGGGGAGCATCTACTGATCGCTGCGCAGAGAGCTTAACTTTGCTCTGGAGCGAACTGGCGACAATTGCCTGAAATCCGGCCATTGACACCGAGTTGTCATTAAGTTCTCTGCGCAGCGATCAGTAGGGCGTCGTTGGGCCGGTCGGCGTGGACGAAATCCGCCCGAGTTTACTTCACCCCTTAATCACGCCGATCGGCCGCATCCGCGCCACTTTCTTCGACAGCCCCGCGTCGTGGACGACCTGCACCACGTCATCGACGTTCTTGTAAGCGTCCGGCTGCTCTTCCGCGAGCCCCTTTTTGCTCTGGGCGCGGGCGATGACGCCGCGCGCCTCCAACTCCTTGTCGATGCGGCGGCCCGCGGCGTGCTTCACCGCGGCGGTGCGGCTCATGGCCCGCCCCGCCCCGTGACAGGTGGTGCCGAACGTCTTCGCCATGCTGCCGGCCTGGCCCGCCAGCACCCAGCTCGCCGTGCCCATGTCGCCGGGGATGATGACCGGCTGGCCGACCTTGCGGTACATGAGCGGGACCTCCGGGTGGCCCGGCGGGAAGGCCCGCGTCGCCCCCTTGCGGTGGACCCAGACGCGCTTCTTCTTGCCGCCGACCGTGTGTTCCTCGAACTTGGCGATGTTATGGCACACGTCGTAGACCAAGTTCATCTGCAATTCCTGCCACGACCGGCCGAACACCGACGCGAACACTTCGCGCGCCTGGTGCATCAGCAGTTGCCGGTTGCACCAGGCGAAGTTGGCGGCCGCGCGCATGGCGGCGATGTACTTCTTGCCCTCGGGGCTGTCCGCCGGGGCGCAGGCGAGCTGGCGATCCGGCAGGTCGATGCCGTACTTTTGCGGGGCGTTGCGCAGCTCCGCCAGCGCGTCGTCGCAGACCTGATAGCCCAGGCCGCGCGAGCCGCTGTGGATCATGACGCAAACCATGTCCTTCTCCAGGCCGTACACGGCCGCCACTTCCTCGTCGAAGACGTGATCGACGACCTGCACCTCCATGAAGTGGTTGCCGGAGCCGAGGGTGCCGCACTGCTCCGCCCCGCGGTTGAGGGCGTGGTCGGTCACGCAGTCGGGGTCGGCGCCGTCGAGCCGGCCCTCGGCCTCGGTGTGTTCGAGGTCGCCGGGCGTCGCCAGGCCGCGGCCGAGCAGGTAACGCGGCCCCTCGCCCAGCAGATGCGCCAACTCCTTGTGATCGAACTTGTAACGGCCGGTGCGGCCGACGCCGGTCGGCACGTTGTGGAACAGCGCCTCGACCAGCGGCCGCAGCTCGCGCTTCACGTCGCGGTAATACAAATTGGATCGGACAAGGCGCACTCCACAATTTATGTCGTACCCAACCCCTCCCGGAGATATAATACCTCCTTCCTCCGGATCGGTGGCGCAGACGCCGCCGATGCAGAAGCCGTAGCCCCAATGGATGTCCGGCATGGCCAGGCTGGCGTGCTGGATGCCGGGCAGGAAGGCGACGTTGGCCACCTGTTCCGGCGCCTGGTCCTTCAAAAGCTGCGGCAAAAGCTTCTCGCTGGTGAAGATCAGGCCGTCCACGCGCATGCCCGGCCGATAACTCTTGGGGATGCGCCAGCAGGTGGCGTCCACCTGTTCCAGCGGGCCGTGATACGAGTCCTTGGCCATGACGTGCGTCCCTCGGTCAGATGTCCACGATTACTTCCGACAGCCAGCCGTCGGCGGTCTGTTCCACCTTGAGTCCGTGATAGGTGATCGCCTTGACCTCGTGGTTCGGTTCGTGCCGCGACGGGTCCATCGGTTCGCCCCACGCGGCGCCCTCCAGACCGCCCTCCCCTACCCGGACCTCGAAGCGCGAGAACAGCAGGTGTTCCGCGTCGAAGTGGTAGAGGAGCGTTTTCAGCCAGTCGAAAAGGAGGTATTCCTTGTCGGTCCCGGCGATGCGGAACTCCAGACGTTGCGAGGCAACGACCGTGCCGAGGTCCTCGACCACGGCGGAAAACAACGCGCGGGCGGCCTCGGCGAACAGGCCGTCCAGGTCGGCGGCGCGGGCGCGCAGACCCAGGTCGGCGGTGTGCTCGAAGAATTCGATCATGACGGTCATGCTACCGCGCCCCGAAGCGCGCCGATAGACGCTGGACACGGATGGGGGGTGCGGAGTTCACTTGCCGGTTGCGCCGCCGCCGCGGGACGACTGCGACCGATAATGGCATTATGGTTTGATCCCCGCCTCGGGCGTTTCGGAACTTTAACGACCGATAATGCCCTTATGGTTCATTTCGCCAGTCGCCACAGGCGTTCGCGGCTTCGGAAGGTTTGCCGCCGACCGCCTCGCAAGCTATTCTTGCTTGTGCCCCCGCGATCCGGCGAGAAACCGAATGGGCGTCCCTTCGCCTCCATCCTCCGGCGACGGCCTCCGCCCTGCCCCGCGGCTGGCCATGCTCGTCGCGCTCTACGCCATCCCCCTCCTGACGGCGGTGCGGCCCATCGCCGATCCCGTGCTCGACTCCGATGTGTGGTGGCATCTACGCGTTGGCCAGTGGGTATGTGAACACCGCACGGTCCCGGCGAACGACCCGTGTACCCTGTACGGCCGGGAACGGCCCTGGATCGCCTACAGTTGGCTGTTCGAGGTCGCGCTGTACGCCCTCTATTGCCGGCTGGGATTGGCCGGGATCATTGTCTACCGTGTCGCTCTTTCTTTGGCCGTGACCGCCGCGCTGCACCGGCTGGTCGCGCGGCGAGAGCCGCGCTTCCTGGTCGCCACGCTGCTCACCGCGGTAGGCGTGGCGACGATCTCCGTCCTGTTTGACGAACGGCCCTGGCTGTTCACCATTCTGTTCACGACATGGACGCTGGACGTTGTCCTCGACCTCCGCGACGGGCGGCCGAATCGGCTGCTCTGGCTCTTGCCCGTCGCCTATGCCCTCTGGGCCAACCTGCACATCCAGTTCGTCTACGGCCTGGGCGTCCTCGGTCTGGCGTGCATGGCGCCGGTCATGGATCGCCTACTGCGCCGCGACGCGCCCGGCGACAATGCTTCCAGCCTCGGTTCCTCCGGTTGGCGGCGCCTGCTGATGTTGACGAACCTGTGTCTGCT
>Ga0182024_10013685_pt1 | contig 15790 bp, 16 predicted proteins | sample P32metaG_FD_120480 | JGI IMG/M metagenome (GOLD analysis project Ga0182024, IMG submission 120480) | Permafrost microbial communities from Stordalen Mire, Sweden - P3-2 metaG (Illumina Assembly) | ecosystem: Environmental > Terrestrial > Soil > Wetlands > Permafrost | place: Sweden: Stordalen... | reverse complement strand
TCGCCACGGAGCCAAGCATGCCCGGCTCCCGACGTCAGCCCCCCGCCATGAGCTCGCCTTCCGCGCAAGCCCGCGGACCTACGTCCCTCGTGAGCGGGTTACGATGTAGTTGCCGCACGACGCATGGTGGCATTGGCGAAAGGGGCGCCGGGAGCCTCGTGCTTGGATTGCTGGCCGCCGCCCGCAGACGCCGGTACCGGGCGAACGATCCGCGCCGCACAAACTCTTAGGGCCCGGTCCGACCGCTCGCCTCGTCGGGTGCGCGGACGGTGTTCTTCGCCAGCAGTCGTTCGGCAGCTTCGTCGTGAATGAACGGCAGAAAGGCGTACCGACGACCTCGCGTGACGGGCGACACTGAATGCAGCAATGAGCAAGAAAAGACGACGGCGCTACCCGCGGGCGGCTTGTAACGTCGGGACCCGTACTCCGGAAAACCGATTTCCCCTCCGTCGTAGTTGTTGTTCAGGTTGATCGAGACCGCGAACCTGCGATGTGCGGTTGCGGTCGTCGTATTGTCGCGGTGGGATGCGAAGTGCCCATCCTCTTCCGCGCGGTAACAGCCCACGAGGTAGCGCTCGATGTTTGTCGCGGCGAACTGAAATACCTTGGAGACTTCGGGTGCGACCCGCCGGGCGATGCGGGACCGAGCCATGGCGATCGTGGCTGCATCCGTGACATAGCAGTCCGTTCGACGCTTATGGCGATGATCGTGAACGGGCATCGTCTTTCCGTCGATCTCCACCATGGATCCTGTTTCCTTTCCGCCATCGGTCTCGAACGCAAGAATGAGCTTTCGGCAGAAGTCTTCTTCGAAGACGTTCGGGAGGTGCAAGATCGGCGGCGCCGCGTCGATTCCGGCAAAGCGGTCGATCGACGGCAACCCGTTCAACAGCTGGTGGATCGTCGCCAGCTCGTGGCCCTCCTTCTCGAATCGCACCACCGCCATGATTCTTAATGTCGGGTCTAGAACGAACCAGAGGCGCCTCGCGCTGAGGACGCCAGGCCCGGCATTGACCGGAACGGCACCGTAGAGACGAGAAATGTTCAGGTCGAAATCCCAGAAGAATCTGACGCCGGGCAGCGACTCTCGTACGTGGTTCTCCTGCTGGTCGCGCCAGTTGATGCTGACGCCGAAAAAGGAAATCTTGTCGTCATCGAAGAGCTCGCGATGGGTCGAAACGAAGGACAATGCGCGCCGGGCGGCGGGATCCGTCGCAGACATGAAGAAGCATAAAACCACGTATCGGCCGGCTGCCAAGTCAAACTGAAAGCGCGGGTGGCTGCTCGAGGCCTGCTCAAACCAGGGCGATGAATCGCCCGCGAACAAACGGCGGTAGCCGTCCGATTCCGGCGGCGGCGCTCGAGCCGAGTAGCTCATGAGGGTCAGTGACCCCAGTCCGTCACCTTCGGCGTGGTCAATGCAAGCGTTTGTGGCCCACCTACTTCGAGCTCCGTCGCCTGGGCGCTGGTACCCGAATTGACTGCAAGTGCGATGAGACGGACGTAACGCGCCTGCACCGGACCGAAGCTGGCGCCCTGAAGCTTGCCATCGGCCGGCCACGTTCCCGTGGTGGCTTTCGTGAACGTCGTTCCGTCGGTGCTCACGTCGATCTCATACGACGTGATGAGGCCGGTCGACGCCGGAATCGCGCACGGCGTACCGTTGCAGTCGCCGGAGCTCGAGTTCCACGCGCTGCCCGCCTCGTAAGGCGGCAAGTACCCGAGAAACCCAGTGGACTTGACGGAGCCAAGGTCGATCTGGACCCACTGGGGAAGACTGCCGGACGACTCCCAGATCGAATACCTTCCGATGTCGTTCGATCCGTCGATTGCGTTTCCTGCGTTGCCGCTCGAAGCGGTCGCGGTCACCGAAAAATATGGATTGCTATTCTGCACGCCCTGGGACGCTAGCTCCGGGGGGACGCTCGCAGGATGTGCTTGTCGGTACGTCCCCACTTGGCCGAGCTCGGTGACGATATCGTCGTCCAAGAGACCCTTGTTGTTCGGCGGGCAGTTGAGGATAAAATTGGTGTAGCGCGGAACGAGAGTGTTGATGTGAGTGTCGACGATGTCCGACACGGAAAGGAAGCCCTGAATGTCGGACGACCAAAACCAGTCATTGCCGCCGTGCTGATTTATCTTCTGTCCTTGCACGGCCGACCACGTGTTGCCGGCAGGCGAAAAGACGCCACGGGGCTCTTCGTACATGACGAGATCTTCGTCGTAGGGGCTCTCGATTCCCTCGTGGTCGACGATCAGTATGTCGGGCTGAAGGCTCTTAACCAAATTGTGAATATACCAACCTTCCGCGGCGTGATGCCCCATCATCCAGGACCAGCCGTCGAAGATGAGCAACGGAATGGTCCCGTAGTTGGACATGAGCTCGGTGAGCTGCGTCGTGATGTATTGAACCATGTCGCTCGTGAGGTTCCCCTCGACCGGATGGGTTGTGTCCCAGATCGAGTAGTAAAAGGCCGGCAGCAGACCCTCGGCCCGGTATCCGTCCACGAACTGCTGGACGACGTCTCCTTTGTCGTTCGGTGCCGCCTGACCTCCGACCTGGGCGTACCAAGTCGTGTGCCCGACGTTGAAACTGCTCGCCTTGCTCGGCCATAGGGCAAAGCCATCGTGATGACGCGTCGTAAGGACCCCGAACTTAGCGCCTGCAGATTTCGCCGCCGTCGCCCACTGCTGTGGATTGAGCGTCGTCCCTGGGTTGAAGTCATCGATCGGCAGATTCGCCTCGGCCCATTTTCCCGTGTACGTGAGAATCCCGAAGTGATGCCAGATCCCGAACTGAAGACCCAAAAATGAGCGCTTGAGGTCGTCCAGGTGCGCTGTAACGCCGGCGGCGTCCAGATCGGAGCCCGAGCCTTCAGCGTCGTTAGACACGACGCTGGAATCCGAACCGACGCTTGAGTCCGGGGGCGCGCCCGAGTCCACGTTCCTGCCTGAATCCGACGTCGTGCCGGTCAAAGACGAGTCCCCTAAGGAGGAGTCGACGGAGACACTGGACGTGCCGTCGTTCGAGTTCGCGTCTTGGGCCGGAGCGCGCCCCCCATCCGAGCCTGAGTCTTCCGGCCCCGAGTCGTTGCCGGCGGAGCCGCAAGCGTTGGACACGAGACCCAAGCCAATCAGAAAGACGGTAGCGCGCTCGCGGGTGGAAGCGGATAGATCCATGGTGATCCTAGGGGCCCGCGGCCGCGCCGTATCGACGGATTCGTCGATCGACTCTTCTATTTTGGTCGGCGGTGGACGATCCGCTGCGCGACGATATCCGCTACGGACCTACCGCGGGTACGGCCCGCGACGCGAAGATCCGATATCGCCCGGTGGGAAACTCGGCCAGATATTGTCGAACCGATTCCGTGGCCGAGCGTGAGTCGTGGCGCGCGACGGCTGCCTCTATCGAGAGAGCGAGGGCATCTTCGGTCATGGGACTACGAGGGTAGGTCCGCAAGTAGTCCGCCAACAAGGCGCCGGCGCGCACGGCGTCGCCCTCCGATCGGAGGGTGCGGATCGCCTCCAAAAGCCGTGCTGGATCTTCCTCCTGGGCGAGTCTACGACTCTCGCTCGAGTGGGTGCCAGGTCTCACCCTTGCGCTCGGAGGGGCTTGTGCGACGGTTGGGGCGCCGGTGTCTGTCACGTCGGAGGCATCTTGGGAGGCATGTTCTATGGTCACGACGTCAGGTGCGGACGCGGCGAACGTGATCGAGGGTACGGGTGACGGCTCGAACGACGCGACAACGGTCGAGCGACGCATCGCGGCGGCTGCAATCGCCGAGAGCCCAATCCCTAGAGCGATCGCCCCCACCGTCCAAGACGGACGGGCCCTATGCGTCGCGGCGCTCGTCACGCACGCGAAGATGCGTTCGGTCGCGAACGGAACTTGCTTGAGCGCGGGCGTCGCGCGAACAAGCTCGGCCAATAGGCGCTCGGATGACTCGAGACTCAGTTCGTCGTCTATCAACCTTCTCAAGGCCCGGCACTCCTCTCGCAGTTGCGAAGCCCAATCAGGCTCGCCGCAAGCCTGGCTCGGGCCTTGTGAATCCGGGTCGATATCGTTTGGACTGAAACGCCCATCAGGCTCGCGATCTCCTCGCTGCTATAGCCGTCGATCTCAAAGAGAACGAACGCCACGCGCTGAGCCTCGGGTAGTTTCGACAAGAGTCGAGTGAGCAGTCGCTCTTGTTCCTTATTGCACGGCGCCGACTCGGCCTTATCGACCGGGCTCACCTGATCTTCGTCGGCGCGAAGTTGGCCGAGATACGGTCGAAACCATGAGACCCGTCGAAATTGGTAGAAGCTGGGCTCCATTGGATCCGTACCTGAGCGGAAGGCGCGGCGTGATACCGGGCGGGTAGAACGATTCCGCTGCACCTCAATAAAGGGGCTCACCGGGGAAAAACGTTGCTGCTAAGTGCGTTCGTTCTCCTCAATCGGCGGAAAAGCGGAGCGCGACGAGGATACGAGGCGCGCGCAGGCATCTTTGGGAGGCCGTATTTTTCCGGAAAGCTTCGGCGAAACCGGCCCCTTGTTAAGGAGCGCGACGCGCACAGGCGCACGGCCGTGTGAGAACATGGGCTCGCAATACGGCTCTATTCTAAGGTCCTATTGGAATTCCTGCCGCGCGACACGGGACTGTGCGCGAAGCCGCTCGTGCGCTCGAGCACGCAAGTACCCTGAGTCGGCGCGACGGATCGAAACGCGTAGGAAACAGACGGCGACTGCGTCTAGCCAAGGTGCCTGAGAAATCGAGCGTGTGGAGCCCGCTCCGGTTGGTCCACTTTGGGGGGGAGCGGGTACTTTATGTAGCATGTTCACCGCCTTATCGGTCGACGCCGAGTCGCGGCCACCGCCCAAGACGGCCGATCCGCTCGAGGAGCTAACGGCCGCGGCGACACGTGGGGATGCGCGCGCAATTCGCGCCCTGATTGCATCGGTATCGCCCGCCATTCTGCGAACCGTTTTGGGCGTGCTCGGAGCCAATCATCCGGAAGTCGAAGATGTCGTTCAAGAGTCAGCACTCGGCCTCGTGGCAGCCTTAGGACGCTTTCGGCACGAGTGCACGGTACAACACTTCGCCGCCCGCATCGGGGTTCGGACGGCGCTGAAGGCACGTCGTCGCCTGGAATCGAGAGGGGATGCTTACGCGGAGCTGGTTCGTGACCGAGAGTTGCCGGCCCAGGTCGATTCGACGGGGCACGTCGCACAGGACGTCCTGCGGCGACGTCTCCTTCGTTCGCTCTTCAATGAGCTTCCCGACGCCCAGAGCGAGGCTCTCGTCATGCACTTCGTTCTCGAGTTCACGGTGGAGGAAATCGCGAGCGCGACGGGCGCCCCCATCAACACCGTACGCAGCCGCCTCAGACTTGCCAGACAGGCTCTTCGGACGCGGATCGAAGCTGATCCGGCGCTGAAAGACGCGCTCGAGCTTCTGCCATGAAGAACGACACGAGCCAATGCCCTGACGACATCGTCCCTTGGACGACTCCGGCGACCGGTATCGGCCAAAGGGGGGAGCAGATCGGACACCTTCGACACTGCGGCAGCTGCCGTCGTGAGTTGGCGATCGTGCGGGCCTTCGAGCGCGAATTCGTCGCATGCGTCGAAGTCGACCACCTCGCCTGTCGCGCGGCCGCGGCGGTCGTGTCTGAACTCGAACGCTCGGGCAAGGCGCTGGCACGTAGGTCGGGCCGCGGCGCGAGCTGACGCGCCTCGACGCGCGACGCGCGCGCCTTCGCCTACGTGGGCACGGCGCCCGCGCTTCCGAGTGGTCCCAGTATTTCGCCGACCCCGTGACCCGTTCTGGGACGCAGACGGTACTTTTAGGGAGAGGCATTGTTATTCCGATGGACACACTCGACAGAGAATCATGTCCGGAGGCGCTCGCCAGATCGAACGGCCACTCGGGAGCTCCGATAAGGGCCGCGCTGCCCTCGCAAGCGAGATACGGCCTCGAGGCGTCCGCGGTTTTCTGGCTATGCGCAAACTCCGGGAAGGCGGGTCTTAAATGATTTCGCAGGCACTTCATGGCGACCCTCACTCTTTGTGTCTTCTAGGTGATTTTGGCATGGCACCCCCTTTAGGCAGTGAGATCGAGCGAGGCGACGCGGTCGCCAACGAGTGGCTTCCGGCTCTCGAGGCCGCTCGCAATTCAGAAGCGCCGGCGCTGAAGTTCGAGGACGTCTACCGAAAATGCTTCAACGATGTCTGTCACTGGGTTCGAGCTTTGGGCGGACCAGAAGCCGAGCGTGATGACCTCGTTCAAGATGTTTTCCTGATCGTCCACCGTAGACTTCATACTTTCGACGGTAAGAATCTTTCAGGCTGGATTTATCAAATCACGCGCCATCGGGTGCGTGACTTCCGACGACTCCTTTGGTTCAGACTGTTTCTGGGGAGCACCCAAGTAGAAGCTACGCTGGTTAGCCCCTCCGAAGGACCCGAGACGGTACTCAACAACAAGCAGAAGGAGCAGCTGTTGATGCGCCTGCTGTCGAGGCTTCCAGAATCGCAGCGGTCGGCCTTCGTGCTGTTCGAGATCGATGGCTACAGCGGCGAGCAGATCGCCGATCTTCAAAACGTGTCGTTGAGCACCGTTCGCGCACGCATCTATCGCGCTCGCGAAAAGCTCGGCACCGAAGTGAAGCGGTTCCGCGAATACCGATAACGAACGGGCGGCCGATAGGCGAGTGCTCACGTGCGATCGATGGTTCGACGCGGTCGCGTCCGCGTCCTCTTTACAGACGCCGGCGACGGACAAGTATTCGCGGTGGCCTCCGTCGACGGAATCGAAGACGCAGCCCACGCAGCAGCCATTGCATACGACGCAATTGCCGAAATACTCCTCGCACGAGATCTCGCAATCGTTCACGAACGAATCTTCGGCAGTCTTCTTGCCGAGAGCGCTGTCCTCGCCGCACGACGAAGGGCACTCGGCGAGAAGTCGGCGCATGCGACGTGCGCGCCGACCTACGTTCAGGCGCGACCGAGCTGGGGTGAAGGGCTTGCGGGGCTCATTCTCCATGCGGTAGCGCTTCGCGGCGTACCGGGCGCCGTCACGACGTTTTGGGACGAGGGCATCGTGGTGGGTCGATCTTGGACGCAAGGACGACAGAAGCATCTCGTGCTTCAAAATCTCGACGGGCTCGATGCGCGAAGTTTCGCGGACAACTCGCCTGCCGCGCAAGTCACTCGCCTCCTGGATAGAGCCTTTTCTCTCGCGACCCTGGCGGGCATCCGACCCGAAGGTTTGGCGCGGACGTGGTTCTATCTCGACGACATCGTGCAACACTATGCAACCTTCAATCGGTTGCGCAACGATGTATTCGCCGACAAGGGACTCCTTGCGCGCGGCGACGGTCGGCATCGTTTGCCGGCGAGCACCGCTATCGGCGTTGGCAACTCGCGCCGGGCGGCCGCCGTCCTCGACCTCGTCGCAGTCGGCGAAGACGGGGGCATCGAAAGGCTCTCGAGCCCCAGTCAGCCGGAGGCCTTTTCCTACGGCTCGGCGTTCTCTCGGGCCACGATCCTGCACGAACCGGGCGTCCGCATCCTGCACCTTTCCGGCACCGCCGCCATCGACGAAAGCGGCGGGAGCGTCTTCGCAAAGGATGCCGACGCGCAGATTCGAACGTCGCTCGATCGGATCCAGGCGCTGCTGAGTCTCCGGGGAGCAAGCCTGTTCGATGTCGCCGCCGCGACCGTTTTCTTGAAGCACGCCAGCGATTCTGCGGCTTTCGATCGAGCTCTACGCTCCTTCGATCTCGGCGAGCTGCCCTGTGTGGTCGTGGTCGCGGATGTATGTCGAGAAGAGCTTCTCTTCGAACTCGACGCGGAAGTCGTGCTTCCGCCGGCTGCTAGAGGGTCATGAGTCTCCGGAAGAGTTCCGTCACGATTCGATTGGCGATTACCGCTTTCGTGTCCCTTGTGCCCAGCGTTGCTTGCAAGGGACAGCGCGCGCCGCAAGTCTCATGGCAAGACGCGATGGTTGCGGCCTTGAGCAAGGGGGCTCTTCCGGGAAATCTCGGAGTTGAATATCCACTGGACGGAACGGTGTTTCCGCCGCAGATTCCTGCGCCCAAGCTCCTCTGGCGGGACGAAAGCAAGGCGAGCGACGCATGGATCGTCCGGTTCGACGTGCCGGGGGAACGTGCAGTGACCGACTTCGTCACGGAACATTCCTATCGGCCGTCGCCGGAGGTGTGGCGCCGACTGCAGAGCGTCGCGCCGAACGCTTCGGTTCGCGTCACGATCGCGGGGGTGCGTCGTGAGCATCCGGAGGTCTTGCTTTCCGGCGCGGAGGTTGCGTTCGTGACTTCTCAAGATCCGGTCAAAGCCCCGATCTTCTTTCGGCAAGTCCCGCTCCCCTTCGACTTTGCGAATCATCACACGGAGCAAATTCGCTACAGTCTTGGAACGGTAGAGGAAGACCGTCCTCCGCGAGTCCTTCTGGAAGGGTTGCCCGTCTGCGGCAATTGCCATTCCTTCGACCGCGACGGGCGCACGCTCGGGATGGATGTGGACTATGCGAACGACAAGGGCTCCTACGTCGTCGCGCCACTCGAACCAGTTACCCATCTGACACCCGAGAGGATCATCACGTGGAGTGACTACAAGAGAGGCGACGGTCAGCTGACCTTTGGGTTGCTCTCCCAGCTTTCCCCCGACGCCCGCTACGTGATGAGCACGGTGAAGGATCGATCCATCTTCGTGGGTCTTCCCGAGCGGCTAGAATACTCTCAGCTCTTCTTTCCCATTCGCGGAATCTTGCCTTCTACGACCGGGAACATCGCGAGTATCACTCCTTGCCGGGCGCGAATGATCCATCCTTCGTGCAAAGCAATCCGAACTGGACGCCCGACGGAAAACAGCTCTTGTTCGCGCGCACGAACGCCTACCACTCCGACAAAGTCGACGCTTCGGAGGGCGTTATCTTGCCGGTCGCCGCGGCTTCTGAATTCCTGAAGGGGGAGCGTGGCTTTCAATACGACGTCTATCGAATCCCATTCAACGACGGCAAAGGGGGCCAGCCGTCGCCTTTTTTGGGCGCATCGAGCAACGGAATGAGCAACTACTTTCCGCGCGTATCTCCGGACGGGAAATGGATGGTATTTACCGAATCGAAGAACTTCATGCTGCTCCAGCCGGACAGTAGGTTGTTCATCGTGCCGGCCGCGGGCGGTAAGGCGCGAGAGATGCGATGCAATACGGCCAAGATGAACTCTTGGCATTCGTGGTCGCCGAACAGCAGATGGCTCGTTTTTTCGTCGAAACTTCGGGGGCCCTATACTCAGCTCTGGCTAACCCACGTCGATGAGCTCGGCAACGATGCGCCGCCGGTTCTTCTCGAACATTTGATGTCTCAAGAGCGAGCGGCCAATATCCCCGAGTTCATCGCCGCGACCGCCGGCTCGCTCCAGAGAATCGTCGACGACTTTTCCGACGGCGGAAACTACCACTACCGCGTAGCCAAGACGCTCATTCACTACAACGATCTCGAGGAGGCCGTAAAACAGCTCGACCGCGCGCTATTGGCTCAGCCGCGAGATCCGGACGTGTGGCTGGAAAGGGGAGCCGTCCTCTTTAGCCTGGGTAAGAAGGAGAAGTCGTTCGACGACTTCCGAACCGCGATGGTTTTGGCTCCAGACGATTATCGCGGGCCCTACAACCTCGGGGTGGCGCAACTTGCGTCCAATCAAGGACAGGCGGCCGTGGACAGTCTCAGTACCGCCATACGGCTCAACGCGCGGCTACCGGAGATCTTGCACCAGAGAGCCACCGCGAACCTCGTACTCAAGAACGGCGCGGCTGCGCTCGCGGATATCCGACAAGCGATCGCGCTGGATCCGACGTCCAAGAAGTTTCGCAAATTCGAGATGGATCTGGAACGGCAGGACGGTGGGAGAAGCCTTGGAGCCGATCCGGTGGAGCGCACAGCTGCTGACGACGATGCCAGGAGTGAGTGACATCGTCGCCCGTGTCGTCCTCTCGGAGACCGGCACCGACATCAGCCATTTCCCAGTGCCGCTCACCTCGTCTTTTGGGCGGGCCTTTGCCGGGGCCCTTGCATCACGGTGTCCTGGCGCACCTGAAACCGCCGTCGGAGCGCGCCACGTGGCCGGGCCCACGATACGTTGAAAATGGGGACCCAGCCCAGTCCCGATACACGTGTACGCCCGGCATGTCCGAGGCCTGAGAATAACCACCACAATCCGTGCAAGGATCCGCGTATTCGGAGTTATAAAAGTCCAGCATCCACTCCTTCATTTCACCTGCCAAGTCGAGTTGGCCCCAGCGCCCCACGCCTAGCGATGGAGTCCCAACCGGCGCGACAAGGCCGCCGTCGTGCGCGGTGGCATAATTGCATTCTCCTTCGCCACAGTAGATCTCGTACTGATTCTCCGTCCCCGGAGCCGTCGCTCCCCACGGATACTCTCGTTGCTGGCTCCCGCCGGCCGCCGCGTATCCCCACTCTGCCTCGCTTGGCAGGAAGCCGTCGTCCCAGATGCAAAACCCGTACGCCTCATACCACGTGACGCATCCGACCGGCAGGTTCTCGTTGCTTCCCGGCGAAAGCGTCCACGTCGTGTTATCCGATGAGTTAACGGGGCCGCATGCGGTCAGGTTCACCCCGTTGTCCACTAAACTAATTTTCAGATTCTCGTTAATCGGGGGCGGTACGGGCGCGTACCAGCCCTGTTCGTATTGGATCGCACTTGCGTCGAGCTCCGCATTAACGACGACGAGTCCCTGCCCCCCGTTTAGGTGGACGTGCTTGCCGCTGCCGTTCGTAGGGGACGCACCTCCGTCCGCCAGGTAGTTCACGTACTGGCGGAACCGCCCCACGGTGACCAGGTATTTGTCCAGACGGAAGTCGCTCACCGTAGCCGGGTCGGCCTCGCCAGTGGGGCCGCCGTCGGCGGCGAGAGTGAGGCCCCCGTCGGCGGCGGGCGGGTCGTAGGTTCGGTAGTACGTCCCGCCAGGCACCTCCGGGCTTTCGCAGCAGCTCTGTGTTCCGCTCCCTCCGGCGCCGCAGTTGGTGGTGCCCAGGGTGCTGACCTGGCAACTCGGGGGCTGGGCGCAGACTCCTGCCACGCAATTCGGGGTCGACGATGGACAAGCGACAGCGTCCCCCAACGATCCGGCCATGCACGTCTGCACCCCGTTGAATAGGCACTGCTTTGCGCCGTCCTGACAAGCGCCGCACAGCGATGGTCCATTGCAGAAGGGGGTGCGCTTGGGCACGCCACGGCACTTCCCCATTGGCTGCTCGCCCCGCACGTCTGCACGCTGTCGCCGGCACACCGCACGGCCTCGGGCATGCAAGTGCCTAAGCTCGTCCCATCTGCACTGGCGTCGCTCGTGGCGTCTGCTGGGGCAGCGTCTCCGCTCGTGGGGTCCGCGCGGGTCGCGTCCCTGTCCGTGGCGTTTGCGCTCAGAGCGTCGGGCGACGAATCCGGCGCGCCGTTGGTAACGTCCTTGCGTTCCAAGCCGCAGGCGAGGAAAAGGACGGCAGCCGCCGGGACAGAAAGACGGCTCATGATGTGCAGGTGAAGCGCACGACCGCCATCCCGCTTCGGATCACGGATTCCTCGCGCATCGGACGCATACAAGGCTTGTCGCCGCATCCTCGAGCGCGAGGGTACGCGCTCGACCCGGCACCGGCCCGCGAGGACGTCGTCTTCGTTTACTGCCGCTGCCTTGGAACCGCTCCGCATCATGCCAGCAACCTCGAAAGGGTAGACATCGGCAAAACCTTTCCGGGATTTCGCCGGACCTCGACGAACATGGATCTTTCTGGGTAGCTTCGCGCGCCCCCTTGCCCACGAGCTCAACCTAGGCTCTCCTGTCGCCGTGGTGAACGGGGACGTTCTCTTCGATCGATTCGATCGAGTGAGGCAGTCAGGAAGACACGCAGCGCGACAAGGACGGTGGGTCATAAAGAGGGAAACGCCAGATGAGAAACGTACGTGCGGTTGGAATGCTGGGCATGTTCGCGGTGGCGGGGTCATCGTGGCTGACGTGACCAATGCGAGCAACAATCAGACTCTGATCGTGAAAAAAGGCACTTCGGCGTGTTACACGATCGCATTCAACTACTATTCCATGGGTAGCGGCGACGTCACCAACACTTCAACGGTGAATAATGGATCAGACGCCGCCGTGGCGAGTCTACTGATGACTGTGCCAGAGGCAGGAGGTAACCCGACCTGGTCCGTTACATGTGCGGGGGGCGCTGCCGTCGAGGTCCCCTCCTCATGCGAGAATAACGAATGGCCGTACACATTTTTTATGACGCCCGGTGAGGGTCCTTCAGGCTGCACGAACACCACCACCGATGCTGGTGCCTGTTCATTGTAGTCCTTCGAGACCCTTGTAGCTCTCAGCGAGAGGTTCGAATGGCGTTCACGTCGAGGTCTCACTGCGTGGTCATCCTGATGGTCGGAGGACTCGTCGGAGGCGTGTGGGCTTGTGGCGCACGGGTGCTCGAACTCCCGGACGGGGGCTATCCGGAGGCCTCGGAGGATGGGGCACGGCTGCCCGAGACGCGGGATGTCGGGCCGGAGAGTTCCGGCGACGGCTACGATGCGTACCCGAGTGAAGCGGGCGGCTACGTTAGTGAGGCGGGCCCTGCAGATGCCGGCTACGAGGCCGGCTACGAGGCCACTTACGATGCCGGCTACGATGCAGAGGACTACGACGCCTCCCCAGACGTCCTCTACCCCACCGACGCAGTCTACACCTACGATGGTTACGACTATCAAGACGCGCCTCCGGCGGACACGGGACCGATCTGGGATGGAGGCCAACCGATCCTCATCGCGTCGGGCGTGGAAGTGGGGGCCCTGGCAGTCGATGACACTCGCGTGTACTGGCAGAACGGCAACCACTCGGTCATCGACTGCCCGGTCTCCGGCTGCCCCGGCAATATGCTCAGCGTCCTCGCCCTCAACGGGTCTGGAACTGGATATGGCCTGTACACGGCCCCCCAGCAGTTGATCGCGGTCGACTCCTCGATCGTATTTTACCTCACCACGTTCAACAATTCGAATAGCGTCGGCTCGTGCGCGGGCGGCGGGTGCGCCCTTTCCCCTGCGACGTACTGGGTTGGGCAAGGAGGGGTCGACGCCGGCGGAGCCCTGAACCTTCAGGCCGTCGTGACCGACTCGTCCAACGTGTACTTCACCGACGGCTCCACGCTGTATGCGTGTCCGATCGGGTCGACCTGCCGGTCCGTGAAGGTGCTGCTCTCGGTGCACTCAGGAATTCTCAGCAACCTTGCGGTCGCCGGGAGTGAGCTCTACTACGTCGACGACGGCCCTTACACTCAGAGCATTCGTGCTGTGCTGACCAGCGGCGGGATGCCCAGAGTCGTGTGCGAATCCCCTCTCTTCATGTCGGTGAACACGCTGGTCGTGTCCGGGGGCTACGCGTACTTCACGACGGGCGAGGACGAGTCGATCTCGATCTTCCAGTGCCCCGCGGCCGGAGGCGGAGCGCCGACGATCTTCGCGATCGACTCGAACCCACTCGACCTCGTGTCGGATGGAACGAGCCTCTACTGGACCAACGATACCAGTACAGGAACGATAGGAACGTGCCCGCTCGGTGCGAGCTGCGCAGGCTCGAGGACGGTCGCCGCGGACCAGGACTATCCTCAACTGATCGCCGTGAACTCCACCGCGGTCTTCTGGGCCACACAGACGGCGATCTATTCGGCCGTCAAATAGCGATCCGATGCGGCGCTTCCTCGCCGTCAAGGTGCGGCCAAGCCCGAAACCTGGATCACTTCGTTCGATCGATCAAAGCGCCAACGGTTCGAGGGCGGCCCGCCACCCTTCGGGTTAGGGAGTTCGGGCGCACCGGAACCCGATACCGATACCGGCCAATGTAGGAGAGATGCTGTCGCGACCCGCTCGAAGCAGGTACGACGCGGCGCCAAGGAAGCTGCCGCCGCGGACCACCCGGTAGACCGCAGTCGTCAAATAGGCACAATCCGAGCAAGCCGCGTACATTGCGTACCAGTCCACGTTCCATTCGCTGACTTCGCCGGCCATGTCTAGCTGGCCCCAGCGAGCCGCGCCCAGCGTTGCCGTTCCAACTGGTGCGATGTTCGTCGTACCAACGCAGCCTCCAGGGTCTTGGTCGCAGTAGTAGATTGCGTACTGGTTCGTCGTTCCTGGGCCCGCAGAGCCCCACGGGTACTCTCGCTGCTGGCTTCCCCCCGCCGCCGCATATTCCCATTCTGTCTCGGTTGGAAGAAAGCCGCCGTCCCAGATGCAGAACGCGTACGCCTCGTACCAATTCAGGTAGTTGATGAGCAGGTTCTCGTGGCTCCCGGCGGTGTTCGTCCACGTGCTGTATGGAGGATGTGCCAAGGCGCCGTTCGTCGGGTCGATGTCCGTCGTGTTGTTCCAGTCCGTCGCGCCCCAACCGGTCTCGTACGTCCCCGGCTCCCCGCTGTTCTCAAGGCCTTGACCGCCGTTCACGAACACGTGCCTGCCAGAACCTGCCGGGGGCATGTACCCCGCTCCGTTGTTTCAGGCGGAGACGAACTGACGGAACCTTCCCACCGTAACGAGGTACTTGTCCAATCCAAAGCCGCTCACATTGGCCGGATCGGCCTCGGCTGTCGGCCCGCCGTCAGGAGCGAGCGTCGCGCCACTGACCCCGCGTACCCTATCGTAGGTCCTGAAGTACGCCCCTCCCGGGACCTCCAGGCTCGTGCAACAGCTCTCGTGGCTTGCCCCGCAGTCGGTCAGACCGGAGCCGCCGATCGCACAGCTCTCCGCGGCCGTCGTCGCGCCCGTACATGCGCCGCTGCCGCATGTACCCGTTGCGCAAGGCCAGGGCGTACCCCAGGGCGTACCCCACTCCCCGCTCGACCCACACGTCTCGATCGCGTTGCCCGAACACCGCGTCGCGTTCGGCGTACAGACGCCTGTGCAAACACCGCCGGCGCACGCTTGGTCGGTGCAGGCCACCCCGCTGCCCCACTGACCGTCGGCTCCGCAGGTCTCGACACTCGGGCCGACGCATCGAGTCGCTCGCGGAAGACAGCTCCCATCCGAAACGCCTGTTCGGCTTGCCTCGGCCCCAGAGGGCGCGTCCAGACTCCCGCGGCCACCATCGTGATCACCCTCGGAAAGGGATCCTCCGCACGCCCATGCGCCGCTCTGCACACATAAACTCACGAGCCCGTAACGAATGATCCTGCGTAGGTGCCTCACGTGTGGCTCTCCAGCACGGCGTCTACGCCGTCTTGAAGGCGCGGCGCACGATTGAACGAGCGCTCGACCTTGTCCGCGAAAGAGCGTTGAATGGTTTCGGGAGAGAGACTTTGCCCACGAATATGCTTTGGGGGGAAAAGAGGGACGTCACCATTGCCGTCCATACGGATCAGGCTCCTTCGGACAGCGAATGGGACGGTTGGATCGAGCTGTGCGCCAATCGGGCCCCCAAGCGCCTCGGGTTTCTCATCTTCACCGACGGCGGCGGCCCTTCGAGTGTACAGCGCTCGAAGCTCTCGAGGATTCCCGAATTGAAGAGGATCCCCTCCGCCGTTGTCACGAGCTCTGCCATTGGACGCGGAATCGTCACCGCCGTCTCGTGGCTGGGAACGAACGTGCGCGCCTTCGCGCCCGTGAACCTGCGCGGCGCACTCGATTTCCTCAAGCTGGCCGAAGAGCTGCGCCACGGAGTGACTCGAGAGGTCGCTTCGCTAAGGATGGGTTTGGTCGGGAGCACTCTGGATTTCTTCGAGGCGGGGAGCCACGACCCCTCC
>Ga0182024_10013684_pt1 | contig 15790 bp, 15 predicted proteins | sample P32metaG_FD_120480 | JGI IMG/M metagenome (GOLD analysis project Ga0182024, IMG submission 120480) | Permafrost microbial communities from Stordalen Mire, Sweden - P3-2 metaG (Illumina Assembly) | ecosystem: Environmental > Terrestrial > Soil > Wetlands > Permafrost | place: Sweden: Stordalen... | reverse complement strand
CGTCGCGGGCGTCGTCCTTGCCGCACCGGCGATCACGACGCTGCCGACCCAGTGGCGCATTCGCGGACCCGAAGGCGCGGTCGCGACCGTCGGGACGCTGCCCGAGGGAATCGCCATCTCGCGCGACGGGTCGCGCGTGATCGAACTCGAGGGCGGTTACCGCAAGCCGGCGTTGCGCGTGCTCGATGCGACGACGCTCCACGAACTGCGCAGCGTCGCGCTGGGCGGCGCGTTCGGCGCGCCGCTGCGCGATGCGGACGGCGACGGCGTGTGGGTGAGCATTGCCGGAACGTTCCAGGAACAGCTCGCGCACGTCGATACGGCGACCGGTGCGATCGACCGCGACATCTCGTTACCGCTGCCGTTCTTTCCCGTCGCGATCGCCCGGTCGCCCGACGGGACGTTGGCCGTCGCGGGTGATCTCGGCGACCGCATCGCGTTCATCGATCCTGCCGGCGAACGCGTCGTCGGGCTGACCGCGGTCGGCCGGCATCCCGCCGCGCTGGCGTTCTCCGAGGACGGGAAGATGCTGTACGTCGCCGACCGCGGCGCGTCGCGCGTCGACATCGTCTCGGTCGCCGCGCACGCAATCGACGGCACCATCGCCGTCGGGCTGCATCCCGACGCGCTCGCGCTCGCCGGCGACCGGCTCTACGTCGCCGACAGCGACGACGATGACGTCGCGGTCGTCGACCTCAGCAACCGGCGCACGCTGGCGCGGGCGTCGATGCCGTTCGCGCGCGGCGACGCGCTCGGCAGGTCGCCCAATGCATTGGCACTCGACGGTGACCGGCTCTACGTGAGCTGCGGCGCGGCGAACGCGATCGCGGTCTTTCGCCCGAGTGCCGCCGGGCTGACGCCGCTCGGTGCGATTCCGACCGGCTGGTATCCGACCGCCGTCGCGGTCGACCGCGCGCACGGCGTGCTCTACGTCGCCGACGGAAAAGGAGAGTCCGGTCACCCGAATCCGGCGTATGCGGCGGGCGGCGACGTTACGCGCCTCGCGAATCCCGCGCCCAAGCAGTACATCGCCGACCAGCTCGTCGGTTCGATCCGTCGCATCGCGATCCCCGACGATGCGGAGCTCGCGCGCGGAACCGCGGAGGTGCGCGATCTCGCACAGCACGAGCGCGTTCCGCCCAGCGCGATCGTGCGCGCCGGCGGCCCGATCAAGCACGTCATCTACGTGATCAAGGAGAACCGCTCGTACGACCAGGTGCTCGGCGACGTCGGCGGTGCCGACGGCGATTCGGCGCTGGTGCTGTTCGGCGAGCGGGTGACGCCGAACCAGCATGCGATCGTGCGCCGCTTCGGCGTATTCGACCGCTTCTTCGAGAACGCGCACGTAAGCGCCGACGGCCACAACTGGTCGACCGCGGCGATCGCCAATGATTATGTCGAGAAGATGTGGCCGGCCAACTACGCCGGCCGCCGTCAGATGTACGACTTCGAGGATGCGGCGGAGGCCGCGGTGCCGCACGCCGGCTATCTGTGGGATGACGCGGCCGCGCACGACATTTCGCTCCGTAACTACGGCGAGTTCGTGTCGAGCGGTCCGAGCAAACCGACGCCGGTCTCGGTCTCCAGCGACGTGCTGCGTCCGCGCACCGACCGGAACTTCGCGACCTTCGACTTGGCCGTCACCGACGTCGACCGGTTTGCGGAGTGGAAGCGCGAGTTCGACGGCTACGAACGCACCCATACCCTGCCGCAACTGGAGATCGTGCGCTTTCCGCGCGATCACACCAGCGGCACGCGCGCGGGCAGCGCGACGCCGCAGGCGATGGTCGCCGACAACGATCTGGCCGTCGGCCGGCTGGTCGATGCGGTCTCGCACTCCGCCGACTGGCCGAGCACGGCGATCTTCATCGTCGAGGACGACGCACAGAACGGGCCCGATCACGTCGACGAGCAGCGGTCGACGTTCTACCTCGCTTCGCCGTTCGCGGCCGGCGGCGTGCAGCACTCCGCCTACACACAGGCGTCGGTGCTGCGCACGATGGAGATCCTGCTGGGGCTACCGCCGATGACGCCGTACGACGCGGGGGCCCGCCCGTTGACGGCGGCGTTTCGCACGACGCCGAACGTGCAGCCCTTCGATGCGCTCGCGGCGCGCATCGACCTCGACGCGACCAATGCGCGAACCGCATATCGCGCGGCGGACAGCGCGCGGCTCGATTTCGACGAAGCCGATCGGGTCGACGACGGCGTGCTCAACGACATCCTGTGGCACGCGGTGAAGGGCGTGCGCGCAACGCCGCCGCCGTTCGGACTCTTCCACCCGCCGAGCTCGGCGCGGTGACCGCACACGTCTGGGCCATCGGCGCTACGTCGTTCCTCGCCAGCGCCGTCGAACTGGTCGAAGCGCTGACCATCGTTCTGGCGGTCGGGATCACGCGCGGCTGGGCGCGCGCCTTGCTCGCCGCCGCGTGCGCGATCGTGGTCCTCGCCGCCGTCGTCGCGCTCGCCGGCCCGCGCCTGCCGGCGCTGATCGAGAACCATTGGATCAAGCTCGTCGTCGGCGCGGTCGCGCTCTACGTCGGCGTGACGTGGCTGCGCAAAGCCGTCCTCCGCGCCGCCGGCCGCAAGTCGCTGCGAGATGAGAACGCCGCCTTTGCGCGCGAACGCGACACGCTCGAACGCGAGAGCGGCGCGGGCGCGTTCGCGACCGCTTTCAACGGCGTGCTGCTCGAGGGCATCGAGGTCGTCGCGATCGTGCTCGCGCTCGGCAGCGGAACGTCCGAGACGCTCGCGGCGGCGTGTGGCGGCGCGCTCGTCGCGTTGATCGCGGTGCTCGTCGTGGGCGTTGTCGTACATCGCCCGTTGGCACGCGTCCCGGAGAACACGATGAAGTACGTCGTCGGCGTGATGGTGACGGCGTTCGGGCTGTTTTGGGTCGGTGAGGGTGCGAACGTCGCCTGGCCGGCGGCCGACGTGGCGCTGTTCTACTTGGCGGCCGGCGTTCTGATTGTGGCGGGGAGCGTCACGCTTCGACTGCGCTCAGCGTGACATGGGTTATCGTGAAAAGAGTTTGAATTCCGGCGTTGCTTGTCTTCACGGCGCTCTCATTCCAGCTACGCATTCTATCGAACATGAAGAACATATCGCTCGCCCTCGGGCTGGCGGCGGCGTTATTGGCCGGGTGCGGCGGCGGTGGCTCCTCCACGCCCGTGCAGCCCGGCACGTCGTCGAACTCGCCCTCTACTCCCACGACCTCGCCCACTTCGTCGAACAGCGTGCTCTCGACGATGACCCTCAACGGCGGTACAGCTTTCGTCACCTCCGGGCAACTGCCCGTCTACACCTTCGCCGGTGACACGGTGGCGAATCAATCGTCATGCACCGCTGCCGGCGGATGCTTAGGCGTGTGGCCGCCGGTCTCGCCGCCGGCCGGAACGCTTCCCGCACCGTGGGCCGCATTCGTGCGCGCCGACAACAGTCAGATGCAATTGTCGTATAACGGTGCCGCATTGTACACCTTCGTCAGCGATAGCCCAGGCGTCGCACGCGGAGACGGTGTCGAGAATTTCCACTTGGCACGGCCGCTTGCGGCGGGCAGCCCGACCGGTCCCGGTACCCCAGGTTACCCGTAGGGACCACTACACGCCGGCGTCGATCGTGAGACCTCCGTCGATGACGATCGTTTGGCCGGTGATGAACGCGCTTGCAGGGGCCGCCAAGAAAACGGCGGCCCCTGCAACGTCGTCGGGCTCGGCGAGACGGCGCAGCGCGGTTCGCGCGAGCGCAGGATCGGCGATCTCCGGATTGTCCCACAGCGCGCGGGCGAACTCGGTCTTGACGATCCCGGGCGCGAGACAGTTGACGCGCACATGGTGTGGACCCCACTCGACCGCGAGACTGCGCGCAAGCCCGATCAGCGCGGTCTTCGAGATCGCGTACGCGCCGATCACGTTCGTTCCGCTCAAGCCCGCGATGCTGCTCAAGAAGATCGCCGCCCCGCCGCCGCGGGCCGCCATGTGCGGGAAGGTGAGATTCGCCAGCCACAGCGCGCTGCGCACGTTGCTGTTCATGATGCGGTCGTAGACGTCGTCGGTGATTCCGCTGAGCGGCCCGAAGTATGGGCTTACCGCTGCGTTGCACACCAGAATGTCGACCCCGCCGTAACGCTCGACCGTTTGCGCGACGAGCGCTTCGACCTGGTCCTTCTTGCCGACGTTGGCGGCGATTCCGATCGCCTGGCCGCCCGCTTCGCGGAGCTCCTGTGCAACCGTATCGCAGGCAGCCGCGTCGCGGCTCGAAACGACGACGTGCGCGCCGCGTTGCGCGAACCGGCTCGCGATCGCGCGGCCGATCCCGCGCGTCGAACCGGTGACGATCGCGACCTTATCGGTGAGATCGAAGAGCCCATCGGTGATCATGTCAGATGTCGCCGCGGTCGATGAGATCCAAGCCGCGCTGCGTGATCTCGTTGACGGCTGCTCCCATCCCGCTGAAGCGCTCGTCGTGCGTCTGCCCGCGCACGTAGCGAATGTAGATCTGTTGCAAGATCACCGCGAAGCGGAACGTGTTGAAGACGACGTACCAGTGCAAATCGCTCAGATCGGCGCCGGCCGCGCGCGCGTACCGTTCGGCCGCGTCGCGCCGCGAGAAGAAGCCGTCGTACCAGGTCGGCATGCGGCCGTGGAGGTGCTCGTTGCCGTCGCCTTTTTCGCCCCACAGCGCCAACAGCTCGCCGACGTCCATCAGCGGTTCGCCGCGGGTAGACATGTCCCAGTCGAGCACGGCAACCGTGCGCGCCGGATCGCCGGGGTCGAGCAGCGTGTTGTCGAGCTTGTAGTCGTTGTGCAGCAGCGATGTGCGCCGCGATTCCGGCATCGTCTGCCGGATCCAGCCGACGAACGGCTCGGCCGCGCCGACATCGGGCGTGAGCGCGTTGTTCCAGCGCTCGATCCAGCCGAGAACTTGGCGTTTGATATAACCGTCGGGCTTGCCGAGCTCGCTCAAGCCGACGGCTGCCGGATCGATCGCATGCAGCGCAGCGAGGTTATCGATCAGCGACTCGCCGACGCCGCGCAACACGTCGGGCCGCTCGGCCCAGGGTGCCGGGATCGAGCGCCGGAACGCGATGCCGTGACGGCGCTCCATCACGAAAAAGTCGGCGCCGATGATCGCGTGATCGGTGCAGAGCAGGTAGCTTTGCGGCGCGAGCGGATAACCGGCATGCAACCTCGAGAGCACGCGGTGCTCGCGGCGCATGTCGTGCGCGCCCGGCGCCACGGGACCGAGCGGCGGACGGCGCAGTACCCACTCGCGCGTACCGAAGCGGATCAAGTACGTCAGGTTGGCGTGACCACCGCCGAACTGGCGGATCTCGAGCGGTCCGTCCGCGCGGTCGAGATGCTCGCGCAGGTACGGCTCGAGCCGCGCGCCCTCGAGCGCCTCCTCCGGGCGCACGTCGATCGTGTCGGCGTCGCGCTGCATCATCGCCGCGTGCGGACCGGGATCGCGGCGAGGTGCGAGGTGTCGTTGGCGCTCATCAGCAGTCGCCGGCCGCCGCCGATGCGCAGCACCGAAACCGATGCGTTGGCGAGCGGGAACAGGAAGTCGTGATCGCTGGCGACGACGGCGCCGAGCGCGGCATTGATCGCGCCGGCGTGCGACACGACGGCCACGCGCTGACCAGCATGGCGTGCGGCGATCGCATCGAGCGCGGCAAGCATTCGCGCGCGCACCTGCGCCGACGGTTCGGTTCCCTCGATCCCGTTCCACGAACCGTCGCGCATCGCGATCATCGCCAGCCAAGCCAGCCGATTGCGCAGCGACATCGCGTCGCCGGTCGCGCCGATCGTGATCTCGGTGACGCCGGGCTCGATCTGCACGTGAAGGCCGAGAGCTCCGGCGATCGCCTCGGCCGTCTCCAACGCGCGCCGAACCGGACTCGCGTACACCGCGGTGACACCTGACTCGGCGAATCGTTCGGCGAGCGCTTCGGCTTGCGCGCGGCCGCGCGGACTCAGTGGATGCGCTTCGTAGTCGTCATAGACGGTGAAGGCGTCGTCGGACTCCGGGACGGCGTCGGCGTGACGCACGACGTGCAGCTCGGCGGCACCGCAGCGCAGGCTGAGCTCGAGGGTATCCAGCGGATCCTGCCGGCTCACCGCCCGTCCTTCGCGAGCTCGTATTTGGCGATCGCGCGCATGTGGACTTCGTCGGGTCCGTCGACCAGCCGCAAGGTGCGCGCGTGCGCGTACATTGCCGCGAGCTCTTCGTCACCGCTCACGCCGCGCGCGCCGAAGGCCTGAATCGCGCGATCGACGACGCGGCAAGCCATGTTCGCGGCCGCGACCTTCACCATCGCGAGCTCGTTGCGCGCGACCTTGTTGCCGAACGCGTCGAGCTGTTCGGCGGCATGGTACACCAGCAAGCGCGTCTGGTCGATCTCGATGCGCGACTCGGCGATCCACTGCATGATGACGCCCTGCTCGGCGAGCGGCTTACCGAACGCCGTGCGCGCCTTGACCCGCTTCACCATCAGGTCCATCGCGCGCTCGGCCAAACCGATCGCGCGCATGCAGTGATGGATGCGGCCGGGACCCAGGCGGCCTTGCGCGATCTCGAAACCGCGCCCCTCGCCGACGAGAATGTCCTCGGCCGGAATGCGCACGTTCTCGAACGCGATCTCCGCGTGACCGTGCGGCGCGTGATCGTAGCCGAACACGCTGAGCGTGCGCAGCACGTTCACGCCCGGCGTGTCGATCGGAACGACCGCCATCGTGTGTTGCAGGTGCTTGGGCGCGCTCGGATCCGAGCGGCCCAGGAAGATGAGCACCTTGCAGCGCGCATGGTTGGCGCCGGACGTCCACCACTTGCGCCCGTTGATCACGTACTCGTTGCCGTCGCGCACGATCTCGGCGCTGATGTTGGTCGCGTCGGACGACGCGACGTTGGGCTCGGTCATCGAGAACCCGGACCGAATCTTCGCATCGAGCAGCGGCCGCAGCCAGCGCTCCTTGTGCGCATCGCTGCCGTAACGGGCGAAGACTTCCATGTTGCCCGTGTCGGGTGCCGAGCAGTTGAAGACCTCGGGCGCGATGTGCGAGCGTCCCATGACCTCGCATAGCGGCGCGTACTCGCGATTGGTCAGCCCCGCCCCCCATTCGGGCTCGGGCAAGAACAGGTTCCACAGCCCTTGGGCGCGCGCTTTTGCCTGCAGCTCGTCCATGATCGGCGGTTGCGTCCACCGGTTCGACCCGGCGTTCAACTGCTCGTCGTAGGCGTGCTCGTTCGGGTAGACCTCGGTTCGCATGAACGACTCGAGGCGGTCGTGGAGCGCCGAGGCCGGCGCGGCGGTGGCAGTCATGGGCTTCCCTTTGCTGCCGGCCGGCCGAATACCGGTGAGCGGCCGAATCAGCGGCCGGTTTCGTCGCTGCGGGAGCGCCCGGGGCGGTGGTACGATAGCTGAATGAGCGCGACGCTGGCGGCTCCGGACGGGCACACCCGCTCGATGACCGCCGCCGAACGCAAGGCCGACCGCAAGGCCAACCCGCCGCTGGCGATGATCACGCTGACCGTCATGCTGGGGCTCATCATGGCGATCATCGACACGTCGATCGTCAACGTTGCCCTCAACCAGATGGCCGGCAACCTGGGCTCGTCGGTCGACGAGATCGGCTGGGTCGCGACCGGGTACATCCTGGCGACCGTCATCGTCATGCCGCTCAACGGCTGGCTGACGGCACGGTTCGGCCGGCGCAACTTCTACGCCGCCTGCGTCGCGATCTTCACGATTGCGTCGTTCATGTGCGGCACCGCCACGAACGTGTGGCAGCTCGTCTTCTACCGCGTCATCCAAGGGCTCGGCGGCGGCGCGTTGCAGCCCACCGCCCAGGCGATTCTGTTCGAGTCGTATCCGCCCGGCAAGCGCGCCGGCGCGATGGCGGTGTTCGGTCTGGGAGCGATGGTCGGGCCGGCGATCGGACCGACGCTGGGCGGCGTGATCGTCGACAACTACAACTGGCCGCTGATCTTCTACATCAACATTCCGATCGGGATCGCGGCGTTCGCGATGACGCTGGCCTACATTCGCGATCCGGCGTACCTCAAACGCGACCGCTCACCGGTCGATGTGCTCGGACTCATGCTGTTGACGGCCGGCGTCGCGTCGGTGCAGTACGTGCTCGAGCGTGGCCAACGCGAGGACTGGTTCTCGTCGAACACGATCGTGATCCTGACGGTGGTCGCCGTCGTCTCGCTGATCGTCTTCTGTATACGCGAATGGTACGATCCACGGCCGCTGGTCGACTTGAAAGTGTTCAAGTCGCGCGCGTTCGCGGCCGGGAACGTTATCGGCATCATCACCGGCTTCGGCCTGTTCGGAACGGCTCTGATCATCCCGCTCTTCCTGCAGAACGTGCTGGACTTCAGCGCGACCGAGACCGGCCTTGCGCTCTTGCCCGGCGCGATCGCCACGGCGGCCAGCATGCCGATCGCATCGCGGCTCGTGCCGAAGGTCGACGGTCGCGCGATGATCGCATTCGGCCTGTTCATCTTTGCCCTCAGCGCGTGGTGGATGGGAACGATCAATCAGGACGCCGACTATTGGACCGTGTTCTGGCCGCGCGCGGTGCAAGGTTTTGCGCTCGGTTTTCTGTTCGTCCCGCTTTCGACCGCGACACTGGGTGAGATCGTTCGCGAGAAGATGGCGAATGCGACCGGGATCTACACGCTGGTGCGCCAACTCGGCGGCTCGCTCGGCATCGCGATCCTACAATTCATGCAGACGCGCTATCAGGACAACGCGTACGCGGCGCTCGCCGCCGGCGTCACGAGTGCCAACCCCGCCGACGCGCACTTCCTGAACGATCTCCACGGCACGGCCTCACAGTTGTACCAGATGGTGATGCTCAACGCGACCGTGATCTCGTACGACATGGTGCTGCGGTTGTGCGCGATCATCTTCGTGCTCTCGGTCCCGCTGGTGCTGCTGCTCAACTGGCGCCCGACGCCCGCCGATCCGGCCGCGGCACCTGCCGCCGCGGCCGAGTAACGGCCTGACGGTACGACGAAACTAGAAGTCGTATTCCATCTGCGCGCGGTTGTACCGGAAGAGCGGGAGACTGCCGTACGTCAGGATGTTCGTGACCTGGCGCGATCCGTAGCGATAACGAAGCAGCAGCCCTTTATACGGTCCCGGGCGCAACCGGCTCGCGAAGAACTGCGCGTCGGCGTTCACCTCGGAGAGCTGCTGAGAACGCACGAAGTTACCGTATTCGAGGTACGATTGCGTCACGTAGACGATCAAACGCTTGTCGTTCGACGTCCACGTCGCCTGCATTTTCGGGCCGCTGAACGGCGCGTGCCGGTCGGCCGGGCTCTGCGTCAGGCTCACCGAGTACAGCGGGTCGGTGCCGTATCCATCCGTATACGGGCTGGCGAGTCCGCCGTATTGGATCGTCGTCGTGCCGTCCGGATTCGCCAGGCATTGCGGCGCGTTCAGCGGCAGCAGGTACGGAAACGTCGTTCCCTTTTTCACGCCGAGCTGCTGGTTCGCGTTGCAAGCGTCACCGGCGGGCAATCGGACGGTGTCCGAGCGCCGCGGGACGTCCTCGTACGCCAGCGAGACGGAAACGTTTCGCGTCACCGAGGCGCCGACCTGGACGCCGACCGGAGTGCTGAAGATCTTTCCGGTCACCGCGGCACCGGTCTGGCGCTCGTAACCGGCGTGGAACGCGATGAACGGTTTCGTCTTCTGTCCGAGCAGCGTATACCGCGATTCGAGCCACGCCAAGTCCGCGATGTCGTCGAAACGGTAGAAATACAGGTTGGAGACGAACCCGTTGGTTCCGGCATATCCGAGACGGACGTTTTGCAGGCCGGCGGTTGGGATGCTGTTGCCGCCCGGGACGAAGATGTCCGCGGGAGCGCCGGCGGTGCCCGCGGGGAACGACGTGAGCAGCGTGTTCTTCTCGAACGTCGAGTTGACGCGGCCCTGGAAGCGCGTCATGTCGGCGACCTCGAGCGACCACACCGGCGAGAAGGCATAGCCCGCGTCGACACCTTGGAAGGCGGTAGGCTTGATGCGGGTGTCGGACGAGTTCGTCCACGGTGTGTTGTAGACTTGGTCGCCGACCCGCACGGTGAGGTGGGGGGTCTTGAACTGAACGTATGCTTCGTAGAGCGCGCTCAGGTCGAAGCCCGGCAGCGTATCATCGGGGTTGAGCACCGGCGCCTTGAGCTTTCCGCACGGAGGACTCAAATGAGAGACCGCGCTTCCGCAGCCGTCCGTCGGCACGGCGACGAGATACGATGCGGCGGCCGAGAAGGGCGTGTTCGGCACGGCGTAGCCGGCGTGAAGGCCGAGGCCCAGCTCGATCGACTGCTGGTTCACTTGGCCGGCACCGCCGGGCAAATTGCTCGCGTTCTGGCGCGTGAAGTCGTAGGCGCGAAAGTAGCCGCCCAGCGTCAGCGGGTTCACCGGCGACAACGACGCGCGGGCGGGCGGTGACGGCGTAGCCGAGGGCGACGGTGCCGGCGAGGCGGGCGCCGACTGCGCGTACGCCGGGGCGCCGCCGATCAGGAATACCGCGACGAGCATGCCGATGCGCGCTCTCGACGACGACGTTTGTAGCTGCACGGAAGCGGTACGCCGCTACCGCGGCAAGCGGTTCGCCTTTTCGCGAAACGCTTTGCGGAGCGCTATCGAAGGGTCGTGTCCGTTGGTGCACCGTTTGGCGGCGGCGTCCACGTGCTGCCATCGGCGAACGTGACGGCGGCGACCGTACACACGGCCGGGCCTTGGCTACCGCTGCCGTTGTACTCGTCGAAGAAGTGCTCGATCGGCACACCCTTGCTGAAGTGACCGCGTTCCGTTATGGTCGAGTGCGTTCCGTCGCGCAGAACGTCGAACGTCACTTTTGTCGCAACTCCGTCTTGCGTGTTCGAGAACGTGACCTGCAACGTGCGGTACCAGATCGGTGACCCCAGATCCGCAGCGATCGCGGGGTTGAAGAGATCGCTCACCGAGCAGCTGCTGACGGCGATCGGTGCGTTGTTCGTCATGCCGCTCTGCGGAATCGCCAGAGAACCGACCGCAGCGATGACCGAAAGAAAGTGTTGCATGCCATTGGTACGCCGCCGAGACGGACCGCGGATCGCGCCCGACGACGACGATGAATCGCGACCGCTGCAGGAGATGCGCCGCGGTGCGCGCGAGGGTAACGGATGCACCGCGCCAGCGCCGTGATCGCCGCACTCTGCCTCGTCGTTCTCAGCGCGGCGGCCGTCCGCGCACAAGCGGCTCCGACGTTCGACTACGCGGACGCGACGACGACGTGCTTGCCTTCGCCGGCCGCCCCGTCCGGCACGACGCTGACGATCGGGGCGCCCGGCGCGGGTCCGATGAACGCGGTGATCGTCAGTGCGGACGGCACGCGCAGAAACGCGCCGGCGGTGCTCTGGGTGCATTGGCTGGGGTTGGCCGCGACGACGAACCACTCCGAGTTCGAGAGTGATGCGGACGAGCTCGCGCAGCACGGTGTCACCTCGATGCTGGTCGACATGCCCTGGTCGCAGCCGAAGTGGTTCGACACGCGCACGTCCGCCGACGATTACGCCGCCACGATCGCCCAGGTCATCGCCCTGCGCCGCGCGCTCGACTGTCTCGTTCGGTTGCCCGGCGTCGACGCGACGCGGATCGGCTACGTCGGTCATGATTTCGGGGCGATGGACGGCGCGTTGCTGTTGGCGGTCGACAACCGCCCTCGATACGCGGTGCTGATGGCGCCCACGCTCTCGTTCTGGGAGTGGTATTTGCTCGGCGCGCAGCCCGCCGACCGCGCCGCATACATCGCCCGGATGAGCGTCTTCGATCTGCCCGGCTGGCTCGAGAAGGGCCGTCAGAAAGGAACGCTCCTCCAGTTCGGCGCGGTCGACGAGTACGTCGCGCAATCGACCGGCATTGCGATTCGCAACGCGACGCCCGACCGCGACCGAACCTTTAAAGCCTACCGTCTCGACCACGCGCTCGACGACGACACCGCCCGCGACGACCGCCGCGCCTGGCTTCTCGCGCACCTCACCGGACCCTGAGCCGGAAGGCGCCGGTCTTGGCACTGCGAACGTGAACCGACGCGCGGGGAGGGACGACGCATGAGGGTGACGACGAGCCTGGTTCGGCTGCTGGCGGTAGGATGCGCAGCGCTGGCGACCGCTGCGAGTGCGCAGACGAAGGTGCCCCCGCAGCCGAAGCCGCCGGTGCCGCAATTCTGCTTTGCAGCGAACGGCTGCGCGCGCACGCAGCCGGCGACGGTGTGTTTCGCGGCTACCGGCGCGAACAAGAATCCCTGCGCAAGAGCAACGCCGAGGTACGGCTACGCGTCGACAGCGGCGACGACCGCGACAACGTCGGCCCCGCTGACGACCGCGCAGTTTGCGCCGTCGACGAATATCGCGACGACGACGATACCGTAGCGCGCTCGTTCAGGCGCTGCGCCTGACTTCGCCTTGTCGGCGTCTAGCGCAGGGTAGTACCGGTCGCGGCACCGTCGTGCGAGGGCGCCCAGGTGGTGCCGTCGGCGAACGCAACCGAGGCGACTGCGCAGACGGCCGGGCCAAGCCGAACGGCGTCGTCGATCTGCTCGTACAGCCGCTCGATCGGCACGCCCTTGCTGAAGCGACCCTGTTCGGTCACGGTCGAACGCGTGCCGTCGTGGAAGACGTCGAAAACCACGTTCGTCGCAACGGCGTCCTGCCCGTTCGTGAAGGTGAGCTGCAGCGTGACGGTACGGGCGCAACCGTCTCGGCGATCGACGCGGGGTCGAAGATCTCGGTCACCGAGCAGCTGCTGACGGCAACGGGCGCACTGTTCGTCATTCCAACCGGCGACGCGGAGAGGGTCGCGGCGGCGACAATGACCGAGAGGACGTGTTCCATAACCGTGATACGCCGCCGAGACGTATCACGGACGACGGCCGTGAGCGCGTTCGCCGCTAGGCGGGTACGCCGGCCAGCGATTCGCAGACTGCGGCGGTGACGTCCGCGGTGCGTGCGGTGCCGCCCAGGTCCGGCGTGCGCACGCCGGAGCGCGTGACGTGCTCGATCGCGCGCATCAACCGCGCTGCATTCTCGGTCTCCCCCAGATGCTCGAGCATCATCACTGCGGTCCAGAACGCGCCGATCGGGTTGGCAATCCCTTTGCCGACGATGTCGAACGCCGAGCCGTGGATCGGCTCGAACATCGACGGGAAGCGGCGTGACGGATCGAGATTCGCGGTCGGCGCGATCCCGATGCTGCCGGCGAGCGCGGCGGCGAGATCGCTGAGAATGTCGGCGTGTAAGTTCGTTGCGACGACCGTGTCGATGCTACGCGGTGCGTTGACCATGCGCACCGTCATGGCGTCGACCAGCTCGCGATCCCAGCGGACGTCGGGATACTCGCGCGCGACCTCGACGGCGACTTCGTCCCACAGCACCATGCCGTGGCGCTGCGCGTTGGACTTCGTCACGACGGTCAGTTGCTTGCGCGCGCGCGTGCGGGCGAGCTCGAAGGCGAAGCGGATGATGCGTTCGACCCCGGCGCGAGTGAACACCGCGACCTCGGTGCCGACTTCAATCGCGTGCCCCCGATGCGCGCGGCCGCCCATCCCGGCGTACTCGCCCTCGCTGTTCTCGCGCACGATCATCCAGTCCAGATCGCCCGGCGCGCAATCGCGCAGCGGACTACTCAGGCCCGGTAGAATGCGCGTCGGCCGGACGTTCGCATACTGATCGAATCCCTGGCAGATTGCGAGCCGCAAGCCCCACAGGGTGACGTGATCGGGAACGTCGCGGTCGCCGACCGCGCCGAAGTAGATCGCGTCCATGCCGCGCAGCGCGTCGAGGCCGTCGGCCGGCATCATGACGCCGTGCTCGCGGTAGTAGTCCGAGCCCCAGGGGAAGTGGCTGACCTCGAGCTGCAGGGCCGGGTCGGTGCGCTCGAGCGCGCGAAGGGCTTCCAAGCCGGCGTTGATGACCTCAGGTCCGATCCCGTCCGCCGGGATGGCCGCGATGCGGTGCGTTCCCATGGCGCTGGCATACGCGCGATGACGGCGCCGGGCCTCGCGCCGCGCGCCGAGTGGCGCCTGAGTTGCCTCTCAGCGCTGCCGGGAGGTCCGGACACCGGGCCGTAACGAGCGACTCGATGCCATTGGAGTTCCGGTGCGCGCGATGCGGCGAAGTCAAGGACGTACGAACGCTGCGCCAATCGATCTGTCCGGCGTGCACGGCGCGGATCGAAGACGAGACGATTGCCGCGAGCGATGCGACCAACGCGCAGCGAGCGCGATACGAGGCGCTGTTGCGGATCGGGCCGCACTTCACCGGGCCGCTCGAGAGTTGGACGCCGAATGATCCGGTGCTCTTGGACGACGGTCAGCATTTCGTCTGCCCGAGCTGCAGGAAGCGTGCGCACCTCGTGCACGACCTCGCCTATCGCTGGAACAAAAAGCCGTTCCCGATTCCCAACAAGTACACGTCCTGCGAGAACTGCCACCGCAAGGAAATCGACGACACGGATCTCTCGCGGCCGTCGAACCGCTTCAGCCGCGAGCGCTGAGCCCGCCGCTACGAAGCGAGGCTGCTGACGTCGGCCAATGCGACGTAGTGCGTCGCAGGCAGCCGCAAGGTCATGCCGCCGTTTTCTTTCGCTTCGGCTTGGCCGCGGGCGGCGTCTTCTTGGCTTTGGCCGCGGTGGTCCGCTTGGCCGGCTTCTCGTCGGCCTCGTCCTCGTCGTCGACCGCGCCGCCTTGCTTGCGGCGCGCTTTCGACTGCTCGATCGAGCGCTGCAAGACGTCCATCAGGTTCACCACGTTGGTGGCGGCCGGCTTTTGGACTTCCGGTGCTTCGATCTCTTCGCCGTTGGCGCGCGCTTCGATCATCGCGAGCACGTCTTCTTTGTACTTGTCGTGGAACTGCTCGGGATCGAACTGCTCGCTGCTCATCGTGTCGATGAGCAGCTTGGCAACCTTCTTCTCGGCGTCGGCAACCTTCTCGTTGAGCGCCGGAAAGTCGAAGCTGCCCTGGTCGACCAGCTCGTCGGCAAAATGCATCAGCTCGAGCACGAGCGCTTCACCGTTCGGCTTGACCGCGGCGAGATGCTCGCGCGAACGAATCACCACGCTGGCGATCGCGACCTTCTTCGACTCGATCAGCGCATCGCGCAACAGCGCGTACGCATGGCGGCCCTTCTTCTCGGGCTCCAGATAGTACGGTGTATCGAAGTACATCGGGTTGATCTGATCGAGCTCGACGAACTCGACGATCTGCACCGATTGGGTCGCCTCGGGGCGAACCGCCTTGAGGTCCTCGTCGCTGATGGTGACGTAGTCGCCCTTCTCGTATTCATAGCCGCGCACGAGGTCGGCGTACTCCACCTTCTCGTCGCACACGCTGCAATGGCGCTCGTTGAAGATGCGGCCCTTGTCCTTCTTGTGCAAGAAGTTGAAGCGCAGATCGTCCGAGCGAACCGCGGTGAACAGCTTGACCGGGATCGTAACGAGCCCGAAGTTGATCGCACCAGACCAAATCGCGTGAGCCATGACGACAATCATTCCCCTTGGGAGGCGGCGGGCTCACCAAAGGGAGCGAGCCTTTGTCAGCGCGCCTTCGAGCTTGTGGGCCTTCCAGCCCTCGTTGCGCCACGGATCGCCACCCTTAGCGACCAGGCCCGGGACGTTCCCGATCGTCCAGCGGAGCATCTCGCGGGTCGTCTCCGGCGACCGCTTCCGGCGCATAGCCTCGACATCGCCCCAGGCCAGCGGCATCGACACGGGCGCTCCGTCGCGCGCCCGCACCG
>Ga0182024_10013683_pt1 | contig 15790 bp, 7 predicted proteins | sample P32metaG_FD_120480 | JGI IMG/M metagenome (GOLD analysis project Ga0182024, IMG submission 120480) | Permafrost microbial communities from Stordalen Mire, Sweden - P3-2 metaG (Illumina Assembly) | ecosystem: Environmental > Terrestrial > Soil > Wetlands > Permafrost | place: Sweden: Stordalen... | reverse complement strand
GGTTCCGGACCGTACAGCAGCCCTGAACCCGCCCGGATCATTTGCAGAGACTGCAGGGTCTGCGGCACGGGCAAATAATAGAGCGTGGGATACCCGATCCAGTCCAGTTCGATCGGCAGCCCGTCCTGCATCACCAGGATGTATTCGCTCTCCTGCGGGTTGCCGAGACCTCGGTAAGACAGGTTGAGCTCGGTGGGATTCTGCTGCTCCGCTAACACGACGCCGGGCAGACGATCGAACACCTCACGCTGGTTGTTGTCGATGACCGGCGGTTGCGCATCCAGATCCACTACGGAGGTTTTCTTCGTCACGGTGATGGTGGGACCGTTCACCTCGGGCAATGAATGCGCATAGCGCGTCCTCTTATTGAAATCCCATGGACGCCTGCCCTCGACCGTTTGCTGCGGCAGCGACTTGTCCTTCGCAGGTTTTGCCGGCACCTCCGTCTTGAGAGCATCGTCCGAGTTTTGCGTCGCCTGCGCGTAAGCCGTGCTGTGCATGGCGCCGCTCAACGATGACAACAAGATCGCGGATAGTGCTGCCCGGCGTGCGCGCGACAAGGCGCTCACGGAACTCAGGAATTCCCTGAAAGCAAGCGGGCAAAAAATGATTCTCATGTATCATCCCCGAGATAAAGCGTCGTTATATCGGCGCGTTCTTCACGCCTTGGTGCAAGCTAGCACTTGTTTTAAGCGCGGTGAAGCGGCGATGCTTGTTGTACGATTGCCTAATTGAATACCAGGGGAGCTCGCCATATGGTTTTTCGTTCTTCATTCATCGTCGCGACGATCGCCTTGTTCGCCGCATCGGCTGCGCAATTCGCCTGCGGTGCTGAGATCGATCCGGCTTTCCTAAATGGAATGAAGTGGCGGCAGATCGGCCCATTCCGCGGTGGCCGGGTGGTTGCCGTCAGCGGCGTGACTGGCGATCCCACGACCTGGTATTTCGGGGGCGTCGCCGGGGGCGTGTGGAAAAGCACGGATGTAGGCGCTTCCTGGAAGCCCATATTCGATGAGCAGAAGATCTCCTCAATCGGCGCTATCGCGGTTGCCGATTCCGATCACAACGTTATTTATGTCGGCACCGGCGAAGCGTGTCCGCGCGGCAACATCTCGTATGGAGACGGTGTCTACAAGTCGGTGGACGCGGGCCGCACGTGGGTTCATCTGGGCCTCAAGGACACCCGGCACATCGGTGCGGTCATCGTGAATCCCCACGATCCCGACATCGTCTTGGTCGCGGCCTTGGGCCATGCGTATGGCCCCAACGAGGAGCGCGGCATATTTCGCACGGCCGATGGCGGCCACTCCTGGACCAAGGTTCTCTACAAAGACCGAGACACCGGCGCCATCGATGTCGCATTCGATCCCGAGAATCCCAACATCGTGTATGCGTCTTTGTGGCAGGCGCGCCGTCAGCCTTGGAACTTCTCGAGCGGCGGGAGTGGTTCTGGGCTCTACAAGTCGACGGATGGCGGCGTGACGTGGTCGCGCCTTGAGGGCCACGGCCTGCCGGCGGGCATCCTGGGCCGTATTGGTGTGTCGGTCGCAGGGGCTGGGTCGGGCCGCGTATATGCGATGATCGAAGCGGCAGAGGGGGGCCTTTTCCGCTCGGACGACGCGGGTAAAACCTGGAGTCGCGTCAACGAAGACCACCGCTTCCGGCAGCGCGCCTGGTATTACACCCACATCTTTGCGGATCCGGCTTCCGCTGATGTCGTGTATGTCCTGAATACGGGCGCATATCGCTCAACCGACGGCGGCAAATCGTTCGACTTGATGCCCGCCCCGCACGGTGATCATCACGCCTTATGGATCGACGCGAAGGACCCACGCCACCTGATCAACGGCAATGACGGCGGAGCCAGCATTTCCTTGGACGGCGGCAAGGCATGGACAGCGCCATACAATCAGCCCACCGCCCAGTTCTATCACGTCGCGGTCGACAACCGCTTCCCCTATCGCGTCTACGGTGCGCAGCAGGACAATTCGACCATTGCCATAGCTAGTCGCGATGATGACGGGGTCATCGGGCGTCAGGACTGGTTCGAAGTTGGCGGCGGCGAAAGCGGCTACATCGCGCCCGACCCCAAGGATGGGGAGATCATCTACGCAAACTCCGATAGCGGTCAAATGACCCGATATGATCACCGGACCAACAATTTCCGTGACGTGTCCGTTTATCCCCTGGATGTATCCGGCAACGGAGCCGCTGACCTTAAGTTCCGCTTTCAATGGACCGAGCCGCTATTCGTTTCTGCCCACGATTCAAACGTGCTGTACACGGCCGCGCAGATGGTGCTGCGCAGCGGCGACCAGGGACATACATGGAAAGCCATCAGTCCGGACCTGACTCGCAACGACAAAGCCAAACAGCAGCCCTCGGGCGGGCCGATTACGCTCGACATCACCAGCGTCGAGTACTATGACACCGTCTTCGCGCTCGCGGAGTCGCCGCGGCAACAAGGGCTGCTCTGGGCAGGCACCGATGACGGTCTCATTCACCTCACTCGCGATGATGGTCAACATTGGGCGGACGTCACGCCGAAGGACATGCCGCCTTGGAGCATGGTCAGCCTCGTCGATCCCTCGCCGCATGATACGGCCACCGCCTATGCTGCCATCGATCGGCACAAGCTCGATGACTTCAAGCCGTTGATTTATCGCACCCACGATTCGGGCAAGACCTGGACCCGCATCGTGACGGGCATTCCGGACGGCGCGTACGTTCACGCTGTCAGAGAAGATCCCGTGCGCAGGGGTTTGTTGTACGCGGGCACGGAGCTCGGTGTGTTCTATTCGTCCGATGACGGGGCCCATTGGCACCCCTTGCAGCTCAACCTGCCGACGACGCCGGTGCATGATCTCATCATCAAGGACAACGACTTGGTGGCGGCAACGCATGGACGTTCGTTTTGGATTCTGGACGACGTGTCGCCGCTTCGCCAAGCTGTCGATGGCTTGGCGTCGGAGAGCTTTCATTTGTTCCGTCCGGCACCTGCGGTGAGACTGCACTACCCCAGTCAAGTCGAACGTCGCCTGCCGGTGGGCGACAATCCGCCCGCCGGCGCCGTCATTGATTATTACTTGAGGAGCAAGCCATCCGAAAATGAGGAAATCACACTCGAGATATTGACTGCCGATGCGAAGCCGGTGCGCCGACTCTCCAATCATCGACGCAAAGACAGCACGGAACAGCCCCCGGAGTGGACCGATCGCGAACCGCCCGCGGACATGCTGCCCGATGAGGCGGGTGCCAATCGCTTTGCGTGGGATTTACGCTACGACGATCCCGAGCAGATTCCTGGCGCATTTTACAGCGACGACGGTCCGCATGGACCGTTGGTCGTGCCGGGTCACTATGAGCTTCGTCTTACGGTCGGGGGCACGAGCCAGACGGTGCCGTTCGACGTCGTCCCGGATCCGCGGCTGGCGGGTCAACTCATCGATCGAGACGTGAATGAGCTCGAGCAGATCTCCCTGCGCACACGGGCTGATATCGATCAGTTGCACCGGGCGGTCAATCAAATTCGAGAGACACGGGCACGTTTGGAAACGATCAAGAAATGGAGCAGCGGAGATACTGCGGCGAAGCCGGTCATCGATGCTGCCAGTGGGCTCATGAACAAAATGGCGCCGGTCGAAGCACGTATGGTGCAGGTCAGAATGGCGGCCTCGGAAGATAATCTACGCTATCCCAACATGCTCAACGAACAATACGACAGCTTCGCGGCTACGCTCGATAGCGAGGACTTCGGGCCCACCGAATCGCAGCGGCAGGTGTTCGCATACTTGCACGGCGAGCTTGTCGCGCAGCTTGATCTGTGGCGAAGCATCGCTGCGACCGATTTGCCCGCATTGCAATCGCTGATGCACGATCATGGGATACCGCCCATGAACGAGGTGAAAGGATTGTGAGCAAGGGGAAGCACTGGCTTGCAGTCACCCTTCTGACGGGGCTGGCGCTGCAAGCTGTATCGGCGGCCGATCTATCTCCGGAAACCGCAGCGGCATCCCTACATTGGCGCTTGGTAGGACCTTTCCGCGGCGGACGTACCCGCGCAGTCACCGGCGTGCCGGGGCAACCGGACACCTTTTTGATCGGCGCCGTCAACGGCGGTGTCTGGAAGACGACCGATAGCGGACGCACCTGGAACCCAATTTTCGATGCTGCGCCGACCCAATCCATTGGCGCGATTGCCGTGGCGCCTTCCGATCCGTCGGTCATCTACGTGGCGAGCGGCGAAGGGCTGATGCGACCTGACTTGTCGGTCGGCGATGGCATCTATCGCTCTTCGGATGCAGGTCTCACCTGGACACATCTGGCGCTCGAGGACGCGCAGCAAATTCCCGATCTCGCCGTGGATCCGCACGACGCGAACCGTCTGTACGCGGCGGTGTTGGGGCACCCGTTTGGCGCAAGCTCGCAACGCGGTGTGTACCGCTCCACGGATGGAGGCAAGAACTGGAACAGGGTGCTTTATGTCGACGACGACACCGGTGCATCTTTCGTGCGCATCGACCCGCAGAACTCGCAAGTGCTTTATGCCGGATTGTGGAACGTGCGCGCCGGACCATGGGAGGACAATAATGTCTACAACGGCAAGAAAGGCGGCTTGTTCAAATCCACGGACGGCGGCGAGCATTGGCGACGTCTCACCGACGGGTTGCCCGAAGGCCTGTCGCAGCTCAATGTGGTGATCGCGCCCAGCAGCACAAGCCGACTCTACGCAACTATTGCGACCACCGAAGAGAGCGCGTATGGCTCGGCCGCGGGGCTTGGCGTCTTTCGCTCCGATGATGCCGGCGAGCACTGGTATCGGGTCACCACCGATCCGCGCCCGGCGCTGCGCATCGGCGGCGGCGATCTGGCGCTCCTCAAGGTAGACCCGCAGAACCCCGACGTGCTGTACAGCGCCAGCGTGGTCATGCAGAAATCCACGGACGGCGGTGTGCACTGGACCTCGCTGCGCGGCTCGCCGGGCGGGGATGACTATCAGAACCTCTGGATCAGCCCGGAGGACTCTCGGCGCATCGCCATGGTGAGCGACCAAGGCGGGATCATCACGGTGAACGGCGGCGCGACCTGGAGTTCGTGGCTGAATCAGCCGACGGCGCAGCTGTATCACATCGGAGTTTCCGACACCTTCCCCTACCGGCTCTGCTCGGGACAACAGGAAAGCGGCTCGGTGTGCATCTCTTCGCGCGGCAACGACGGTGAAATCACCCTGCGCGAATGGCATCCAGTGGGCGTGATCGAATACGGCTACGCCGTCCCCGATCCGCTCGATCCCGACGTGGTGTTCGGTTCCGGACGCAACGTCGTCACCAAGTCGCACCTATCCACCGGCCAGGTTCAAGACATCACACCGATCCCGATTAAGGGGGCGGACACGCGCTTCGATCGCACCGAGCCGTTGTTGTTCGCACCTCGAGATCCACGCCGCATGTACTACACGGCGAACTGCGTGTACGAGAGCCTGGATCGCGGCCAAAGTTGGCGGGTGATCAGTCCGGATCTCACGCGTGAAAGCCCCGGGGTACCGCCGAGCGTTGGGACGCTGCACTCCCCAAAAGCCGATAAACAGCGCGGCGCCATTTATGCAGCCAGCGCCTCGCCGCTGCAGGATGGCCTCCTGTGGGCCGGCACCGATGATGGGCTGGTCTGGGTGACTCTCGATGACGGGCAGCACTGGCAAAACGTCACTCCGCCTGCACTGTCCGCATGGAGCAAGGTCACGCAGATCGAGGCGTCGCATTTCGACGCGCAAACTGCCTACGCGTCGGTGAGCAGATTTCGCATCGACGATCTGAAGCCTTACATCTACCGCACGCGCGACGGCGGCAACACCTGGTCGCCGATCATCGCCGGACTACCTCAAGACGCAGCTGTGAACGCGGTACGGGAAGACCCCGTGCGGCGCGGGCTGCTGTTCGCTGCCACGGAAAAAGCGCTATGGACGTCATTGGATGACGGCGATCATTGGTCTTCCCTGCAGTTGAACCTGCCGCACACCTCCATGCGGGACCTCGCCGTTCACGGTCACGACTTGATCGTCGCGACACACGGCCGGGCGTTTTGGATACTTGATGACATCAGCCCGTTGCGTCAGTTCTCCCCGAAGCTCGCTTCGAGCGAGGCTGCGCTGCTCGAGCCAACATCGGCGCTGCGCGTGAAACGCAGTACGGGAACGGATACGCCCATTCAACCAGACGAGCCTGCCGGCCAGAATCCTCCCGATGGTGCTGTCATCGATTACTACCTCAACAAGGACGCGTACCGGCCGGTGATCATCGAGGTGCTCGATGCAGGCGGCTCGGTCATCAAACGTGTGTCGAGTTCCGATCCGCCGCAATTCTCTCCCGAGCAGATCGAACGCGAGTTGATTCCTCAGTACTGGATTCGAAAACTCGTGCGCCCGGCAACGACCTTAGGGATGCACCGCTGGATCTGGGATCTGCACTACACGGCGCCGCGCAGCGTGCATCGTGGCTTTCCCATTTCAGCCGTACCCGGCGATACGCCCCAGGAGCCTGCCGGTCCCGTGGCGGCGCCCGGCAACTATCAGGTACGCCTGAGCATTGGCCCTCATCAATGGCGCGTGCCCTTGACGGTCCTGGCGGATCCGCGCGTCAAGATGAGTGCGCAAGATTACACCGCGGAGTTCACCATTGCGCATGAGCTTGCGGAAGCGTTCGATGAAAGCAGCGCGGCGTTGCTCGCGTGCAAATCACTGCGCGCGCAACTCGAGAAATTGCATTCGAAGGCCGGCGACCCCCTCGGCGAACAGATGCATCTGTTGGACGCACAAATCGGCGAACTCGTGGAATCGCCTGAGAAACTGCAGCCCCCACCGCGCGGCCTCGAACGCCTGAACGGCGATGCGGCCGCGCTGTATGGCCAGATCAATGGTGTCGATGCGCTGCCCACCGCCGTACAGAACCAGCAGACTGAGCGCGTGATCGCCGATTGGCATGATCTTGAGCAGCGTTGGCGGCGCCTGCGCGAGGTGGAAGTTCCTCAGTTGAATCGTGCGTTGAAGAAAGCGCGGTTGCCGCAGCTCGCACCCGATACCGAGCCGCCGCGGGACTTGAACTTTGCGGATGAGGAATAGGCAAAGCGTTCTGCGAACTCCCTAGCGCAGTAGTTTGAAATTGACGGGCAAAGCATGCCGGTCCATCAACTGATCCGGGTCGGTCCGGCTTCCCTGAGGATTTGCCGAGCCTTCGTCGGCGTCTTCGTCTTCATTCTCGTCGATGGGTTTGACCTTGATCGCGCCGCGCTTTTCCGCGGAAAGCTGCCTATTGAGTTCGGGCAGAGTCTTGGCCGTCAGCGAATCGAAATCGTGATGGATTCTTTCAAATTCCGCTTCGAGTGCGCGGATGTTGTCCTGCTGATATGCGGTGGGCTTGCCTTCCCAGTTAAGAATTGCGCCATACAACTGGTCCGTATGTTCGCGCAGGCGCTCTTCGCCGGTGATCGCGCCGCCCTCGGTCGTGGCAACGATCTGCTTGCGAGCGGCGTCGACTTCATCATCGAAGCTTTTCAGCTTGCCGGCAAGTGCGCCGGCTTGCGGTAAGCCGGCCGCGGCGTGCGCGAGGTCAGCGCGCAGGCTTATGATGCGCTCCATGAGCTTGCTCTCGTTGCCGAACAGCTTTTTGATGCGAACCGCAGCTGCATGCTGGGCTTCGCGGTCCTCGAGCTTGAATGTCGCGGCAGGATCGATGCTGACGGGCAGCGGCGACGTGTAGACCTTGCCATTGTCGGTGATGCGCAGCGTATAGTTGCCCGGCAGCACCCGCACACCCTGCGTTCCGGCGAATGCGATCTGCGCCGCTGGCGGCACATGCGGCGGCTTCTCGAGCATGTTCCAAACGACGCGATTGAGCCCCGGGCGCTTGCTCGCGGGAAGGTCCGCGATCACTGCGCCTTTGGCGTCGAGAATCTCCACTTTAAGCCTGCCATACAAGTGCCGCGATCGCTGGTAGTAGCTGATTGCCGCGCCGTCGGGCGGATTGTCGCCGATGAAGACCGCCGCGCCCGTCGGATCGCCGCCGTTCGCGCGCAGCCGCTGAACCGCGGGGCGCGACGCCACTACGCTGAAATCCTGACCGAGCAGCTCGTTCGACAAGGCCCGCAGCGGTGTGATGTCATCGACGATCCAGATGCCGCGCCCATGCGTCGCGAGCACGAGATCGTTCTGCCGCGGGTGAATCGCGAGGTCGCGCACTGCCACGTCCGGAAGGCGGCCGCCCTTGAACTGCGCCCAGCGCACACCGCCGTCGATTGAGATGTACAGGCCGAACTCCGTGCCGAGGAACAGCAGATTTGGACTCTGCAGGTCCTCCTTGATGACGTGTGCATACCCGCGTACAGTTTTCGGATCGGCGGGCGTGGCGAGAGGCGTCCAGGTCTTGCCGTAGTCCCGGGTACGGTAGACGTACGGCCGCGTGTCGCCGAAGCTGTGCAGGTCAAAGGCCGCATAAGCCGTCGCCGCATCGTAGCGGCTGGCCTCGATCCAGTTGACCCACGCGCCCTTGGGTAATCCGGGCACGCTGCCGATCACATCGTGCCAATGCTCGCCGCCGTCCTGAGTGAGCTGCAGGCGGCCGTCGTCGGTGCCCGCCCAGATGAGCTTGCCATCCTTCGGCGATTCGCTGATCGAGAAAATCGTTTCGTACATTTCCGCCGCGGAGTTGTCGATGGTGACGCCGCCCGATTCCTCTTGCTTCTGATGTTCGGGATCATTCGTCGTGAGATCCGGTGAAATGCGCGCCCAACTCTGTCCGTGGTCGCGCGAGCGAAATAGGAACTGGCTGCCGATGTAAATCGTGCCGCGCTCGTTCGGCGACAGCGCGATCGGCGTGTTCCAGTTGAACCGCAGCTTTTTGTACTTGACGAGATCCTCATCACCGAGCAGCGGATGGATATCGCGCGTCTCAAAGGTGCGGCGATTGACGCGCCCCGCGAAACCGCCCTGACCTTCCGCATAGAGGTAATTGTCGTCCGCAGGGTCCTCGAATGCCCAGAAGCCGTCGCTGCCGTACACCGATTGCCACTGTGCGTTCGTGATGCCGCCGGGATGGCTGGTATCGCCAATCCAGGAGCCGTTGTCCTGGAGACCGCCGTACACATGATATGGATCGGCTAGGTCGACGCTGACGTGATAGAACTGCGAAACCGGCAGATTGCCGGCCTTCCACCACTTGGTGCCGCCGTTATATGAGTACCACATGCCGCCATCGTCGCCGGCCAGCACGGTTTGCGAGTTCGTAGGATTGATCCACACATCGTGCACGTCGCCGTGCATGCCCTCGAATCCGCCGACGGTGCTGAAGCTCTTGCCGGCGTCATCGCTGAGGATCAGCGCTCCGTCGGTCTTGAATAGCCGGTCCGGATTTTTGGGGTCCACCGTCAGATTCGCAAAATAGAACGGCCGCCACACCATCCAAGAGCTTTTGTCGCGCTGCTGCCAGGTCGAGCCGCCGTCATCGGATACGTAGAGCGCGCTGTCCGTCGATTCGACGAACGCGTAGACGCGGCTCGACTGGCTTGGCGCAAGCGCGAGCGCAATGCGACCGAAGGGTTTACGGGCGAAACCGGCATTCGCTTTTTCGTCGATCTCTGCCCAGGTCTCTCCGCCGTCTGCGGACCGGAACAACGCGCTGCCCGAGGCAGCATTCGCGCTCGGTCCGCCCGATCGAAATGTCCAGCCTGTGCGGCGAAAATCCCACAGTGCGGCGAAAATGATGCTCGGATTGGAGGCATCCATCGATACGCTGGAACATCCCGTGGATGGGTTCGCTCCTGGCAGCACGAGCTTCCAGTTCTTGCCGCCGTCGGTCGTTTTGTAAAGGCCGCGCTCGGCGGAATCGCTCCAGAGCTTGCCCGTCGCGCAGACGAACACCGTGTCAGGGTCTTTCGGGCTCACCACAATCTTGGCAATGTGCTCGGAATTCGGCAGGCCCATGTTGGTCCAGGTGTTGCCGGCGTCCGTGGACTTGTAGACACCGTCGCCGATCGAGACGCTGTTCCTCATCCAGGCCTCACCCGTGCCGACCCAGACTGTGGAGGCGTTCGACGGGTCGAGCGCGACCGCGCCGATAGACTGCACGGGCTGGTCGTCGAATACCGGTTTGAAGATCGTTCCGCCGTCTTCGCTCTTCCAAACACCGCCGCTCGCCGCGCCGATGTATACCAGAGTACGGCCCGAAGGGTCTTGCGCACCCGCGATTGCCGAGATGCGCCCGCTCATCGCGGCCGAACCAATGTTGCGGGCCGCGAGTCCTGAGATCGTGGCAGAGGTGTAGGGGGCCGGGCTACCCGCCGATGCTTGGAAAGCGATCAGCAGCGAGGCGAGAGGGGCCAGGCAACCCTTGGTGAACATTCTGTGAGTCATGTTCATGTTCCGTTGCCTGCGGTTTTGACTGGAGCCGTTGGGAGGTTGAACAAAGCGTCGTCGGTCTTGGCGTTGACCTTTGCCGAGCTCACGATGAGCTTCTGCCGTTCCGTAGAACCCTTTCGGCCGACCTCCACCGAGAACGGCACGAATACACCCTGAATCTTCTCATAGTCGCCCAGATCCGTTTCAGTTTCGACCGTCACGCCATGTTCGGTGCGCTGACTGAGCAGTCGGATCTCCAGATAGTGATCCGGGTCGAGATAGACGTATTCGATATCGCCGCTTTGACGTGTGAGCTTGAGCTTGTGCGCCTGCGTACCGTCGACGTCTTCCGTGCCCAGGTACTCGAGTTTGTTGCCCTTCTTTTGCCAGTCGACCAGCGAGCCATCGAAGTCCGTTACCGTTTCCGCCAGGCTCTTGATGTCGTCGGCCGACATGCGTTCGGGATCCTTGCGACCCTGAAACGGGTTGATCTGCCAGCCGATCGTGCCGTTGAAAGCTTGGACTTGGGTCAATCCCTGCATGCTGGCCTCGACACGGATGTTCGATGGGCGCTCGACGGTCTGCACGAAGCCGAGTTCAATCTGGCCGTCGCTGACGAGCAGCTTGCCGCGAAGAGTCAGCGAACGCATTGCGTGCAATGCCGCGATGCCGCCTCGGGCCTGGATGTTTTTCGCGACCAGATCGTCAAGCGCCTGCGTCGGTGCGGCCTGGGCGATGGAGGACGCGCTTAGCGCGCCGATCAACAGCAAGGAGATCCTTCGATTCATCGCCTTAATTCCTTATGTCGCCTCGTAGGCGCCAGATTATAGTCCCACGCCACCGCCCCATCCCGCTTGCGCAGATACCCGGCATGCGGGGCAGCGAAGTGGGCGGGAATGATCAGGGCACCCGATTCAAGGCATTCGCCGATGATCCGCTTCCGTGACTCGACTGTCATCGGATAGCGTTCACAGGTGTTAGCGTCGATCTCAGGATGCAGAAGCTCGAGAGGATGATGGAATAAATCGCCGGTAAAGTAGGCCTCCTCGCCCGCCGAACACAGGTGCAGCGTGGAGTGGCCGGCAGTGTGTCCGTAGGCGGGCTCGACGACCAGGCCTTTTGTAATCCGGTGCGTGTCGGGCACAAATTCCGCGAGACCGGCCTCCACAACGGGTCGGACGCTGTTTTCGAACACTCCGGCATTGAGCGAGTTGTGCTGCTCAGCCGGGTCATAGCCTGGTCGGGCGGGATCCCAGCGGTCATATTCGCGTTTAACCATGACATAGCATGCGTTTGGGAAGGTTGGCACATAGCGGCCCCCACGCAGCTTGGTGTTCCAACCGCAATGATCGCTATGAAGATGCGTGCAAAAGACGTAGTCCACGTCTTCCGGCCTAATGCCAGTTGCCTCGAAGCGTTCGATGAACGGCGTCTCCAGCATGTTGAAGATGGGAAGGGTCGGGAAGCTTCGCCCGTTCCCCACACACGGATCGACGACGATCACCTTGCTGTCGATGATCGTAATCCAGCTTTGTACCACCATCTCCCAATTGTTATCCGCGTCGGCGAAATTGGGAAACAGCCAGCTCGCATGGCGCTCTATCAGCGCCTCATCCACATTGAACATCGACAAGGGAAACTTGTAGGTCGCCTCTTCGATTCTATGGATCTGGGCGTCACCAATTTTCAGGATGCTCATTGATTTCCCCTCTCGCGTGCACGGAACCGTTTGTTCGATAGGTGGTCGACGCGAGAATTCGTCGTCTCCGTCACTAAAATTACTCTATGATGGTGGACTCTGCGCCCACCAACTGCGTGCGGTCTGTTGTGGCGCGACGCAAAAGTAGAACCGCCGGAATGGCGGCAAGCGCCAGCCACATCATCAACTTGAAGTTATCGTCATAGGCAACCATGGCCGCCTGTTGGGTGACTTGCGCATTAAGCGCCGCCAATTGCCGCACGTTCGCGATTCCTTGCGGAATTTGCTCCCGGATGAGGGCGCTGTAGGGCGTTAGATGCCCGACAAGCGTGGCGTGCACGATTTCTGTATTTCGCGTCAAGAGCGCTTCCACTACCGATATGCCGACACTACTCCCGAGGTTTCGAAATAGGCTGTAGAGTGCGGCACCTTCGTTGCGCAAAGCGGGGCTCAAGGTGGCGAATGCCGCTCCCGCCAACGGCACGGAGATCAGCCCTGAGCCGATCCCCTGCGCAATACCGGACCACATCACTGTATTTGCGTCCATTTGCAGATTGAACCGTGTCATTTGCCACGCGGAGAATGCCGCAAAGCCGAAGCCGACACAAATGACCCAACGCATGTCAAGCCGATGAGCGATGCGTCCAATGAGGAGCATCGCCGCCAAGCTGCCAAATCCCCGCGGCGCCGTGACCAATCCCGTTGTAATCACGGGGTAGCCCATGAGGCCCTGCAAAAGCGGCGGCAGCAAGGCGAGTGTCGCGTATAGGATCAGTCCCACGGTAAATATGAAGATACAACCCGCCATGCAGTTGCGATCTTTAAACAGCGCGGGCTCCAAGAACCGAGTATTGCGCGTAGTGAGCATGTGGACGATGAAAAGATACAGCGCCAGGACCGCAACGACCGCCTCGACCCAGATTTCGGTCGAGTTGAACCAATCCAAGAGCTGTCCGCGATCGAGTGTGATTTGCAGCGCGCCGACCGCCAGACTCAAGGCTGCGAAGCCGAAAAAGTCGAATGACGAACGCTTGATATTGGTTTCGTCCATCGCACCAAGAATTCCCATGAATGAGAGCACGCCAAAAGGCACATTGATGTAGAACACCCACCGCCAGTTGTAGCTCTCGGTGAGCCATCCCCCTAAGGCCGGGCCCGCTATAGGGCCGATGGTGATCGCCATCGACCAGATGCTCATTGCCCTTATCTGCCTAGCAGGCGCATTGATGTCGAGCATCACAGCCTGCGCCATCGGTACGACCGCGGCGCCGCAGGCCCCCTGCAATAGTCGCGCAAGCACCAGCTGTGGTAAGGATTGAGCGAGGCCGCAGAGCATTGAAGAGAGAGTGAAACCCGCGATGGACACAAGAAGGACGCGCTTTCGGCCGACTCGTCCCGCCAGCCACCCGGTGAGCGGCGTCATGATCGCGGAGGCAACGATGTAGGAGGTAAGAACCCACGCAATTTGATCTTGAGTGGCGGAGAGCGACCCTTGGATATGCGGAAGCGCCACGTTCGCGATGGTGGTATCGAGCACCTGCATGATCGATGCCATCATGATCGACACGGTAATCACCGTACGGCGCCGCGGGTTGACATGCACGAGAGCGCCGTTCATGGAGAGATGTCGGCGAAGAGCGGGCGCCGGTGCTGCGTTGACGGGCGATTGCATTCGAACTGACTGTTTACCGTTGCGCTGGTGCGCTGTACGTCGAGACTAGTGACGCCGCGCAGCGCAGATCGATTTGTCGTGTGCTTGAATTTTTTGGGGCCCAATACTCGATTCTCGCACAATAATGCAGAATTCGTGATGTGGCTACCCGTCCTGGACATGCGCTGGCGCGCTGATCCTGGCGCCCGATTCGGTTTCGTCTGAAATCCGCGGCAGGCCCCTCCGAAACAGGAGCGCAACCTCCTTACGTTAACGTTGCTGTCCACATTCCATGGATTTACCGCGGAAGTTGCGACGTGACCACATTTGATCTCTCGCCCGAAGGGGGCGCTTCGACCACCACGGCGGCCTTTCGGCGCGGCGCCACAGGACGCCTGCGCGCGAGCATGCAGTGGCTGAGGAAGCATTGGCTTCTGGCGGCCGCCGCGCCCGCGACGGCGGCGCTGGCCGTTGCAGGAGCCGCATACTACTGGACAGTCGCCCGCTTCGTTGTGTCGACCGACGATGCATATGTGCAGGCCGACTCGACTCTGGTCGCACCCCGCGTGTCAGGTTACGTGGAGCAGGTGCTGGTCGAAGAGCACCAGGCGGTCAAATCCGGCCAGGTGCTGGCGCGTCTCGACGCGAGGGACTTTCGCGCCGCGTGGGATCAGACGCGTGCCGAAGGTCAGGCCAGCGAGGCCGAGGTCGGCGACTTGCAAGCGCAGTTCGCGGAACAGAGCGCGATCATTGCCCGGGCGCGCGCGAGCGTCGCCGCGAGTTTGGCTGCATTGGACTTGGCCAACATCAACCGCGAGCGCTACCGGAAGATGGCGGGAATTGGCTTCGGTTCGCAGCAGCAGTCGCAAGAAGCCGATGCTCAAGCGCGCGAGCGTACCGCCGATCTTGCCCGAGACCGGGCGGCGCTGGCCTCCGCTGAGGGCCAGGCGAAGGTACTGCAGGCAAAGATCGTTCAGGCGCAGGCTTTGCGCGAGCGCTCGCAGGCCATCGAACGAGAAGCGGCTCTCGAGCTCGGCTACACCACGATCACCGCGCCCATTGACGGCGTCGTCGCGGCGCGCACCATCCGCGTCGGCCAATACGTGCAATCGGGTACACAACTGCTGGCCCTGGTTCCCTTGCACGAGGTCTACATCACCGCAAACTTCAAGGAAACCCAGCTCACGCACGTGCGGGGCGGTGAGCCGGTGCGGCTGCGGGTGGACACGTTTCCCGGCGCTCGCATGCAGGCCTGTGTCGAGAGTCTGGCGCCGGCGAGCGGACTCGAATTCAGTTTGCTGCCGCCGGACAACGCCACGGGGAATTTCACCAAGATCGTGCAGCGGATTCCGGTGAGGATCCGTCTGGACGCGCACGATCCGCTGATCGGCAGGCTGCGTCCGGGAATGTCGGTCGAAGCTTCCATCGACACCAGGCCGGCCGCCCGATCGACGATTCCGGGATGCGACTTGGCGCTCGCCACGGCGCGTTGAACGGGGGACCTCTCGTGTCTACTGCGTTGAGTGCCGCCCCTGTCTTGGCCGTAGCGCCTGGCGCGCAGCCGCCCGTCGCCGCGCCACGGTTGGCGGTCGAAGCCGCGGAACAAGTGTCGTTCAAGACCTGGGTAGCGGTAATCGGCTCGACGATGGGTGCCTTCCTGGCCATTTTGAACATTCAGGTGGTCGGCGCGTCCTTGGCGGATATCCAAGGCGGCATCGGCGCCGGCATCGACGACGGTGGCTGGATCACCACCAGCTATCTCATCGCCGAGATCATCGTGATCCCTTTGAGCGGCTGGCTCGCGAGCGTGTTCTCGTTGCGTACTTATTTGCTGAGCAGCACCGCGCTGTTCTTGGGATTGACCGTCGCCTGCGCGTTCGCGCAAACCTTGGGCCAGATGATCGTGATTCGCGCCGCGCAGGGATTCGCGGGCGGCGTACTGATACCGCTCGCTTTTACCATCATCATGACCAAGCTGCCGCGCTCGAAGCATCCGGTAGGCCTCGCGATCTATTCGGTCTCGGTGGTCTTCGCTCCGTCGATCGGACCGGCGCTC
>Ga0182024_10013682_pt1 | contig 15791 bp, 26 predicted proteins | sample P32metaG_FD_120480 | JGI IMG/M metagenome (GOLD analysis project Ga0182024, IMG submission 120480) | Permafrost microbial communities from Stordalen Mire, Sweden - P3-2 metaG (Illumina Assembly) | ecosystem: Environmental > Terrestrial > Soil > Wetlands > Permafrost | place: Sweden: Stordalen... | reverse complement strand
TGCGCTGCCAGCGTTCCGCCAACAGCAGGACCTTCGACGGGTCCTGTTTGGGGATCTTCGTCGGAGGAACGGGACCGAATTTCATGTGCGATTGTCAGCGGATCATCATTGCGCCTACGTCGGCGATGAATTGGCGATTGTGCGGTAGTCCGGTCACTACCGGCGGCGCCGGCGGCGGCTGCAATGCGATCGAGACCGGCGGCAGGAATTCCGCCGCGTGCGGCGGCGGCGGCGGGTGTGGAAACTCGTAGTACGCGAACGGTGTGGTGCGTGGCGGATATTTGAGGCCGAGCGCGACGTTCGGCGGTAAAAACTCCAGCGCGCGCGGCGATGGCGGCGGCGGCGGATGCCCGTGACCGGAGAAGTCGTAATAAAGAAACGGCGTCGTGCGTGGCGGATAGACAAGATTGAGTGCGACGTTGGGCGGCAGAAACTCCAGGACGCGGGGCGGCGGCGGCGGCGGAGGATGGCCGGAGAAAATAGGCCCGCGGAAAGTCACACTCTATCTCGGTCTTAGGTGTTCGCGATCACGGACAGGAGTTGGCCCGCAGAGACACCGAAATACTCGGTCTGATTGGCGGCGAGCCTCTTGTTGCTGGTCGTGGCCTCCGGCCCGGCGCCGGCATTCAAACTCGTCGGCCCGATCAGGATCGAGCAAATGACGTCGGTGTGGACGCGGATCAGCTTGGTGTTGGTGCCGAACGCAGCCGATTGGGCCTGCGAGCCCGAGATCGCGATCGGCGCCTGGTCGGTACCCGGCTCCTGCCCTGCAGAGACCGACGCCGAAGCGCCAGCGAACCGGCCGACGACGGCAGTGCCGACATACTCGGAGATATAGAGCTTCGCCATGGCACGGTCCTGGTTGGGACGTCAGAAGATGATGAAGACCTGCACGTCCTCGTACAGATCAATCGCGACCGGAGGCCGGTTTGCCAGCGTCAGCGGGAAGATAGGCTCCGGCGCGTGCGGCACCTGCGGCGGATGAAGAAAGTCGTAGTACCGGAACGGCAGTGCTGCGGGGACCTGGAACAATACCCTGTTCGGGAAGAACAACTCCGGGGCGTGTGGTACCCGCGGTGGATGGTCCCAGATATCCAGGTAGGCGAACGGCGTCGTGCGTGGCGGGTAGACGATGCCGAGCGCGACGTTCGGCGGCAGGAATTCGGGCGCACGCGGCCCGCGGGGCGGATGATCCCAAATATCGAGGTAGCCGAACGGCGTCGTGGCCGGCGGGTAAACGAGATTGAGCGCGACGTTCGGGAGTAGGTATTCCGGCGCGTGCGGAATGCGCGGCGGATGGTCGAAAAGCGGCAGGAAGCTGAACGGCGCCGGTACCGGCGGATAGACCAGATACAGCGCGCCGTTCGATATCAGATACTCAGGCGCCCGCGGTCCGCGCGGCGGGTGTCCCGAGAAGTCGTACGTTAGAAATGGCGCAGTCGGCGGCGGAAAGCTGTACCCGAGCAGCAGGTTGGGCGGCAGAAACTCCGGCGCGCGGTATAGCGGCGGCGGATGATCATCCAGCGAAACCGCGCCGGCGGGCAGGTATTCGACGGCGAGCGTCGTTACCAGCAGGTTTGGAAAGACGAATTCCGCCGCACGCGGCGGCGGTGGCGGGTGATTGGAGGAGATAGGCGCGCGAAAGGTCACGCTCTATCTCCCCGGCCTGTCTGTCGGACTTATTATAGCGGCTCGTAGATCATGTGAGCCGAGATCGCGCCCACCGTGCCGCCGGTAAAGGCCGACAGCGAAAGCTCGCCGAGCGAAGCGGTGTCGCCAAGAATGCTGAACGCCATGTCGGGGGTGTAGGGGTTCCATTTGGCCACGCCACCGAAAGCATTCAGGCCAAGCTCAAGCCGGCCTTGAGTGGTCGCGGCGGATCGCTGCGGTGCCGTGGTGGCCGCAACAGCCGAAACCGGCGGTGCACCAAGCACGGCGGTCGACGGGTGCATCGGGCCGTCGCCGTTAGGCGCGGCGAGTGCAGTAGGGGTCGCCATCACCGTCGAATCGCGCGCCACCTGCAGGATCGTCGGCGCCGAGCTGGTGCCTTGGCCGGTGACGTACACTTCGAGGAGATTGATGAGCTGGGTCGATGACCCGCCCTGCAGCGCCATGTACGTGCCGTTGGCGAGGTTGGTGGTGTCGGCGGTTGCCGTCGGGGTGAAGTTGGTCGCATGGAAGTTGCGCTTAGCCATTAAAGGGCTCCATCATACGGGAATGCGGCGTCTCACGACGGCGCGAGTGCACTTGCCCAAGGTGCGTTTCGGGCATTCCAGCAGATGCCGGAATTTCAGATGCTCGGCATGTCCTTGGCGAGCACGGGGATCAGAATCTTGCCGCTCTTGAGATCGTCGACAATCCGATCGAACGGCACGCAGATCAGGTTCTGGTGATAACCGGCGGCGCAAAGGTCGCAGCAATACTTGTCGCACTTCGGACAGGTGAAGCGCGTGCGGGTGCGATCGGGGTTCATCATCACGACGCCCTTGCAATGATTGCAGGTGCGCGTGTCGGCCTCGAAGAGCGTGCCTTCGCCGAGCGCCTTTGATCCCGGAATGCCGGGACTGGCGCGGTGGTCGATCGTCAGATAGCCGAAACACTGCGACATGTCTTAGGCTCCGTGAAGATTACAAGCAGGCTTGGGGCATGAGGGCGTCTGTGGCTGTGGTGGCTATCAGACTTATGAGCGCGGCGGTGTACGCCTGGCTATTCGTCCAACTAAGATCGAGGGTCGCGCCGGCCGTCGTGTCGACGATCTGATAATAGATTGGGTCAAATCCGTCAGGTATGCTGCCGCCAATGGCAGTAAAGCCTCCGCTCTCACTATGGCCGACAAAATCAGTAATTGGATTGTAAAGTCCCAAAATAATTTGACTTGGCTGCGCCAGAGTTCCGCTCGCGAGCGAGACACTGGTGCCTGTGCCGTTAGTGACGACAGAGGCACCAACACCGCCGGTAGCGCCGGCTATGCTGAGTATGATGCCGACAAAGCATTGACCGGAATTGGTCGAGGTGCCGGTAAATGTCGTCCCGTTCGGGATATCGGCCACTGTCTTTGCGCAAACAAAAAACGCGCAAGGACAGTTACCTGCATTCGCCGGATTCTGTGCCGACAACACGTACACGTTGGCCGTGCCATCAGAAAGACCAGTGACCTGATCGTCGAAGTCGAGGGTGGAACAAAAAGCAACCACCGACGAACCGATCGCAATGTCGCCGCCGTCCGTTACTAGGGTGTCTGCAGCGCCGGTTGTATTATTGGCAATCAGGGTCGGTGTGCCGATGGTCATCGCCGATCCCCGTTAAATCGTTTTTGCCGGCAGTCCGGACACCAGGCCCGGCAGCATCGAAGTCAGATACGCGCCACCGCCCTTGATGCTGTTTGGCCCGTTGTTGCGCATGATGCGCAGGTAGGGGACGATCGTCGGCCAATCGGTTGCGAGATTGGCGGTCTGCGGCAAGCTGCCAGCGCCTTCTTCGACGAAGATAAGGACCTCATCGTTCGGCTCGCCGCCGGTGATGTTCAGTTGGCCGCCGAAATACTTGAAGGCATTCCACGCCGCCTGGCCGGTTGGGGTCAGGCTCGGCATTGCCGTGCCGTAGGGAATGCCGACGGCACTGCCGTACAGAGTGGGGCCGGTGTAGAGGCCGGTCGGGCCGTCGTAGTCGCTTTCGCAAGCCGGCCAGGCCAGTCCGGTGAGATAGGTGTCGCCGGCCTTGACGAGCTGCGTCGCCATGCCGAACGAGATCATGTGATTGATGACGCCGGCCGTGAGTTCCGCGGCACGGATGATGCCGGTGTAGTAGCTCGTGTCCTGGCACTGGCCGTGATTGAAGCCGTTATAGTTATCAACGACCTTGGCCCGGTACATTGAAACGTTGGGGCTCGAAACGGTCGCACCGAAACCGACATAGGCGTAACGCGGATTGGTGCCGTCGGTGATGCACAGACCGCCGTCGCCGCCGCTGGCCGCCGTGCCCGATGGCGAATGTATCGTCTGCGGATCGGAGCCGTTGCCGACGGGCGTTAGTGCAACATCGCTGTCCGTCCACGTCCATTCCGGGTCGCTCGACTGCCCCTCAAAAAACGCGCCGGTGTAATAGCCGGAGTTGACCGCGCATTCCGTCGCGCCGGTGATCGCCTCGGTGTCGGCGTCGGTGGCATTGCTCCACTCGACATTCGAGCCGATCGGCAGGTTCCAGTAGGACCACGCGCTGAGTGGATAATTGTAAGGATCACGCGAACCGGCCGGTTCCGCCGGCAAGCCGACGCCCGTGGACGCGATGATGATGCGGTCGCAATGCAGCTCCTGGCCGCCACCCGCCGTCGGCAGCATGCGCACCAGGATGCTGTGCGTGCCGGCGAGAACATTGGCCGTGAAAGTATAGTTGACGGATGGGCCGGTCCCCTCCGTGCCGACGTTCGTCACCCACCACAGGAAATAATCGCTGACGTTGAGAACCTGCGAGGCCGAGGCGACCGCCGGTATCTGATCGATGTAAACCTGCAGACCGTTGCCGGTCGCGCTTTCCCCCGTGAGATAATAGGCCGGGATCGTGAAGGTGTATTGCCCGGAATAGGGAAAGGCGAAGTCGATCTGCAGGACAGTGACGCCCCACGCCAGCCAGCCGTAGGAGCCGTCCGAATTTTCATCGGATCGACTTGAGCCTGTACTCGGAAAGCCGGTGAAATTGGCTAACGCAATGTTGGCCAGGGTCTCAATCGGGATAGCCGCCGCCGCGACAGGAAACGGCAGAACCGGCCGGCAGAACATGGCGAAGCCTTTAGCTCGGCGGATTGTACGAGTAGGTGAATTCGTAATCGACGAGCCCGTTCGCGGCCGGCGCCGTGGTCGGGGCAATCGTGCGCGCCACTGTATCGAGGGTTGCGGACGTGGCAACGTCGTCGGCTGCGGTGTTCGACGTGCCTAGGACTTTGGTGATCTTCGTCGACTTGACGATGGCGAAGCCGGAACTGCCCTGCGAGGTCGGTACGCCGAAGTCGTTGGACGGGCCGAGGCCGATGGTGTTGCCGGTGCCGGAACCGTTCGCGGCATAAGCCGAGACGGTCGCCGAGGTCAGGGTCGCGTAGGCGTGCGCCGACTTAAGCGTCGTGCTGGTGGTCTCGATCAGGCTGATGTTCTCAGTGACAGCATTGCCGTCCTGATCGATGCCGATGAGGGCAAGGTTGCCTGCCGTGATCGCGGTTGTCGTCGTGGTGCCGATGACGACGCGGATCTGCAGCTTGCGGGCGTGCGGTGGCTGGGCTGCGATGGTCAGCGCCACGTTGGATGGCGTCACCGCGTTCACCGTAGTGGTGAGATCGGCGGGCACCGGCGAGGAAATGGACGCCTTGCCAGTCAAAACCTGCTCCGCGCCGGCTGCGGTCTCCAGGCCCACGAGCGACACCGCGGTGGCGCTGGTGATTGTCATCAACGCCTGCAGAACGCTGCCGGGCGGAATAACGAGGGTGCCGCTCGCCGAGACGTTCGTGCCGCCGGTGATTGTCTCCGCGTAGCCCGTGGTGTTGGCGATATAGACCCACTGCGAGGTGCCGATGTTCTGGTTCGGCATCGCTGCGATGATGTTGGCGGCCGTGTCGGTGGCGTCGCTGAAGGCTCCGCTCTGAGTCCCGCCGCGGGAAACCAGGCCACCTTCCAGCGCAGCGGCGGTCAGAACGCCGGCGCCGACCGTGACGATGGCGGTGCTCGACGGATTGACGCCGGCGGTATCGCCGCCCTCGATCTCGGTCGCGATCTGGTTGATGATGTTGGTCGAATTGGTGTGCCATGCGCTGCCGAGGACGGCTGCCAGGCGTTGCTGGATCGTCGACATAGGTTCGTCTCCGGGTTAGCTGGTCATGAAGTCGCCGCCGTCGTCGTCGCCGGCGTCAGTGAGTTCTTTCATCCACTTCGGCGTGTCGGCCGGCTCATCGAGCGACAGCAGATCGGCGAAGGTGAGCGCGAAGGCGTCGCCCCAATCGGGTGAGAAGCCAGTCCGCCCTTTGATTTTCGGTTTGGGCTCAAGCTCAAGCCGCCCATTCGGGTCGTGCTTGTATTTCGGCGCGGTCAGATGGCGCTGCGCGACGTCGCTGTCCGGGATCTGTGCGCCACCGGGATCGCGAAACCAGTCGCGCATCCGGCCCCACATCTCGCAGCGGCGGTTGCGGTAAAGCTCCGGCTCCTGCGCATCGGCGCCGAAATTGACGCCAACGACGCGGGTTTCGAAGCCCGAGGCGCGAATGATGCTGACAACGGCAGCGCCCATGCCCTCCGAGGAATCCACGAACGCCTTGCGGATGTCGGGGTTGTCCTGAAGGTGCTTACAGACCTTCGCCGAGATCACCGTGGCGTCGTCGGTGTAGTATTCCTCGTCGATCCTGCCGCCGCGGCGGCCTTGCCGATCGACCAGGCGGGTGGCATCGCGGATCAGCAGCCGGCCCTTGTCGTCCTTCTCGTCCTTGTTCGAGCGGGCCACGTCGACGCCGAGCACCCGGGGTAGCATCCCCTGCTTGCCGGCCTTGAAGCGCCTGGCAGCGAGAATGTATTCGTCGGCGATCAGGCTGTTGGTCGATCCGGACTCAAACGCCTGCGCGGCCGTCGCCCGATATTCCCGCTTGAATTCCGATCCGATCTCGCCCGGCTTGCCGCCAAGCTCGATGTTCTTGAAGTGCGCCCAGCAAAGCTGCTCGTCGCTGAGCTTGTAGATCTCCTGGTACTTTTCTTCCTCGGCGCTCGGCATGAAGTCCGAGGGCACGTCACGGACGTTATCCTGGTCGATCATCCACGGCAGGAAGACCGGGATGAAGTCGGACAGGCCCTTCTCGGCGAGCGCCCACTGATCGTAGAACGAGCCATATGGGCCCTGGCTCGTGCTCTCCATCACCACTTCGGTGCCGGGAACGAGCGAGATCGCCTGCAGCACGCCGGCCCAATGCTTCGGCGCCTGCGCCCAAAACGCGGCTTCCGAGCCGTGGAAGAGCTGCAGCGTGCCGCCGCGGCCGAGGCCAGCCACGTTCTTGGCGGTGCCGACGCGGTAGCCGCTCTCGGTGCCGGCAAAGTCGAGTTCGTTCTCGTTGGCCGCCAGCAACACATGTCGATAGTCGGGCGGCATGTGCTCCTGCATCCGCCGCACCATGTCGAACAAGGTCTGTGTGGCCTTGTCCTCGTGGGTCAGGATGAATGCGTGATGTCCGCGCCAGAGCGTGGTGCAGTGGAAGAAGCGCGCGCCAACGTAAGTCGAGATCCCGAGACGCCTGGCCTTGAGCACCAGCGCCCGCACCAGGCCGCGGCTGTCACGTTGCCGTTCGAGCCGCTTGTGTAGCTCGAGCTGCGCCTCGTTCCAGATGAACGGGACGAGTTCGCCCGGCTTCTTGGTGCCGATCCGCACCAGCTTGGCGCAGTATTGCCGCAGGTCCGATCGCATGAGGGCATCGGTGCCCTCGTAGCTCTCGACCGGCGCCGGCAGGCTCATCGCGGGGCGCGGCGGGCTCTGTATTGAATGCGCGCCTTGCCCTTGGCGTCGATGACCACACGGAATTGGAACGCATGGGTCAGTCCGCAGTCGCAGCACGCGATCAGGTGCTTGCGCATGGAGGTCGGCTGTATCCAGCGCGTGAAGTTGTTCGGACCGAGTTGCAGCACCTGCCTGGGACGACGCTTAATCGACATGGACGCACCCCAAAAAAAGAGCCCCGGTCGCTATGCCGGGGCTAAGAGAAGACAGCAACGGAACGAGGGAGCGACGCTTACGTGCCGATTGTCGTCGGGCGGCCCCTTCCCGCCGGTCTCCGACGTCGCGTCGCCGAACGGCCGGACGAAGCCAGTGTCAAGGCCGTCAGTGCAACGGACATCCGGTTCAGCGCGCTTTGGAACGCGCGCGGTGCCTCCCAAGGCTGTTGGGTGTTGCGCGTGTTGCGCGGGGTTTTTCGTGCAGCCATGTATTGCCTCCAATTGCGCGGCGATTCGCGCACATCGAGGCGTACACCGTAACTGTGCGGATGTGAATCCCTATCGCGGCAGCTCGACCACGTTGCCCGCGGCAGCGATGTCGTCGCGGCGCTGGTAGTGCGCCAGGCGCTCGGCGAGCGGCACGAAGTCGTCGATCGGCTTGTCGTCGGCGGCGTTGCCCTGGCGCGGATGGACATACGGCGCCGCGGCCTTGGCTGCCTCGACCGCAGCATCGCGCAAGCCAAGCACGTGCTTGATCGCTTCGATGACGCCAGCGTGGGGCGCTTCGTCGTCGCCTTCCGCCGGCGGTGGCGCGCCGTCAGCGAGCAACCGCTCAAGCGCCTTGCCCGCTTCCTCGTGGTAGAAGCGCATCGCGTCGAGCATCACCTCAAGCGGCGTAATGCCCTTCTCGATCGCCCGGTCAGCGATCTCGCGCGTCTTGGTGTTGTAACCCCCCGCCTTGCGGCCGGCACCCTCGCGCGCGCCACCCCTCATTTGAAATTCTCTGAAAAACAATCAATCGTCGGCGTCGATTTCGGGCTCGTCGTCCGGTTCGCCGCACGGATCGTCGATGGCGATGTCGTCGTCGTACTCGTCGGACGCCGGATCAGGCTCTAAGTCGGGCATCCACATTTCCGCCCATACGGACATAGCGGGCACTTCGGAATAACTCACCACGAACGATCTCTGAGGCTCGATTTCCGGCCGAACCGGCCCAAACCGGGCTTTTCAGCCTCTCCACCCCAACCGCACGCTCTCGCGCAATCGGCCGATGTCGCGGAGTAGCTCCGACTTGTCCTCGTGATACTTGTGCGGGTCGCGGCCCTCGGGACGCAGCCAGCCGAGGCGCTGTGCGATGTCGGAGAGCTTGTCGTCAATCTCGATCGACGTCATCGGGCGGAGGCGGCTTAGTTGCTCGCTCATGCCGCCCTCGCCTCATACACCCGCGGCACGACCAGGCCGCCGGATATCACCAGCGCCCCGTTCACCACCGTCATATGCCGCCCGTGCCGCCGTTCTGGATGACCGTCAGAAATAACGCTCGCCATGACGGTGAATGCCGGGCGCTGCTTCGCGACGGCGGCGAAGAATTCCCGCGCCCGCTGGAAGCACTGCTCGGCTGACCCTGATGTGATCTGCACGAAGCCCTTGTGGACGTTGACGCCGATGCCGTGCTTGCCGGAGGCCACGAACGCTTCCAGATACTTTGGAAGCAGAAATCCGACTCGCACATCGGGCACCCAACGATCGGGGTCGCGCTTGCGGCACTTCTCGTTGAGATCGCCTAGACGTTCGAGCAGCGGACGCGGCGGTGACTGCCGCCGATCGGTCTTGCGATTGGTGATCAGCTCGCCGTCGCGAAGATGCCGCGTGCGGCCGCTCATCGAAACTACTCCCGTACAGTTGGCCTGTACGAGAAGGCTCTGCGCCGAAGTTCTTAAGGAGGATTCAACGAACCAACACCCGCGGGCCGGGACACAACGGCCGGCTTTTCCCACGACGTTGCCGCCACGGCTGTGAATTCGGCTTGGGGAAAGCCGCCGCAGGATCTCGACAAATTTTCGGGATGATGAGTTTCCTTAGCGCCAGTCCAATGGAAATAGCAATCCGCCATGCGCAAGCACGGTTAACGGGAAGTGTACGGCCCTTACTCCTTCAACCCGCGAATGTGCTTCGCAAGCTTCTTTTGTTTCATCATTGTATTGTCGAGACGCTCAACGGCTGTGGCGATGCGTTCGCGCTCTCCGATGATCGCTTGCTCAAACGACCACATTAGCAGATTGCCAATATCGTGCGTCCCTTCCGGCTTGACTGCTGCCAGTCGGAGCATCAGGTCTCTAACGTATTCTTGCGGTGTCATAGGACTTGCTCTCGTTGAAGCGCGCGCGATCCTTCACTGCGACGAAAATGCCATACCCATCCTGCAGTTCGCGCTCATCCAACTGCGGGCTTAGCTTGCGCTGTACGGCGAGCCACGCCTCCTTGTCGCGATCGATCCGGCGCGGCGCCGGAGTAACGATCGGAATTTCGCGAGGCTCGTGGCGTACCACCCCTATCGCTGTCCGCCGGCGTCGCTTCTTGGAGCGGCCCGATCGGAAGAACGCCGCGAGCTTGCCAAGGATCGGCCGCACGTCCGCCAGGTCCCGCGAGTTGATCGCCTCGTCGTCGACGCACAACGCTTCGAGCAAGCGCCGCATGCGCTGCGTAAATTCCTCAAGCTCGTCCTGCAGCGACTTCCAGTTCGCATCGATCGCGAGGGCGCGCTCGTCGTCCTCGTCGTCAATGTTCTGTCCGGCGCCGGCGGCGCTGAAGCCGCTCTCGTATGACGGCGATCGTACCGCGCGCCGCCTTCCATGCTGCGCTTCGAAGCGGCCGTATATCTCGCCGATGTGAAATCCCGTCGCGGCTTCGGCGCTGGTCAATTGCCGTTGGTGAAGTAGCCGGCCGACTTGCGATGCGAGCCGCGCATCCGCGTAGCCTTCTTCGGCCGCGCGGAATATCCGACGCACCAGCGCCGGCGAGAGCGGCATGCTGCCGTCAGCCGGCTTTAGCTGTCCGCCGGGATACCGCTCGCCCGCCTGGCGCGGCCGTCCTGCACGGATGCGCGTCGGCCCTCGCGCACCGGGCGGCACTTTCTTCACTGGTCCGTCGAAGGCTTCAACGAGCTTGTGCAGCTCGTCGTCCGGCCCTTGCTGCACCACGGATGTTACGCGCTGAGTTTTTGTTCGAGCGCTTCAGTCTTGCCAGCTTGGCCTTTTTGGTATGGCATCCACTCGCAGCACTCCTCGCCGACAAGCGTCGGTTCGCCGTCCTGCAGCAGCCTAACCGACGTGCGCTGGTGCGTGCTCCCGTCGTGGTCGATCACCATCAGGTTGACCACCGTGTCCGACCAAACGTAAGCGACATGCGCCGCGAGCGGCTGATCCGGATTGCGACTAATTTTGTCGTGCAGACCAGGATGAAACCACAGGACGCGACCGACTGTCGGTGTAATCATTGACTGTCCCCTGATGTGAAGTGCGCGGCCCGGCGGGCTCACCAGAAGGGAAAGAGCGCCGCCGAACCGCGCTGGCACGTACTGAAGAATACAGTTGAACTGGATGCCTTGAGGATGCGTTAAGCCTGCGGCGCTTGGCGCCCGGCCGCACGGCGTACAGCAAAGGTGTGTCGTTTTGACCAGACTGGCGCCGAATAACCCGCTAAATGGCGGCCGACGGGGAAGGCGTCTCCAACCCAAAGGAGACTGCCAAAATGGACGCCGCAAGGGCTGCCAGGTACCGGCAATACGCCGAGGACGCTGTGCGATATGCGGGTCAGTCGTTGAGTGAGAAGGACAAGCTGGCGTTAATCGAACTCGCCGCGGGGTGGGCTGAAACCGCGCGCCAGGCCGAGGTCAGCGGCCAATCGTCCGGATCCCCGGCACAAGCACCGCCACCGCCTCCTCCTCTGGCGCCATCACCTCAAGATAGCGTTGGGACCATGCAACCCGGACCATCCGCAGCTGCCGGCGTGCCAGCGCATCGGTAACGCCCGGCCACGAACCGGGCAGGCCGGCCTCGAACTGTGCGACGAATTCCGTCGCCTGGGCGTCGTCGCGCACCAGTTCGAGGAGCGCCGCAGCGCATTCCTTGAATGTCGGCTGGCCCGACATGGGTTTTTCACTCCCGTCGGGGAACGGGAATACACCGATTTGCGGGGAAAAACTACAGTGTTTTTAGTGGTTTGCGGCGGTCTGTTGTTCTTGAGACGGAACATGAGGAAGTCGGCCCCGATGCAAAAGTCGCCGAACGCCCTCAATGCGGTAGCAGTCCACGTAGAGAAGATATTTGATGCGCCGAAGCAGCTCCACGTCCCGCGGCCGATACAGACGCTGGCCGCCGCCGGAGCGCGTCACCCGGATCCCGAGACGGCTCTCCCAATACCGCAACGTCTGCGGAGGCACCCTAAGCTCGCGCGCGACCTCTTCCATCCCGCGGAACGCGTCCGGATGCTTGGGTGCGCGTTCCATCAGGTCGAGCCGCGCCTCAAGCTCCGCCCCGGACACCAGCCGGTCAGGGTGGGCCTCAATCTCGGCAAGCCGCCGGCGCGCGATCTCCACGTCGGCCGCATCCTCCACAGCGGGTCGAGCCGCAGGTCGGAGCTTGAGGCGTTGGGCCATCGGCGGTTCCTCAGAACGTCTTTTCGAGCCCCTCGACCATCTTGTCCATGCGGTCCGCTTCGGCGTTGAGCAGGACGATCAGGGCTCTGGCCCCGGAAAAGAAGCTGGTCACCTCTTCGACACCGGGGAAAGTCTGGCTGCTCGGGACCGCGCCGTGCCGCGGCGCGGCATCGTCGATGTTGACCATCGCCCGGTCGAGCCGGCCGGACAAACCGGCATAGCGTTCCTGGACCGCGAGGAGCCCTTCGAGCAGCACCTGGCCGCGCGTCTTGGGCGGCGGCGCCTCGTTCGCCAAATCGGCCTCCGCTATGCCGTCGAAGCTCATGATTGCCCTCCTCTGATGGGCATTTCCAACAGGTGTCCGGGAAGATCGGGCAGCGGGACCATGTGGCCGCGCAGCTCGTGGGAGCAGTCGTCGAAAAAAACGAGGACGCCGGCGGTCAAGCTGTAGTGGCACCGGCCGGCGCCGTAGAGCTTGAACTTCGGGTCGATCTCGCCGCCCCACGCGATATTGCGTTCCGGCGTGAAAGTCGGCGTTTTGATGTCGCCGTCCCAGGTCCAGCGTTCGCCGGCCGGCATCGCCTTGTCGATCGCGAAGGCGTGCGAGATCCCGCAGCCGGGACACCAGTGTGCAATCGAGCCGATCAGGTAGCCCTCTTGCACGCCGACGCGACGAAGCTTTCGGCCCAACAAGGCCGTCATGACGCGCGCCTCTTTTGCGGCAGCAGGAATCGCGCGGTCGCCTCGCCCATGAGCAGGAACCAATTGCCCTTACCGCCGACGCGGTTCTCCGGCAGCTTGTCCGCGCCGCGCGTCTGCCGGAAATCTGCGGCGTAAAGCTCCCACTCGGGAGTGCCGTGATCGAGCCACACCATGCCCCGGCCTTTGGCGCCGTGGCGCGGCTTGATGTGCCTTCTGCTTGCTTGACCCTCTTCCCCACCCTCCCCACCAGTTTCTACTTTCTTATCTATGGTTGACTGGTTAGCTGGTTCGGGGGGTATAAGTCCTTGCAGGAGAGGCACTTCTTGCATTTGCTGTCCCGGTTCCTGTCCCGGTTCCTGTCCCGGAATTTGGGCGCGCCGCGCGGCGTCCTGGAATTTGTCGTAGTTACAGACACTTATGATAGTGACCGGATGCGAGAGCGTCCCGGTTCCTGTCCCGGTTCCTGTCCCGGTTTTTAGGGTCACCATTTCTTCGCGCACGAGACGCTTCAAAAAGCGGTCTACGTTGGACTTCGGCCATCCCCAGGTTGTCCCCAGGATGCGCACAGTGCTGACGAGCTGACCGCGCTCGACGTGCGTCACGCCCCACGAGCCGCGGCGTCCTTCCGCTTTCCACGCCGCCGCGGCAATGAGCCATTGCCATGCGACGAGCCACTCCGGCCGGCGCTTGAACATCCGGTGATCAAAGATGCCGCGATCGATGGCGATGTAGCCGCGGGCGTTGCGCATGCGTTCGGGCGATCTCCAATGAAGCGGACGCACTCGAACGCGACTTGTTAGAAGTTACCCACAGGGCAGATTCGCAGCCTGCGACGTTATCCACAGGCCGTATTTCGCTTTTGTCACGGGACTTTTCCGACTCGACTCGCGGCCATGCGCCGATGCTCGCTGGCAACCCACTGTTCAAATTGTTCGAAGACGAGTGTTCGCCAGAGAGTGTGCCATGCCTTGTGGTGAGTTGCGCAAAGCCACGTCACGTCGAGCGGCTTCTCGTAATCGACGTGGTGCATTTCGGCGCGCGGCGCGCCGCAAATCACGCAGGGTTGGATTTTCAATCGACCGCGAAGCTTGCTCTGACGCGCAACCGCGCGCGCCGCTACGCGCGGACCACTCTTCGCCTCACGTCCGGGATTGTCGCGCCGCCACTTTCGCATGTATGTGGCGTGACACGGCTTGCATCGAATGCGGCCTCGCTCAACGGCGCCGCCGCACATCGAGCATGTCACGACGCGGCCCTGATGCGCGTCTGCTTCGGCACCACGATCCCCCAAAGCGTAGGGCTCGCGCGAAAGCCGAGCGCCGCCAACTCACCGCTCAAAATCAGGAAGCTGTGAGACGCCAGCCGGCCTTCTCGCCGCCAGTTGCTGACGTGGTTGTACTCGCGGTCAGTGAGTTCAGCCACGCGGCCGGCGCCGATGGCGTCAATCACCTCGCCTGCGGTGTGCAGTTCGCGAAGCGGCGATTTGCTCATGTCTCGGATTACTACAGGATATCTGGATTATGCAAGTTTACAGTTCTGCGCAATGGCGAGGCGCCACCGATTCCAGCACCATCCTTGGCGCGATGGCGCCGACAAACCCCAGTGATCAAACGGAAATCGCCCGCCGGCTTCGGCTGACGCGAGAGGCCGATGGCTATACGCAGGCTGCGCTCGTGCGTCGCCTTGGCGGCGATCTCACGCCCCAGAAGTGGAACAATTACGAGCGTTGCCGCGACCTGATTCCCATCCCCTTCGTGGTCGTGCTGGCGCAAAAGCTGGCGTGGTCAACCGACTGGATATTGTGGGGAAACCCGGCATTGCTGTCGGCTAAGCTCGCCACCGCGATTGAGCGTTTGGAGCGTAAGGAAGCCGAACGCCCCGAAAGTGCGAAGCGGCCTAGTCGTCGCAAATAAACTCCCGCACGAGCTTGCCGGTATAGGCGAGCACCCTCAACGCATCATCCTTGTTTTCCGGTAGCTGCCCCGCAAGCTGGATTGCGAGCCGCTTCATCCAGAGCTGATTGCCGCCCGGTCCTCTGCCGCGTTTCTTTTGGCCTGCTGCCGACGCGAGCAGTGTCACGCTTCCCATGGCACGCCTCTCCCCACATCGCCCCGCGACATTCAAGCGGCGATAAGCGCGATTGCAACCACTTGATTTAACGCCGCAATTTGCACAACTACGGCATCGCTGTATTTTCCTCTTGTCGTACTACAGGAAACCTGTACTCTCCGAACCGTTCGATGATTCTCGGAGGTTCCCATGCCCGCCACCAAACCAATCCTGTTCTGCGACGACGGCAGCGAGATCGAGCTGCCAATCCGTTGGGAAATTTGCACCCGCTGCGAAGGCTGCGGGACCGACCGCGGCGCCAGCGTCGAATGCGACGGCGGCGGTTTCACTAGCGAAGAGTGGGCCGAGCAAGACGACGACTTCAAGCAAGACTATCTGGCCGGCAGCTACGACCGGCCGTGCGCGTACTGCGACGGAAGCGGCAAAGTGCAGCGGGCCGATCGCACGCGCATGACGAAGGCGCAGTGGCGCGATTGGTGCGCACAGTGTCGCGAAGATGCTCTCGATCGTCGCATCGAGCGCATGGAACGGGCGATGGGCGCATGAGCTTCCACCGTCTCCGCCCGCATGTCTCCAACGCCGTCGCCGCGGCCAGGATTTATGGCGAGGCGATCAACGACGCAGTGGAGCGCGCGGATACCGCGCCGACAACCGTGGAAACTCTTGATCATCTTCTCAAGGCGCAAGAACTCGCGCTGAGAATTGCGAGCGCGATCAGCACCACGATCCTCAAGGAAATGGAGCCGCCCACGGCGGGCGTCGCCGCCGATCGCGTGCGCGACGCCATCGCCGAAGGTCGCGCGCCAAACATCGAGGACATCGCGCACTTCCTCAAACGCACGCCGCCAGCATTCCGGGGCGACAAGTCATGAGCGAGAGCGAACACACGCGCTCCATCACGATCGACGACG
>Ga0182024_10013681_pt1 | contig 15791 bp, 11 predicted proteins | sample P32metaG_FD_120480 | JGI IMG/M metagenome (GOLD analysis project Ga0182024, IMG submission 120480) | Permafrost microbial communities from Stordalen Mire, Sweden - P3-2 metaG (Illumina Assembly) | ecosystem: Environmental > Terrestrial > Soil > Wetlands > Permafrost | place: Sweden: Stordalen... | reverse complement strand
GGCCGGCGCCTTCGATCCGCGTCGCGGCGGCGGCGAGCAGTGCCGCACCGTACCCGTGCCCGCGGTAGGCGGGATAGACGAAGACGCGCAGCTCGGTCCAGCTCGCATCGAGCGCTTCGCTCGCGATCACGCCGACCGTCTCGCCGTCGATCATGCCGATGTCGACGATCGGCGCGCGAAATGCCGGCGCGTGATCGCGCAGCAGCTCGGGCAGCGTGAGCCGGTCGCGCTGCGCCGGGGGGCGGAACGCGACGAGCGCACCGCGGACCGCGTCGGCGCCGCGTACGAAAACGCCGCCGGCGACCCGCGGTTGCAGCTCGAGTTCGAGCGCCGCGCGGCGCAGCACCTCGTCGCCGCCGAAGAACCAGACGTTGCGCGCACCGGTCGCAGCGAGCGCGTCGGAGAGGCGGCGAGCGGGCGCTTCGCCGCGCGCGACGTCGAACCGGACCAGCGTGTCGCCGCCCAGCAGCGAGCCGTCGGCGACGTACGCGACGGCGACGGCGCGGTCGCCGTCGCGAATCGCGGTGCCGCGCGCCGTCGCGCGGACCAGCCGCGCGCGGGAGAGATCGGGGAGTTGATCGAGATACACCGCGGTTCCCAAAAAAAAGAGCGCGACGCGATGTTCCTCGCGGCGCGCTCCGTCCCCTCAAATGGGGCCGAGGTGCTTAGGCGGCCTTCTTGCGGCGGGCCGTCGCCTTGCGGCGGGGAGCCGCTTTGCGGGTGGCCTTGCGGACGGCTTTCTTCGCGCCGCCCTTCTTGCGGGCTGTCTTCTTACGGGCCGTTTTCTTGCGAGCGGTGGTCTTGCGCGCGGCCTTCTTGCGGGTGGCTTTCTTGCGGGTGGTCTTCTTGCGCGCGGCGGTCTTCTTGCGCGCGGCGGGCTTGCGAGCCGCGGCTTTACGCGCGGTCTTCTTGCGCGCCGTTTTCTTTTTCGGCGCTTTCTTGGCGGCCATCGGTATGCGTACCGTACCTTTCCGCGTCCGCGGTCTTAGCGACGGACGCGCGGGGACCGGCGGAGCGACCGCCGGCTGTTGGTTGCCTACCTTATACCACTATGCACGCATTCGTGCAACTTTCGTGCAGGGAACGCGGCTTGCAGCGTCGAGCGAGCGGCGTCGCAATGTGGGCTCCCAGCCGGCCGGTCCTCGAAGGAACGTTCCTTCGAGCGGTGCAAGCCGCGGGGATGAAACAACGTGTGATTGCGATCATTTGCGCTTTGGTGTGCGCAACGATCGCGTTCGCGCCGCTCGCGGCGAACGCCGACGTGTCCGAGGCCAGCGCCCTTCAAGCCGGGCTCCTCGCACCCGCCAATGCGTCGCTCCAGCGCGCGCTCCAAGATCTTCAACAGAACGACGCCGACACGAAGGCGGTCGCCCAAGCAAATCCGGTCGGGACGCCGCAGCGGCCGATCCGCCGGCCCGGACTCCCGCAGGGCTTCACCTATAACGTCGACGTGTCGTTCGCGTACGCCCAAGGCAACATCAACTCCAACGCCGGGATGCCCGGCGGGTTCGACGCCGGGTTCGGGTACGCGTTCTCGCGGACGAACCGCCTGCAGGTCGGCTACTACGAGATCCAACAGTATCCGCTCGGATTCAGCAACAAGAACGTACCGTTCTACGTGCAGGGCTTCAGCGGCCCCGGCACCGCGCTGGTGCCGATCATCCAGAGCACCGGCAACGTCAACGCGACGACCAAGGACCAGATCCTCACCGTCGTCGACCAGAACCTGTTCACCCTGGGTCCGCTGCCGATCGTCATCTCACCGACGTATCTCTCGCACACCGCGAAGATCGCCGGCGGCGACGATACCGCGCTGATCGAGTACAACGGCTTCCCGGTCAGCGTCCGGCAGCGCACCGAGCAAGAGTGGCTGTTGCCGGTCACCCTGCCGTTCCTCGCCACGCCGCGCATGTTCGGCACGGTGACGATCGCCGCGCAGTGGCTGAACCACCTCAACGGCGTCAATCAGAGCAACAACGCGCAGATTTTTGAGCTGCTCTACTTGGAGTACCGCGCCAGCCGCAAGACCACGATCTTCTTCCAGCCCTCGCGGCTGGTGCAGTACAACCCGGTCGACCCCTTCCCGCAGTACACGCCGACGTTCATATTCGGGGTGGCTCACCACTTCACCAAGAGGACGTACCTACAGATGAGCGTACTCACCGGCGGCGCTACGAACTATCCTGAGCTCGGAATAACGGGGCTGTATTGCCAGAACCTCCCGAGCTGCAGCACGGTCGCGACCAGCCGCGGCGGCCTGAAAGCTTCCACGATTCAGATCCAACTCGGCATCGGCTCGCCGACGGTGCTCCCGCTGTGACGGCGCGCATCGGTACCGCCGCGACGCTGGTCGCGGCCGTCTGCCTCGCATCGTGCGGCGGAAGCGGCAAGCCGTTCACGGCGCCGGGGTTCAACGCAAGTCCGGGGACCACGGTGCAGGCGACCGTCAAGATCGTCGGCGTCGGCGACAGCCTCACCGCCGGCGTGCAATCGGGCGGCATGATCGGCGCCGACATCCCGGGCGGCGCGACCGCGCCGGGCGTCGGCACGATCGGCCGCGTGCAAGAGACGCAAGAGCACGGGTTCTACGCGCTGCTCTGGGAGCAGGCCAACGGCGTCCCGCAATCGACGCTCGAGAATCCGGCGACCTCGCCGATCCCGCTGATCATCCCGCCCGGAATCGGCGGGATCCTCGCCAAGACCAGCAGCGGTTTCCCCGCCGGCCTCACCCAGCAGTGCGTCGGCGAACGCGGGGCGGCGTTCTCGCCCAGCGGCGCGCTCGGCGACCGCATCAACCCGAACACCGCGCCGTACGACGTCGCCGTCTCCGGTTCGACGACCCACGAAGTGGTTGCGATGTTCCAACCGCTCTCCAGTTGCCAACCGACGGCCGGACTCTCACCGGCGCTGGTCGGCCTCGACGCGCTCTTGTTCAGCGAGAGCGAAGCCTTCTATCCGGCGTTGGCGAACTTCGGCCCGCGGGTGACGCAGCTCCAAGCCGCGGTCTCGCTGCACGGCCAGCTCGCGACCGTCTACATCGGTTCCAACGACCTGCTGCACTTCGGGTTCTCGAACGGCGGCTCGCCGCCGGCGAATCCGGCGGCGATCCAGGCCGACATCACCACGATCATCACGCAGCTCCAGGCGAGCGGCGCGAAGGTTGCGGTCTCGAACCTCGTCGACGTGCTCGGTGCGGCGACGTTCTATCCGGTTGCTTCGACGACCGAACCGAACTACGAGCAGAACCTGGACGCGTACTTGCAAGCGGAGATCATCGGTGCTGCCGCGCTGCAGTTGGGTCTGCCGCCGGCAACGGTCGCGCAAATCCCCGCCGTTCAGGCGCAGATCGCTGCCGCCGAGGCGGCGGCGCACCAATATGCGCTCGCCGAGATCGCGCAGACCGGGCTCGGCCCGAACGGGTACTTCCTGCTCCCGGTGCTGCTCGAGACGGTCGCCGCGATTCTGCAGGCCCAGCCGGTGCCGCAACTCATCACCGCGGCGACCCCGACCGGAGCGGGCGAAGTGATCAGCGACGCGGTCGCGCTGCAGATCAAAGGCCTCAACGCCGCCTACAATCAGTCGATCGCCGCCGCGGCGACGGCGACCGGCGCGGCGCTCGTCGACTCGGCGGCGACGTTCCAAGCCGCCGAAACGCTGCGCGCGCAGGGGATGCCCTTCCCGGTCGACAGCTCCGGCGACTTCGCCTCGCTGGAATACGGCGGCGGGTTCTTCAGCCTCGACGGACTCCATCCGTCGAACACCGGCTACGCGATCATCGCCAACGAGTTCATCCAGGCGTTCGACACCAAGTACGGCCTGGCGATCCCGCCGGTGAACGTGGCGGCGGTCTACGCAACCGATCCGTACTCGGCCGCGAACTTCTCGACCATCAACCCGAGTGCGTATCTCCGTGCGAAACGCTAGCCTCGCGTTGCTCGCCGGTACGCTCGGCGTCGCCCTGCTGGGTGCGGCGCCGAGTGGGCCGGCGGCAGCCTTCTTCGACGCCTGGGCGAAGGTCCCGAGCTACACCTGCAACATCAAGGTGCACGAGATCAAGGGGAACGATGTGCAGGACCGCACCTATCACTACGCCTACCTCAAGCCGCACTTCGCCCGGATCGACATCACCGGCGGCCCCGGCCGCGGCGGCGGTGCGATGTGGCGAGGCGGCGACACGGTGAGCGGCCATCAGGGCGGGTTCCTCTCAGGGATCCACCTGAACGTTTCGATCCACGACGGCCGCGCGGTCGACCTGCGCGGCGGCACGATCGACGAAGCGTCGTTCGAAGACGTCGCGGACAACATCAAGAGCGCGGCGTCGGCGACGAACGGTGAAGAGACGCTCAACGGGACCGTCTACGACACCGTGACGGTACCGTTCAAGGATCCCAACGGCGCGACCAAACGCACGATCTACCTCTCGAAGACGACGCACCTCCCCGCGCGCCGCGTTACCTACGCCGGCGACACCGTCGTCGTGACCGAGGACTTCAGCGACGTGAACATCGCCGCCAACCTCAAGGAAACGGACTTCTAACGAGTCAACCTTCGCGCGATGCGAAGGATCGGCGCGTGACGCTGACGATCGAGGGCCGCCGGATCGGATACGACGATACCGGCGGCTCCGGCATTCCCCTCGTGCTGCTGCACGGGTTCCCGCTCGACCGCACGATCTGGGACGAGCAACTCGCCGCGCTCGCCGCGTCCCGCGTCGTGCGGATCGATCTGCGCGGCTGCGGTGAGTCCGAGCCGAGCGACGGACCGGCGCTGATGGAAGCGCTCGCCGGCGACGTCGCCGGGGTCCTCGACGCGCTGGGGATCGAGCGCGCGGCGTTTGCCGGACACTCGATCGGCGGCTACGTGATGCTCGCGTTCTTTCGCATGTACGCCGAGCGCGTCGCGGGGCTGGCGCTGGTGGCGAGTCACGTCTCAGCCGACGCCTCCGGCGCTCGCGCCGCCGGCGCGAACCAGGAGCAGCGCGTCCTCGCCGCCGCGCGCGGTTCGCTCGCCGCGCAGTTGGAGGCCGACGGAACGATGGAGCCGGCGATTGCGAGCTATCTGCCGCGCTACTTCGCGCCGGCGGTCTATCGCGACCGGCCGCAGATCGTCGAACGCGCCCGCGCGCTGATGGCGAGACAAGACCCGCGCGGCTGCGCACAGCTCGTGCGCGGGATGCAGCAGCGGCTCGACTCGCACGATCTGCTCGAAGACATCGTCGTCCCGATGCTGGTCCTCGCCGGCGCCGAGGACACCTACCTGCCGCCCGCGACGCTGCGCGAGACGGCGGCGCACATCGACGGCGCGACGTTCGTCGAGCTGGCCGGCGTCGGGCATCTGCCGATGTTTGAGGCTCCCGCTGCGGCGAACGCCGCGCTCGGCGACTGGATCGCCCAGGTCAGGCGCTGAGGGGAAGACCGAGCGAAGGACTTAGTTGGTCAACCAACTAAGTCCCGGCGATGGGGAAACCCGCCGGGACCCGCCGCAAGATCGTCGAGAGCGCGATGATGCTCTTCGCGGTCGACGGGTTCGAGCGGACGAGTCTCGCCGACATCGCGGCTGACACCGGAGTGCGCGGCGGGAGCATCTACCACTTCTTCGGGACGAAGCGGGAGCTGCTCGAAGCGGTCCTCGAGACCTATCTCGAGGCGCTCGTCCCGCACGTCATGGCGCCGGCGTTCGCGCGCAGCGAGGATCCGATCGAGCGCGCGTTCGCGGTGCTCGACGACTATCGCGAGCGCGTCCGCTCGACCGCGTTCCGGTACCGCTGCCCGATCGGGAGCCTCGCGCTGGAAGTCGGCGGCGAATATCCGGCCGCGCGCGCGCTGATCGACCGCAACTTTGCGGCCTGGCGTGGCGCGGTCCGCGGACAGCTCGAAGCGGCTCGCTCGCGTTTCCGGCCCGGCGTCGATCTCGACGGCCTCGCCGGTCTGTTCCTCACCGTGATGGAGGGGGCCGTGATGCAGAGCGTCGCAGAGGCCTCCGCCGCACCGTTCGACGCTTCGATCGCCCAGCTCCGCACCTACGTCACCGTACTGCTCAGAAAGCGACAACGCACGTGAGAAGAACTCTGTTCGCCGGCGCGCTCGTGCTCGCTGTGCTCGTCCCGGCCGCGGCGCCGGCGAAAACGCTGCACTCGCCCCACGTCACGATCGTCCAGTCGGATCAGCCGGTGAAGCGGATCGACTGGGAGGTCGTCGTGCCGGCGCCGATCGGTCAGGTATGGGATGCGTTCACCACCCAAGCGGGGATGGTCTCGTGGCTGGCGCCGCAGGCGCGGGTGGAATTGGCGCCCGGCGGCGACTGGCGCGCGATGTTCCCCGGTCATGCCGAAGCCGGCGGCAACGTCGTCGCGTTCCAGCCCGACACGCTGCTGGTGCTCAGTGCGATGGCACCCGAAGAGTTTCCGACCGTCCGCCGCGAGCGCACGCTGGCGGTCTTCGCGTTCGCGCCCCACGGTGATGCCGAGACGACGGTGCACCTCTCGCAGACCGGCTGGAAAGCCGGCGACGAATGGGACCGCGCTTACGACTATCTCACCCGGGGCAACACGTACCTCTTGGAGTCGCTGTACGCGCGCTTCGCCACCGGCAAAGGCACCGACTGGAAGTAACCGGTGAGGTTAGGCGATGGCGCGTTCGGGGGCGATCTCGAAGCGTTCGTGGCGGGCGGCATAGGTGCCGAGGCCGGCGGTTGCGGTGCGCAGTTCGGTCGCGTAGCGGCCGAGCTCGGCTTGCGGGACGAGCGCGACGATGCGATCCCAGCCGGCTTTGTCGGCCGACTCGAAGCCGAGGATCTGCCCGCGCTTGGCCGTCAGTTGCGAGACCGCCGACGAGAGCCAGTTCGACGGCACGCTCGTCTCGACGCGCATCAGCGGTTCGAGAACGACCGCGCCGAGCTTATGCAGCGCGTCGCGCACCGCCATCCCTGAGGCGGTCTTGAACGCCGCTTCGCTCGAGTCGACGTCGTGGAACGCACCGTCGAAGAGCGTAACGTGGATGTCGGTCACCGGGAAGCCGTGCGGGCCGCCGGCGGCGAGCGCTTCGCGCACGCCCTTCTCGACCGCCGGGAAGAACTGTCTGGGGACCACGCCCCCGACGATCTTCTCTTGGAACGAGACGCCCGCGCCGCGGTCGCGCGGTTCGAAGCGCAGCTTGACGTCGGCGAACTGGCCGTGGCCGCCGGTCTGGTGTTTGTAGCGCGAGTGGATCTCGGTCGAAGCTTGGATCGTCTCACGGTACGCGATCGAGGGCGGGTGCGTCTTGACGTCGACGTTGTACTTGCGTGCCAGCCGTTCGGTCGCCGTCGAGACGTGCGTTTCGCCGCTGCCGAGCAACTGCAGCTCGTTGGTGAAGTCGGCGCGCGCGACCCGCAGCGCCGGATCCTCGTCGATCAAGCGCCCCAACGCCTGTGAGAGCTTCGCCTCGTCGAGGCGCTGGGCCGGCGCGATCGCGACGGCGAAGAGCGGTTCGGAGAGCGGGACGGTCGGCATCAGCACGCCGGAGTTCGGCGTGCTCAGCGTGTCGCCGGTGCAGACGCCGTCGAGCCGCGCCAGGCCGACGATCGAACCGGGCCCGGCGACGGTGACGGGTTCTTGCTTCTTGCCGAACAACCGGACGATCCCTGACAGGCGCACCGGCGCGTTGCCGCGCGAGGCGTCGACCAGCGTCGTCTGCGGCGTGAGCTTGCCGGTGAAGACGCGCACGACCGAGAGCTTCCCCTGCTGCGGGTGCATGATGGTCTTGCACACCTGCGCGACGACGGGGCCGTCGGCGCGCGGAACGACGGGGCGCCCGTCGACGTCGTGACGCGGTTCGGTCTGGGGCGACGGCAACATCCGCGCGATCGCGTCGATCAGTGCCCACGCGCCGAAATTCTTCTCGGCGCTTCCGACCAGCACCGGGATGACTTGATCGTGCGAGCAGTCCTCGCACAGGTCGCGGTCGATCTCGTCCTGGGCCGGGTCGTGGCCTTCGAGCAGCTCTTCCATCAGGTTGTCGTCGAAGTCGGCGAGCGCTTCGAGCAGGATCGTGCGCTGCGCGTCGACGGCGGCGTTCATCTCGGCCGGAACGTCGATTTCGGTCACGCTGCCGTTGCTCTTGAACGCTTTGCGGCACGCCAGGTCGACGTAGCCGGTAAACGCGTCGCCCTCGCCGATCGGCAGGTGCGTCGCGACGACGTGTGGGCCGTATGCGTCGCGCAGCGCAGCCAGGGTCGCGTGGAACTGCGCGCCCGGACGATCGAGCTTGTTGACGAAAAAGAGATGCGGCATCTTCCGCATCTCGATGTATTCCACGATGGCTGCCGTCTGCGCGACGCGGCCCGGTTCGGCGTCGATCACGATGACCGCGGCGTCGACGGCGACGAGCACGGTCTTGGTTTCTTCAAAGAAGTCGACGAATCCGGGAGTGTCGACGAGGTTCAGGTCGATCTCGCCGCAGGTGGTGTGGGCGAAGCCGACGCAGACCGATTGGAGGTGGCCGATCGCTTCGGGCTCGCAGTCGGTGATCGTCGTCCCGTCGCGGACGGACCCCCTCCGCGGGATCGCCCCGCAGTGTGCGAGCAAGGTTTCGACCAGCGTCGTCTTACCCGCGTGATGGGGTCCGACGACGGCGACGTTCCTGAGGCGCGCGATGTCTTCCACCGGCCTGCCCTCCTTGCGTTACGTGCGAGGTCCGCGGGGCTTCCCCCGCCGTCCTGGGGTTCCTCCCTCCCGCGCGAGCGCCGCTCAGCGGCGCCGTGCGACGATCACATATGCGGCGGCCGCGAGCAGGGGCGCGAACGAGACGGCCGTCAGCCCTGCGTCGGCACCGTAGCGCGTGACGACGACGCCGACCAGCACGACGCCGGCCGAGCCGATCCCGAACGCGACGCCGTTCATCAATCCCAGCGCCGTGCCGAGGTTCCGCGGCAGCAGCGCCTGCGCCATCGCGACTCCGGGCGCGTTCTGCACCGAGAGCAGGACGCTCCCGAGCAGCAATGCCGCGACGGCGAGCGTGCCGTGCGAGGCGAGCGCGAGCAGCAGCGGCGGGGTGGAGAGGACCAGACCGGCGATGGCGACCCGGGCGGCTCCGAAGCGGTCGGCGCTCGTGCCCCCGACGTACAGACCGATCGCCGCCGCGATCAAGAAGGCCGTGACGACGGCGCCCGCGGCGGTGAGCGAGAGGCCGCGCTGGGTCAGCAGGTTCGGCAGGTAGTACGCGAACGCCGCCGCGGTGAGGTACCGCAGCGACGTGCTCGCGACGAGCAGCCCGACCGCGACGCGATCGATCGGAGACGTCGCCGCGTTGTCGCCGGCAGCGGCGCGGCGCGGGGCCGCCGCGTCGGCCGAGCGCGCGAAATGCGGCAGCACCGTTGCGACCGCGAAGGCCGCAACGACGCCCGGGAAAGCCATCGCCGCGACGGCGCCGGTGCCGCCGTGCGCGAGCAAGGCAGCGGCGACGAGCGGGCCGATGCCGTAGCCGACTTGGCCGCCGATCTGAAAGATCGAGATCGCCGACGCACGCCGGCTGCCGCCCAGCAGGCTCGAATACCGGCCCGCCTCCGGATGCATCACCGCAGAGCCGAGCCCGCCCGCGACGACGCAGACCGCGAGCACGGCGATCGACGTCGCGGCCGACGCGAACGAGACGGCGACCGCCGTCAGCGCGACCGACGCCGGCAAGAACCACCAGCGTCCGCGCCGGTCGCTGTACGCGCCCACGACCGGCTGCGCGATCGAGCTGGTTAAATACCACACGAAAGCAAGGGCGCCCTGAGTCCAGGCGGGGAGCCCGGCCCGTGCGACGTCGTAGAAGATCACGAACGGCAGCACGCCGGAGTACAAATCGCTCGCGCCGTGGGCGAATGCCATCAGCGAAACGCCGCGCAGGTCCCAGGGGAGCGAGCGCGGCGGCGAGGCGGTGGTCATCTCCTACACCTCGAGCAAGTCGTGACCGGCGACGATCTCGCCGCCGAAGTGGCGCCGCACGGGTGCGATCCAGTCCTCGTCGGTCAGCGTCGGATCGTACGAGGGCACGAAATGCGAGAGGACGAGCCGCTTGACGCCGGCTGCCGCGGCGACCCCTCCGACATCTTCCGCGTCGGTATGCGCGGCCAGGATGTGTTCGCGCAACCGTGAGGCGTTTGGAACCAGCTTCAGCAGCCGGTCGAGCGCCGAGCTCAGCAGCACTTCGTGGATCAACACGTCGGCGCCGCGGGCGAATGCTGCGAGCGGTTCGCTGTACGTGGTGTCGCCCGAGATGACGATCGTGCGGTCCGGCGTGCGGATCTTGTACGCGTACGCCGGGACGACGGGCGGATGATGGACCAGCGTCGCTTCGACCGCGATCCGTTCGTCGCGGTACACGTCGCCCGGGCCGGCGATCTCGTGCGGAACGAAGAGCGGACGCGGGTCGACGCGGCCCTCGTCGGGGATGCGGATCGCGATGTCGTACGCATGATACTGCAGCGCGAGGTCGATCAGCGCGGCGGTGCGCGGCGGTCCGTACACATCGATCACGGCCTTGCCGCCGGTTTCCCAGCTCAGGACGAGCAGGTTGCCGAGATCGGCGTTGTGATCGCTATGGTGGTGGGTGAGGAAGATTGCGCGGATCGAGGTCGGCGAGATCTTCGCATCGACGAGCTGGCGGCCGACGCCGTAGCCGCAATCGAAGACGTACGGAACGCCGTCGACGACGATCGCGGTCGCCGGTGACGAACGGCCAGGCCGCAGCGACGGCCCGCCTGCGGTACCGAGCAGCACGACGCGCGTGCGCGCCGTTCCCACCGCCGCCGGGGCTGCGCCCGCCGGCACCGGCGAAAAGGCCGCGGCGCCGTACGCCGTTACCCCAAGCGCGTTGATGAAACCGAGCCGGGAACAGCAGTCCGCGTCCATCCGCTTCCCGTATGCGTCGAGGCGGCCTTCAACCCTGCTTCTGAGACTGCGCGGGCCGTGGCGCGCGATAGTCTGCAGCCCAGATGGCGAAGCTCCCGGCGCTCATCGGTCGCGCGATGCCGAAGCCTTGCAGCACGTCACAACCTTCGGCACGCAGCCACGCCGCTTGTTCGGGGGTTTCGACGCCTTCCGAGCAGACGTCGAAGCCGAGATTGTGCGCCAGCGCGATGATCGCGCGGGCGATCACCGTCCCGTCCTGATCCTCGGGCACACCCTGCACGAACAGCCGGTCGATCTTGATCGCGGTGATCGGAAGGTGCTTCAGGCGCGCGAGCGAGGAGTATCCGGTTCCGAAATCGTCGAGCGCGATCCCGGCGCCGATCTCCGTGCAGGCTCGCATCACGCGCAGCGTGCGATCGAAATCGTCCATCGCGGCGCTCTCGGTGATCTCCAGCGTAACGGCCGCGGGGATGACGCCCGAAGACTCGATCGCCGAACGAAAACGCTCGACGAGTGCTGCATCGCGGAACTGGGTGAGCGAGACGTTGAACGACACGCCGATCTCGAGCCCTGCGTCCCACCAGCGCCGGCATTGCGCCGTCGCTTCGCGCATCGCCCAATCACCGAGCGCGCCCATGAGCTCTTCCGATTCGGCGAGCTCGATGAACTCCGCCGGTTCGAGCAGCCCGAACTCCGGATGCTGCCAGCGCGCGAGCCCCTCGGCGCCGACCAGCCGCCCGCCGTTCGCGTCGACGTAGGGCTGATAGTGCATCAGCAGTTCGCCGTGGGCGATCGCCGAGGCGAGTTCCTCGCGTAGCCGTCGGCGCCGAGCGACGTGGCCGTCGTCGTCCGCCGAGCCGAACTCTGCCAGCGAGTAGTGGGACCGTTTCGCCCGCAACAGCGCCGCCTCGGCGCGATCGATCAGCGCGTCGACGCCCCGGCCGTCGTCCGGGTAGATCGCCAGCCCGGCCGTTGCCATGAGGTGGATCGGCCCGCAGGCAAAGGGCCGGCCGAGCGTCTCCAGCATACGGCTTACCGCATCCTCGGCGTCGTGACGCGCTCGCAGGGCGGGGAGGATCGCGACGAACTCATCGCCGTGCCCGCGACAGACGATCCCTGACGGAGCGGCGGCTTCGAAGCGGCGCGCGACCTCGGCAAGGGCGAGGTCGCCGACTCCGTAGCCGTGCTGGTCGACCACCCGCCGGAAATGGTCGAGATCGATGGTCGCGATCGCGAAGCGGGTGCCGCGGATCGAGGCGGTCGCCGCCGCATCGGCGCAGAGCTCGCGGAACCGTTCGAGATTCGGCAAGCCCGTGATCGCATCGCGCGTGCGCAGCGTTGCGAATTGGTCCTCTTGTTCGAACTGCGCGCGCAGGCGCGTGGCGAGCTCCCGAGAGCGCGTCCCGATGGTGAGCGCGGCGATCGCGGTCGCCAACACGTAGGACAGCAGGAGCGTCGAGATCGTCCAGCGCGCGTCGGGCGCTGCGAGGGCGCCGTGCGCGGACGCGTACCCGACGAACGACGCAAAGGAGACGAAGAAGATCGCCACCACGTCGCGGACGGTAACCGCAGCGAGGGTGAGCGCGTACACGGCGATCAGATAGCGACAGGTGACTTGCGGGTCGAATCCCGAGTCGACGAGCGTGCGGCCGAAGAGCACCATCACCGCGATCGCCTCGATCACGACCGCCAAGGCCGCCCACCGCCGTAGCGTCGGAAACAACCACAGCACTGCGACGACGGCGACGGCGACTGCCGAGACGGCGAGGCGGATCGAGAGCGGCAACGCGGCGTGCGGCGCCACCGGCATCCCCAGCAGCGGGATCGCGGGCGGGACGAGTGTGATGAGCGCCGAGACGACGAGCAGCGCACTCCACGCGAAGCGCCGCCGCGCGCGCGCCGCCTCGGCGCGCAGTCGCGCCTCGTTCACGACGAGACCGCCGGCAGTTTCACGAGATGCCTCCGTAGTGAGCGACGGGCGCAAGCCGCCCGCCACGCCGATCCTACGGCGGGCGCGTCACCACGGCGAACGGCGCGCGGAGGGTCGGCGGTGGCGGCCTCACGGTCGCGTCACCACGGCGTCACCGCGGCGCGGTTTCGGGCTGGACCAGCCGGGCGAGTTCGGCCGACGGCTCGGCTCCGAACTCGGCGGCAAGCAGCTCGCGATAGCGGCGGAAGGCTCGAGTCGCCTCGGCTCGGCGCCCGGCCGCGAGGTGCGCGCGGATCACCAGCTCCTCGGCCGGCTCGTCGGCGGGGTCGATCCGCAACATCGCCTCGGCGACCGCCAGGGCATCCTCGTGCCGGCCGTCCCGAAGCTGGGCCGAGGCGAGGGTCGTCCCGACCGCGCTCCTCAGGTCGGCGAGCCGCGGCGCGTACGGCGCGAACCACTCCCAGCCGGCATAGCGCTCGGGGAGCGGCGCCGCGAGGGCCCCGAACATCTGCCCGAGGCGGGCGCGGTCGTTTTCGCTCAAGGCCGGCAGCTGGCGCGCGGCGCCCAGGAACGCCTCGATCTCGTTGACGTCGACGGCGACACCCGGCCCGAGCCGATACCCGCTCCCGTCGGTGAGGAGCGCGTCGGGCTCGCCGAGCTGACGCCGCAGCCGGTGGACCGACATGCGCAACGCCGGGACCTCGTCCTCGACGCCGTCCGGCCACAGCCGCTCGGCGAGCGCCGCGCGCGAGAGCGGGGTGCGGGCGAACGCCAAGGCGGCGAGCAGTTCGAAGTCGCGGGCGCGAATCGGCAGCGGGACTCCGGCCCGGGTCGCTTCACCGCGCAGCAGCTCGATCCGCAGCGACGAGACGGCGAGGATGAACGGGCTGCGCTCGATCTTCGTCAGCAGCGCGCGGAACGGTCCGGTCGCCGGCACGGTGCCGGCGGCAATCGCCTCGACCGAAGCGGCGAGGCGCGGCTCATCGACCTCGCGCGCCGCGGCCAGCGCCGCGGCGAACATCCGCGGCGCGTCGTTCCCGGGGATGAACGCCGCCACCAGCCGCGAGGAGGTCCGGAAGTGCGGCATACCGGTCGCATCGGCGCCCTCGATCGCGAGATCGACCAGCCGGCGCGCGGTCTCGACGTCGGTTTGTTGGAGCGCCATGTCGAGCGTGGCGACGACGATCCAGGCGGTGGCGAAGCGCTTCGCCGGATCGGCCGGTTGCACGAGGTGCGCCAACTCGGGTCGCGCTGCGGTCTCCGCGTCGATCGCATGGATGAATGAGGCGGCGTTGCCGATGTCGCCGGCGAGCCGGCGATACAGCGTTTCCATCGCTCGTGCGAAGAGGCTCACGATCGGGTCGGCGGCCTCACGTTCCAACGTCCGGAACAGCCCCACGTGCGGCTCGTAGATCGCCGCGAACTCGCCGGCCGGCAGCGCCGTCATGACTTCGAGCTCGGTCCGCTCCCACAGGAACGCGGTGCGGCCGGCGTCGTCGTCAAGCCGCGCGTCGCGCCAGATGCGGCGCGCTTCGGCGAGACGGCCCAGACGGGCCGCGCAGACCGCGCGGTTCGCATCGAGGACCGCACGGCGATGGGCGGGCAGACGTTCGTCGGCGGCTACTTCGCGCAGCACGGCGTCCGCTTCACGATTGCGCTGCGCGATGCGAAGCACGACGCCGTAGGCCAAGCGGGCCGACGCGATCAGCGCGGGATCGGCGTCCGGCGCGAGCCCAGCGCGGAAGTTCTGCAACCGTTCGAGCAGCGCGAACGGCGAAGCGCGCGTCCGGATGCACGTCAGCAGGACATCGAAGGCGTGCCGCGAGCCGAGGATCACGGCGAGCGGGAGCCGGGTGACGATGCGCATCGCGGCCGGCGACGCGCGTTCGCCCGGCGGCAGCGGCCCCAGCGCGTCGAACGCCGCAACCGCGGCGCCGGCGTCGCCCGCATGGAGCCACAGCTCGGCGGCACGGAGGTAGTGACCGCGCGCGACGAGGTCCGCGGCATACGCGGCCTGCAGTGCTCGCACGTCGTCAGCTGCCGTGCGCCGGACGGCCGCGGCGACCAGTGGGTTCACCCGGCAGATCTCGCCGCTGCGCGCGATCGGTGCCCGGCCGTCGTCGAGCGTCGCGCGGACGGCGGACGGCGCGTATCCGAGTGCGGAGGCGATGTCGTCGACCGTTGCGTCGGGGATCGCGGTGCAGGCGAGGACGATGCGGTACGTGGCGGGATCCAGCTCGCCCAGGATGTGTGCCTCGACGTATGCGTGCAGGTCCGCGAAGCGCTCGTCCTCGAGCCGATCGACGAGCGCGCCGAGCGTCCCCTCGCGGGCGAGGCGCGCGAAGAGCAGCGTCGCGATCGGCCAGCCGCGGCTGATGCGAACGGCCCGTTCCAGCACGTCGGGCTCGACCTGCGCCGCGCCGATCAGCGCGCGCCGCGTCTCCAGGTCGAACGCCACGTCGGCTTCGGTCAGCGTCAGCAGCTCGTGCGGCGAGACGCTGCGAGTCATGTCGAACGGGATCGCGTTGCGCGCGGTCAGGATCAACCGGCGCGCCGACGGGAGCGTGCGCACGAGCAGGCGCAGCAGTTCCGCGCCGCCCGGGATCGCGAGTGCCGCATCGACGCCGTCGAGGACGAACCATGAACGGGGCCCGGCTTGCTGCCACCGTTCGAGCAGACCGCCGGTCTCGGCGCGCTCGCTTCCCTCGGCGTCGAGCGCCGCGCCGATGCGCCGTTCGAGATCGCCGAGGTCGGTGAGGTCGGCGAGATCGCACAGCGTCCCGCCCGCCGACGCGATCAAACCGCGCGCGATCGTCGTCTTTCCGTACCCCGCCGAGGCGACGATGCGGACGACGCGTGGGTCCGCGTCCTCGATGCGCTTGCGCAGGTGCGGTCGCAGTTCGGCCAAACCGGCCCTCCCTTCGTCCTGGATTATCGGCACCGCCCGCAGGTCCTGGGCTGCGCGGTGCTGATGCCGGGAAGCGCAGC
>Ga0182024_10013680_pt1 | contig 15793 bp, 11 predicted proteins | sample P32metaG_FD_120480 | JGI IMG/M metagenome (GOLD analysis project Ga0182024, IMG submission 120480) | Permafrost microbial communities from Stordalen Mire, Sweden - P3-2 metaG (Illumina Assembly) | ecosystem: Environmental > Terrestrial > Soil > Wetlands > Permafrost | place: Sweden: Stordalen... | reverse complement strand
TCGAGATCTTCTTCCGCTTCCTCAAGCGCATTTTGGGTTGTCGGCATCTGTTGAGTACGAACCCGGCGGCCGTAGAGATTCAAGCGTACCGCGCCATCATCGCCTGTCTGCTGATTGCCTTGTGGACCGGCAAGCAGCCGACCAAGCGAACCTACGAGACGATCCGCTTTTACTTCATCGGCTGGGCGGACGAAGAGGAGTTGCTGGCGCACCTCGAAAAACTCAAGGCTCAAGACGCCTAGAACCCGTTCGCGTCCCGTGTGGCCGGCGGCGTTCGCTGCCGCGCGCTATTCGCCTTTGGGGCACTCATCCGCCAACAAAAGAGTCCCTGCCTCCTCGCTTCCGCGGGCCTCCTTGCGTTCATTCCGGCCCACTGCAATAATTGAGCCGAACAGGATTGGGACAGACCCCCTGATGGTAAAGGGTCTGTCCCCGGCTCTTTGGGATGTTACTTGTCCTCGACGACGAGCTTGATCTCGTCCGAGTTGGCCTTCAACTCCGGCGCGTACATGGCGTAGGCCCGCGTCGGCAGGGCGCTAAACTTGCCGGGGATCTCCGCCCGCATCCGGTAGCTGACGCTGTGCTTGCCCCGCGCCAACGTCCGCACGAAGAAGCACACCTTCTCGTCGCGCAACTCCATGTACGCCCCCATGTCGTTGGCGTTGTACCCGCTCCGCACCAGCAGCGGCTCGAAGCCCGCCGGCTTCATGTCCTCGAACACCAGGTACTCGTAATCGTTCTTGCTGTCGATCTCCAGCTCCACCTCCACCAGGTCGCCGCTCTTGAGGCCCGCCAGGTTCTGCAACTCGCCGCGCTCGTACTTCTCCACCTTCTGGTCGGCCGCCTGGCCGCGCGACCCCGACACCTTGATCTCCTTATCGACCGCGGTCAGCTTGTAGTACTTGCGGTTGACCCGCACCTCCAGGCCCGCCTTGGTGATGAAGTCCTCCAGCGTGAAGTTGGTCACGTAGGCGTTGAAGTACACTGGACCCACGCCCTTCTTGCGCAGTTGCAGCGTGTGCTTGCCCGACTCCACCGCGTCCCCGGTCAGCACGAAGCGGTTGTCGAAGGTGAACAGGTTGGAGGCGTCCACCTTGACCTCCTTCTGCTTCTTGCCGTCCAGCCACACCTCAATGGTCTCGTTCGGCTTGTCCTCGCCGCTGGCCGTCAGGTACTCGGCCAGGGCTTCGATGCACAGGGCCGTGTCCCGCGTGCCGTCCCAGTAGGTCGAGTGCTTGCGGTTGTTGAGCAGGTACTTCACCAGCCGCGAGGCCCGCTCGTCGTGTGCGTTGGTCCGGGTCAGCAGCTTGAGGTAGTAGGCGTTGGCCTCGTTCTCACTGCCGTACCAGTTCCACCAGGCGTTGTCGGCCGGCAGCTTCAGGTAGGCCGTCTGGTTTTCGTCGTCCTGCACCAGGTACTGCTCGATGTTCTTGAGGATCATGGCCAGCTTCTCGGCCTGCTGCTGCTTCTGCAGCGTCAGGCCGTACATCGCCTTGGCGTAGACCGACACCTTGGTCCGGTCGCGGTAGAGGAACTCGCGCATGTCGTTGTTGGCCACGTCGCCGTCGATCAGCACCATGTAGACCAGGGAGTCGAGGTCGTCGGCCTGCTCCTTGTAGGGCTTGGTCTTGGCCGGCGCGTTCTGCAACTGCCGCACCTGTTCGGCCTGGTAGTTCTTGAGCCACTCCTGGCCGCGTTCGATCATGCCGGGGGGCACAACCGCGCCGTTCTGTTTGGCGATCTGCAGGCCATGCACCACCACCGCCGTGGTGTGCGGATAGGACTGTTCGCCGTAGCCGGAGAACCAGCCCCAGCCGCCGTCGGACAGTTGCATGGCGGCCAGGGCCTGTAGGCCGGCCGTGGCCATGCTCTTGACCTCCCCCTCGTCGAAGACGGGATTATGGTCGAAGCGCTTCCAGCCCTTGGCCCGCTCCTTGTCGTCGCCGATCTCCTGGGCGTTGAGGTTCGTGCGCTTCTTCTCGATGTCCTTGAGGTCCAGCTTCATACCGAGGAGGATGCGCTGGGTGATAACGGTGGGCAGGAAGCGGTTGAGGGTCTGCTCGGTGCAGCCGTAGGGGTAGTCCACCAGGTAGGGCAGGGCATCGACCATGGCCCCGGCCAGGGTGGGCGAGTAGCGCACCTCCAGGCGGGATTCGTTGATGCGGCGTTCTTCGGGGACGCTGAATGTGACCAGGGCGGAGTCGGCGTCGGGGCGGATGACGCCCGCGAAGGAGTCCATCTTGGACATGCCGTGGACGTAGCAGGGGAAGTGCATCTCCATGGCGTCGGATTCTTCGTCCGTGAGGGCCTTCATGCGCACGACGGCTTCGCCTTCGGACTGCACCTGGACTCGCCAATCGACCCGTTTTTCATCCCCGGCGGGGATGGTGACTTCCTGGGCGAGAGAGCCGGTGGGAATGAGGGTGTTGCCGCCGAGTTCGAGGACGACGTGGACGTTCTTCTGGGATTTGAGGTAGTTGTGGACGATGGCCGAGAGGACGACTTCGTCCTTCTGGACGAAGAAGCGGGGAGCCTGGAGGCGCACAAGAAGGTCCTTCTTGGTGGTGACCTCGGCCTCGCCCTGTCCGACCTGGGTGCCGTGGCCCAGCGCCCAGACCTTGACCTTCCAGGCGGTGAGGTTTTCGGGCATGGTCAAGCTGACCTGGGCGGTCCCGTCCGGATCGGTGGTCAGCGAGGCGGCCCAGAAGGCGGTGTCGGCGAAGTTCTTGCGAACCGTCGGCTCGACCGCGGCCGGAGGCGGAGGCAGACTCCCCGGTTTTTCGTCGGCGCCGGCCTCGTCCTGGCGTTTCCTGTCGGCGCCGTCCTTCAGGGCGTCCATCGGCATCGCGCCTCCGGGCGCCGCCGCACGTCCCTCGGCCCCTCTCAGCATTTCCCGCTCCCCCGCTTGCTGTTCTTGCAAGGCGAGCTTTTTTTCACTCTTGCCCTTGGCCAACTCTTCGACGACCGTATCGCCGAAGACGCCGAGGTTGGACATGCCGACCTCGCCCGAGTGCAGCAGGTTGCCGAACGACAGACTCAGGCTCGACTCCGTCTGCGGGTAGTGGCTGCGCCGCCACTTCCAGAAGAATTCGCGGATCTCGGGCACGTTCGACCCGCCCGAGATGTATTCCACGCTCTTGTCGTAGATGCTCATCACCGTCGTGCCCACGAACGGCTTGCCGAAGAAATCGGTTACTTTCACCTTCACCGTCGCCTTCTGACCCGGCGTGTACTCCGCCTGCGACGGCAGCACCTCCACGTTCAGTACCCGCTTCTCCGGCGGCACCACCACCTCGCGCACCTCCGTATGCACCGCACCCCCCGACACCGTGTCCGCCTCGATGTAGAAGTTGGGCATGTCCTTCTGCGCCACCTCGATCTCTTCCTGAGTGCTCTTGCCCTTGAGACGCACCACCTTGGGCGGCAGGTAGACCCCGTTGGTCGGGCGCACGAACAGCAACACCACGCCGTTATTCTGGTTGGTGTTGATCACCAGCTTCACCTTCTCGCCCGGGGCGTACTCGCGCTTGTCGGTAATCAGCTCGATGTCGTTGAAGCGGAACTCGTGGCCGTCGAAACCCGCGCCGCGCACCACGAACAAGTAACCGCCCTCCAAGGTGTGCTTCTTGGAGTCGGTCAGCCGGTACGACAGCCGGTACTGGCCCGCCTCCGCAGCCTTGATCTGCTCGTGGGCCTGCCCCCGCTCGTCGGTGTTGAGCTTCCAGGTCTGCACGGCCTTCTCCACCGGCTCGTTCTTGTCGTCGTAGGAGATGCGGAACAGGGTCAGCTCGCCCTCGCCCTGGACCGGCTTCTGGTCGAGCGTCTGGGCGCTGAAGCTGGCCTCGACGGCGTCGCCCGCGCGGTAATGGCCGCGGTCGGTCCAGGTGAAGACCTTGAAGGGCTGGCGGGCGACCAGCACCGTGCCTGTGCCTACGATGGTGCGGCGCGACTCATCGACCACCTCGGCCGTGATGGTGTACTCGTGGTCCTCGTTGCCGTGCAGTTCCTTGGCCGGCAGCGTGTCGATGGGGATTTGGACCGTGCCGTCGGCGCCGACGTCCACCTCGTTTTCGAGCACGACCTCGGGAGGCGTCCGACTCACGCCCCACCAGGAGGGCATGGGCCGCTTGCTGCCCCAGCGTTCCCAGCCGGGGTACCAGGCGTAGTCGGGGGAGAACCACCAGTAGCCGCGGCCGTAGAACCAGTCCCAGTCGCCGCGCGGATACCAGTCGTTGCTGTAGCTGCTGCGCAGCACTTTGTACTTGACGCGGGCCTTGACCACCGGTGCCCCGAAGTAATAGTTGGCCCGGACGGTGGCGACGATCTTCTCGCCCAGGCTGACCGGCTCCTTGGGGGCGTCGATCTTGACCTCGTACTCGGGCTTCTTGTACTCCTCGATGCGGAAGCTGCCGCCGCCTTGGAAGGCGCTGGCGCCGTGGTTGACGACCTGCAGGCCGTAGACGCCCAACATGCAGCCCTTGGCGAGGGGGAACTCGCCAGCCAGGCCGCCGTAGGCGTCGGCGGTCATGGCCTTCTCGAAGACTTTTTCGCCCTGCGGGTTGTGGATCTGGACGGTGAACGGCTGGTTGGCGAAGTCGGAGGCGTCGGCCTGGTCATACTTGGCGTGGGCGACCCAGAACTTGAACTGCACCGTCTGCTCGGGCCGGTACACGGGCCGGTCGGTGATGGTGAACACCTTGGTCTGGTTGTAGTCGGGGTCGTACAGCTGGCCGTACCAGACGTTGGTGAAGCCAAGGTAAGCGAAGCGGTCGGCCCCGCCCGCGCCGTCCTTGGGCTTGCGGGCGGTGATTACCCACTGGTAGTTCTGCGGCAACTTATCCTGGCCGAGGATGACCTGGCCATCGTCGTCGGCGGCTTGATTGAGCTGGGTGGTCTCGACCCGGTAAACGGGCTGGTTGGGCACGACCTGCACCTGCCGGTAGCCGAAGAAGTCCAGGTCGGCCTTGGCCACCGGCGCGCCGGTCACCGCGTCGGCCACGTAGTAGTAGACCTTGCCGTCGAGCTGCTTCTTGAGGGTGGCGGTGTCGCTGACCCAGACGATGATGCGGCTGAGGTTGCCGCCGGCCACCTGGCCCTTGAGCAGGTAGGCGCCAGGCTTTTCCAGCGGCGTGACCACCGTGAGGCGTTCATCGACGTGGTTGGGCCGGGGCTTCAGGTCCATTTCCCAGGAGGCGGTCTTCTCCCCCAGGTACTGCTCTTCCTTCTGCTCGACCAGGCGGTAACCGACGTTGGCGATATTGAGCTTGTTCCAATCGAGCTGGCCGGGGTTGCTCTTAAGGTAGGCCTTCACGTCGTCGAGGAGCTTGGCCACGTTGATGGGGAACGCCTCAAAGGAGACCTTGGCGGCATTGCGGTAGCGGAAGTCGATGCTTGCCTTTTTGCCGGCGGGCTGGACCGCGCCAGGCTCGAAGCGGCCCCAGTTGCCGACGATCTGGTCGAGGCGCTGCTGGCGGTAGTTGTCGTGTCCGGGGCCGTATTCCTCGATGGCTTTCTTCCAGGCGTCGGCGGCCTTGACGTACTGGCGGCGGTCTTCGCAGATCTGCGCCAGCGTGTCGCGGGCCTGCTCGCCCCACGAACTCTTGCCGCGACCGGCGACGCGCTGATAGATCTTGATCCAATTGAACTCGTCGGGGACCGTGAAGCGCTTGACGCCGGTGGCCAGGCGGGCGATGGTCTCGTCGTCGCCCAGGGTGTTGAGGGCGTAAGTGCCGCTTTCGTTCTTGGCGCCGTCCTCGTCGCTGCGGAACGCGCCGAAACCGGCCATCGTCGTCTCGCCGAACTGCCCGCGCAGGAAGTTGGCGAACAGGATATCGACCTCACTAACGCGGGCGGGGTCGAACTCCACGGCCTGCGACAGCATCCAGCGCCAGCGCTCGCCGTCGTTCCGGGCCGCCTCGTAACTCGCGGGGGTGTGGTAGTAGACCGGGTTGCCCTGGGCGTCGACCGGAGCCCCTTGACGGTTGCCGTAGCGGTAGCCGTAATAGCCTTCCTCGTAATCGGGCAGCTGGGTGAGGTCGGTGAGGGTTTGCAGCCGCCAGGGTTCGTGGTAGCCGGCGCCGGACAAGAGCAGGTTGGCGAAGTGGAGGTGGAACTGGGAGAGGGCGGGCTTGTCGGTCTCCTTGACGGTCAGGCCCAGCGCCTGCTGCATCAGCTGAAGGGCGCGCACGCGGTCGCGTTCCATCGTGCCGACGTAACGGCCGCCGCCCCGGTGGTTGCCGCGGTAGAACTTGCCCGCGATGAGGAAGCCGTAATGCTCATTGGTTACCAGGGTCTGGGCGGCCGTTTCCAGCAGGCGCCAGTTCTGCTTGTGGATTTCGATGACCGTCTCGCGGAACTCGTCGATCTCGTCGGAGCGCCCCAGCCGTTGCAGGCAGTTAATGCCGGTTTCCAGGTCCTTGCCGACCTGGACGTGGTCGTCGTTGGGGTCGAGGGCCAGCCGGCGCAGCCCGTCGTAGGCGTCCTTGTAGTTGCCGGCCTGGTGGGTCTTCATCAGGGCCTCCCGCTGCTCCTGCTGGGACGGCGGCTCGGCGGCGAAAAGCCCGCTGAAGGCGACCGCCAGGATCAAAGCAACGCCGCGTCCCACCGTTCGCCACTTGCCAGCCATGTGTGTCGTCCTCGCGGAAAAAGAAGGCTTTCGGCCCGGAAGGCCGGATCGCCTAGAAGGTCGTCCGGAAAGGCTCTTGTCATTTTAGGGGAATGTCGATCAACGACAGCGTCACGCCCGCGATACCGGCGCGGTGGGCGAAACGCCGGCCCCCATAGTAAGACGGAAAGCAGGTCGTTTTGGATTGGGATTTTCCGGTATGACCTAGATGTGGGCCCGGAGAGTCGGGCGGCCAATTCCTATCGAAAATGCCACAATCCCGCCAGGGCCGGCGACGCCCAAGGGGAAGCGGATTCGGGCCGCCTTCAGCCGGTGTCGGCCGTCGAGCATCAGATGGCCGTCGCCCTTCTTCACGGCCAGGAGAGGCGTCTGCACCCCCACCCGCGGCACGTCTTCCAGGAAGGCGGCCCACTCGTCGTCCTTCATCGGCGGCACCGACTCCGCGGCCGGATGCAACTCCAGGCCGGACACCGGCAACATGACCACGCTCGGCGCGGACATGTTATCGGCCTCGCCCTTCGACGCCGCCAGCGTCGCGCCGTTGACGCGGCCCGCGGGCTCGCCCGGGGTGGAAGCGGCTTTGACCGCGGGGATTTTCTTCATGATGCGCTCCATTCGATTCGGCCTTCAGAGGAAAAGGCCCGCGACGGTCGCGGGCCGGTCACGTGCAGAGGGAATAGGTTAGTCGTCCCCTTCTAAACTCCACTTATTGCGTTGCGGCCGCCGGCGACCCACCCGCCCCGCCCCCGACGACCGGCGTCGCCGCGTCTACGGGTGACGGGCCGGGTTGGGTCAACTTGCTCGTCAGTACCAGTTGCCGGTGCGCCGTTAGGTAGCGGCGGTGCGCCCGGCCCAGGCGGCGATCCGCTTCCTGAGCAAGGCTTTTGTCCACGGGACCTCCCTGACGAAAGGCGGCCGCGTCCAGTTCGGCGAGCTGGACCTCCAGCCAGCAGAGCGCGACCCGCTCCGCCAGCAGCCGAACCGGCGCCGTCGCCTCCGGCCCTGCCAGCTCCTTCTTGAGTTCGACCAGCCGCCGCGACAGCGCCTCACGGGCCAGCAGGTTGTCGCCCACCAGCCCCAGCAGGGCTTCCTCGGCCCGGCGTCCCAGGTCCGACAACGCCCGCCATAGGTCCGGCCGGGCGTCGAGGAAGGAACGCAAGGCCGGCAGCACCGCCTCGTCGCCCAATTCGGCGCGCTGCAGCAGACCGCGCATCTCGGCCGCGACCGCCTCAGCCGGCTCCGTCGTCTCCTCGCCGTTCACGCCTCTTCCTCCATTGCCCCCGGCAGTGCCGGCGGTAGCCGGCGGCCGTCAGCGCCGCCTTCAGGACGAGGTCGCTCAGGCCGCACAAGGCCGCCAGCGCCGCCTCGGCATCCTGCCAAAGTTCTTGCTCGGCTTGCCGGCCGCGTCGCCTGGCCTCGCGCTCGATCCGCCGCAGGTCGTCCTCGGCGGCGGCCAGCTCGCCGAGTTGCCCGCCGCCGACGTAGCGTCGCACGCAGCGACCCTTGACCCACTCGCTCCGGTAGAAGTAGTGCCGGCCGTCCGTCTCGTGCCACGGCATGTACCAGGGACCTCCTCTTGCGCCGCCCCCTCGGGTCCGATTTCGGGCCCGGCGGCCACAGACGCCCGTGGGAAGGGGCGTTCGGACCTTATTTCCGCCGGAAAACCCGGCCCTCCGGCGGTGCAGGCGGCCCCGGGCAAGATGCCAACATCGGCGGCGGGCGCCGATTCGGCCACGTTAATTGATGGCGAAACAGGCGCGATCCGGGCCGATTTGGTCAGGAATGTTAACGCTTCCGGCGCCGTCGGGAGCCAATTGACGCGCCCTTTCGCTCCGGAAAGGGCCTTTTCTCGCTGTCCCGACTCCACCCGGTCGCGTACGACCTGGAGCCGCATGAGCGACCGGGGCGTGGACGGGCCGGTGGGGAGGGTCAGCGTCAGCACCGCCATCCGCACGCGCAGCCGGTCGGCCAGGTCCTTCAGGGCGGCGGCGTCCAGCCCGTCCAGCCGGGCCGGCGCCACCGGCGGCTCGCGGAACAGCCGTAGCACGTCGTCGACGGCCAGCGGCCCCCCCTCGTAGCCGTAGACCTTCAGCAGCATCTCGGCGTCGTCGGGACGGAAGTCGGCGACGAGGCGCCGGCCGAGGACGACGGTGTGGATGTAGAGGCAGGCGTCCAGCCGCGGCCGCACCTCGAAGAACAGGGCGTGGTACCAGAGGACGCCCCCGGCGGTCAGTCCGCAGGCGGCGGCGACGTCTTCGTCGCCACGGTGGCCGGCGGAGCCGCCGCCCTAGCCCACCCCCTCCGACCTCTGGCCCCCATGGTGCTGACGACGCACATCCCTACGGAGGCGACGCCATCTCCCCCATGAAGACCCCCACCGGCGTAACAGGAACTCCTTGGAGTCGATCTCCCGGAACCCATACCCGATGGCGGTCGTGAGGACGCGTTCAAGGACAACGTCCCGCCGGCTCTCGAAGGCCGGCCCAATGGCGTCAATCCACCCGTTCACCACACTGCGTGCGGCATCGGTGGGATCGTCGGCGCCATGGACCTTCAACAGGTTCTGCTCCAGTTTGTTCCAGGCGTCCTCACCCAGTCCGTAGCTCAGCTTCCCATCCTGTTCGTACAGGGAGAATCCGAGCAACTGGATTCGGTGGCCCTCGCGTAGGTCTGTTGGAGGGCCGTCCTCACCTTTGAGGGTAAAGCCGGCGTTCTCCAATAGATCCTTCGACCGGTTCATGGCCTGTCGGCCCTCGGACACGCTCCGGCACGCATACACCAGGTTGTCGGCGTAGCGGTACCGGGGCGGACAAACAGTGCATCGGTCAATGTGCTGGTCATGGGCGTGGTGCAGTCGGACGTTGAGGGCCGTCGGCGAATAGGCCGAGCCCTGGTCGATGCCTACGGCCCTGGCGTCGTCGCCCCCGCGGAGAACCACCTCGATCAGGGGCAGCAACGCGGGGTCGCGGACGTAGGGCCGGTGGTCGGCCAGCACGTCGTCGATCGGCACGTTGTCGAACGCCTTCTTGATGTCGTCGACGGCCAGCACCCATCGATTCTGATTCGTGACGACGACCTCCAGTTCGGCGAGGAGGTGTAGGACGCTGCGGTCGGGCCGGAAGCCCATCGACCAGGAAACGAAACACGGCTCCCACACCGGCGTCATGCCGATGTTCAATGCCGACGACACGACCCGGTAGCACACGTCCCTGATGGTCAGGGTGCGATAACCGCCCCTCGGTTTGGCGATGGACACCCGGCGTCCGGGGCCCGGTCGATAGGCACCGTTGCGGACTGCCCGACTCAGATCCCGCAGGAGGTCCGCGGCTTCTCGCCGGCTGAGGTCGTCGTAGGTCACGCCGTCCGGCCCGGCGGCCTGCCCGGCGTTCGCCTTCAGATCATAGAAAACGTCCAACAGATTCTCGGGGTCCGTAATCCGGGCCAGCGTGGGCGGGGCGGGCGGGCCGACCAGCTCGACCTGCCGTCGGCCGGGGCGACGGTGGGCAGGATGTCAGCCGGCGGATCGACCACCCCGACCATACGGTTGCCGCGCTCTTGGCGCCGGACGACGCGCGCCTTGTAACCGCTCCGTTCGAGGAGGCGGCGGATGGCCCGCTCCAGGCCGGCCGTGTACAGAGGGGTGGGCACGCCCGCCGGCTCCTTCATCATGAACATCGGCCAGGGCATGTTGAACACGACGCTACGGCCTTCCCGGTTGGTGGCCAGAGTCCGCCAGCGGGTGTGGAGGATCTGCAGGATTTCGAGACAGGGCGGCTCGACGTGCAGGTGTTGGCCGCAGCGAATCAGGCGCACCTCGTCCCCGACGGCCGTTGAGTTCATCGGCGCGGCGACGATCGACTGGTTCGACGACATGCTCGAAAACTCACCAAGTGGGGGAGAGGTACGGCGGTCTCGTGTGCCCGGGTTTTTGAAAACCGGCTCGTTCACGCCAATCGTCCCAGTACCCCGGAATCGACCCCGGACAACATGACCGGGTCAGTGCATTCGGCGCCTATTGCCGGTCGGATCGCGCCTCGCCCGACCGGCTGATGGTTTCATCCGGGCGTCCGCACGTGTGGCCGAGGTCCTGGGCCTCGGCTTCCTGGGCATGTTCCAGTAGCCGGGTTGGTACCCGATCACGTCGCGCAGCTGCTTCTTGTCGTCGCCAGATAGACGCCCCTGCCAAGACCCGGACATCAATTGTTTGAGACCACGGTAGCACCGCGCCACCTCCAGCGGGTCGAGCCGCCTGCGGTCCGGATTATCGCGGATCAAGCGCTCCTCCAGGGCGGCGTGGCCCTTGGCGGCGAGGTCGTAGCGGACGACGGTTTCGATCACCTGCCGCCCGAGGAGTATGGCGGCCCTGTAACGCTGGCGCCCACAAATGACGGTGCCGTCGGGCAAAATTTCGATGGGGCGGTCCAGGCCCCGTTTGCGCGTCTGTTCGGCCAGCTCGCTGAGCCGCGCCTCGGACAGATCGTCAACATGGTGCCCCTGGCGGGGGTGCGGCCTCAGGCCCGCCATCTTCACCCGCATAATGACCTCCTCTGTCTTGTCCTGGCCGCACACGGCTCGTCGGGGCCTGCCCGTGCCGCTCATGGATTGCTCCTTTTGACATAACTCATGGAGCCTGACCAAGGCAGGCGTCGGGGACGCGGCACCCTAATCCCGCCGCGGTCAGGCGGTGGAGCTGGTCGCGGGCGATGAGCAGCCGGCCGCGGGGGCCGGTGTCCTGGACGCGGACGGCCTCCAGCCGCGTCGCCTTGATCCACCGCCGGATCGTGTAGGCCGACCGGCCGGTGAGGTGGGCCACCTCCTCGACCGTGTACCAATCCTTATGAGAGCCCGCGAGGCGGTCGCGGATCTCGTCCGGCGCGCACAGAATTCTCGTGAGGACGGGGCCGAGGTCGTTACCGGAATGGCTCGGCACGGCCGCGCGCTCCGCCTTCGAAGGCGGCGTCGGCCGCGAATCAGGCATGACCATCGGCCGTTGGTCGGAATGCATAAATTTCTCCCTCACGCGGGCCGCCAGATCAGCGGCCGACCCCCGCCACGGCGGGAGTATTCCAGAACCAAACATTGTGGATGAATGGAACGGCGTGCGGGAGGAGGGGCGTTCAGCCTATGGCGTGAAAAAGCGGCTCATTAAGAGGCTGAATGCGCAGGTCGAACGGCTGAGCCGAGGCGCTCTCGACTCATCCGATGCGGAGCCGAAACCCCACACCGCATGCCGTCGACCGGTTTGACGGAAATGATATAGTAGGCGTTCGCGGTGGAACGTCTTGGATTGAGTGAGTGGGTGGTGCGGCCCCCGGTCTACGCTAGGCCTCCCCATTAGGGTCATTGGCCACCCGCCATTATTCATACCGGACATATACCGCCATGTCAATGGCCTGGCAAGAAACGACATTGGAAGCGACAGACCAGCGGATTCCTGGGGTGATCAATCTTCGGCCGGCCACACAACGCCTCGCTCCACTTCGCAGCCCGCCGGGACTCCCTGTAGAGCTTTCTCGACTGCGTCGTTGGTCACCTGAAGGGCTTCCTGGGCCGCCTGCCCCGCATCATCGGCCGCAGGTGTTTCCAGCAGGATTTCACCTGCCGCGTAGGCCGCCAGCCGGAAACCTCTTTCGACGAGACCGTAGAGGGCGATCTCGACCGCGTCGTCGGCCAGGTCCTGGTACAGGGCCGTGCGGGCGTCGCAGAACAACATGCCCCCGCGAGAACGGCCGGTCGCCCCCGTCACCCGGCGGCTGAACAGGGCCGTGTACAGCTCCTGGTCGAATGTCTCGCGCTTGATAAGCGGCCGCAGGGAGTCGTTGGCATTCTGCACCTGCAACAGGATTTGTAGTTGCCGCCGCCGGTCATCCGTCAAACGCCTCGTGTCCCCGCCGAACCACCGCCGGAACTCTGAAAGACTCGGCGGGTTGGGCCGGCCGCACGCGGCAATGGCGCCTTCCAGGGCTGCCGGGCTCACGTTCAGGTTTCCGGCCATGACCACCAGCGTGTCGTCGCGGAGGTAGCCTGCCAGTTCGGGGAAGACCTCGTTCACCAGCTTGGAGTGGAGCTTCTGGATCTCACTCAGCCCCAAGTCGCCGAGCCCGTATCCCAGCCGGGGCGCCGCGCGGAGGCACTCCACACTCAGCCCCGTCGGCACAGTTTCTAGCAAGAACCGCGAGATTCTGAGCCAGCGGGCATGCGCCACCGGTTCCCGCGCCTGCAAGGCCGTGAAATCCGACAAGGAGAGGCCGGCCAATTCCGCGGCGGCATGGTCGTGAGGGTCTTTCCCCGCGATGAAAAGGTCGGCCAGCCGGGAGCCGCCGAACGATTGCCGACACTCGACCGCCAGTGCCCGGAGTTCCAGGTCTTTCAGTCGCACGGTGAGGAAGGAGTACCCGACCGTCGGCACAAAGAGGCCCCCGCCCATGAATCGGCGGAGGGCCGCCAGATCGGGCCGCCGCGATTGAAGGTGCGGCAGAATCTCGTAGTCGGTGCGTACGGTCCCCGTGCCGCTTATGTTCAGGGAATGAGGCGTCGTGGCCGCGGCCGTCAGGGCGGCCCACGCTTGTAGAAGGGGATGAAAGTGGACTAGGACTCCCCAGTCCTCGGGCGCGGCGCTCGGGCGGCCGTCCCGTCCGGAGCGGGGGTTCAAGGCGGTTCGGTGCAAGCCCTCCAGCGAAGCGCATACACGCCCGAGCCAGCCCTTCAGGATGCTGGTTTTGACTTCCGGCGACCCCTCAGGGCGGTATTTGAACGAACGGTCAACGCCTCTCTTGAAGCACTGGCGAGCGTCCCTGTCCCCGGCCAGGATTGCTTCGTACCTTTTCGTGACGGCGTCGAGGCCGGCTGTGATCCGACCGATCGCCGCCGGCGCCAGTCGGAGCCCGTCGCGTGCGGCGTGCGCGACCGCAATCGCCCCCTGGACCTGAACGGCCAGCGACGGGGGGCCGAAGCCGGCAGGGGCTCTTGAATCAGAGTGAATCAGTCCCGGCGTTTGCAGCCGATACGAGAGCGTTGAAAAGACTTTCAGGATTGCTTCGGCATGCCGGATCGCCACGGCGGCAAGAGCTGAATCGTGGTCGGCGGCCACCCCGGTCGCGGCAGTCGATGCTTGCAAACGGACCGCGTCCGGGAGGGCTTCGTTCGCGTATTGATGCGCGAGGTCGGCCAGCCCCATCGGCGGAGGGCAACGGCCGCCGATTTCGGCAAGGCGGATTAGCTGGTGAAGGAGAGCGACATCGTGCAGCCGCCCTTCGCGGGCGAAACGCCAGAGCAGGTCCCCGGCGGCTATTAGATGGTCGTGCAGGGTCCGGTGAAGTACCCCCGCGTCATGGCAGACCAGATGGACGGCCGCGTGAAGACCCAAAAACGGCCCGAACTGCGGGGACCGCAGGACGAAGGACTGCAGCCCGTTGCCGGCCGCGCCGAGGAGCGGCGCGGCCGGAGCGTCGGGCGAAGCCGAATCAATCAACGTCAGGGCAACGGGTCCGTCGCCCAGGAAATCGTGGTTCCAGACGCGCGGCGTGTTTGTCGTCACTGTCGTGCCTCCCTTTCTACGCCTTGCCGGCCGCAAGTGATTCGCCGTTGCGGCCGACAAGACCGGAACGCCCGATGACCACTTTACTCGTCCGATCTCGATTCGGGCGATCCGGGCGGCGAATGCACGGCCGGCCTTACGAAGACCAAAGCCGGTCAAGCCGTCGCCTTCCTATGTCGCCCCGGATTCGAGCGAGAAGCTCTCGATGGCCGAGCGCCGGGTTTTAGGGAACAGGTGCCGGTAGCGCTTGCGCATGGCCTCGGTTTGATGGCCCATGAACTCGTCGATGACGCGCTGATCGACGCCCGCCGCCGCCAGGTTGCTGGCGAAGCTGTGCCGGTATGTATGGAAGCCGAGCTTGAACCAGTCCCTGCGGCTGGACAGGCACCACTTCGTCCCCCTAAGCGGGTAGTAGAAGCGGCCGCTCGTCTCGCGGCTGGTGAGCATTTGGAACCTGCCGGCATCGCATACCACGAACTGGCCTGTGGTTCGCCGCCCGCGCCATTCCAGCAGGATCTTCTTCAACTCAGGGTGCAGGTCGATGCGCCGCGCGGTCTCGATGTCCTGGCGCGACTGCTTGAGGCTGCGGGCGACCAGCGCGTCCTGGTCGAACTCGATGTCGCTCCACCGCAGCCGCATGACTTCGCCCCGTCGCATGCCGGTGTAGGCCGGGATGGCATGCGGGATCGGCGTGACATCGTACACGCTCCGCCCGCAGGCCAAGGTGAGCAGCTCGCTGATCTCGGCCGGCGACAGGTACAGGCAGTCCCACAGGCGCAGGACCTCGCGTGGTTTGAGTCCGCCGCGTGCCACGATGCTTTCAATCTCCTGGAAGGTCCGGAACGGCAGCCGGTCGCCTGCCGACTTCACGCGGGGGAGACTGGCGGCGGCCGAGACGGTCAGGTGATTCACCGCGACGGCCCACTCGAAGAATTGCATGACGGTCACGCGCTCCTTGCTGACCGTGGTCGGCGACCTTTCCCTGAGGCGCGCCTGGAGGAACGCTTCCAGGTCCTTCGGTTCGAGCAGGTCGAGCCGGTCGCCCCCTTTCCGCCCCATCTTTTTTTTGAGACTGTTGAGGTGCCCCCTGACCGTGCCGCGGTTCGACGGGGCCAGGTGGCCAAGGTTCTCGCCGTACTCCCGCACGGCCTCGTCGAGCGTGAGGGCGTTCCGGGGCGTGGCCTTCGGGGCGGGTGCCGCCAACGTCCCGCCGCTGACGATGAAGTCGCCGGGATCGACGCCGGCAGGGACGGCTAGGTGGCCGATGGCGAGCCAGTGCAGCGCGTCCTGGACGCGCCGTAGGGCCGCCCGGGCGTGGTCGAGGTCGGTGGTCTTCAGCGACTTCTTGTATTCCTTGCCCTGGAAGCGGAAGCGGGCCAGGTGGACGCCGTTCTTCTTGCCGAGGTTGGCCATGATGGGGGACCGTGTGGCTTGGCGGACAGTTGGTCTCCCGGACGCGGGCCTCCGGGAATCGGCCTGTTTGCCACACGGCGACCGAGGAGTGCCCGATGAACTCCCGCGCCGCTGCGCGGCCTGATCGGCCAGTGAACGGGGGGCCGGCCATTCGCACCGGCCCGGCCCATCCTGACCACAGCGGTCGAGGCGTGGTCGATCCTACCTTGGCGCCCTGT